>ENA-OYAL01000005-OYAL01000005.1-human-gut-metagenome-genome-assembly--contig:-NODE-5-length-130134-cov-7.062239_pt1 | contig 130134 bp, 101 predicted proteins | sample MGYA00244516_ERZ652817 | MGnify/ENA primary metagenome ERZ652817 (study PRJEB26926, sample SAMN06164692) | human gut metagenome | biome: ENVO:00009003; feature: ENVO:2100002; material: ENVO:00002003...
ACTCTACATTCTTGAATGGGATGGCCAGGGAGATGGAGGAATCGGCGTCCAGGGAGAGGAAATAGGTACCGCGTTTCATGATCTTGAGGTACCCGGTCCATTCGTGCCGGGTGTCGCCGGAAGCGGAACGTGGTGAGATGAGAACGGGGGCGGTGATGCCGTTGACGTAGAAGTCGGCCTGCGGGAGTCCGTTGGCGAACATGGGAACGAAGGGATAGCGGGGATCCAGGGTGTTGTCGGTATTGTTCATTGTCTTGTAAATCAGGTTGGTGAAGGATTTGTAAAATGTAAAAATCAGGATCAGAGTTAGTTGTTTTATTCAACCGTACAAGAGAGAAAAGGGAGAGAATGTTACAGGCAACTTACCTTGAATGATTGTGGTAATAATTTGCGCCACAATGGTTTCCACGCCTTATACGTTTACGTGTGAATATTCAGGTTCTTGGAAGAAGGGACACCAGGGAAACGGTTTTTTCTTATCAGCACATTTTTGAACAATGTGGAAATTGTGTGAATTGAGTTAATTGTAAAATCTCCCGTTTAATTGATATTGAACTAGCAATTTTCAACGTGCTTTAAGAGGGGCTTTCACGAGAGCGGAACAAGGGGCCGATGTCATCCAACAAATAGCTCCTGCTTTGCTGCATGTGTTTTTTGCCATTCACGGATTTTCTTCTTGTCTTGAGAACCTAAAAGGGGGAGAAGATGGAGTGTATAGAATCCCCTCCCTGCATGAAACCTCATTTTTTTATTGCTGCCTGCCTATTAAGTATTTGCAGTATCGCCTCCTCTCTTGCCGCCACAACGGTGCGCTATCCCTCTTCCGTTCCTTCCCATTTGGCGACGGGACAGCCCTTCCAGCTTGTGTTTGACAAGGCCGTGGTGGCGTCCTCCGAGGTTGGCAAGCCGTTGAAGCCGGGCTTGCTGAGTGTTTCTCCAGACTTGAAGTTTTCTTCCAAATGGATTGCCCCGAATGTTTTGGAGTGCCGTCCGCAGGATATCATCCATTTCAGGGCCAGTTATGAATGGAAACCGGAGGAAGGAGCGCGTTTTCAGGACGGCTCCCCCATTCCGGAGGACGCCGTCCGCCTGACAGGGCGCAGGAAGTTGAATGCCGATCTGGAATCCACAAGCCGTTATTGGAGGAATGATGAAATTTATCCTTGGGAGAGTTTTTTCCTGGTGCTCCCCGATTACGTTCCTGGAGAAGAAGCCCTGCTGAATAAAACTTATTTTACCACGGTTTTGACGGATGAGCAGAAGAAAGCCGGCGTGGAACCCCATACGATTGCTTCCAGAATGAGGCCGGCGCTTTTGAAGGAGGTGCGGGAGGCGGAGGCGTACCGCGTAAGGTACCGGGTGCAGGGCAGGGAGTTTCAGGGCAAGCCGGACGATACGCCCGTTCCAGGCGTGTACGTAGTAGAACCGGAAACCCTGTTTTCTTATGGCAGCACTTATTATTTTGTCATTCCGGACATTGGAGAGGCCTCTCCGCAGGGCAAACAGTCTGAGAAGTGGGATGAAAGACTGGGCAAGGTGGCCAAATTTTCCTGTTCCGCGTATTATGGCACGGTGTCAGATCAGGAAGGTCGTCTGACCATGAAATGGACGCAGCCGGTAAAGATAGAGAATGTGGATCAATTTTTCCGTGACCATGCCGAGTTTTTCATCGGGAAAAATAACAACCCCATGCCTTATGACGAAAAGGTTCGCGGCTTTACCGCCATGGTGGAGAATGAGGCTACGGGACAGAATCAAGAGGTAGTGATACGCCCGGATCGTGAACGTCTGGCAAAGGTGAAGCTTGTGCGGCCGGATTGGTACGGTTCCCTGCCCGTGCTGGTATGCGGAAGCAATCCCGTCTTTAATTTGAAGTGGAGGTGGAAAAACGTCCGTTCCGTGGACGGCCAGAGGCTGGAAGGCACAAATGCCGGCTCCCATGTGGAAGTGCGCCCGGAAAATCCCTCCCTGTTTCTGGATGCGGGGAATAACGGCATCATGTCTGCCGGGGCGCGCAAATTGAAGGCTTCCGTCAGCAATTTGAAGGATTTGACCGTACGCGGCTACCGCATTCGTGAAGATGCGCAGCACCGGACGCTCACAGCCTACAAGAAGATTTACGAACGGGACCAGGCGGCTCCGCTGCCGCGTACCGTCACGGACAAGGACGACAGGCATTTTCTTCCTGCCGAACTCCTTTCCGCAGACAGAAAGGAAGTGATGAAGGTGGATGTGCGCGGCAAGACGGAAGCCGTGATCGGATTGGACGAGCTTTTCGGCGGGAAGGCGGACCCGGGCATGTACTTCATTGAGGTGGAAGGGCAGGTGAGCGATCCGGTATTGGCGGCATACAAGCTTTTCGGCGTGCCGGGACCGGACGGGACCAGGAAGGAATTCAACAAGGAGAAGCAGGCAGCCTACGCCGTACAGGCTGTCGTGCAGGTGACGGACCTGGGCGTCCTGCACAAGAAGACGGCGGATGACATGTTCGTGTACGTATATTCTCTGGCTACGGGCAAGGCGACGGAAAAGGCGGAAGCACAGCTTCTGGATGCGGACGGCAGTCTTCTTGCATCCGCCTCCGTGGAGAAGGGCACGGTACGCCTGCCCATGAGCGGAAAGGCCGCCTATTTGCGCGTCCGGTCCGGAGCGGACAGTTACCTGAGCCCCTTGAAGGATTGGAACGGCCGCGTGGGGCTGTGGTCTTTTGACGTGGAGACGCTGCCTTACTGGTGGAATGAACTTGGCCTGAATCCCGCCACCACGGCGGAGAACAAGGTGTTCATGTTCTCGGACAGGAATCTGTACCGTCCGACGGAGACAATGCATTTGAAGGGGATCATGCGTACCCTGCTGGATAACAAGCTCAGCGTGACGCCCGTGGAAGAGGTGCAGCTGACGATCAGGGACGGCCGGCAGCGTGAAGTTGCCGTCAGGCAGGTGAAACCGTCGGATGCAGGTACGTTTGATCTGGATTTCAACTTCCCGGAAGGGGAAACGGGGATGTATTCCATTACCGCCAAATTGCGGTTGAAAGGAGATGCGGAGGAAGATTCCGATGAAGACAACGACGGCGAGTACGACAGCAACCGCTATTACCGCAGGGAGTTCAACCGGAAGAACCGGGAGTTCCGCTATTCCGTAGAGGTGGCGGAGTTCAAGCGCAATGAGTTTGAAGTGGAATCCGTGATTCATGACCTCAAACCCGGCGACAAGGTGTTGAAGGCCGACGTGAAAGCCACGAATTTCACCGGAACGCCCGTTTCCGGAGGGAAGGTGAACTGGGGGCTGCGCAGCATTTTTTCCAATTTTTATCCGGCAGGATACAAGGATTACCGTTTCGGTGATTACCGGAATGAGGATTATGGGTATTGGGATGCTTATTACGGTTATTCCGGCGGAAGTCCCTCGTCAGGCATGCAGCAGCAGTCCGCTGTTCTGGACGCGAACGGGAAGAATGCCGTGGAGTTTTCCCTGGACGGGCAGGCTTTTCCGCGCGTCCGGAAATTGATACTGACCGCTTCCGTTACCAACGGGAATGAACAGTTGATCAAGGCTGCGCGCAATGCCACGTGGAATCCAGCCTCCGTATTCGTGGGCGTAAAGAATATTTCCTCCATCTGCCGCCAGGGTACGCCGCTGGATTTGCGGCTGATTGCCGTGGGTCTGGACGGCAAGCCTTACGCCGGAGGGGATTTGCCGTTGAATTTGGAAGTAACCCGCACCGCCTTCCAGTCCACGCGTTATGATGGAGACCATACCACTACCGTGCGCAACGAACCATTGACAAGCACCGTTGAGAAGAAGGAACTGGTTCTCGCTCCGTCGGATTCCGCCAATCTTCAGGAAGGCGGCAAGCCCGTATCCATTCCTACAACGCAGGATGGCATTTATGAGGTGACGCTGTCCGGACGTGATCCGGAAGGCCGGGAATTCCGGACTGCCGTGAAGTACTGGGTGTACGGCAGCGACGTTTCTCCGTGGGAATATCATGACGGCTTGAAAGTGAAGATCATTCCGGACAAACAACTGTACAAGCCGGGAGATACGGCGCGTCTGCTGGTCCAGACGCCCATTGAAGGAGAGGTCATCGTGACGGTGGAACGCGAGAAGGTGCTGCGGAGCTTTACCAGGACGCTGACGCTGGACAATCCCGTTATAGAAATTCCGCTGGAGAGCATGGATGCTCCGAATGTTTATGTGTCCGTTTTCCTGGTCAAGGGGGCGGATTTAAGCAACCGCAAGGTTCAGAATCCCCAGTTGAAGCTGGGATATGCCGCGCTGAAGGTGCAGCCGGCAGACAATATGCTGAATGTGGAGATGAAGGTTCCCGCCGGCATGTCCCTGCCGGGCTCCATCGCCACAGTCAGCGGCGTGGTCACGGACCACCGCGGCAAGCCTGTCCGCAATGCGGACGTATGCCTGTTTGCGGAAGATGAAGGCACCCTTCAAGTCATCGGTTACCGGACGCCGCAGCCCATCCGGTATTTTTATGCGGACCGTCCCTTGTCAGTGGGTACCTGGACGACGCTGGAGCAAATTCTGGATGAGGACTGGGGAAGCCGTTCCACGGATAACAAGGGCATGTTCATCGGAGGTGGGGACGGCGTTTTCGGTTCACCCATGAACGCTGCGGCGCAGCAGGCGGTGTATTTAAGGGAGGATTTCAACCCTTGCGCGGTCTGGCTTTCCTCCATCCGGACGGATGAACAGGGACGTTTCAAGGCTTCCTACAGGAATCCGGACACGTTGACCCGCTACCGGGTCATGGCCGTCGTTCTGGCGGGGAAGTCCGACTTTGGCAACGGGGAAGGGGCCTATGTGGTAAACAAGCCCATCATGCTGGAACCTGCTCCTCCTTTCACCGCCACAGTAGGGGATTCCCTGAATATTCCGGTGACTGTCAGCCAGACGGGTACCAGGAAAGGGAAGTGGACGGTAACGCTGAAGTCCAATGATATTGCCGCTGTTCCCCAGCCCACCCAGACGCTGGTGCTGGAGGGGAATCAGCCGAAAACACTGATTTTCAATGTTAAATTCAATAAGTCCGGAAAGGCCCGGCTGATATGGGAAATCCGTGCCGCGGATGCGGAAGGAGTGCCGTATTCCTCCGGTGTTTACTCCCTGCTGCGGGATGCCGCAGCCAATACGTTTGAGGTGGTTCCTCCCTTCCCGGATTTGCGTGAGTTGCGCTGTTTCTCCCTTTCCTCCGGTAGCACGCTGGATGTTCCCGGCATGCTGTCTACGCCTTTCCTGCCGGGCACGCCCGTACAGGTCACTCTCAGCACATCGCCGCTTATTTATGCGGACGGAAGCGTGAATTTCCTGCTGCGTTATCCCTACGGCTGCCTGGAACAGCTTTCTTCATCCACCTTGCCCTGGATTTACGAACCGCTGCTGGCCAAGTATCTGCCCGGCTTCAAAGGAAAGACGAAGGAAGAACGCAACAAGGCCCTGCGGGGAGGCATCCGGAAAATTCTGAGAAACCAGCTTCCCGACGGGGGCCTGGCCTATTGGCAGGGCGGAACTTCGGTGAGCGAGTACTGCCCGTATGCCGCCCTGGTGCTTACCCTGGCACGGGAAAGCGGGATTGACGTTCCGGAGAAGCCCCTGGACAAGTTATACGGTTATCTGGCAAGGAGCCTGTCCAATAATCCCCGGGGGAATTTGCTGGGGGCATGGGTTCTGGCACGGGCAAAGCGCATGCCTGATTCCCTGCTGAACCGCCTGCTGGACAGGTCCGGTGAATGGAGTCCGGAAAACCGGATGTATCTGGCTTTGGCCGTGGCCTTGTCTTCCCGTCCGGATACCGAAACGCTGGGGCGCCGTCTGATAAGTACGGAACCGGAGAAAAAGGAACCGTCCCATGTCCAGCTTTTAAGGAGCCTGGCGGACATGTCCCTGGCTTCCGATAATGCCGCCGCGCGGATTCGCCTGGCCCGGTTGATCATGGACAGGACGTCCCGCTCCTTTGGAGAAAGGCCCCTGTACACGACCTGGTCTTCCGGATGGGACATCATGTTGCTGGGCGAGTATCTCAAAGGGGTGAAAGAGTCTTCCGTTTCCGCCCCCTTCCGGGTGGACCGCGGGGCACAGGTGACGAGCGGAACATGCTCCCTGGCTTCCCCCGCGCAATTCCGTACGGCAGTGGGGGAAAAGGCCGTGCTGAGCCTTCCTGATGCCGGTTCCACCGTGTACGGCATTGCGGAGGCTCACGGGCGCAGCAAGACTCAGGAAGACGGCGCCGCCGTCAACAAGGGGTTTGCCGTTTCCCGCGTGTATGAGAAACTCAATTCCGAAGGCAAATGGGAAGCTGCGGTGGAATTTGCGGTGGGAGACCTCGTGAGAATCACGCTGCATGTGGACAAGGGGCCCAACCTTCTTTCGTATGTGGTGATGGAAGATTATCTTCCTTCCGCCTTTGAAGCCGTCAATCCGGCGTTGCTCTCCCAGATACCGGGAGGCCGGGAGAACGAGGCTGCCAGCCAGGGAGACCGCTGGTTCTACTGGAATTCCTGGGTGTCGCACCGGGAGTTTCTGAAAGACAGGGTACGCTTCTTTGCCAATTCCTGGAGCCGCGAACGCTTTACGGCCCGTTACTTGGCGCGTGTAACCAAATCCGGCATCGTCATTGCCCCGTCCGCCAAGGCGGAGCTGATGTACAGACCGGAGGTGTACGGCTTGAGCATTCCCCAGAAACTGGATGTACTGCATGGTGATGGGAAGTAAGCATTGCTGCGGGATAGAGGCCGTCTGCCCGTTTTTCTCCCTGATAAACCGGGAGGGCACCGCCATGACGGCGCCCCTCTGCCGTGAAAGGGGACATGAAGGATGTGATTTCAAAAAAGCTTTTTAAAAGAAAAAAACTGCTCTGCACAGCGGCAGGGCTTGCCGCCGCGTGGCTGTTTGCCTGGTACGTTTTTCCGTGGTGTTTTTCCGTACCGGAAGGTCTGGAGCATCCGGAAGAGCCGGGAGCTGTCGTGCTGGACAGGGACGGAGGCAGAATTGCCACGCTGCCGGGACGGGATTATTACCACTGTGAACCTGTCTCGCTCCGTGCTGTGCCGGAAATGCTGGTCAAAGCCACGTTGGCTGCGGAAGACAAGCGGTTTTACAGCCACGGAGGGGCGGATTTTCTGGCATTGGGCCGCGCCGTCGTGACGAATGCAGCGGACGGGGAAATCGTGTCCGGCGCATCCACCATCACCCAGCAGCTGGCCAAAAATGCCAATCCTCCGGGCAAACGGAATCTAGCCGCAAAAATGAGGGAATTTTTTCAGGCCCGGCGTCTGGAAATGACCATGAGCAAGGAAGAAATTCTGGAGGCCTACTTCAATCGTCTGGATTACGGTAATTTGCGCCGCGGACCTGCGGCTGCGGCCCGTTTTTACTTTGGCAGGGACATGGACCATCTCTCCCTGGCGGAATGCGCCCTGCTGGCGGGCCTGCCCCAGGGACCGTCGCGCCTGAATCCTTTGAAGTATCCGGACCGTGCCCTGGAACGCCGGAACCGCGTTCTGCGCAGAATGAAGGAGGAAGGCATGTTTCCCGGAGAGATGCTGGACCGCGCCTTGCAGGAACCCCTGTTCAGCTCCGGAACGGAAAAGCGCCGCCAGGCGCTGGCCCCCCAGGTGACGGCCTCCTTTCTCCGTGCCTTCCGGACCGGGGAAGTTCATACCACGCTGGATTCCGACTTGCAGCGCGGAGTTCAGGAAATCGTAGGGAGGGAACTGGCGAATCTTGAGGACCACCATGTGACCCAGGCTGCCGTGGTGGTGGTGGAAAACGCTACGGGAGACATTCTCTGCCTGGTTGGTTCCGCGAACAGAAAGCATCCGCAGGGGGGGCTTCTGGATGGAACATCCATGCCGCGCTCCCCCGGGTCCGCCCTGAAACCGTTCGTGTATGCTCAGGCATTCACCCTGGGGGCGTATCCGGGAACCGTTCTGCCGGATGTCCCGACCACGTACAGGAGTGCGCACGGCCTGGAAGCGCCGCAGAATTACAACAAGACCTACATGGGACCCATTTCCATCAGAAAGGCGCTGGCATGCTCCCAGAACATTCCCGCCATGCGGGCTCTGGGCTCGTTCGGCGGCCCGTCCCGCCTGTTGAAATTGTTGAAGGAACTGGGCATGCAGGGCATTGACGGGAATGCCCTGCATTACGGCCTGGGGCTGGCTATCGGAAATGCGGAAGTGACTCTGAGGGACCTGACGGCCGCATACGCCTGCCTGGCCCGCGAAGGAAAGGCCGTCACTTTGAATCTGGAGAAGGCTCCGGTGGCAGAATCTTTTCCGGAGCGGCCGGTATTGCCCGCGGCTTCGTGCTTTCTGGTAGCGGACATTCTGGCGGACCGGGAAGCGCGCCGGGCTACGTTCGGAGATCATGAGTTGATGAATCTTCCCTTCCGTTACGCGTGCAAGACGGGCACTTCTTCCGATTTCCGCGACAACTGGTGCGTGGGCTTTACCCGTGAAATTACGGTTGGCGTCTGGGTGGGCAATTTTGACGCTTCCCCCATGAGGCAGGTAGGGGGCATGACGGGCGCGGGGCCCATTTTTGCCGGAGTGATGAAACTGGCGCACCGGAACAGGAGAGCGACTTTTCCGCAGCCCGGTGCGGACTTGGTGCGCATCCGCATTGATGCGCGCACCGGGAAGCGCACGGGGGCCATGCAGATACCCGCAGCCTATGTGCGGGAGGAGTGGGCATCGCCGGCGAACATGCCGGGACAAGCTTCCCGGGGAGATTACGATGCGCGGGGAAGGGCTTATCTGGACAGCCGTTATACGGAATGGTTCACCAGTCCGTCTTGCACGGCGGCGGACGCCTGGTGCCTGCTTCCCGAATACTGGTCCGGAGAACCTCCCCGCATCCTGGTCCCCCGGGACGGCTCCCGTCTGATCCTGGACCCGGAAATGCCCGGTGGCGGCCGCATGCTCAAACTACGGTCCAACCTGCCCACAGGAGCGCTCTGGTCATGTCCCACGCTGGAAATCGTGCAATACGGGGATGAAGCCCACGCAGTGCTGGCGCCCGGTACGCACGTCATTACCGTGTGGCATCCGGAATTGAATCTGGAACAGAGATCGACATTCTCCGTCAGGCAATTATGACTTGGTTCAGTTTGATTGTTCCCGACGCGGCTCCCTGCCGGACGGAAAGGCCGTTCAGTCCAGCGGCAGAATGGAGGTGACCAGCATTTTGAAGCGCTCCCTGGCTATGACGGAGTGGGGGACTCCGGCCGGGATCATCAGCGCTTCTCCCTGGGACAGGTCCGCTTCCGCATTGCCGATGGTGAAGTAGGCGGTTCCGTCCACGACCTGGACGAGGGCAGGCCCCGGCGTCTGATGGGTCGGCAGGAGCTGTTCATCGTCAAAGGCAAGAATGGTTATATTGACTCCCTTGGAGCGCAACAGGGCCAGGCTGGTGATCTGCCCCTCGCGGTAATCGATCAGATCCGCATAATTAAAAGGTGTCTGTTCAGGGATATGCTGCATTTCCATCATGCAGGTTGGACACTTTCAAGACGATGCCCTGTTTCCTTCATGACGAAGCTTTTTCGGAAAAAGGCCCGCTCCTGACCCAAGAGCGGGCCTTGGCATTCAGCATTCATATGGTGCGTGCTTACAGGTTCAACATCCTGATTTCATAGGCGTGGGGTCGGTTAGTTAGTAAACAGCAGCCGCCTTATACATAAAATAACTTTACTGTTTCAAGTTAATTCTGAAGAATCGCGGCAGATGGGGCCGGAAGGTTCCGGCCGCGGGACTTCCCGGATTATTTCCGGGGGCGATGCCGCCCGTTTTTTCTCTTCACAATTTTCTTGCCGGGACTTTCCTGGTTCTGCCTGGGAACGATGGCAAAGTCCGCCCACTGCTGTTCCCGGTCTACCTTCACGGGAATCACGGGTACGCGCAGCCCTGCGCACAGGACGAATCCCTGATCGTTTTTCCAGCGGTTGGCGAAGGCTTCATACACCCATCGTCCGCCCGGAAGCTTGTCCGGCTTGACCAGTCCCTTGATCTGAAGACGCGGAATTTCCAGCAGAATGCCGAAGTGGCGCGTATCCGTAATCAAGGCGTCGTGCACTTCCGGATGGTCTGCAAAGCACTGGCCTTCCAGCCATTCAAAAAGCTTCATGCGGTTGGCATCCTTTTCCGCACTGGCGGAAACGCGTTCCGTTTCGGAAATATGTTCCGCCGCTTCCTCCAGAGCCGCTACGCTGCCGGGGCCTTTTGCCCCTTTCGGCGGGTTGGCCAGCAGGGGATCCAGGGAACGGTGCACCACCAGGTCTGCGTAACGGCGGATAGGGCTGGTGAAGTGGCAATAATTGGGGGTGGCCAGCCCGTAGTGCCCCAGGGGTTCCGTATCGTATCTGGCGCGCATCAGGCTTTTCAGCAAGGCCAGCTTGAGAAGCTGTTCGTCCGGGGAGCCCTTGATGGACTGCATCAGTTCATTCAGGTACTGGCGCTGGCCGATGTCATGAACGGGATGGCCGTACAGCCTGCAAAGCTGGCCGAATTCGAACAGTTTGGCGGCATCAGGTTCCTCATGAACGCGGTAAATCGTGGGGCGGTTGCGGTTTTTCAGGGTCAGGGCCACGGCTTCATTGGCTGCCAGCATGCATTCTTCAATCAACTGGTGGCTTTCGTCGTATTCCTCCGTGACGATGTCCGTCACGCGGCCGTCCTTGTCCATGACGGCGCGTACTTCCGGGAAGTCCAGGTCCAGCGCACCTTTCGCATAACGGTTGCGGCGCAGGATGGAGGCCAGCTTCCATGCCTCCCTGACCAGCGCGGGAATTTCCGCCTTGTCGCGGCCGTTCATCATGGCGAACGCTTCCTGGTAGGTAAGCCGGGCACTGCTGCGGATATAAGCGTCCGCGAAGCGGGCGTGGAGCATTTTCCCCTTTTTGTTGAATTTCATCTCACATGCCTTTGTCAGCCTCACGACGCCCGGCCTCAGGCTGCACAAATCGTCGGAAAGGCGCGGGGGAAGCATGGGCAGCACGCGGTCCGGAAGGTAGGTGGAATTGCCCCGTTTGCGCGCTTCCCGGTCCAGAGCGCCGCCTGGCTGAACAAAGTGGGAGACGTCCGCAATGTGGACGGCCAGCACCCAGCCTTCCGGCGTGGTCCTGATGGAAATGGCGTCGTCAAAATCCTTGGCGCTTGCCGGGTCAATGGTGATGACGGTCCGGTCCGTCCAGTCTTCCCGCCTGGCCAGTTCCCTGGCGGAGGGCTCTGCGGGCAGCGCGTCCGCTTCCTGAAGCGCTTCGGCGGGGAATTCCACGGGCAGGTCGTATTTTCTGATGACGGCTTCCATATCCACATGGGGTTCGTCCGCGTAACCGAGCACTTCCACGATTTTCCCGCGCGGTGACTTCTTGTCGCCGCCGTAGGAGACCGGTTCCACGGAGACAAGCTGCCCCGGCAGTACTTCCATGGCGGGGGCTTCCGTCAACTCGATGTATGCCGGAGAACCCGAACCGTCTCCCAGGACGCGCCCGAATTTGTTCTTTCCGGTGCGGAAAACGCCCAGCCAGCGGGATCTGGCGCGTTTCGTCACTTCCTCCACGCGCGCCTTCAGATTTACGTTTGACGCGGAAGAGGCGCTCTTGCGGCCGTTGTGCCTGCCTTTGGATGCCTTGCGTTCCACGCGCGCGGCCACCTGGTCTCCGTCCAGGGCGGTATTCAGCCGTTCGGGTTTGAGTTCCAGCTCCGGAATGGAATCCAGGTCCCAGCCCATGGCCGCCGCCGCGGAATCCCCCTTTTGGGGGAGAAAAAGAATTTTGCCAGACCTCAGGATGCGGATTTTGCCCCGCACCAAATCGCGCCGTTCCCGTTTCAGGGCGTACTTCCCCTTCTGCAGGCAGACGAGCGTGCCCTCTTCCTCCAGTTGGTCCACCAGATTCCGGAGGTCCAGGCGCTGGCGGGAATCCACATTCAGGGCGCGCGCCAGTTCGGACTTGCTCTGTGGCTCATAATGTCCGTCTTTCATGTGACGGAGCAGGCGGTCTTTGAGGGGAGTATTCATCTTGAAATGCCGGGAAGGGAGTCTTCCATTCCCATGAGCGCCATCATAAGGCGGTTTTTGCGCCGCTTCAAGGCGCGGGCGGTGCATTCTACGTTCATCTGCGGCTTTTGGCATGCTGCCGCATATCCCGTTTTCACGGGCTTTGTCCGCAACCCTTGATTTTATATTTTAAATTAATAATATATTGACAAATTTTTGATTATGAGCAATTTAAAAACAGTTTACCTGAAGTTTCCCATGAAAACATTCCTTTGCCTGTTATTGATCAGCTGCTCCCTGACGTTCAACAGCCTGGCGTCCAAGGGCGTTGAAATAAAGCATGAAACCCAGTTTTGCGCGGCGGAAGTGTACTTCAAATACCCCGATCTCAACCCTCCCCAGGAGGAGATTGACAAAAGCAACAGGGAAAGAACGACCGTCACCCTCCGGGAATACATCACCCTGACCGCCACCCTGGACGGCAAAAAACTTCCCGAAGGAACCCGGTGCAGCTGGACCGCCGTTGAAGGGGAGGAGTATTTCAAGCTTGAAAATATAGATGACAAACCGGATCAAATAACCGTCAACATCAATACCCTGGCCAAAGAGCAGCAAAAGATCAAGGTGAAGGCGGAAGTGGACGGAATGGAGCAGGAGATCGAATTCACCCTCATCCCTCCCAAGGTCCTGGACTACGCAGGGGCGCAGAGCCCTTTCCAGAAAGCGCTGGATGAAGCGGCTAAAATTAAATGCACCACAGGGCTGAGCGCTCTCAGAATCCTGCGCATCTTTCCCTTGAATGTCAGCTTCAGCAATCTCTACTCCCTGGAGCAGCATGCCGGTTATGATCCCGACCCTCTTCCGGATCATCCCCTGGTCACGGAGCACAAGGTTTCAGCGAATCCCTCCGGGTTTCCGTAACCAATGAAATTTATGACAGCACCAATTGCCTGTATCGCCCGGAGCACATTGACGCGTTCACGGGTTCCATCAGCTGGACGTGGAAGTGCCGCTGGCAAATATTCGGATGCAAAGACAAACCAGAAAAAGACAAGTACACGAAAGAAAAAAATCTCTGGGATTTTAACACGGATCAGATTTTCACCATCAGGCGTGATCCTGTGACGGGAACGGTTCATTACCGGATCCAGAAGTTCAAGGGATTGAATAAAAATGATCCGGGCATCGTCACCGCAACAAGCAACTAACTTCCTTTATGAAACACTATTTGCCCCTCTGTATTTCATTCTTCCTCCTTTTTTCCTCCGGAAGCCGGGGGGATGAAACCGCGTACAACGACCTCCCCTCCTTCATGGACATCCGGCACGACCAATTGGGCGGAGAGGCCCGGCATCTGAAAGGCCTGCTGGACCAGGGAAAGCTGGGCGACTTCTACCAGGAGGCCCTGCCCGTGATCGACAGGGACCTGCTTGACGAGGACGGCCGGATGTCTCCCTCCGACCTGGAAAACGCTCTGTTCATCAACAACATGGTCGTCAAGGCACCCTACCAGGACTACCGGCTCGACAATTTTTCCAACTGGATCAATGGAGCTGACCTGACTGCCAAATTTAAGGCAGGTATCAATTTTTCTAAAATTTACAAATATGTGCAGGACAACAAGAGGCTTAAGCAGGGCAAGGAACTCGCGAGGTTCTGCCTGGAAGCGGAGTTCGAATACGTCAAGCGGATGATGCTCCGGGGAGCCGCCGTCTACCGCTACATCGCGGGCCTGGAAAAGGCGCATGGAAAGTTCCATCCCGTGCGTCCGGTCGACACCTTGCCCTACTGGCGCTATGAAGAAGAACATAAGCTTGCCGTGGAGTCCCCGGAGGAAAGACGCCGTAACCGGATCGTTTACGAATGGAACGTGGACGGCCTGGTGCGTCTCCGCGAGTCCTTCCGCTGGTATATCAAAAACAGTGAGGGACTGCTTTTGAATATCGTTCTGAAACTTCACCCCGGGAACAGAACGCGCGTTCTGGAAAAATTGAGGGACTGCGGCTACAAAACGGACCGGGAGCTGGTGGAGTTTCTGGAACGGACGGGAGGGATGGACAAGGATACCCGGTTCCTGTACTCTCCGGGGATGCTCCGGGAGTACAGGAGCATCAGGAAGGAGAATTGAATCATTCCATGACCGTGAGTGCTTTTTTGAGGACATTATGCGTTTTGTGCCTGACGCTCGGCATTTCCCGGGGTGGTGATTCTATGATGATAGAGAGGCTTTTGAAGGCGGATTATTCTTCAGTCATCATTGATGAAGTGCGGAGCCAACTCCGGAAACAGCTTGATTCCGGCGCCCTTTCTCCAGAAAAAATCCGGGAGCTGGTACATGATCCGGAACTGGAGCAGCTGTGCCATATCGGACAATTTTTCCGCCATGCCAGTCAAGGAAAGGCGTTTCAAACAAGGGAACTCCGGGACCGGGCATTCACCAGATGGCTTGTCTCTCATCCGGAAGTTTTCCGAAAACTGGCCCATGCAGGGTACGCCCACCAGAACAGCCTGGCAATTCTCTACCGCCTGTGGAACAATGCAGACAAGAAGTTATACGGCGTTGACCTTAACATCGCCCTGGGGCCTGTCTCATCGCTGATGTTTTCACGATAGAGGAATGCATGGCCAGATATGGGTTTTACCAGGATTCCCATCATCACGGCAGGTGTTATCCGCAGGCCGATGATCTTGAACCATGGGAATGGGCCGTGGTTCTGAGAGGAAAGGAGAGCCTGGAAGACCTGGCATGGGCCCAGCAGTTTATTGAAGGAAAGAACATCAAACCGGAGCAGGCAGGGAGTAAATTTACCGGATTTATTCCCTACCGTAAAAAGAATCACAAGGGAATCAGCGTGCATGCCGGGGCAGCATTTTATGATAATAAACCCATTACCCTTAAGCTTTACACGGAATACGGCGGCGTGTGCGGGGCCGTCTCCAAGGGAGCCGCAGGTTTTTTAAGGGCCAAAGGCGTTCCGGCGTACCCCATCGGCCAGCCGGGCCATTGCGCCTTCATTTGGAAGCATCCCAAGGGGCAATGGCTCATCGGCAACAATATTGGAGGATGGAACTGGGCCAACGGAGGAAATAAACTGCCGTGGAAAGGCCCCGTGCAGATCATCACCGCTCTCTGCGCCTTTTGGCAGAGTCCGCAGGCCCGGGAATCTTCCTTGATGTATGATTTATCTTTTTATTCCCGGAATCCGCAGCATGTGGAGCTGCTGCTTCAAGAGGCTTGCCGGACTAATCCCTGCAATTACCCGGCATGGGCGCGTTATTTGGGCATCAAGGCGGGAGGCGTGAGCGATAAAAAGAAGCTGGAGTACCTCATCCAGTTCAGCAAGGCGATGCCCCGGGAACATAACCTGATTCATTACGTGGCGAATCATGTTTTGAAGATTAACCCTGAAAAGGTGAATCCCTATGAAGTGTACGCCTGCGGGGTCAGCCCGGACGGTACGCCCGGAGCAGAGGAACTTTTCATCCGGCAATTTTGGAAAAAACTGACTGCTGATTGCCCTGAGATCAAGCCCCATGCTGTTTACAAAGAAGGAACTACAGGAGATTTTTTGAGTTTGTGGCTGGAAAAATCAAAAAATGTCAAATGGAATTCTAAAACAAAAAGCAAAACCGGCAGGGCTTTCCAGCAAGCTTTGCTGGCTTTGGCTGACAAGGAAAAAACTTTTGTCAAAGTGATCAAAAGCTACCGCCGGTTTCTCATCATGTGGGATGATGAGAAATACATGATGCAGGCACACGAATTTGTGCAGGATCATTTAAAAAATGTCACCAACGAATCGGTTAAGAAGGAGATGGCCGGCCTGGGAAAGAAGATGGGCGTCCTTTTAAAAAATGACAGGATATTAAAGATGTATGATAAAATCCCGGGAATCTAAAGGTGGATCAACTATTTTTCAGTGCGGCGTTATCCGGGCCGGAGCGTGCCCTCCGTGGTGCCGAGCTGTTCCGCGACGTCCAGCTCCCGGATGAGCCGTGCCGCGGTGCGGGAGCCGTCCAGCAGCTCCCGGTAGCGGGACACCAGAAGGCGCACCTTGTCCGGAGAGTCATCCAGCAGTTCCAGGCGGAAGCGGGAAAGGCCCAGGCGGCGGAAGTCCCGGAAAAAGCCGGCTCCCGTTTGGGCGCGTCCGTTGAACAGGGTGTTCCGGCACCCGGCGTCCGCCAGCAGGGGATGATGCTGGCCCACGCGGTCCCGCAGCTGCACATGATACCGTTCGCAGGGACGGCCGCAGTTTTTATAATTGGCGCCGTCCGAAAGGAAGGTGCAGAACACGCAGTGCTCCATATGGAACATGGGCATGTGCTGGTGCAGCGTCAGTTCAAACCATTCCGGCGGCGCGGCGCGGAGCAGATCCGCCACCTGCCCGGCGTTCAGGTCATAGGAAATGGTGAGGAATTCCAGATTACCCTGTTCCTTCAGGATGGCCGCGCTGCAAGGATTGGCCACGTTCAGGGAAAAGTCTCCGATGCGGCGCAGGGCGGAATGGCGGAAGTACTGGGCCGCGCCCAGGTTGCGGATCAGCACGCCGTCAGCCTCCGCACGTTCCATGAGCTTGAAGTACCCGGCTTCCGAGGTCTTTTGGATGCGGGGAGTCGCCAGGAAGACGGGAACGCTTTTCCCGTGCCGCCGGACGGCCTGCACTCCCGCCGCATAGTCCCGGAGGTCTTCAAAGTCCAGATAGACGGCGTCCGCCCCGGCGTCCAGCGCGGCGGGTATCTGCTCAGGCCTGCGGCACAGCACGGATAAATGCGGCGGCAGGGCCGGAACGGCGGCTGGCGGAGGGAGCTCAGGAAGGAGGAAAGGCGCCGGAAGGCGTCGGGAGGCGGCTTCCTTCTTCTGCCGGGCCGCTTGAATTTGTTCCACCAGGGCCCGCCGCGTTTGATTGAGGATACTGAGCGGAAGCATCAGCCCTTCCGGCAGGCGGCATTCGCAGGAGGCCAGGCGGAACCCTGTGCCTCCCAGCCTGCCGAGCTGCTGTTCCAGCACTTCAGAGGTCAAAGGACGCTTTTCCGCTGTTTGCAGCGGCTGGACGGACTGTACGGAACATCCGTATTCCGGGCAGGAAACCGTCAGGGGTTCCCCGGCGGACCCGACGCATGCCAGATGGAGGGGAACGGCAGCCTCCGGCAGGTGGTCCCGCATTTTCTTCAGCTTCGCATTCAAGACGGGATCATCCGTTTTCCAGAGCTTTTGCCCCGGTTTGACCCTGCTCCAGTCAATGGAGGAGGCCTTTCCGTGGAAGAAAAGGCGGTTTCTCTGCACCTTCCAGATGCGGCCGCCCTGTTCTTCATTGCGGTCCTCCCCGGCGTCAATGACGAAGCCGTCGCCGGGCGCGAGTGGAACGTCCCCTTCCGGGCTGAGGTCCAGCCAGCCCCGGCCGCTGTCCACAATGACGCCTGCATAGGCGCCGCGCTTCTTGCCGTGGCGGCCGTGAGTCAGCCGCGGGTGGTCCGTGCCGTCCAGCCAGCCGGTGGAGAAACCGCGTGAAAATACCATTTGCAGTGCATAGCGGTCATGTGCGGTCACCATTTCCTTCACGGGTATTCCCGCGCAGGCGGCGTCCAGGGCCTTCCTGTAGGCGGCCGTTGCCGCCGCCACGTATTCCGGGCTTTTCAGCCGTCCCTCGATCTTGTAGCTTCTCACCCCCATGCGGACCAGCTCCGGAATGCGGTCCAGGGCGCACAAATCATTCGGGCTGAGTAGGTAGCGCCTTTCACCAAGAGGAACGGGTTTGCCGTCCACGACCAGAGTGTAGGGCAGCCGGCAGGCCTGCGCGCATTCCCCCCGGTTGGCGCTGCGCTGGCCCAGACTTTCCGACGTGAGGCACTGGCCGGAATAAGCCACGCAGAGCGCTCCGTGCACAAACACCTCCAGAGGAATATCGGTGTGCCGCACGCATTGTTCTATTTCCTTCAGGCTCAGTTCCCGCGCCAGCACGGCCTGTTTCAGGTCTAGGAAACCGGAGGCGAATTCCAGGCCTTCCGTGGAGGTAAGCGTCATTTGGGTGGAGGCGTGCAATTCCAGCTTCATGGCGGGGTCCTGCCTTCTCCATTCCGTCAGGCAGCGCGCAAGCCCGATGTCCTGCACGATCACGCCGTCCACCCCGGCGGCGTTCAAATGGCCCAGGTAGGCGAGGGCGTCCGCCAGTTCGGAGGTGAAGATGAGCGTATTCATCGTCACGTATCCCTTCACGCCGTGTACATGGAGAAAACGCATCAGCTCCGGCAGGGAAGCCAGCGTGAAGTTGTTGGCGCGCAGGCGGGCGTTGAAGCGGTCCAGGCCGAAGTAAATGGCATCGGCGCCGTTGGCGACGGCGGCACGGGCGCAGTCCATGTCTCCGGCGGGGGCCAGCAGTTCGGGGCGCACGTCGCCGGGGCGCAGGGAGGAAAGGGTGGTGTCGTCTTCGGGAATCACGGCCATGGGGAAGTTCTGTTTACTGGGAGGTACTGCGCTTTTCCGTGCGGCGGAGCAGGGCTTTCAGGTCTCCGAGCAGGAAGAGGGAACCGGCGGCCAGGGCGGGCAGGGAGGAGTCCGCCGCCTTGCGGAGCCCTTCGGAGAGGGAAGAATGAATAAAAACAGGTTCGGATACGAGGTTTTTCAGCAGGGCGCCCATGTCTTCCGCAGGCATGATGCGTGGGGATGAACAGGGCACCAGGTGCCATTCTCCCGCAATTTCCCGGAAAACGGGAATCATGTCCCGAATGTGCTTGTCCGCGGCTGCGGCAAAGACCAGAGCCGCCTTTTGTCCGGGAAATTCTTCGTTCCATGTGGCGGCCAGAACGCGGGCGGCGTGTTCATTGTGCGCTCCGTCCAGTACCAGGGGCGGCGTGCCGATGCGCTCGAACCTGCCGGGCCACTGCACGGATTTCAGGGCTTTATCTGCCAGGGTTCTTTCCGGGAGGGCATTGAGCTGTTTCATTGTTTCAAGCGCAAGTGCAGCATTTTCAAGCTGATGCGTTCCGGGAAGAGAGGGCCGGGGAGTGTCGCTGTCCGCTCGCGCAACGGTAAGCGGGGAGAGCCGTTCCCGTGCCGTCCGTTCGATGACGGCTATGGCTTCCGGTTCCTGAACGGCGGTGACGACGGGCTTGCCGGAAGCAATGATCGCCGCCTTTTCTCCGGCAATTTCCGCAAGAGTGTTTCCCAGATACTGCTGGTGGTCCAGCCCGATGGGAGCCAGCACCGCGATGTCCTTGCGCAGGGCATTCGTGGCGTCCAGCCTGCCGCCCAGCCCCGTTTCCAGAATGATGAAATCTGCACTGTTCCTGATGAAGTGGCGCAGGGCGACGGCCAGGGCCAGTTCAAAGAAGGTGGGGGACTGTTCCCATCCTTCCACAAGGTTTTTCAGAAAGAGGATTTCTGCCGTCAGGGCGTCCCGGGGAATCATTTCCCCGTTCACGCGGATGCGTTCGGCAAACTCCACCAGATGGGGAGAAGTGAACAGGCCGGTTTTATAGCCTTTTGCACGCGCCAGCGCTTCAATCATGGCGCAGGTGGAACCCTTGCCGTTGGTGCCGGCCACGTGGACGACGATGGCGTCCGGGTGGTCTGCACCTGCCACCTGCAGCAGTTTCCGGGTGTTTTCAAGTCCCAGCTTGATTCCGAAGAATTGGGTGGAAAACAGCCAGTCAAGAGCGGCGGATACGTTCATGGGCGGCATTCTACCATGAGAGTCCCCCGGTTCAATCCCGGCGTGAGCCGTTCAACAAAATACCGCCGGGAACGGACGCGGCAAACACGAACAAGCTACCGTTGCTACCTCTCGGTCCTGGCGGGGTTTGCCAGTCGTGCCTCCACGGGTTCCCGGCGGCCTGAACAGTAAACTAGGTTTGCCGTGCAGTGTCAACCATCAAAGAGTTCATTTCCTCCTGGTGAAGGAGAGCAGAAGGGAGACCAGAAGGACCGCGCCGATAACAGTGGCCGCCGTGAAGAAAATTTGTTCCTCCTGTTTCAGGCGGCTGCGGTATTCCTCAATGCTCCCGTCCCTGATCCTCTGCAGGCTGTGTACTACCTTGGCCTGTTCCTCCACATTCGCCTCCGTCCGCATGGTCAGGCTTTCTTCATGGCTTACCGCCTGGTCGAACGGGGCGATCATGGCCTGGAATTCGGGATCCTCCGCTAGAATGGCCGTATCGTCATATTCCTCCGCCAGGGGGGAATTCATCGTGTCCCTGATGCTGGCAATCTGCCTGTCCACCTTGTTCTGGAACAGGGAAAGCTCCCTTTTCGCCTTTTCCCAGGCTTCCGTCTGCTGCCGGATCATGGCCTCCCCTTTCCGGGTAATGCGTTCCAGTTCCTGGGGAAGGCTGGTCTGGAGCTTGAGCAATTCCTGCCTGTTTTCCGTCACCTTGAATTCCTTGCTCTTCGTGTTGGAGGCTTCCGCACGCTGAATGCGGTCGATGTCCAGCCGAGTTTCCACCTGGCGGATTTGTTCCTGAAGCCGTGCCTGGGCGGCGGAAAGCTGTTGCCTGGTGGTATTCAGCTTGCTCTGGAGTTCTTCTACGTCCGCAGCACGTTTGTCGTATTGTTGCAGCAGCCGGGCAATCCGGTCTTCCGCAGTACGGGAATGGGGCGTCCCGGAAGAGGCGCGTGGTGTTTTTGAAACCGCCGCAGCCTTGTCCGCCTTTTCCATTTGGCCGTCCCAGTATTTCCGGACGGCTTCCTCCTTGCGCTGGATGGCCGCCTGGAGGCGCGCCGCCTGCTGTTCGTGGAGTTCCGCCAGTTCGTCAAAGCGCATTTGGGCCGCATCCAGTTCCGGATAGGGTTCCATTTCCAAGGCCTTGATTTCCTCATGCCGGGGCACGAGATCGGTTTGATAATAATTCCAGCCGTAATAACCTCCGGCGAGCAGCAGGATGAGAAGGAAGTAGCGCATAACTTGAAGTGGGACAGTAGGCAGTAGGTTCTATCATAGTGGAAGCTTACCGGGCCTTTGCAAATCATAAAATGAGCCATCCGCTTCTTTTTTCATCCTCTTCAGGAGAGGTGATAAATCCGGTATGGAAAGGGCGTATCTTCCATTGAATTATACTTGCAGATTATGTCTATTTTTTCATCTCGCAGAGAATTTCTCAAATCCCTGGGGCTGGCCGCCGGAGCGGCTGCGGTCGGGAACGGTTTCACGGTACAGGCCCTGGATATTCCCTCGGAAGAGTGTCTTTGGAGCACTGGTGCTCCGGCGTCTTCCCGCCCCTCCGGTTCCGTGTACATGGGCGGGTTCCGGGCTCCCGCTCTGGACCGGGTCAGGATAGCTTTCATCGGCGTGGGCGGCCGCGGTTTCTCCCACCTGGCTCAGATGTGCGTGATGGACGGCGTGGAGATTACCGGCGTGTGCGACTTGAAGCGGGATCTGACGGAACGCGGAGTGGACAGGGTACGGAAAAAAACGGGGAAAAAGCCTGCGGGATATTCCGGCGGTGAAATGGAGTATCTCACCATGCTCCGCGAGCTGAAGCCGGATGCGGTCATCATCAGCACGGATTGGAGTTCTCATGCCCGCATCGCATGCGATAGCATGCGGAACGGAGCGCACGCCTTTGTGGAAGTGCCCATGGCCGTTTCCCTGGAAGAGCTCTGGAAGATCGTGGATACCAGTGAGGCAACGCAAAAACACTGCATGATGATGGAAAACGTCAATTACGGGCGCGACGAGCTCATGTTCCTCAACATGGTCCGGCAGGGAATGATTGGGGATCTGCTCCACGGTGAAGCCTCCTATATCCATTGCCTGGTGACGCAGTTGGGAGATACCCGCGGGGAGGGAGCCTGGCGGCCCGAGTACCATACCAGAATCAACGGCAACCTGTATCCCACGCATGGCCTGGGACCGGTGGCCCAATACATGAGCCTGGCGCGCAAGGACGACAATTTCAGCCGTCTGGCGGCGTTTGCCTCCCCGGCTCTGGGGCGTACGGCCTACGCCAAAAAGCATCTTCCTCCCGACCACCGCTGGAACCGCACGCCCTTTGTGTGCGGAGACATGAATACGGCGATTGTGAAAACGAATCTGGGACGGACCATCGTCGTTCAACTGGACGAAACGTCTCCCCGCCCCTATTCGCGTTCCAATCTGATTCAGGGAACTGGCGGCACCCTGGCGGGTTTTCCCACCCGCGTAGCCGGGGAGAAGCTGGGCAACGGCAATTATCACGAATGGATTCAGGGGAAGGACGGGCTGAAAGCTGTTTATGAGAAATATGACCATCCTCTCTGGAAGCGCATAGGAGATCTGGCCATGAAGATGGGCGGCCACGGGGGCATGGACTTCGTGATGCTGTACCGCATGGTGGAATGTCTGCGCCGCGGAGAGCCGATGGATCAGAACGTTTATGAAGGAGCCTACTGGTCCTCCCTGCTGCCCTTGACGGCGCACTCCATCGCGCAGGGCGGCGTTCCCGTGGAGTTTCCGGATTTCACCCGCGGCGGCTGGAAGACCACGGCTCCTCTGGCGGTTATTTCCTGAACCGGGTGTTTTTCCAGGGCGTCACCTCCACAAGGGCAAGAGTCTCATGGACGCAATTATACAGGCCATGAGGCTTGCTTGTGCGGGCGGAACAAGGAACATCCGGCTTGCCCGCCAGAGGGCAGTTAATCCGTTGTTCAGGATTGGCAAAGCAGTTTCTTCAATTCTTCCGGGCTCATGTTCATCAGCCATTGTTCCGGCCCTCCGGAGAACAGATCATCCGCCATGCGGCGTTTTTCCGTCAGCATGGCGTCAATGCGGTCTTCAATGGTACCGCGGCAAATCAGGTGGTGCACCAGAACGTTGCGGTGCTGTCCGATGCGGTAGGCGCGGTCGGTCGCCTGGCTTTCCACGGCGGGATTCCACCAGCGGTCCACATGGATGACGTGGGAGGCCTGCGTCAGCGTCAGCCCGGTTCCCGCTGCTTTCAAGGACAGGATACAGAAGGGGGGACCTGATTCTTTTTGGAAGGAGGAGACGATGTTCTGCCGTTCCGGAATGGGCGTACCCCCATGCAATGTGAGGCCCGGACGGCCGAAAATCCCGGAAAGCAGGTCGTGCAGATGGGGGATGACGGAGCGGAACTGGGTGAACAGAATGACTTTTTCCTGTCGCGCCGCGATGGAGGAGCACAGATCCTGAAGACGGAGGAATTTTCCGGAGCGTTCCGGAAGATAATCGTCCGTACCCTGGAATTGGGCGGGATGGTTGCAGATTTGCTTGAGCCGTGCCAGCACGGGGAGGACGAGCATGAGACGTTTGGCCGGGTCCGGCTCGTCCAGCATCGCGTGCAGGGTGTCTATCTGGTGATGGTACAGAGCGGCCTGTTCCGGGGTCAATTGGCAGTAGGCGGGGATTTCCGTTTTGTCCGGCAGATCCGGAACCAGCGCCGGATCCGTTTTCATTCTGCGCAGAATAAAGGGGCGAATCAGGCGGCGGAGGGGGGCATATCCTTGTTCCAGGGAGCGGGTGAATTTCTCAAAACTCTTTCTGTTTCCAAGCAGTCCTGGATTCAGGAATTCCATCAGGCTCCAAATTTCATTCAGGGTGTTTTCCACGGGAGTTCCGGACAGGGCAATCCGCCTGTCTCCGTGCAGGGCGCGAATGGCGCGGGAACGCGCGGAAGAAGCATTTTTGACGGCTTGCGCCTCATCCAGAACAATGGCGGGAAAATGCAGGTCTGCCAGGGCTGGAATACGCACGGCCATGCCGTAGGTAGTGATGACGGCGTGGCATGGGGTGTCCAGCGGGTTTGGGAAAGGCTGCCAGGAATCCGGAACGGAAGGGTGCATGATACGCAGGACGAGTTCCGGAGCGAAGCGTTCCGCTTCCTCTTTCCAGTTGCCCAGCAGGGAGGTAGGGGCAACGATGAGCGCCGGCACGGCCTCCAGTTTTTCCTGGCGCCTCAGCGTATCCAGCCATGCAATGGCCTGAAGGGTTTTTCCCAGTCCCATGTCGTCCGCCAGGCAGGCTCCGAATCCTCTTTCCGTGGTTCTGTACAGGAAAGAGAAGCCTTCCTTCTGGTAAGGCCGCAGAATCCTGTCCAAATGAGGCGGTAGTTCCGGCACGAGTACGGGGGAATTTCCCGCCAGCACGTCCAGGATGTTGCGGAGATTGCCGCCCGGTTCCATCAGGCAGTCTTCGTCCGGCTCCGGGAGTTCCGCCAGGCGGTCCGCAGGTCCGTTCACCAGCAGCCGCAGCCCCTGCACCAGGGGAATGCCCAGAGAACTCATCATGTGTGCCGCCCTGTTCCAGCGTTCCATGAGGTCTTTCACCTTTTGGGCGTCCACGCGAACCCACTCTCCCTTGAAACGGATAAGGCCGTCTCCGTTATTGAGCAGTTCTTCCAGTTCTTCCGGTGTGAGGTCCCTGCCACCCAGCGTGGCGGAAACGGAAAATTTCAACAGGGTGGAGATGGAAAGGCCGGAGGAATGGATGGCTTTTTCTCCGTCCGCCGTATCAGCCGTGACTTTCACCTGAAGCCTGGGAGGCGCCTTTTTCCACAGGTTCACCATGCGGACCATGATCCCCGCCCGCTCATAAAGGGAGCTGTCCTGCAGGAAGTCCCTGGCTTCCGAAGCGCTCCAGGCCAGGGGGGAGTATATTTTCCCGCTTTCCAGCAGGTTTTGGAGCAGCCGGCTTCCACGGGCGGCTTCCTGCAAAGGCTGGAGGACGGCGAGCAGGGCCGCATGATTGCCTTCATGAAGTTTCAGGGCGGAGGAAAGGGGCAGATGCCGTATCTGGTTGTCCGCCGCGCTTTGGTGCGCAAAAGTGGCCATAAAGGCGAAGGGGCGCAGCCCCGTGGAATCATCCCGGTTTTCCGCCAGATGAAAAAACACTTTGCCAATCTGGTCCCAGGGCGCTCCCAGGGCCTTCAGCCATGCGGCAGGCGTGATGCCGCGTATGCCGGTTTCCTTTTTTACCAGGCGGCGGAAGTCTTCAAACCATCCGGAGATGACAGTGGGCGTGATGTATTCGCCGCCCGGCACGGGGGGGAACTGATCCGCCAGGGATACTCTTTCCGCAGCATTGGGAAGAAGGTGGTCCAGCACGCTGTCAACCTCGTCAGGCCGTTCGGCGGCGGCATGGGCCATGCGGGTGAGGGCCTGCCTTGCCATGGTTTTCATGAAAAAGGCCGCCGTACCCAGCGGCGTTTCCCAGCTGGAAGTGGCAAGAGCGTACAATCCCTGTCCGGAGCCTGCTTCAAACAGCCGGTCAAAAGGCGGGCTGGCCATTGCAGGCGCTCCGGATGGCAGGATGTGGAGGTCGTCCATGTTTCTGTTTCGCTCCGGTACTGCATGATGGGGTTCCGGCTGCATAGCTCCATGATTATAACATGGGCCTGCGGTGCGTTCAATCGCTCCCTGTGTTTCTGCAAGGACGCCGCAGAAAACGAAAGGGACGGAAACACGGTCTGAGAAAAACTCTGACACCGGAGTGCCGCAGTTGCGAAAATTGCGTTGGGAAAATGATTCCGGCTCAGTGGATTTTATGCCGCAGCTTGTCAGAAAGCGGAGAAATGTTCCATTTCTTCCTCATGTTTTCCGTGTTTACAGGGAGAATGTCGTCTTTCTGATGATGGGAAGCTGGGTAGGCGGGGGATTGACCAGCTCCTTGAGCTGCGTGAGGTAGGAGATTAATGCCTGGCGTACGGATTTCCCGGCAGCGGTACCTTCTCCCTGCTGGGGAAAGTTGAAATTATTGCACAGGTAGTCGCCCATGGCGACGGTGTATACCACTCCGTCCCTCAATGTGCTGGTGATGCTTGGGTTAATGCCGTCCATGATTTGGTAGGAGAAGCCGGAACTGTAAACTTCCAGCATGCCGCCTTCCTTTTCCATGGGAGCCATGAATTTGGTCAGGATCAGTTGTTCGATGTCCGCCTTGGTCATTTTGCAGGTGACGACCGTTTCCCGGAACGGCTCCATTTCATAGACGTCCTTGATAGTTACGGGACCTTTGGAAAGATGAGTTTTGGCCCGGACTCCGCCGCGGTTGTAAATGGCGATGTCTGCGTTTGCCGCTTTCTGGATGGCCTTGCAGAAATAGCGGCCTATGGTAACGTGCGTAATTTCTTCCTTGGCAATAGCAATTTGCTGGTTGAAAAAGGGGTTGGAGGTGAACTGCCTGACAATCGCTTCAACTTCCGGATCGTCAGGAAGGGTCTCCAGAGATACGGCTTCCGTGGATTTGGAGAGGACGGCCGGCTTTTCATCCGTGGAGAAGATGATCTTGGTGACTCCTGCGTGGCTCAGCCTGTGCCCCGTGTGGCTGAGCAGGGAGCCGGTCCTGAGATGGCCCTTGGGCAGCATGACATGGGTATGGCCGCCCAGAATGACGTCGATGTTCGGAGAATATTTCATCATTCTCAGATCGTGATCATACCCCATATGGCTAAGGATAATATTGATTGTATTGTGATGGAGGCGGAATCTGTCCATGATGCCTTTGTAGTCCATTTCAGTCGGCAGTTTCCATGTAATGCCGTCCATTTTCAGGATATCCGTAGTCTGCATGTCCACCAGTCCGATAACGCCTACGGAAATGGGAGTCCCCTTGATGGGAATGGTGGCATAGGGAAGGAAACAGTTTTCCAGAACCGGAGAAGGAGAAAGATTGGTGACGACGAATTTTGTTCCCGGCATTCCCTTGATGTGGTCGCGGAGGGCCGTTTGTCCATAGTCCATGTCGTGGTTGCCGATGGTCGCCGCGTCATATCCCAGCTTGTTCATCAGGATGGTGATGGGCAGGCCGGGTTTTTCCCAGTCGTCCACGAAGGGATTGCCCATGAAATAGTCTCCTGAATCCATCAGCAGCACATGAGGGAATTTGGAACGGTATTTTTTCACCAGGGTGGCCAGTTTCGGGAATTTATCCAGATTGCCGTGAATGTCGCTGGTGGAGATGATGATCAGCGTATGTTTGGGGTCCGGTTCAATTTTCTGTGCCAGGGAAAGCGGACACAGGCAGAACAGTCCGGCAAGGAGAATGCGGGAAGAGATCATGGATGAACGGAAATACAAAGAAAGGTAATGAAATGTATGGCTAACGAGCGAAGATTTCATATTTGCCGTCGCCCACGGAGACTACTTCCAGACGAACTTTTCCAATGCCGCGGCCTTTCAAATTGATGCGGTGCGCGGCTGCCGGGGTCAGGTCGATCAGACGGTTGCTGTGAAATGGTCCGCGGTTGTTGACCCTCACAATGACGGATTTTCCGGTTTTCAGGCACGTAACCTTTACTTTGCATGGCATCGGGAGTGTCTTGTGGGCCGCCGTCAGTGAAGTTCGGGGATTGATATGCTCTCCGGAGGACGTCCTGAGGCGCCGTTTTGTTCCGCCGTACCAGGAGGCATACCCCGTTTCCTTGTAGTCCAGGGCTTCCTGCACGCTCATGGGAACATATCTCTTTCCGCCGGCTTTGTAGGGGGCATTTTTTACATGCGCCTCCGTTGCCTGCACGGACGAAGCCGTATTCCGGACATGCGGGCTTTTTCCTGTTGTAGAACAGGCGGGCAGCAGGCAGGGCAACAGAAGGAGGATGGGCCATTTCACGTTTTTTATCCTTAACACATATTTATAATCCTGTATAACAAAAAAAGAACGAGGAATTGGAATTTAGTGGTTTTCCGGGTCGGACGGAAATCTTTCCCCGGCCATGGTTTACCAGTTGAGCAGGGGATGGAAATGGAGTACATTGCACGCATGAACCCTCCCAAGGTAATTGGCCTGGTTGCTCTGGCGGAGAAACCAGGCCTGGTGGAAGCGTTGCGCATCATGCGCCGTGAACTTTCCCGTCACGGACTGGACTCCTGCGTTATTGAGACGCCGGAAGACCTGGAACAGATGATCCCCCGGTGCGGCATGCTGGTGACATTTGGAGGGGATGGGACCATGCTCACCGTATCTTCTCTGGCGGCCATGCACCATGTGCCCCTGGCCGGCGTGAATCTGGGCAGGCTGGGCTTCATGACTACCTGTTCCGTGCAGGAGCTTCCGTTGCTGGCGTATGCCCTTCAGGAGGGTTCCTACCAGACAGATGAGCGCGCCATGCTGGAAGTGACAAGAATCAGGGTGGACGGCGTTCCGGAATCCATACGCAAGCTGGCCCTGAATGAGGTTTCTCTAATCCGCGCGCAGACGGGAAAAATGGTGGACCTGGATGCGGAAATAGACGGGGAATTGTTGAACCGCTATCATGCGGACGGCGTGCTGGTTTCCACCCCTACCGGTTCCACCGCGTATTCCCTTTCCGCCGGCGGTCCGCTGGTATGGCCCATGTCCCGCGTGGTGTGCGTTACGCCCATTTGCCCGCACAGTCTCACCAACCGGTCCGTGGTTCTGCCGGATACCATGACCATCCGCCTGAGGCCGAGGGAACGCCGCGGACGCTTTGACTCCATGGTGTATTCCCTGGACGGACGTTCCGCCTATCCCATGGAAGTGGGAGAAAGCCTGCTTATCCGCAAGGCCCCGGAAAGCCTGGTCCTGGTGCATCTCCGGGAACAGAACTTCGGCGCCCTCCTGCGCGCCAAGTTGCGCTGGCAGGGTGCGGAAATTCCTTCCGATGAGGACTGATGCAACAAAAGCGGCCAAAGATGCCCCGGCGATGTTCGTCCGTTGCCGGAAGATATCCTTTCCGTGAAAACCGGAGCCGGAAAAAGAGAATTTAAATAGACAGTGGGAACCTCCCTTCTTCTGCGTGCGTTTTTCGTGTTCAAGAACTAAAAACGATTTTTTTAGGATGCGGGCTTGACGAAAAGGCACATCCTATAATACTCTTCCTGCCCTGCCACCAAGGGGGTGGTAGATCTTAATCGCATAAACGCGTAAGAAATAGTCATATATGAAGACCCACGTGAAAAAAGGTGATGAAGTAGAAATCATCGCCGGACGTAACCACAAGGGCAAGCGCGGCACCGTTCTCGCCGTAAATGCTGCTAAAGGTACTGTCATCGTAGAAGGCGCCCGCACACTGAAAAAAGCCGTGCGCCCGACCGAACAGAATCCGGAAGGCGGCATTCAGGAGATCAACGGCCCGATTCACATCTCCAACGTGAAGAAAGTAGGCTAGGCTTTTTGCCTGACCCTGCGCTTAAGCCATAAAATCATTATCAAGAGCTGACCCGCTAAAACAATGAGTACACCAACACTGCAAACATACTACCGTGAAAAGGTCGTTCCCGGCCTTCAAGCGAAGCATGCATACAAGAACGTGCATCAGATTCCCCGTCTGGAGAAGATTGTTGTCACCTCCTGCATGGGCAAGCACCCGGACCGCAAGCAGGCCGTGGAAGATGCTGTCAACGAAATCGCAAAAATTACCGGACAGAAGCCGTCCATCACTTATGCCCGCAAGAGCGTGGCCAACTTCAAGGTGCGCGAAGGCGAACCTCTGGGAGCCCGCGTAACGCTGCGCGGTGCCCGCATGTGGGAATTCCTGGACCGCTTCATCAATATCACCGCCCCCAATATCCGCGACTTCCGCGGCCTTCCCTACAAGTCCTTTGACGGCAACGGGAACTATGCTATTGGTATTTCCGACCAGTCCATCTTCCCTGAAATCGAGCTTGACCAGATCAAGCGCCAGATTGGTTTCGATATCATTTTCGTGACGTCCGCTCCCACGGACGATGAAGGTCGCGACCTGCTCCGTGCCTTGGGCGTGCCCATGCGCGAAGCGAAGAAGGCTGAAGAAACTCAAACCGCTAACGCTTAACTATTTCTTATTATGGCCGTATTAAGTGACCCTATTTCCGACTTCCTCACCCGTTTGAAGAATGCCAGCCTGGCCGGCAATGAGGAATTTACCGCACCCTGCTCCGGCATCAAGGTGGAAATCGCCCGTATTCTTCAGGAAGAAGGCTACATCTGGAGCTACGAAGTGATCGGTGAAGGTGTGAAGAAGCAAATCAAGGTAAAGACCAAGTTTACCCCCCAGGGCAAGCCGGTTGTCACCGACGTGAAGCGCAGCTCCAAGCCGGGGCGCCGCCAGTACGTTTCTTCCCAGGACATTCCCCGCGTCCTCAGTGGGCTTGGCATTGCCATCGTCTCCACCTCCCGTGGTGTGATGACTGGTGCGCAGGCGCGCAAGCAGAGCATCGGCGGCGAACTTCTCGCCCTTGTCTGGTAACCTTAACATTTCCTAAATCATATGTCCCGAGTTGGTAAAAAATCCATCACATTGCCGGACAAGGTAACGGTAAAGGTTAACGGCTCCTCCGTACAGGTGGAAGGCCCCAAAGGCAAGCTTTCCTGGACGCTCCCGGAAGGCATCACCGCTACCGTTGAAGGCAATCAGCTGTCCGTTGACCGCGCTGGCGAAAGCCGTCAGCTCCGCGCTCTGCACGGCACGAACCGTTCTCTTCTGAACAACATGGTCATTGGCGTTTCCGAAGGTTTCGTCAAGAACCTTGAAATCGTCGGCGTCGGTTTCCGCGCCGCCGTCAAGGGCAACATCCTGGACCTGAACCTGGGCAAGTCCCATCCGATCAACCAGGTGATTCCCGAAGGCCTCAAGGTGACCGTGACCGAAAATACGAAAGTGACGGTCGAAGGCATCGACAAGCAGGTCGTGGGCCAGTTTGCCGCTGAAGTCCGTGCGTACTATCCCCCGGAACCCTACAAGGGCAAGGGTGTGCGCTTCGCCGGTGAAGTTATCCGCCGCAAGGAAGGCAAGAGCGTCGGTAAGTAATTCAGGTAATAACTATTGCAACATATTTATACACGATGAGTACTATCAATCGCAAAGCCGTCCGCGCCAAGGTGCACCGCCGCATCCGCAGAAAGCTCTCCGGTACGGCTTCCCGCCCCCGGCTGGCTGTCTACTTCTCCAACCGTCACGTCTATGCCCAGATCATCGACGACACGGCAGGCAAGACAATCTGCTCCGCGTCCACGGCCGATGCCTCCATCGCCGATCCTTCCAAACTCGCCAACTGCGCTTCCGCCGTCAAGGTGGGCAACCTGATCGGCGAACGTGCGAAGGCCGCCAACGTCACCGAAGTCGTCTTCGACCGCGGTGGGTTCAAGTTCTGCGGCAAAGTGAAGGCCCTGGCCGACGCCGCCCGTGAAACTGGTTTGAAATTCTAATTGAAAGATTCCCTAAATGAATAACGAAACGGAAAACACTGCTCCTGCTACGGAAGCTCCCGCTCCCGCCCAAGCGCAGCAAACCGCACCTGCCGGTCGTGACTTCCGCGGCCCCCGCGGTCCCCGTCGTGACGGTCAGAATGGCCGCGGTCCGCGCCGTGACGGACGCCGTGGTCCCCAGACTGAAGCTCCTGTTGAAGAAGGTCCCCAGTTGGCTGAAAAGGTTGTGTTCATCAACCGTTGCGCCAAAGTCGTCAAGGGCGGCCGTCGCTTCTCCTTCTCCGCCCTCGTCGTGAGCGGCGATATGGAAGGCCGCGTAGGATTCGGCTTCGGCAAGGCTAACGAAGTGGCCGACGCCATCCGCAAGGCTACGGAGTCCGCCAAGCGTCAGCTTCGTCCCGTGTCCATCGTCAACGGCACGATTCCGCACGAAGTTTACTCCGAATTCGGCGGCGGCAAGGTGCTCCTGAAACCAGCCTCCCCCGGTACCGGTCTGATCGCAGGCAACACCATCCGTGCCGTGCTGGAAGCAGCCGGCGTGCGCGACATCGTTGCCAAGTCTCTGGGTTCCTCCAACCACGCCAACGTGGTGAAGGCCACCCTGCAGGCTCTCGCTTCCCTGCGTACGAGCGACCAGGTGCTTGCCGACCGCGGCAAAAAGAAGGAAAAGGCTATCTAATTTGACAAGGAGGCGGCTGCCCGTGCCGCCGCCTCCACGACAACCCAACCATTGTAAATAACATGTTACAGCTTCATTCTATCCAGCCCAATCCGGGCGCCAAGCACCGCAAGAAGCGCCTTGGCAACGGGGAAAGCTCCGGTCTTGGCAAGACTTGCGGCAAAGGTAATAAGGGCCAGAAGGCCCGTTCCGGCGGCACCATCCGCCCGGGATTTGAAGGCGGCCAGATGCCCCTTCACCGCCGTCTGCCCAAGAAGGGGTTCAACAACACCCGCTTCCAGGACAAAATCCTTATCGTCAACCTCTCCCAGCTCGAACGCGTGTTTGAGGCCGGCGCTACGGTTGATGAAAACTCCCTGCGCGCCGCCAAGCTTGTCCAGGGCCCCTGTGACGCCGTGAAACTTCTCGGCAACGGGACTCTGACCAAGAGCTTGAACGTGGTCGTGGACTTCGTGAGCGCCAGCGCCCGCGAAAAGGTCGCCCAGGCCGGTGGCTCCGTCACTGTGCTTAGCGAAGCCTAATCACATTTGGCGAACCGGGTCATGCAGCTTGACCCGGTTCGCATCATTGTGTTTACTGTTGCGGCTCCCATGGATGCCCCGGGTACAAGCCGCCGCGACAGGAACTCCAAGCTGCCCGACAACTTTTATAAAACAGGACCATGATATCCGCATTTGCAAACTCCATGAAAGTACCGGAGCTCAGGCACCGGATTTTGTTCACATTGGCGATGATCGTCGTTGTCCGCCTCGGGGTGCAGATACCCCTGCCGGGTATTGACGTCATGGAGCTGCAAAAGGTGATTGAGGCCTCCGCCAATGCCAGCGGCCCCGGAGCGGGGCTGGCTACGGTCCTGACCATCTTTTCCGGCGGCGGCTTGCAGCAGTGCGGCATTTTTGCCCTCGGCATCATGCCTTACATTTCCGCTTCCATCATGACCCAGCTCCTTTCCGCCGTGGTTCCCCAGTGGGCCAAGATGGTGCGGGAGGAAGGCGGCCGCCAGAAAATGACCAAGTGGACGCGCGCCATTGCCATTGTCATTGCCATTGTGCAGGGCTGGTTCCTGGTAGGCACCCTGGAACATCCGGAGCGCTTGAAATCCCTTGGCCTCAACATTCCCGCAGACTGCCAACTTGTCATCAACCCCGGCATGCAGTTTGCGCTGATGACCGTGCTCATCATGGTGGCCGGCACCATGTTTCTGATGTGGATCGGTGATCAGATCACGGAACGGGGGGTAGGCAACGGCGTTTCCCTCATTATCTCCGTCAACATCATTCACGCCCTTCCCGGTGCGGTCACTCTGGCGTGGAAAACCCTCGTGTACAAGGATGGAGCGGTTGTTCCCATGGGCGCCATGCTGCTTGTGGCCCTGATAGCCTTCCTCATCATTGTCGTGGCCCTTGTCGTCACGGTGACGCAGGCCCAGCGGCGAATACCCGTGCAGTACGCCAAGCGGGTCATGGGCAACAAGATGTTCAGCGGAGCCACGCAGTACCTGCCGCTCAAGCTCAACTATTCCGGCGTGATGCCCGTCATTTTTGCCACGGCCATTTTGTCCCTGCCGCAGGTGCTCTTTTCCCAGATCGCCCATTACAACACCACGCTGCAGTGGATTGCGACCAAGATGAGCGACTGGATGAACCCTGCTTCCTCCGGTTATTACATCATTTCCGGTCTCATGATCTTCTTCTTCTCCTACTTCTGGGTGGCTACGATGTTCCAGCCCTCCCAGATTGCGGAAGACCTGAAACGCAACGGCGGCTATATCCCCGGCATTCGTCCCGGCCCCCCCACCGCCCTTTTCCTGGACCAGACCATGCAGAGGCTGACCTTTGCCGGTTCCGCCTTCCTGACCCTCATTTACTTCCTGCCGTCCCTGCTGAACATCGGCGGCAGCATTCCCTACCTGGTTACCCAGTTTTTCGGCGGCACCAGCCTTCTGATTCTCGTCGGCGTGCTGCTTGACATGATGCGCCAGGTGGAAACCACGCTTCTTTCCCGCAACTACGACGGCTTCTTGAAGAAAGGCAAGCTTAAGGGCAAGTACGGCCATGTGCAGGGCACCGGCTCTGCCGCAGGCAGCCGCACGGTCGCTGTGATGTGGGTTATCATCGCCGTGCTTGTGTTGGCTGGCGCCGTAGCATATAATGCCATGCAGTGAAGCAGAGCTTTACAACCTTTCTGAAAGTGACAGATATGAAGGATCTCAAGCATTTTATTCTGGTTGGGGCTCCCGCATCCGGGAAAGGAACCCAGGGGCGGTTCCTGACCGATGCTTTCAATCTGAATTCCCTGAGCACGGGTTCCATGCTGCGCCGGGAGATTGAATCCTGCACGGAGCTGGGCCGCAAGGCGCTCAGCTATATGGACAAGGCTATGCTGGTGCCGGACGAGATCGTCAACGATATGGTGCGCGGTTGGCTTTCCGAGGTGGACAACGATGCATGGCTGCTGGACGGTTATCCCCGTACTGTTGCCCAGGCGGAAGCTCTGGACCATTTCCTGACCCAGCGCGGAACCGCCGTGGACGTGGTTGTCTGGATGGACGTAGCCAGGGAGCTCATCGAACAGCGCATTTTGCGTCGTCGGGAATGCTCCACCTGCGGCTACGTAGTGCAGACTCCCGATGAAGTGTGCACGAGATGCGGCGGGAAGATGGTCTCCCGCAAGGATGACAACCTGGAAGCCTTCGCCCGCCGCTGGAAAGACTTTGAGGCCATGACCCTTCCAGTGGCCAAATATTACGAAGCGCGCGGCATGGTGGTCAAGATGACCGTGACTGAGGAACGGGAACCTGCCGAGGTTTCCCGGGATCTGGCCTGCAAGCTGGAGGAGTACCGACAATAGAAAACCGAATCTCATGGCAGAACGAATCCACATCAAGTCTCCCGGTGAAATCGCCAAAATGCAGAAAGCCGGTGCCGTTACGGCGGAAATCTTGATGGAGATCGGGGCGGAGGTCCACGCGGGCCGCACGACGCGGGAAATAGACGACATTGCTCGCGAAATTTTCAAAAAATACAAGGTAGGCAACGCCTTCTACCAGTACCGCGGTTTTCCCGGCCAGCTCTGCATTTCCGTGAATGAGGAGGTCGTGCACGGCAGCGGCGGCCCCCGCCGTATTGAAAATGGTGACATTGTGAGCCTGGACGTGGGTGCCATTGTGGACGGCTGGTATGGGGACAATGCCATGACTGTGCCTGTGGGCATGGTGGCTCCTGAAACGCTCCGCCTTCTGGCTGCCACGGAGGAATCCCTGTTCCGCGCCATTGACTTGGTGAGGCCCGGGGCTCTCCTGGCAGACGTGTGCGGCGCGGTGGAAGCCTTTGTGCGCCCCCGCGGCTTTACGGTGGTGAGAGACTTTGTCGGACACGGCATAGGCCGTCATCTGCATGAGGAGCCCCAGATTCCGAATTACCGCCCCCATTACAAGTTGCCGCGCCTGAAAAAAGGCATGGCTCTGGCGATTGAACCCATGGTGAACGCCGGCAGGCCTTCCGTCAAAATCCTGGATGATGGCTGGACGGTGGTCACGGCGGATGGCAAGCCTTCCGCCCACTTTGAGCATACTGTCATCGTGACGGACGGCGCACCCCTCATTGTGACGGAGCGCCCCCGGATCGCGCTTCCCGAACAGCTCGGGATTGCCCCCCTCTAAAAAATCCTGCCGGAAAGGGAATCATGACGCCCGCCGCTCCCATTCCCGATTCCGTGATTTTTGAAAAAACGGCTACTCATCGCATGGTCTGGGTGGATGTGGCGCGGGTCGTTGCCTGCCTCCTGATCATTGCCAATCACATGGCTTTTTATTCGGCGGAACTCTACCGCTGGGTCTGGGCGGAGTTTCTGGCGGCGCGCACCCCTTTCTTCCTGCTGGTTGCCGGATATTTTGTCGGGCGCGGTTCGTTCGGTTCTCTGGATGGGCGCTTTTTCCTGTGGAAACGCAGCTGGTTTCTGCTGCGCCCCTACCTGATCTGGGGATTGACGGCGGTCGTCCTGATCGGCTGGTCCCCGTTGCATGAATATTATGAATCCTACGTCCCCCTGTACGGGTGGCTGCGCGGGGAGCCGGGGAGCGGTTTCTGGCCCGCCTTGGCGGCATTTGCTCGCTGCATGGGCATTGCGGGACATCCTGTGGACGCTCCCATGTGGTTTCTACGGGACATCATCATTTATACCGCTATTGCCCCTCTCCTGCACCGGCTGGGGAGCTATTTGCTCTGGATGGGGCTGCTCATGCTTTCCCTGAACTATTTTGCGCTGGATTTGGCGGACCATGACTATCCGATTGCCAACAGCCTCGGCTTTTTCCTGTTGGGGATGTTTATTTCCCGTTATCCCCTGCCGGATTTGACGGCCGCCGTGCGCCGCCATGCCGTAGCTTTCCTTCTCTGCACGCTGGTGCTTACCTGGTGGCTGGTAGGCCACAGGGACCAGCACAATTCCATGCTCATTGCGCTGGGTATGCTGGGCCTGATGTCCCTGGCCATTCTGTTTACGGAGTGGTTCCCGCGCTCCGCCAAATGGATGGCGGGGCTTGCGCCGGCCTGCTTCTTCATCTTCGGAACGCATTACATTGTTATTATCCTGTTGCGGGAAAGCGGTTGGATCACGCTGAAGGGAACCTCCTGGGACGTTTTCTGGCTTTGCTTGGTGCCTGTCATTTTCAGCGTGCTGGCGGGGCTGTTTTTCTGCATGAAGCGGTTTGTTCCACGCCTAGTTCCCTTATTGGGGGCATACAGGATATTGATTGATAAATAGTAATTTTAGTTATTTGTAGGCATGTATGTTAGTGATTTCAACCAGTTTTTTCGGTGAGTCCTGTCCGTATCATTTGCTGTTGACTATAAATTTTAAATCCGTTTTACTGAACGAATGAGATTATTTTGCCAACAGGACGGCAATATAAAAGCGTTATGGAACGTTTTTTTACGGTATTTGCTTGTTGGCGGAATTGGATTTTTTATTGATTTTGGAATTCTTGTTATATGCTTTAGAATTTTCGGATTATATTACTTGGTATCTTCAGCTTTTGGTTTTGTGGCTGGGTTAGTGGTTGTGTATATTGCAAGTAATACATGGGTATTTGAGCGACGGAAAATAGGCTCAAAACCTGCTATCGAATTTATTATTTTTGCTTTCATAGGCATCGTGGGACTCCTGTTAACGCAATTGTTGATGTGGTTGTTTGTAGGTCAATGTCTTATTTCTGTGGAAATATCCAAGTGCCTGACTACCTCCGTTGTGCTAATATGGAATTTTGGAGTTAGGAAATACATTTTATATTGATAATTTTAATGAAAACAGTTTTGATTATCGGAGGTGGTCCTGCCGGGTTAACGGCTGCTTATGAGCTTGGAAAAACAGGAAAATTTCATGTAGTTGTCTTGGAAAAGGAGAAGCAGCTTGGAGGAATTTCCCGAACACTGATGTATCAGGGTAACCGCATTGACATCGGTGGGCATCGGTTCTTTTCCAAATCAAGGGTAGTAATGGACTGGTGGAAAAACATGCTCCCTCTGCAAGGAGCTCCATCTTGTGATGATATTGCTCTCAAACGGCGGGTTGCCTTGACGGGGGACGGAGAAACCCCTGATCCGGAAAAGGAAGAAGAGGTTATGCTGGTTAGGTCCAGATTGTCCCGGATTTATTTTTTGAGAAAATTTTTCGCTTATCCGATTTCCCTAAGTGTAGAGACAATAAGGAACCTGGGTATGATGCGCGTGTTTAAGATGGGGTGTTCCTATCTTTATTCTGTTTTTCATAAACGGGAGGAAAAAACGTTGGAAGATTTTTTCGTAAACCGTTTTGGAGAGGAACTTTATAAAACGTTTTTCAGAGATTATACAGCCAAGGTTTGGGGGGTGCCCTGCAGGGAAATAGGCGCTGACTGGGGTTCTCAGCGTGTCAAGGGAGTATCTGTGGCCAAAGTCCTGGGCCATGCGTGTCAGAAACTGTTTTTTTGGAAAAAGCTGAAAGGAACAAAAACGGAAACGTCATTGATTGAGGAGTTTTGGTATCCAAAATTGGGACCGGGACAGTTGTGGGAAAAAGTGGGCCGCGAAGCCTCCCAATTAGGCGTGTCTATACAATTACACCAGGAAGTTGCCAAAATTCTGTTAAAAGGAGATCGTGTTGCAGGGGTGGAAGTTTTGTCTTTGGATGCTCAAACCTACAGAACAATTTACGCTGATTACGTTATTTCCACCATGCCGGTAAAAGAGCTTATTGCAAAAATGGATATTCCAGTTCCCGAACCTGTGCAGCATGTTGCTGCGGGATTGGTTTACAGGGATTTTATGACTGCAGGGCTATTGCTTCATAAACTGAAGATCAAGAGTAAATATATGAATACCAGTGTGGGTGAAGATGGTGTGGTTTTCGATAACTGGATTTATATTCAAGAACCTGATGTCAAGGTGGGGAGACTTCAGATTTTTAACAATTGGAGTCCTTATTTGGTTCATAACAGGAATTTTGTTTGGATTGGTTTGGAATATTTTGTTAATGAAGGAGACGATTTGTGGAAGATGGAAGATAAAGATTTCTGTCAATTTGCGATTGAGGAATTGGAAAAGATAGGCGTTATCGATCAGAAAGATGTTATTGATCAAACTGTATTCCGCATTAACAAAGCTTACCCGGCCTATTTTGGAACTTATCCTCAGTTTCAAAAAATCAGGGAATACTTGGATGGTTTTTCCAATTTGTATTTAATAGGCCGCAATGGCATGCATCGCTACAACAATATGGATCATTCCATGTTGTCTGCTATGGAAGCGGTCAAAAATATTATTTCTGGCCGTATGGATAAATCCAATATATGGAATGTCAATACGGAAAAGGAATACCATGAATCCAAATAAACCGAGAGCCAGCGCGGCAATATTTGAAGTCCTGAAGGGGAAAGTAATCTTTTGCCTGCGGTATTGGCCGTTTTATGTCATTGTGGTGACCTTGTTGGTTTTTGTGGCATGCTATTCTCCGTCACAACGAATGGTAGACAACTATTCGCAGTTATCGGATCAACATTCTCCTGTTCTGGCTCTCAAGTCATATCCGTTGATCGCCTTGTGCTCTCTATTGCCGTGGTTTCAGGCGACAGCAGTAAAACTTGTGTTCCTGCTTTTTTATCATCTATGGATTTTATTAGTGGGCGTGGGATGTTTATTTCTGGTTAGAGCTCTGGACTCCTCATCCACTCGTTACCGTTGGATTGTGTTTATACTGCCCATGACAATGCTTAATTCTTATACTGCATTTACTGTCATTCGGACGGATTTGGCTCTGTATGCCAATCTATTATTTTTGCTGGGGCTATCCACCTATTTGATAAGCAAACGTATTAAATCAGTGTGGATATTTATTGGGAGTATTTTATTGATACTGAATGCATTGTCATATCGAAGCAATGCCTTGGTATTATTGCCGTTTTTGGTTTGTTACATGACTCCTTTACTGCCAAAGTTTGTTAAAATGGGGCGTTGGAGACAGATCTTTTTATCCGTCTTGCTGATAATTGTCGTTTTTCTGATTCAGAGTGTTTTGCCTGTGGACAGGGAGTATCCTATTCGCGTTTTGATGAAAAGCGATATTTTGTGTACGCAGCTTCTTGCTAAAGAAAATACTGAGGATCAATCTAAAGAGGAAGGAGTATTGTTCCCTCTTTATTGGTATGGATGGAATAATGACGGGAAAACAAAGGAGGAGCAATTTTCTGATTTATGTAGCCAGTGGAAAGAAACGATCAATAATCATCCTCGAGAATTTGTGGCGACAAGAAGTATTAATTATCTGCAATTTTTATTCATAGGGATGCTGCCTGAAAGTATATGCAATATAATCAGGAAGCACTATCCTGACGTTAAATTGCCCGAGCCCCATATGTTCATTTATCATAAGTTGTGCGGCAATATGCTTGTTCATGAACATTATTCCGATAAAAGCTTTAACTGGAAATATTTTAACTGGGTACCGGTTTCAAGAGTAGTTTTTATCATCAATGTTTTCTCGGTGCTGACAGCGTCATTTTTTATATTAGTTATGCGGCACCCTCCGAGAGAAATAGAATTGCGATTTGTGAAGTCGACTTCTTTAATGGCCGTGGCTTACCTTCTTTCCTTCTTGGTGGCTACACCCTCGCCCGATATACGGTTCCATTTGACCAGTGTAATGTTTGGAATTTTCAACATGGCAATTTTAATCATTTTTGGATTCAACTCCCATCGTCGCCACAAGCATGTCTAAAAGCTGGTTGTGAGCCGCGCTTATCTCTTGCCGTCAAATGGCAAATCCCTTATTCTTCAGCTTGCTGGAAGGGCCGGCGTGACATTGTTGTCACGCTGCCGTTCTTGTCGTACGGCAGGGGAAACAATACATGGTAAGGCAATGATGCAAGGCGATCAGGCTCAGGATTCTGAAATATCAACGCAGGCGGTCATCTACCTGGGGCCCAGCTCCATGAGCCTGATGGTGGCGGAGGTGGCCGAGAACAGGATACGCATGCTGGATTTCCTCCAGCAGCCCGTTCCCATGGCCCGGGATATTTTCCGCCTTCACCGCATTTCCCGCCATACGATGGACCGTTGCGTGCAGATCATCGGGGACTACCTGGAAATTCTCAAGGAATATGGAACCGGCGTCCGGCTTTCCGTACGGCTGATGATCTCTAACATCATCTCGGAAGCGGATAATGTGGATGTATTCGTGAACCGGATGCATGTGGCCCACGGTTTGCGCGGCCGGCGCATTGACGACGGCAAAATGACGCGCCTCATTTATGTGAAGGTGCAGGAAACGCTGGCCCGGTATCCCGGATTCAGCAAGAAAAAGGTGCTTGTGGTCCATACCGGACCGGGAAATACCCGCGTGCTTCTGTTCCAGAAGGGGCGCATCATGCGCTATTCCTGCTACCGCCTGGGAACGCACCGCACGGGTGAAGCCGTCGGAGAAATCGAATATGGGGACGACGTAACGGAACTTTCCCTGCTCCGGGAGCACATGCGCGGGCAGGTGGACCAGATCTGCCTGGATTACGGCGGCGTCAAGGGATTGGCCGGCCTCGTTGTCATCGGGCAGGAAATGCAGCAGTTGCGGGAGCGCCTGAATCCGTCTGCGGAGGGCAAGGTTTCCTGTTCCGCGCTGGTGGCGGAAGCTGAAAAAATGTCCCGCACCACGATGGAGCAGCGCATGAACGTTTACGGTGCCGACTTTGCCGGGGTGGATTCCCTGCTGCCCGCCGTGTTGATGACGGAAATGATTGCCCGCAGTCTGAACCTGAATGACGTCATTATTCCCGATAGCGGCTATGAGGAGGAATTCCTCGGCAGTCTCATCCGTGCGGAACGGCATCCGGAGGATCTGGAGGCGGAAGTGCTCCACTTTGCCGGCATTCTGGCGGACAGGTACAAGGCAGACAAGGGGCACCGGGAGCATGTGGCGCACCTGTGCATGGAAATGTTTGACCAGCTCCAGGACCTGCACCGTCTTTCGGAGCATGACCGGTTGCTGTTGGAGGTAGCCTCCATCCTCCATGAAGTAGGGTCTTTCATCAGCCAGCAGAACCACCAGCTTCATTCCCAGTACATCATTCTGAACAGTGAAATTTTTGGCCTTTCGCGTGACGACGTGGAAACCGTGGCTCTGCTGGCCCGCTACCACCGGCATGAGGTTCCTTCCAATTCTGATCCCATGTACGGGGAGCTGGAACTCACGGACCGCATGCGCGTGGCGAAAATGGCCGCCATCCTGCGCGTGGCGGATGCCCTGGAGCGCGGGCACGCCCAGCGCGTGAACGGCGTCAGAGCCCATATCCGCGGCCGGATGCTGGAGCTGGAACTTCAGGGCGTGCGGGAAACCGCCGTGGAAGACCTGGCCCTGCGGCTGAAGGGTGACCTGTTTGCGGATATTTTTGGCTATGACGTCGTGCTGGTCCCGCAGAGGTGACCCTGCTGCAGAACCCCTATCCTCTTTTTCCCATGTCTAACGAATATATCAACAGAGAACTTTCCTGGCTGGAATTCAATCAGCGCGTGCTGGACCAGGCTGTAAGGACGGATCTTCCTCTTCTGGAACGGCTCAAGTTCCTGGCCATTACCGCCTCCAACCTGGACGAATTTTTCATGGTGCGCGTGGGCGGCCTCCAAATGCTCAGGCATTCCGGTTCCCGCGTAAAGGACATTTCCGGAATGACTCCGATGCACCAGTTGAAGGCTATCCGTACCCGGGTAGGGCGCATGATTGAAGACCAGTACCGGCTTTTCCATGAGGAAATCCTGCCGTGGATGGAAGTCAACGGCATTAATCCCCTGGCTCTGGAAGACCTCAGCACTTCCCAGAGGCTGACGCTGGAACAATATTTCAACAACCAGATTTTCCCCCTTCTGACTCCGTTGGACATGGATGCGCCGGAAGCGCCGGCCCTTCCGTCCCTCAAGCTCCTGATGGGGGTGGAATTGCGGGACAATGAGACCGGGGACGTACGCGTGAGCGTGGTAGCCCTCCCGGACGGCCTGCCGCGCCGCGTTCCCGTGCCCTCTGCGGAGACGGAGCGCTACGTGATGCTGGAAGACCTGGTGCGGGAATGCATAGGTTCCGTTTTCCCGGGAGAAACCGTTCTTTCCGCCGCCGTGTTCCGCGTCACGCGCAATGGAGATATCGCCGTGCAGGAGGAAGATGCGCTGGACCTGGCGGATGAAATGGAGGAAGTGCTTGTAGCCCGCAAATTCTCCGAATGCGTGCGGCTGGAAATAGAATCTTCCGCTCCCGTTCCCCTTCATGACCGGATCATGCTGATCGTCGGCGCAGGCAAGGCGGAGACCTACGACCTCAAGGGGCCTTTGATGCTTTCCGACTTCATGGAAATGGCCTTTGCCCCCGGCAATGACCAGCTCAAGGTGGAACAATGGTCTCCGCAGCCATCGCCCGCGGTGGATCCCGCCGTCAGCATCTTTGAAAACATCGCCAACGGGGACATTCTGCTCAACCATCCTTATGAAAGTTTTGAGCCGGTTCTGCGTCTGGTGGAGGAAGCGGCGGAAGATCCGGACGTCATCGCCATCAAGCAGGTGCTGTACCGTACCGCCAGGAATTCCCGCATTGTGGCCGCGCTGAAAAAGGCGGCGGAGAGCGGCAAGCAGGTGACGGCCCTGGTGGAATTGAAGGCCAGGTTCGACGAAGCGCGCAATCTGGAAAAGGCGGAGGAGCTCCAGCGTTCCGGGGTGCAGGTGGTTTATGGCGTCAAGGGGCTGAAAACCCATGCAAAAATCTGCCTGGTCGTACGCAGGGAACAGGGCATGCTGCGCCGCTATTGCCATTTCGGCACGGGAAATTACAATGAAGTCACGGCCAAGATTTACACGGATATTTCCTACCTCACCTGCGATGACCAGCTCGGGGCGGACGCCTCCCAGTTTTTCAATTCCGTGACGGGCCGCACCAAGCTCATGCGGTTCCGCAAGCTGTATCCCTCTCCGGCGCTGATGAAGGCCCGTCTCATTGAGCTGATTGAGGGGGAGGCGGAGCGCGCCCGGCAGGGCGAACCCGCACGCATTTCTGCCAAAATGAACAGCCTTCAGGATGTGGAAATTATTGACGCCCTGTACAGGGCCGCCGATGCCGGAGTGGACATTGAACTGAACGTGCGCGGCATCTGCTGTCTGAAAACGGGGCCGCGTCCCAACGGGAAAGTCATTCGCGTCGTCAGCATTGTGGACCGTTATCTGGAACATGCCCGCATTTTCTTTTTCCACCACGGCGGCAACCATCAGCTCTTCATCGCCAGCGCGGACTGGATGACCCGCAATTTGGATAAGAGGGTGGAACTCATGGTTCCGGTGATCAACGGCAGGCTGGCGCGGCGCCTCAAGTCCATTCTGGATGCCTGCTTCAGGGATAACGTGCAGGCATGCAGCATTCTGCCGGACGGCTCTTCCGAGCACGTTGTGCGCAAAAAGGGCCAGAAGGCCTTCCGCCTGCAGCAGTACCTGACCAAGGAGGCGCGTCGGCTTGCCAAGGACAAGGAGCGGGAGCGCCAGCAAATGCTGGAGCCGCACAAGCCGCATGAGTAGCGGATGATTCCACGCGTTTCGCAAGAGTTGGGAGCAGGGAAGCGTGCTTGCCTTGTTTCCGTCTGTTTGCAGGTACACGGGAGCCGGCATGATTTTTCTTTCTTTTTTTATTTTGATAATGAGTATGTTGGATATATCCGGCCTTGATGCCGCCCCGTTGGAGAATGTCCGTTTCCGCCTCCGTAAGACCGTGCCTGCCGGGCGATTTTCTCCTTCCTGATGGCAGGGCGGAAATGGAGAATTTTGTCCGGATTTATCAGTCCGGTAAGCCTGGCATCTTCCGGCATGCATTCAACAGGACAAGGGCAAGGGCATGTCTTCTTATGAAGACATGTGTACCCGTATCTTCTGTTTTCTTTTTGCGGTTTTGGCTCTGGGGCCTGTTACTGCAAAGGCTGAAGGCTCCGCCTGGAAAGCCTCCGGTCCTGCGGGACCGGGTGCTGCCGTGAAGGCTCCCGAGCATCCGGCGGAGGACGGGCTTTATGCCCGGTTGAAGGAGATGCCCTATCTTTACAAGAACAAGGATTCGGAATTTTTAAACCAGTTCAAGCTTCTGCTGACCGGACAGTATCAGGCGGCATGGGTGGCTCCGTCCGGAGCCAATAAATTCCGGAAGGGTTCCGGCGGCCATGAGGATGAGTGGCGGCGCCTTCAGATCGGCTTTGAAGCCGTTTTCCTGAAAAACCGCCTGACTCTGCACAGTCTGACCAACATGGGGGAGACGGACGGCATGTACAAGCTGGAAAACGGCCGGTGGAGCCGCACAAAGACGGACTGGGGCATTTTTGAGCTTTATCTCAAATACAAGGTCAACCCCTCCTTTTTTGTACGCACCGGAAAGATCACTACGAAGATGATGACCGAATTCCGGGAGACGGCCAGCGAGATCAAGACTCTGGAACGTTCGGACCTTGTCAACCAGCTCGGCAGCATTTCCAACTGGGGCATCGTGCTGGAAAACCCGCGGCAGGATGTTCCCGTGGGGTGGGAAGCGGCTGTTTTCCTGAATGACACGAGTACCAGCCTGGCCCATGAAATCCAGTTCAATACGGAGGACAATGCCTTTGCCAAAGCCTCCGTCCATATGGATGCTCGCGGCTTTCTGCCGGGGGAGAAAAGCCGTGTCTGGCTGACTTATGCGCATAATTTCACCCATTACGCGGGACGTGCCCTGCCGGAAGACTCCTACTATTCGGGGCTGGGGGCCAGGGATGTGGTGACGATGGACTGGGTAATGTCCCAGGGGAAGTTTTCCATGGTGACGGAACTGATGTCCGGCTTCCGTGTGGTGGGGGATGCCTACGGAGAGAATGTTTACGGGCTTGTCCTTCTGCCTTCCTATAGGTTTTCCCCCCATCTGGAAGGCGTCTTCCGGTATCAGCTTTCCCACGGAAGGGATGCGGTTAAGATGTTTGTCCGCTACGTTCCCGCCGTGACGACTTATCCCAAATGGGTGAGTACGATGAATTCGTTTTACTTTGGGTTGAATTATTATGTGTTCCCGAAAGACCCGGACATGCTGAAATTCATGGTGGGCGGCGAATACACCGCTACCAGCGGCGCGCGCGGCGGAGCCAAATGTTTCAACGGCTGGACCTGGTTCACCGCCGTCCGTTTTCATTTCTGAACGGGATGGCCTTCCTCCTTCTCCATGAAGTTGGATTATGGACAGCCTGCAGCGGAATCCGGGATGCATTTGTAACAAACAACTTGTCATGTGGAGCTTTATGTGTTAATGGGATTGGAATGTAAGAAGGCTGGTTCTTCTTTCATCTCCTCACCCTGACTACCCTGGACATGAAACTGCTGTATTTTTTCTGCCTGCCTGTTGTTGCCGTTTGCGTGGCTGCCGCCCAGACGGCGGCTTCCCGCCTGCCTTCCCTACCTCCCCCTTTCATGAAGACGGAATGCCGCCAGGGGGAAAGTCCCGTTTCCGTCGTTCAGGCGGAAATCAAATCCCGTGTGATGGAAAACCTGGCGGAAACGGAAGTGACTCTGGTATTCCGCAATCCCAACAGCCGCGTGATGGAAGGCGAACTGGCCTATCCCCTGCCTGCCGGCGCCACGGTGCAGGGATATGCCCTGGACATCAACGGCCGCATGGTGGACGGCGTCCCCGTACCCAAGAAAAAGGCCCGTGTCATCTTTGAAAATGAAGTGCGCAGGCAGATTGATCCCGGATTGGTGGAATGGTCCGGCGGCAACATGTTCAAGACACGCGTTTATCCCATTCCCGCGGGGGGCACGCGCACCATCCGGCTACGTTATTCCTGTGTTCTTCCGGAGAATGCCGAAGGCGTTCCCTCCCTCCAGATTCCGATGAATTTCAAGGAAAAGCTGGACTCCCTCAAGTTGAGGATGGAAGTACTCAACAGCCGGAAGCCGGTCGTCGTTTCCTCCCCGCTGGACAATGTGGAATTCAAGGGCTGGAGCAGCGCGTTTCTGGCGGAAAAGGAATGGAAAGGCTTGTCCCTAACGGAAGATTTGTTCATAGCCCTGCCGCGTGCGGAAGGAAAAAAAGCGGAAGAGGCTTCCGTATTTGTAGAGTCTTCAAACGGCAAGTCTTATGCGGCCGTTTTTCTTCCTCCGTCCCAGGCGGCTGTGAATACGGAAGCCCGGGCATGTCCCGGTTTCATCCATCTGGTTTGGGATGCCTCCGGTTCCATGAAGGATATCGATGTAACGAAAGTCCTTGATTTCTTAAAGAGTTATCTTTCTTACGGCAACGTTGGGAAAGGCGTGGAACTGTGTTTGACCGTAGTGAGGGACAGGGTTTTGCCGTCCAAAACCTTCACGGTGGCTCCTGACAGGCTGGAAGATTTGTCCAGGGAATTGAAGGCCCTGGATTATGACGGGGCTACCGGGGATTTGGGTGTGGCCACGGCCCTCTATGCGGACCGCAAGGGGGCCTGCATGGTTGTGAGTGACGGATTGGTCAATTTCAGCGCTGCTCCCGGGCGGACCACACCTCTTCCGGAGGAGGCGTATGCCGTGGTGGCCGTTCCCCGCAAGGATGTCAACCTGTTCAAGAGCATGGGCTTTCGGATTCTTGACCTGAGTACCCAGACGGTGGAGCAGGCCATGGAAAAGGTCCGTTCCGGAGAGGTACATGCCGGTTTTGACGACAAGGGAGACATGCCCTGGGGTGCTTTTCACCGGTATGAATCTCCCGGGCTTCCGGCGGGCTCCGTTCTGCTGGTGGCGGAACTGGAAGGGAAAGGCGTGTTTACGGGAGGAATAAAAGTTTCCGGCGGTGGTGTTCCGGACAGGAACATCCCGGTAAGCGTAGATACGGATCGGGCCCTTCCAGGCACCATGTTGCGGTCCTTGTATGCCCAGGCCAAATTGAACGAATTGATGCGCCAGCCAGCTTCCGGAGGCAGGGATGAGGCAGTCAGGGAACTGGGAATGGAATACGGCATGGTAACTCCCGGCACATCCCTGCTGGTGCTGGATTCCCTGGACCAGTACCTGGAATACGGAGTCCGGCCTTCTGCCTCTTCTCCGGAATTGCGTGCTGAATATGACAGAATGATGATGGAAGGAGAAAAGAGGGAAGTCTTGAAAGAAGAAAGCGCCCGGCTTGACAGATTGAAAACTTATCTTGCCTCCTGGGAGCGGCTGCAGAAGTGGTACGACAGCGTGAAATATGTTCCGGCGGAAGTTTTGTGGAAGCAGGGAAAAATGGAGGAAGCTATTGGTGCATATGAGAAAATATTGAAGCAGGATGCCGGAAACAGGTATGCCATGAAACGCCTGAAAGAGTTCAGGAATACTCTGGAAGGTGTGAAAAAGGCCGCGAAGGCGAAAGAAGAACGCCAGACCTTGAAAAGAAAACTGGAAAAGGAATATGCCGTAGGGATGCCGGAAAGCGTTCAGGGCATGTTGTCCCTGGCGTCCGGATTCCGCGATGTCGGCGATTATGAAAAAGCGGTGCTTCTGTTCGGCAATGTGCTGAAAAAAGATCCTGATAACGCAGCAGCCCGCCGTGAGCTGGAAAGTATTAGCCGCAGAATGGTTTTCTCCTGCAGGGCCGCCTTTGACAAAGCCAGGGCCGCCATGCAGGAAGCTGTGGATGGCGCGTCTGACGATCCCTTCATGTTTGTTCCTGTTCCTGTTTCTTCTCCTGTGATGCAGTTTTCCGGTAACGATGAGAATTCGGATCCTTTTGGAGCCGATTTCGCGGTTGATAGCGTCAATGGAGTTCCAGAAAGAGTATCCGCCAGCACGGTTGTCGAAGAAGGAGACCTTTTACCGCCCGCCGAGTTGGGATTGGAAGAGGAAAATTCTTTCTCCGGTAGTGCTACGGGAAATACGGATAAAATAACATTGCCGACGATTTCCGGTGCGGCCGGAGGGTTTGGCAGCTTAAGCGAAAATGCAGGGGCTTTGAGAAAGAGCCGTTCCGGCAGTTCCCCCGTGGTCAATGTGAAGGCATGGGATTCCAAGGCTCCGTATCTGGCTGCCCTGGAGGCAGCCGACCGGCCTGTTGCAGTGTATATGAGGCTTAAGGAACAGTATGGAGAAAGTCCCGGATTTTATATGGACTGCGCGGACTGGTTTGCCGGAAAGGGGGAGAAGGCGCTTGCCATTCAAATTCTCTCCAATTTGGCAGAACTGGAGCTGGAAAACCGTTCCCTGCTCCGGGTTTTGGGCTACAAGCTGCGCTACATGGGGGAACTGGAACAGGCAAAATACATTTTTGAGATTGTAAAAAACCTGTTTCCGGAAGAACCGCAGTCTTACCGGGACCTGGCTCTGGTGCTGGACGAACTGGGAGAAGCCCAGGCGGCGTTCGATATGTACAAGGAGGTGCTGGACCGCCCGATGCCGGAACGTTTTACCGGTATAGAGCAAATCGTACTGGTGGAAATGAACCGTCTGCTTTCCCGCAGCAAGGGCCAAGGGCTGGATTTGGATACCAGAAGAATTGACCCCGCCTTCATCAGGCCTGTTGAAGCGGATTTGCGCGTGGTCATTAATTGGGATACGGACGCATCGGACATGGACTTGTGGGTGACGGACGCCACCGGGGAAAAATGCTATTACAGTAATAAATTGACCAAGTCCGGCGGTCATCTTTCCCGTGACGTGACGCAGGGCTACGGTCCGGAAGAATACCTCGTGCGCAAAGCAATTCCCGGTCCCTACAGAATCCAGACGGACTATTACGGAACCCATTCGCAAAAAATGCTGGCGCCCGTTACCCTCTATGCGGAGGTATATACGGACTACGGCCGCCCGGAGGAAATCCGCAAAACGTCCGTGTTCCGTCTGGACGGAAGAAAGCAGGTGGTTCACGTGGGAGATGTGACGTATGGCCGGAATCAGCAGGAGGGCATGACACGCGATTACCAGGTGAAAGCCGGGGAAACGCGCTCTTCCATTGCAGCGGATCAGTTGGGAGATAAGGAACGGAAGAAGGAGATCATCCGGTTGAATCCAGAATTAAAGGAACGGGAGCCAAAGGCAGGAGAAATCATCAAGCTTCCCCAGTGAAGAAAAATGATGGAGCGTGTTCCGTACATCCCATACATGCGCGATCATGCCCTGCCGTTTTCAAAAGCGTGCAGCAGACGTTTCAACAAGCGGATTCTTTTCTGGCGTTTGCGGAAATTCTTTCCGAAGGAGAAGGGAAGGTGCCATTGGTTGTAGCGGAGCTGCTTGCGCGTCCAGCGTGTGAATTCATCCAGCAAATTCTTTACGTAGGGCTGGTGGGAAGGGGTTTCCATGGCCGCTTCCCACCAGACATTCGTGGACATAAGGTATTCTTCCGTCTTTTCAGGCTGAAGCCAGGGTTTTTTGGAGCCGATCATATGAAAGAGCTTCCATGAGCGGTTGGCGTAAATCGTGGAAATGCCGGAGAATTCCGTTCCCTCCGCTGCGGCTTCCAGGCCGTCTTTTTTCAGTTCAAACTGGAAGTGATAATTCCATTCAACGGGGAGAGGGGATATCCGGTCGTGAAACACGATGTTCAGGGCGTCCTGGTCCGGATGCTCCAGTTGTTCGTTGTATTCTTCAATCACCTGAAGGAGGCGCGGTTCCGCATTTTCCGCCCGTATCAGGGCCAGATCCAGAACCAAAACGCCCGAGTTGAAGTAATGGCGGGGATTGCTCAGGCCGAGCGGTTCCAGTTTTCTGAGCTGGAGGCGCGGATAGCCTGCAATCAGGCTGCTCAGTACAGATACGTCCCGAACGGCACCCAGAGGATTTCCGCCGAGGTCGGCATCATAAAGTTCCGCTACATCCGCATAGATGACCGTATCCGCATCCAGATACACTATTCGGTTGTGAGAGGGCAAAAGGCTGGCGGCCAGCAGACGTGCATATGCCAGGGAAGAGAAGCGTTTGACGTCCCGGTGGTCCAGCACAGCCGCCAGTTTGTCCGGCATCGTGCTGAAATGCAGGAGCACATGAGGATATGCGGCAACGGCTTTACGCAATTCCTGTATGTTTTCTCCGGTCAGACCGTCGTGGACGATCCAGATTTCATAGCTCCGGTCCGGATTGGCATGGGCGCACAGGGAGTGAAGGGTGACGGCCAGGCAGACGGTCCATGGCGCAGTAGCGGCAAACATGACAGCAACGGCAGCCTGTCCGTGCGGGGAATGGATTGATGTAGATTGCATAAGGGTAAAAAAAAGGAAATTTTTGAAAATATAGTATTATTGCCAGATGCCGTCAAAGACGGCCAGCAGTCGTTGAAGACCTTTGATCTTTATCCGGCGTTTCCGGAAGACTTTGGGGGGGGAGATGAGCAGCCTCCATTGGTGGCGGTGCATCCGGGAACGGATGGGGCATGTGAATTCCCGGTAGAGGGAATGCAGTTCGGCGCGGAATGCGGGAGTCCGGCGGGCGGCCGGCCACCAGAGGGAGAGGTAGAGGCGGTGGTAAGTCTTTTTCATGTCCGGCGGGAGCCAGGGCTTGTAGTCGCCGACCAGATGGAACAGCTTCCATGAACGGTTGTTGAACAGGACATGCACTTTCTCGAATTCGGTTCCGGTGATGAAGGCCTGCATTCCTTTGTGGTGCAGTTCGAATTGGAAGTGGTAATTCCACTCTACGGGTAGGGGCATCATGCTGCCGTGAAAGGCGATGTTCAAAATGTCCTGATCCCCGTACGGAAAAGAATCCGGGAGGGAGCGGAGTATCCGGAAAAGAGTATTTTCCATGTCTTTTTGCCGTATTTGACAGAGATCCATGACCATTACTCCTGTATTGCAGTACAGCAGGGGGAAAGTTACGTCCGTGCCGTCCAGGCATTCCAGGTGGGGCGCGAGCCTTCCCGTGCAGATGCTCTGCAGGACAGCGCAATCCCGGACGGCGGCTATCGGTTTTCCCTGAAGTTCGGTATCGTAAAGTTCAGCTACGTCTCCGTTCAGCAGGATGTCTGCATCCAGATACAGGAGCCGGTCATACTGGGGAAACAGGCCGGCAGCCAGAAGGCGGACGTAGGACAGGGAGGAAAATCGGCCGCAATCCCTGTTCTGGAGGGATTGGAACAGTTTTTCCGGGAGCGTGGCAAAATGAATTGATATATGGGGATGGCCGGAGATGGCCTTGTGCAGTTCCTTCATTTCTGAAGCTCTCAGGCCGTCATGAACGATCTGGATTTCATAAAGGCGGCGGGGATTGGAATGAAGGCAGAGAGAATAAAGGGTCACCGCCAAAGGAACAAGCCAGGAGGAAGTGACGGCAAACATGACGGGAACGGGATGCCCCTTTTTCTGGCAAGGAGAAGATGAAGTCGGCATGTGCTGGATTTCAACAGGAAACGAAAAATGGGTGGAATGAGGAGAGGTTCCGGTGCCTTTGAAGAATCCTTATGCAGGGAATGGTGGAAGAAGGAAGTTTCAATTTCATGATGAGGATGAATTCCGGTGCGCTGGGGAGGAAGCGTAAAAAACACGTCTGCAACTGCTTTTTCCGTTATTCACAGCATAGGACAACTTCTGCGGTAAAAACGCTCATGATACGGAATTAATTATACGGATTAGAAATCCGGAAGGTTGTTTTCGATTTTTCCCAAGGTTGATTACCAGTTGTTAATAAAACAATTATGTTAAATTCTGGAAAGAAGCTCATAGGAAAATCTTTTTTCAGGAACATGCGTCTGGCAATGCGTATGCCCTTTTCTGTCCGGCTGTTTGGTTTGACTTCGGATTTCTAATCCGTTACATGGAGATTGCATTGCATGCGGTAACTGTATCCATCATTGTTCCTTGTTATAATGTAGCTCCCTATCTGGATGCGTGCATGGACAGCTTGGTGCACCAAACCCTCCAGGATATTGAAATTATTTGCGTGAACGACGGATCCACGGATGATACCCCTGCCTTATTGCGCGCCTGGGAGGAACGGGACAGCCGTGTACGGGTGATTGACCGGGAAAACGGTGGTCTTTCCGTGGCCCGTAATACCGGCATGGAGTTGGCGTCCGGGGAATACATCGGCTTTGTGGACCCGGACGACTACGTGGAACATTCCATGTATGCCCGTCTGCTGGAAGAAGCCCGCAGGCATGACTCGGATGTCGTGGCATGTGGTTATACGTGCTTTTCAGTTCATGGCGGGAAGGTTTTTGAGAAGTGGAATATCTCGCCGGACTTCGGAGTGGAGGAAGATGCACAGTCAAGTGTATTTGGATCACGGTCTGCCTGTGAAAGAATGGATATAGTCGCTTGGAACAAGCTATATAAGAGAGAGTTTCTGGAAAGAAACAGCCTCTGCTTTGAACCTTCCTGCAGGCAGGCGGAGGACGTTCTATTCTGGCTAATGCTGCTGGCGCATGTTTCCAGCCTGGCAGTAATTCCCGACCGTTTATACTGGTACAGGAAGGGGAGGGAGGGCGCTCTTTCCCTGAAATGGGAAGAAGAAGGGGCCCCCGTTCTTCTTTTGATAGATCGTCTGGCATGTGCTACCGTTTACTGGAAAAAATGCGGATGGCTGGAATCCGGACTGGAAAGAGGGTGGGTAGTTTATTTCCTGCGGTGTTACCTGTTGCAGCGCCTGGTGCCCGTACGTAAGCCGTTTCCCCTTTTAAGCAAGGAGGAATGGCGGGCTTTCCACAGAAAATTTCAGGAGTGGTTTGCGCTGGCTGGGGGCAAGGTGGACAGGTTGCAGATATTGGATAAATGGGAGACAGCGTTTTGCCGTCTATTGTCCCAACCCGCAAAAACTCCGTACTGGATACTCCGCATGTGGTGGAAATTTCTTTCCCGCCGCCGTGGGCGCCGTGGCCATTATTATACCCTGAAGATGCTTTTAAGCACCCGCAAATGAAAAGGCCATTTCTGATATCCCATGATTGCTGCCGTATCCATTATTGTTCCCTGTTATAATGTAGCTCCCTATCTGGATGTCTGCCTGGACAGTCTGGTGAACCAGACGTTGCCAGATATTGAAATTATCTGCGTGAACGACGGGTCCACGGATGATACCCCGGCCCTTTTAAGGGAATGGGCGCAGCGGGACAGCCGTATCCGGATCATTGACCGCGAAAACGGCGGACAGGGAGCCGCGCGCAACACCGGGATGGACGCAGCTGAAGGGGAATACATCGGCTTTGTGGATCCGGACGACTACGTGGAACATTCCATGTATGCTCGCCTGCTGGAAGAGGCCCGCAGGCATGAGACGGATATCACGGCGTGCGGCTATGCATGTTTTTCCGACCATGATGGAAAATTGCTGGAAAAATGGTGCCAGTCTCCGGCAGCCGGAGTGGAGGAAAACGTAAAATCCAGTTTATTCCATTTGAACGCCCTCTGGATGCGGACGGATGTCGTCGTCTGGAACAAGTTGTACAGGAAAGACTTTTTAAACAGGCACCATCTCCGGTTTGAAACTTCGTTCCGGGCCGCGGAGGATGATGTTTTTTGCCTGATGCTGCTGCCGCATGCAACCCGCGTAGCTGTGATTCCGGACCGCCTGTACTGGTACCGCAGGCAGCGGGAAGGTTCCATTTCCTCCTCGTGGGACGAGCGGGGAGCCCCTTTCATGATTGCCGTGGAACGGTTGATGCATGCGACGGAGTATTGGAAGAAAGTCGGCTGGCTGGATTCCGGGCTGGCTCAGGGCTGGGTTTCCCAGGCATTGCGGGTTTATTTGCTGGGCCATTTTCTGGCCCAGGATTATCCTCTGCCGCAGTTGAGTGAGGCGGAGTGGGCCTTGCTCCGCGACAGATGCCGGAAGTGGTTTGAGATGGTGGGAAACATGGATGCTTACCGGTCCTTGGGGAAATGGGATTTTGCTTTTTGCCGCTTGCTTGCCTCTCCTCCTGAAGGAGCAGGATGGTTGGCACGCGCGTGGTGGAAGTTCCTTTCCCAGTGCCGTGGACGCCGCGGCCGCTATTACGAAGTATGCCGGAGGCTGTCTCTTCCGGAAGGGCAGCGGAGGAAAAAACTGCGGTCGTAGAAGCTACCGCCGGTAAAGGGCATGAAGATCTGAATGATGAGAGTTGAATCTTCCATAAATGGTACGGTTTCCATTATTTTGCCTTGCTATAATGTAGCTCCGTATCTGGACCAGTGCCTGGAAAGCCTGGTCCATCAAACCTGGAAGTCTGTGGAAATCATCTGTATCAATGACGGTTCCACGGATGAAACGTCGGCTGTGCTTCATTCGTGGGCGGCAAGAGACGGCCGCATCCGGGTGGTTGACCGGGAAAACGGCGGCCAAGCTTCAGCCCGTAATGTTGGCATGGATATGGCTTCTGGCGAATACATCGCGTTTGCCGACCCGGATGATTATATGGAACATTCCATGTATGGCCGTCTGATGGAGGAAATTTGCACGCATGATGCTGATGTTGTGGCTTGCGGATATACCAGTTTTTCCGATGAAAACGGCTCCGTGCTGGAAGAGTTGAGCAGGTCCCCCGGTTTCGGTGTGGAGAAGGAGGCGCGGTCAAGTTTTTTCCATGCGGATTCCGTCTGGATGAAGATGGATGTCGTCACATGCAACAAGTTGTATAAAAAGGAATTCCTGAATCAATGCGGAGTTCGTTTTGAACCTTCTTTCAGAAGGGGTGAGGATGACGTATTCTGGCTGATGGTACTGTCCCATGCCCGGTGCTTCGCTGTGATACCTGACCGGCTGTACTGGTACCGGAGGAAAAGGAAAGGTACCGTTTCCTATGCGTGGGAAGAACAGAGATGTCCCTATTCCTTGGATATGGACCGACTGGAGTACGTAACCGCCTACTGGAAGCAGATCGGCTGGCTGGATACCGCCGTGAGTCGGGGATGGCTGGCCCATGTCATGAAACGCTATTTGTTGTCCCACGTCACCTCCGGAGAGGAAATTTTCCAAAAGCTGGATAAGCAGGAAAGCCGGGCCTTGGTGCAACGCTACCGGGAATGGCTGTGCGGCATGGAAGCAGGGGCGAACCCTGCGGGATTAAACAAGTGGGACCGCGCTTTTTGCCGCCTTTTGCGCACAGAGCCTGTGAAAGCCAATCCGGTTGTTGGAATTTACAACAGGTTCATGTCGGCATGCAGTGGCAGGCGCGGACGGTACTACCGCCTCAAGTCCCTAATGTCCAGTTTATCCTGAGGAATACTCTTCCGCAAGAGAACATGGCCTTTTTGGTTTTCTGCCGTGCGCCCGCTGTTCCTGCTACCGGGAATTACACCCCGGTGTAGCACATTTGCTCCTTGAGCTGGGCCACCTGGAGGTCTTCTCCCAGGTATTCCCCGATGGAGTAGCCGAAGAGCATGGCGGCTCCGGGGCCGTTAGCGGTGAGCACGTTGCCGTCCAGAACCACATTTTCATCCTTGATGATGTGGGCCCCAGCCTCGTTGAGTTCCCGGTAGACGTCCTGGGCCGGGTAGGCCGTGACGTCCTTGTCCTTGACCAGTCCGGCTTTTGCCAGAACGATGGGAGCGGCGCAGATGGCGGCCACCAGTTTGCCCGCTTCATTCATTTTCTTTACCAGATGAATGACTTCCGGCGTATCCCGCAGGATCCAGGAGCCTGCGCCGCCGGGCAGAACCAGGGCATCCAGCTTGTCAGCGTGGAGCTTGTCCAGCATGGTGTCCGTAGTGACGGTTACGTCGTGGGTGCTAACCACCTTGTCTGATTGTACGCCGGCAAGCAGGACTTCCATATTCAGCCGGCGCAGGATGTCCAGCGGGGCAATGAGTTCGATTTCTTCAAATCCGGGTGCGGCAAGAATGGCGACTTTTTTCATGCTTGGTAAGACAGAATGGCAGGATGGAATGTTCAAGGAAACAGGCAGCCTCTACAGGAGCAGCAAGACCGGGTTTTCCAGCAGGGTCTTGAATTCGGCGGCGATTTTGGACGCCTTGCATTCCGGAAGGATGTTGGCGTTCACGTACAGGGTGACGGGCAGGATGAGTTTGGAAACGGGGCGTCCCGCTTCAATGCCCGTTTTTGGTGTCGTGCCTCCGATGCTGATGATGCTGTGGGGCATGTCGCGTATGACGGAGCGCTGGGCTTCCACATTCACGCCGCTGTCGCAGAGCAGGATGTTGGGCGCCACGGTCCCCGGAGCGGGAGCACCGGATTTGGGTGCGGCGAACCGTTCCATGGCAATGTTGTAGATGGTCTTGGCGCCGGCGTTTTCAATGAGAACGTATTTCTCTCCCTTGTCCAGCACCATGAGCAGTTCCGCGGAAGCGTCTCCCGCCAGCCATTCCGGTTCGCTGAGGCATGCCTTTACGGCGGCGCGCACGACGTAGTCGAACAGGCTGTAGCGCCCCCCGATGAGTTTTTCACACTGGACGGCAATGGGCGTGCTGATGGCGGCCAGGTAGGACATGTTGGCGCCCAGGGTATAAAGATAAAAGTTGTCCACGCGCGTAGCATGGCGCGTATCCTTCGGTGCAAGAGGGGTCTGTACCTTCCGGGCTGGGCCTTCGGTCCTACGGACTGCGGCGCGTACGTCCGCCGCCATGATTCTGGCGTGCGGACCGGTGCCGTGCAGGCTGGCGGGGTCCATCCCGGCTTCCGCCGCCAGTTTGGCGGCCAGAGGACTGAATTTTACCGCGGGGGAGGAAAGGGGACAGTCACAGGAGGCCGCACCGAATTCCGATTGCAGCAGGGCAATGGGAGTGCCCACGGCGGCTGTGGCGCCTTCCGGCACCAGGATTTCCGTCAGGGTTCCGTCCTCGCATGCCTGAAGTTCCACGTGGGCCTTTTCCGTTTCGATGTCGGCCAGGTGGTCTCCCACTTCCACAAAGTCTCCTATTTTTTTGATCCATCTCAGGACGATGCCTTCGTGCATGGAATCGGAAAGGCGGGGCATTTCAATGGTAATGGCCATGGAGAGTGAATATTGAATGTTGGAATATGGGAAAGTGCTGTGTGATGGAGCGGCTTTGCCGCTCCATCACACAAGTGTGCGCATTCAGGCGCTGTATTTTTCTACGCCGTCGATGAACACCCTGGAGGTGTTGAAATCATCGTCCAGCAGGACCATGTCCGCCGTGAAGCCGGGCGCGATCTTGCCGAGGCCTTCCAGTCCCAGGGACTGGGCCTGGTTCCAGGAGGTAGCCTTGACCAGCTCGCTGAGGGGCTTGCCGGTGAGGCGGTGTACATTTTTCAGGCCGTGGGCATATTTGAGGGTGCTGCCGGCCAGGGCGCCGGATTCCTGCAAGCGGGCCACGCCGTCCTTCACGATGATGGGCAGGCCGCCGAGATCGCCGGGGCCGTCCGGCATCCAGGAGCAGGCCAGGGAGTCCGTGATCATCATCATCTGGTCCGTTTCCTTGTTCTTGAATACGGTTTTGAGCATGTCCGCGCAGAGGTGGATGGTGTCGCAAATGATTTCGATCTTGATTTCCCTGTCCAGCAGCCCGGAACCCACGAGGCCGATTTCACGGTGGTGCAGGGGGGACATTTGGTTGCAGTAGTGGGTCAGGTGGACCAGGCCGGCGGCTTTCGCCTTGTTGAAATCCTCGTGGGTAGCCGCGCTGTGGCCGGCGGAGCAGCGGATGCCTGCGGCGGATGCTTTCGAAATGAAGTCCACGGCGCCGGGCATTTCCGGCGCCAGGGAGACCAGCAGCACCCTGGCGATGGAATTGAGATTGGCTACTTCATCATAGTCCGGCTGGCGGACAAAGGCGGGGTTTTGCGCACCGCAGCACTTGGGATTGATGAACGGCCCTTCCAGATGAACGCCGGGGGTTTTCGCAAATTCCTGGTTCTTCATGTATTCCGCTACGGAGGCGCACACGTTTTCCAGCACCTTGGGAGACAGGGTGAGGGTGGTCGGCAGCCAGGAGGTGACGCCTTCCTTCATTTTGCATTCCGCGATGGTGCGCAGGCTTTCCAGCTTGGCGTCGCAGGTATCGCAGCCGCCGGCACCGTGGCTGTGGATGTCGATGAATCCGGGAAGGAGCATCTTGCCTTCCGCGTCCACCACCTTGTCCGCCGCGGGAAGTTCGCTCCCGGCGGGATAAACGGCGGTGATGACCGTTCCTTCGATTTCCACGGCTGCCCCGGGCAGGTCGATGCCGGGGGAAATGATGCGTGCGTTTTTAATGAGTGTTTTCATAAAAATAAATAATTGTTTGGTGGAATGGATAAGTATGTTTGATGAATGATGGGGAAGAGATGTTACAGTTCCTTTCTTTTGTCAATGACAAGCCAGGACCATTTGCGGCACCGGGGGCAACGGCCGAAGTTCCTCTTCCTGCCGGATGATTTGTAAAGGATGCCGTATTTCCCGAAGGGTTCTTCCAGACCGCACTTGTTGCAGTGCATTACCCAGCCGGGCGCCCTTTTCTCCCATTTGGCCAGGTTTTCCGGCGTTGCCTCCACTTCCCTGGGTATGGAAATGTAGTCGATCAGCCGGGTGAAGATGTTGGGAGCCATGGGAGGGGCAATACGGGACGGTCGGCATGAATTACTTCTGTGCGTCCAGCGTCTTGTTCCACTCGGCCACCCGGGCGGCTTCCACTTTCAGAACGGCGTCTGCCTCGGCCTTGTCCAGAATGCGGATGTCCTTGATTTTGTCTCCGCGGGCAATGGCGTTGACGACGGCTTGCCCTTTCAGCACTTTCCCGAAGACGGTATGGCGTCCGTCAAGATGGGGCGTAGCCACGTGGGTGATGAAGAACTGGGAGCCGTTGGTCCGGGGACCGCGGTTTGCCATGGAAAGGATACCGGGACCGTCGTGTTTGAGGTCGGGGGAGAATTCGTCTTCAAACTCATAGCCGGGACCGCCCATGCCCGTGCCCTGGGGATCGCCTCCCTGGATCATGAAGTCCGGAATCACGCGGTGGAAGGTTACTCCCTTGTAATAGCCCCTGTTAATGAGGTTCAGGAAGTTGGCGACAGTAACGGGTGCCTTGGAGGGATAGAGGGCCAGTTCAATGTCCCCCTTGGTGGTGGACATGACTACTTTCACGTCCTTGAGTCCGGCGGTGGAGTCGGCGCAGGCCGTAAAGGCCGCCAGGGCGCACAAGGAACACAGCAGAAGGGTAAAATACTTTTTCATGGCTTCTTGTTGTTCCCCCATGTTGCCCTAAGAGAGGCCGGTTTGCAAGTAAATCGCGTGCCCTGGCGGGAGAGTGCCGCACGCCAACGGGAATTGGAAGCGGGGGATCAGAGGCATCAAAGGCATTTTTAATCTCAATATGCTGTTTTTAAATGATTTTTCATACTACTCCCCCGGCTGCACGGGAAAAACGGAAGATCAGCCAGGTCATGCACAGGCTCAGGACGCCCATCACGACGAACTGCCAGGATGGGGGGATGACCAGCATCATGGCGTACTGGAATCCCACGGCCGCAAGACCCAGAACACAGTCCACCAGGTTTCCGGCGGCAATCATGTCGCCGCGCTTGTCGTTGTCCGCCCGGTCTTGAAAGAAAGCGTTCAGCGGTACCAGGAACAGGGCGGCGGAGATGCCGGCCGCCATCAGCAGGGCGTAGAAGACGGATGAGGTCATGGAGACCGTGGAAAGGGCCAGGCAGCTCAATGTCATCAGCGTCCCCCCCGCCACGGACACTTTCATGCGGATGTGGTTCCTGCACATCAGGGAGGCCAGGATCCCCCCCAGTACGGTACCGCCGCTCATCCAGGCCATCAGCACAGCCCCTACGGAGCTGAAATCGTCGCTTCCTCCGGAGATTTCCTTGGCCATCTGAATGGTCATCAGCATCACGGTGCCCCCGAAGAACCAGAAGTACCCTATGCCCATTTCGCTGACGCGCAAGTTCCTGTTTTTCCACATTTTGGAAAGCTGGTGGAAGTGTTCGTAGAACAGGGACCAGGAAAAGGACCTGAATCCTTCCGGAGCGTACCGGGGAAGGTAGAAGCTGGAAATTGCCACAGGAATGGCCAGCAGAAGGAACACCAGGCACGGGAAGGAAGCTGCGTACCAGCCGTCGTTGAGGCCGGAGGGTTTCAGCCAGGCGTCAAACCATTGGAAGAAGCCCTCCCCCAGCAGATGGTGCCAGACGGTGTCCGTGGAGGGTTCCAGCAGGTAGCGGAACCAGACGAAGACGCCTATCTGGCCGATCAGCAGGCTGAGGATGGAGGCCATTTCCACAATGCCGCTGGCAAATCCCATGCGGGAGGTTCCCACAATGTCCTTCACGATTCCCTTTTTTGACGGACTGAAAATGGTGGCCTGCAAGGCAAAGACGCAGAACCACAGGATGGCTCCGTTCAGGTTGTGGGAGCGCAGGCTCCAGTACATTCCCCCCAGCACGCAGATTTGGAGAATGGCCATGGATTGAATGATGCGAGCCTTGCAGAAGCGGTCGGACAGCCACCCGACAAAGGGAGAAAACAGGATGAAGGGAAGAACAATGATGGCCCCCAGCGGATATTCCAGGTCTCCCTGCGTACCGTACAGCCATACGCCCAGGGGAATCAGCAGGAACTGGGCCCCCTTTTCGTTGAAGGAGTTCTGCGCCTGGATCAGCACGAGCCGCCAGAAGGCGCCCCAGGGCACCTTGTCAACCGGTCCGGGGGTGTGGGAGTCATGTTTCATGAAATCATATGCTTGGTTCCTCCGTTTTTCTGGATTCAGTACGGGATTCCGGACCAGGCAGGGCGGCCCGGCAAAGGGCGCCTGTCCGCGGAGCTTAACTTTTCCCCGTGTTGCTGGCAAGCCGGAAGAGCCCAAGGGGCCGCATCCCAGGGGGTCATCAGTATCCGGGGGCTGTAGGTGGAAGGGATGCCGCTCCCGGGGGAGATGCTGTGGAAGGACGCAGAAGGGAGGCTCCGTACCTTCAGCTCATGGGACCTCCCGTTTTGGCTTCCGGTATTTTATGCAATTTCTTCCGATTCCCTCAGCCCGGAGCTGCGGAACAGGCAGAGAACACCGATAACGGCTACCGCCACGACGCTGGCGATAAGCGACGCCTCATAACCGAACCCGCACATTTCCGGGCTGGAAAACAGGTATTGGAAGACGACCAGGCTCAGGAACGCGGCGGGAACGGCGGCTATCCAGCAGCAGCGGGTTTTGCTGCGCAGATAGATGGAGACAGCCCACAGCGTGGATGCCGCCAGGAGCTGGTTTGCCCAGCCGAAGTACTGCCAGATAATGTTGTAATCCATGCTGCTCACGGCGATGGCCACGGCAAACAGGGGGATAGCGATCATCAGGCGGCGGCTCAACTGCTCCTGGTTCAGCTTGAAGCAGTCGGCAATCATCAGGCGCGTTACCCGCAGGGCTCCGTCTCCCGTGCTGATGGGCAGGATCACGACGCCGATCATCACCAGAATGGAACCTGCGTGCCCCATCCAGGATTCCGAAATCATCTGGATGGCCAGGGCAGGGGCTTTCCCGTTGGCGGTAGCTATGCCCAGCGCCTCCGGAGAACCGTAGAAGGTCAGGGCGGCTGCGGCCCAGATGAAGGCGATGACGCCTTCCGTAATCATGGCTCCGCCGAAGACGGGCAGGCCTTCCTTTTCCGTTTTCAGGCAGCGGGCCATCAGGGGGGACTGGGTGGCGTGGAAGCCGCTCACGGCTCCGCAGGCAATCGTGATGAACATGACCGGGAACAGCGGGAAGTCCGCCGGGTGGAGGTTGTGGAAAAAGTCCATGTCCGGCAGCACCTCCATGCGGGGAATGTGCATCCAGTACGGCATGGATTCCGCAAAGGGCATCAGCAGCATCACGCCCAGAATGCCGGCCACCATGATGATCAGCGCTACGGAAAACAGGGGGTACACCCGCCCCATGATGGCCTGGATGGGCAGAATGGTAGCCAGAAAGTAGTAGCCGAAGATGATCCAGACCCATGTGGAGACGCTCCACCCCGTCATCGGGGCCAGAATGGCGGCAGGCCCCACGGCGAATACCACCCCCACCAGCACACTGAACACAATGCAGGCCGCGCGGCTGATCCACTGGGCCTGGCTTCCCAGATAGCGGCCCAGGATTTCCGGAAGGTTCTCCCCCTTGTGCCGCAGGGAGATCATGCCGGAGAAATAGTCGTGCACCATGCCGCCGAAGATGCAGCCGAACACGATCCAGAGCAGGGCGGCGGGGCCGTACAGCACCCCCATCACGGCTCCGAAAATGGGGCCCAGCCCTGCGATGTTCAGCAATTGAATCAGGAAGATGCGCCAGCGCGGCATGACCACGTAATCCACGCCGTCCGTGTACGCCACGGCCGGTGTCCGGCGTTCCGAGTCCGGCTGGAAAATCCGCTCCAGCACGCGGCCGTACGTAAAATAGCCGGCCGCCAGGACCAGCATTCCCAGAATGAAGTAGCAGTAACCGTTCATGTTGAAAAGGAGGACTCCCGGGCAGAAATAACAAGAGGCCGTCCGCGTGTGAAACGTAACTTTTCCATTGCATTCTGGCAAGACGTTATTGATCTGTAGATTCCGGATTTTTTGCCCGGAAAATGAAAAGAAACACAACGTCAATTTCCAGATAATCTGAGCGGATTGCAAATTCGAAGTCAACATGTTTTTTTCAGACAAAACGATTTATAAGGATTAACCCTGAGAAAATAGTCAGATTACCCAAGTCTAGTTTTTCATTTTATCAATATTCATGTTACTTTATTATTAAGTAATTATATCATTCATCGGACAAGGCTTCTCCTTGGACGAATTTGCAATCCGCTAAGAAGATGAGGCTGACTCTTTGGCACTTTAACTTACACTTGCAGTATCATGAAGAAAACTTTGTTCCTGCTCTCATCTCTTGCCCTGGCTGCGGCATCGGCTCAGGCGGCGGTCTTGTGCACGACGACATTCAACCGGACGGGTAACAGCCTTGGATCGGTAACGATTAATAACGAGTCTGGATACGGGCTGGAAGGCCCCACTTCCATTTCCTCTTTCAGCAAAGGAGGAAATCCGGCTGGAGGCCAAAGCGGAGATCTGCTGGGACAGAGTTCCATTCCGTCCTCCGTGGTAACTCCCAATTCCAATGTGGCAAGCGGCGGTTCCTGGAGCATGTCCTTTACGTTTACCAACACCGCTGCCCAGGACATGCAGATTTCTTCCATTGACCTGACCATGATAGGGGTGACCGGCGGTGGAGCTGCCCAGAACACGGGCAATGGAGTAGCAGGCCAGGACGGATGGATTGGCACGACTACGGGCTTGAGCAACAAGCCTATCAACCTGGCCCTTTCCATAGATAGTGTCGGTTCGCAAACTCTTGTTTTCAATGCTGCCACGGATGGATCCAATTCAGGAAACTGGAACATGACCAAAACGGGAGGATATGATTTTTTCAACGGTTTTATTCTGAAGGCGGGAGAGTCGCTGACCATCACGATTGACGCTTCCCAGCATGAAGCCTATAACAAGGGGTGTTTTGCAGGGTTATCCGGCATTCAGATCAATGGGGAGCTGGTTCCCGAACCGGCCACGGCGTCCCTTGGACTTCTGGGGCTGGCGGCATTGATGGTGCGCCGTCGCAGGGCCTGACCATTTCAGCAAAATTTAATCAAGCCGTCCTGTGGATTTTCCGAAGCAGGCGGCTTTTTTCTTTCAAACGGGACTCTCACATGTTGTTTGCTTAACTGATGCTTGTTGCCATCATCCAATCCGTTTTCTCCGCTAGAATTTCCTGTCCCGGTCCTTTTCATCCGGGGTCTTTTTTCCATTGACTGCCATGTTCATGTTTCGCTTCTTATCCGCTCTGATTTCCTCCCTGCTGATTCTGTCTCCTGTAAAAGGAGAGGATGCAGAATATGTCTGGAGAGGGACGGGAGGAAATGCCTGGGGGACCTTGTCCAATTGGAGCCCGTCAGTTGCTCCGGGAGCCCAATCTTCTGCCTACACGCACTGGATGACCACTAATGGAGCGGATTCCGTGGGAAGAACGGACGTGGGAGGCCTGGGTTCCGACGGAAGGTATCTGAAGGGTGTCCGGGTGGAGGGTGTCAATAACCAGCCCGGAGGGAAAATTCAGTTGTTCATCAAGAATACAAACGAAAAGGTTTACCTTCGTATCCAGGATGGCGGCATTACTGTATCAAATACAAGCACGGGGGGATACAATGCGGATTTCGGGATTGCCCAGCTGCGCGTAGCCTCGGACCAGACCTGGCATGTGGAGGAGGGCCGCAGTTTTTATGTGGGGAGCGATGAAACGGCCCCCGTCGGCGGTCTCTATTCCCTGACTTCTGAAAACGATGCCGCCCGGGTGGTAACGCTGACGGGCGCCGGCGCCGTGCGCATCGGGGAGGGAATGCTGCTGAACAATATTTCCGGCGTGATCGGCTTCGTGATGAGTGCGGGGCAGGGAACGCCCACGCTGGACCTGGCGGACCGGGGAATGAGCAATACGATTACGGTGGAGGACGCCGCGCGACTGGAGGGCATGGCCCTATATCAGGGCTCTCTGATTACCCGGGAAAATTCTTCCGTGACTTTCTCCGGGACTACGGCAAAGGTTTCCAGCTTATGGAACATCGGGAAAAATACGGCCATCATGCTGGAAAGTTCCACACTGGACATGTCTGAAGCGGGAGTGGAGGCTGAAGCGATTCTTTCCGGAACATCCGGAGTTTCAGGTTCACAGGGAACGCTGAAGCAGACGATTCTGGATGATGCCCGGATCACCTACACGAACAGGGAAGGCAAGCCGGGAGAAATTCAGTCCGTAGGGAAAAACGTCACCATTACCCTGAATAATTCCTCCGTTGATTTTAACGGAGAAGTTCCGGAAGTAAATCTGGTCGTTCAAGGGAATTGTTCCCTGGCGGGAAGCGGAAATTTCAACGGCACGATTACATATGCTCCGGGCGGCACTCTCGCTGTGAAAGGGGACATTACCCTTCCCAGTTCTTCCCTGGCCTTGGGCCGTTCCCATGTGACCGCCCTGGACGGCGTGCCGCAGGCCGGGGCCGTGCCGCCGGAAAATTCCTCCCTGCAGGCGCAGGAATACGTCATCCTGTTTGATTCGTCTTTTGAAGACCTGATTGCCGAATGGCCCGGAAGCCATACGCTGACGGTGCAGTTTGCGGAAGGGATGGAAGCGGAAATTACCGTGAAGGACCTTCCGAAGGGAGCCGTTTCCTGGAGCTATGACCGCGCTTCCAGAAGGCTGAACCTGGTGACGAATGTGGCGGAAAAGCCTTCCATGCCTTCCGGTGTATCCGGCTCCAGGCCGAACATCATCTTTGTGCTGGTGGATGACATGGGCTGGGGGGACCTGAGCGTCAACTGGACGCAGCAGGATAAAAACGGGCGCCAGGTGACGCGCAGGAATGAATTCAAGACTCCGACCCTGGATACGATGGCTACGGAAGGCATGCAGCTCCGGCGCCATTACAGCGCCGCTCCGGTGTGCGCTCCGGCGCGCGCCTCACTGCTTCTCGGCGTGCACCAGGGCCACTCACGCGTGGTGCGCAACAACACCTTTGACTACCCCATTGAAAACTCCCACACCCTGGGAACGCTGCTGAAGGGCGCGGGTTACCACACGGCGGCCATCGGGAAATGGGGCGTGGGCGGCGGAGGGCAAAGCGGCAAGGGGCTGACCGGAGCGCCCCATATGCGCGGGTTTGACTACTTTTACGGAATCATCAAGCATCTGGCGGGCCACTTCCACTATTTGACGGCGGGTTCCCAGGAGATTTACGAATATGATGACCAGTCCGCAGCCCCGGCGTGGGCGAACGTCAGCGCCAAGGTCCCCGGCACCGCCTATGATACGGACCTCTTCGGCGCCCGGGCCAAGCAGTGGATTATGGAGCACCATGAAAAGGCCCCTTCACAGCCTTTCTTCCTGTACCTGGCTTTCCCCGCCCCCCACGGCTGCCTGTCTGCTCCTGCCTGCGCCTATCCGGAGGGATTGGGAAAAACCGGCGGCCTGCAATGGGAGAAGAAAGATGGCTATGAAGCCTGCAATACCGCCGCGGACGGCTGGACTGGCGTGCAGGGGGATTTTGGCCCGGATACGTACATTTATCCGGAACACACGGTTTTCGGCAAGACGGAATCCCGGCACGCCACGATGATCCGCCGCGTGGACGATGTTCTGAAGGATATGATCCAGCTGCTCAAGGAGCTGAACCTTGACAGCAATACGATGATCGTGTTCACCTCCGACAACGGCCCCCACAATGAGTCGGGCTCAGGTAATTACAACAACGGGGCCCAAGACCCGCGGTACTTCATGAGTTATGGAATGATGGACGGCATCAAGCGGGACTGCTGGGAGGGCGGCATGCGCGTGCCTGCGGTGGTGCGCTGGCCCGGAGTGGTTCCCAGCGGGATCAGCCTGGGCGCCAGCCAGTTCCATGACTGGATGGCCACCTTCGCGGATGTGGCGGGGGTACCCGTTCCGTCCCGCTGTGACGGCGTTTCCCTGCTGCCCACGCTGGTAGGCGTTCCGGAGCGCCAGAGAACCGGCGTCATTTACACGGAATATGCCTACGGCGGAAATACTCCGGGCTACAGTGACTTCCTCCAGGCCCACAGGAACCGCGGCAGGCAGCAGCAGCAGATTGTGTTTGCGGACGGTTTCAAGGGCCTGCGGATGGGCAATGCCGCTCCCGCTACGGACTTTGAAATCTATGATACGGAAAAGGACCCGCAGGAGGCCAACAACTTGGCTTCCTCCCGTCCGGACCTTCAGGAGAAAATGAAGGCGCAGGCATTGCGCATGCGCCGTCCTTCTCCCACGGCAGCTACGAACTTTGACACTGCTTACGTTGCACCCGTCGCGCCTCCCTCCAACCTCCGGCAGGGGCGGTTGCGCCAGCGCGCGTGGAACCGCGGGTTCGACTGGGTGCCGGATTTCCGCCAGATGGAGGAAGCCCCGGCCGTCACAGGAGCTACGGGCGCTTCCGGCGTGCTGGATGTCAACCCCGCAATTTCCGGCCAGAAGGGCGTGGAACTTACCGGTTATCTCACCGTGCCTGCTACGGGGGAATATAAATTCTACCTGAAAACGGATTCCAACAAAGGTTCCAAGGCTTTTGTCCATTTGCACGACATGCAGCTCCTTGACGCGGATTATGCCTATACGCCGGGAACGGAAGTTGCCTCCAATGCGCGGGAAGGTGTTTCCAGCGATGTACAGCCCAATGCCGTACAGACGGTCAAGCTTACGGCGGGCGTTCATCCGATCCGCATCGGCTATGTGGGCCAGGGTTCGTCGTCTTCCCTTTCCATGCAGTGGGAAAGCGCCGATGCGGGCATTTCCAAGCAGGAGATCCCCGCCAGCGCGTTTGCGTATGAATACGTGAATCCTTTCAATATTGATAAAACGGAGGAGGCCGTGGGCTTTGCCGCTGCGGAGACGACGCTGACCGTGCAGACCCAGCTTCCCTGGACCGCTTCCTGCGACCAGCCCTGGGTCACGGTCATTCCCGCTTCCGGGAACAGTACCGCTACGCTGGCTGTCAGCGTGGACGCCAATAGCCAGGAAACACATCGTACGGCAGTTGTGACCATTACCTGTGACGGCGAACAAAGGACCTTCACGCTGACTCAAAGTGCCGCGCCGCCATTGACCGGATACGATAAGTGGAAGAAGGATAAGTTCCCCGCCGGAACGACGGAAGACGACATGGCTCCGGGAGCCAGCCCTGCAGGCGACGGAATCAGCAATTTGATGAAGTATGCTACCGGCCTGGATCCTTTGAAACCGTGCGGCAGTGTAACAACGCTGACGGTGCGGAAGGAAGAGGGCAGCCAGGAATATCTGGTGCTGGACTGGCCGGTCAATACGGAAGCCGTGGATGTGGTTTTCAGCGTGGAAAGCTCCGCGGACCTGAAGACCTGGAATGAGGAGGAAACGGTAGTTCCGGCAGGCAGCAAGGGAGAATACCGGGACACGGTGGCCATTGATGAAAATGCGCCGCAACGCCGCTTCCTGCGTTTGAAAGTAACGAGAGAGTAGAATCTGGGCCTGTATTGGCATCGAAAATTGAATGCCGATACAGGCGGTACTCCATGCCGGGATTTTTCGTGATCCGGTTACCTTTTATTAATAGCGAATCACCGTTCCGGAGCTCTTCGGAAGATTTCTCCGGAATTCCTTCTCTTTGCCGAGGTCTATTTCCGACCGAAAAGCAAAAAACCGGGCACGGGCCGCAAGCCCGGCTGCACGGATTGCGCCACGCGAGATTCACGAAGGATAAAGCGACCGTGGGAAGCAGTGACCAAATGTGTACTCCCAAAGACGCTTATGGAAAGATACCTCCGGAAATGTCTGTTTGCCGGGAGTCACGGCTCCGGTGTCCGGGGCGAGAGTATCCTGTTTTTGACGGACAGATTTTTTTGCCTTCAGCAGGTGGAAGAATCGCTGTTTTCCAGTATCCGGAGTGTTATTCCAGGGGGCCGCGGGATTCAGGCCTGTTCTTCCTCCGGATCTGCGGGAGGGGCTTTAGGCAGATTTTTGTCAATGTCGTCCAGCAGGTTGACCAGATCAACCCCGCGCTGCGCGGAGTCGTCCAGCCGGAAGGAGAGCCGCGGAGTGTTGCGCAGAACGACTCTTTTGGCTACGGCCGACTGAATGAGGCCGTGGCGGGAGTTCAGCTTTTCCAGAACCTGGGGAGGAGCCATGCGGCCCACGACGCCCACCCAGACCCTGGCTTCTTTCAGGTCATCCGTCACTTCCACTTCAATTACGGTGACAATCGTTCCGGGGAATTCAAAGTCCCGCTGGATGGTGGTGCCTATTTCCCGGCGGAGGAGTTCATTAACCTTGTCTGTGCGTCTGCTCATATGAAGAAATAGAGTAAGGGGCTGTCCGATTGTTCAATCGGAAGGAGGGATGTACACGAATGGCAGAAATGGAAGCTCCCTAGGGGACCCTGTCGGAGCCCTGGGGCGGTTCCATTCCCGCTTCGGTGAGATTACGTATTGGCTTACAGCGTCTGCTGGATTTTTTCCAGCGTGTAGCATTCGATGATGTCGCCAGCCTCATATTCGTTGAAGTCGCCCAGGCGAATGCCGCATTCCAGACCGGCCTTGACTTCTTCCACTTCGTCCTGGAAGCGGCGGAGAGTGGACATCTTGCCGTCGAAAACGGGAGTTTTGTCGCGGATGACGCGCGCTTCACAGCTGCGGAGGATTTTGCCGTCCTCAACCATGCAGCCTGCGGCGCGACCCTTGTTGAGCTTGAAGACCTGGAGAACCTTGGCGTGGCCGATGATGGTTTCACGCGTTTCCGGTTCCAGCAGGCCCAGCATGGCGTCCCTCACCTGGTCGATGAGTTCGTACACGATGGAGTACAGCTTCACCTGCACGCCTTCACGTTTGAGAAGTTTCACGGCGTTGGATTCCACCTTGACGTTGAAGCCCAGGATGACGGCGTCGGAAGAGGAAGCCAGCAGGACATCAGATTCCGAGATGGGACCGGCGGCGGCATTCAGGAAGACACATTCCACCTTGTCCGACTGGATGTCCATGATTGCCTTTTTAATGGCTTCCACGGAACCCTGGACGTCCCCCTTCAGGAGAATCTTGAGCTGGGCCTTCTGGGTACCGTCGCCCATCATGGCGAGCAGTTCCTCCATGCGGGCCTTGCGGGGCTGGGCCAGGCGCTGCTTGCGCAGTTCCTCCTGGCGTTCTTCGCCCAGTTTCTTGGCGGCGCGTTCGGATTCCATTTCCACGAGTTCGTCACCCACGTTCGGGGTCTCGGAAAAGCCGATGATTTCCACGGGCATCCCGGGGCCGACTTTTTTGACGCGTTCGCCGTGGTCGTTGACCAGGGCGCGCACCTTGCCGGCGTAAGGGCCGCAGATGAAGGGCATGCCGATGCGGATGGTGCCGCTTTCCACAATGGCCGTGGCGGAACTGCCGGTACCGGGTTCCACGCGGGCTTCAATGATGGATGCCCGGCAGTTGGCCTTGGGATTGGCTTGGAGTTCAAGCACTTCCGACTGGAGGGAAAGGAGGCCGAGCAGGTCGTCAATGCCGTCCCCGGTCAGGGCGGAGACTTCCACGCATTCCACATCGCCGCCGAAGTCCGTGGGGACCAGCCCTTCTTCCATCAGGCCGCTCTTGGCTTTCATGGGATCTGCCGCAGGGAGGTCGCATTTGTTGATGGCCACGATGATGGTTTTGCCGGCCGCCTTGGAATGGGCGATGGCTTCCCGCGTCTGGGGCATGATGCCGTCATTGGCGGCTACGACGAGCACGACAATGTCCGTCACGTCCGCTCCGCGGGCGCGCATTTCCGTAAAGATGGCGTGACCGGGCGTGTCCAGGAAGGTGAGGGTGTTGCCGTTGTAGTCTACCGTATAGGCGCCGATATGCTGCGTGATGCCGCCGGCTTCCCCCTTCGCTACGTGGGCCTTGCGGATGTAGTCCAGCAGGGAGGTTTTCCCGTGGTCTACATGGCCCATGACCGTGATGATGGGCGTGCGGGTGATGAGGGTGGCCTTGGGTTCTTCCACGACCGGCACTGGTTCCGGCTCCTTCACCGGTTCCTGCTGGGCCTTGACTCCACCTCCTTTTTCCCGTTTTTCACGGGCGAAGGTGTAGCCGTGCAGGTCACAGATGGAACTGACGGCGTCAGCGTCCAGCGGCGTGTTCGGGTTGGCGAAGATGCCCATGCCCATCAGGTCCTTGATGATCTGGAAAGGCTTGGCTTGAAGCAGAGCGGCCAGTTCGGAAACGGAAACGGGCGGCTTGAGGTTGATGACCTTATCCCTGGAAGACGGTTCCTCTTCCTGCGGCGCGGGTGCGGCGGCAGGAGCTGGCTGGACGGATTCGGGAGCCGGTTTGGCGGGAACGGGAGCAGGCGCTTTTTTCTTGGGGCCGGAAAGCAAGTCGAGAGCTTCTTTCTTGGCCGGAGCCGGACGGGGGATGGGCGCCGGGGCCGGAACGGGTTCGGGCTGCGGTGCGCGTTTCTTTTTGGGAGATCCGCCGATCAGATCCAGCACTTCTTTTTTGGGTTCGTTCTCTTCTTGTTTGTTAGGCATTTGATTTTAAATTGGTTAGATATTGAGCGCCGTGCTCAATGGTTTATTGGGAAATGAGGTCCCTGGCCTTGTCCAGAATCTGGGCGGCTTCCTCTGCGGGAATACCCATGCTTTCCGCGATGTCGGAAGCTTCAAATCCGGTGAGGGCCACCAGGTCCGTTCCCCCCATGGTTACGAGGCCCATGGCGGTTTCTTCCGGGATTTCCAGTTGTTCGCTGAGGGTTTTCGCCGCGGCCTGGCACTGGCGCATCACTTCTTCAGCGGCTGCCTGGCTCTGGAGTTTTTCAGCTTCCTGAACGTCAAAGACGCGCACCTGGACATCCCAGCCCATCAGGCGGGAGGTGAGGCGGGCGTTCTGGCCCCTGCGGCCGATGGCCTTGGAGAGGTCCTTGTCGTCCTGGACGATGACGAAGACCCTCTTGGCGTCTTCGTCCACGGTGATTTCCCGGGGCTCCACGGGGCTGAGGGCCTCCCGGACGAATTCGACGGGGTCTTCCGTCCATTCCAGGATGTCCACCTTTTCATTGTTGAGCTCCCGGACAATGTTTTTAACGCGGGCTCCGCGCATGCCCACGCATGCTCCCACGGGGTCCACCTTGTCGTCGTGGCTGATGACGGCCACCTTGGTGCGGTAGCCGGCTTCGCGGGCGATGCCGTGGATTTCCACCGTCTGGTCACCGATTTCCACCACTTCCGATTCAAAGAGGCGGCGCACCAGGTTCGGGTGGCTGCGGGAAAGGATGACTTCCGGTCCGCGGCCTTCCGTGCGCACTTCCACCACGTAGAAGCGCATGCGGTCGCCTACGCTGTAGTCTTCGTTCGGCACGCGCTCGCGGGAGGTCATGACGCCCTCGAATTTTCCGAGGTCCACAAAGATGTCCCCTTTCTCAAAGCGGCGGATGGTGCCCGTGACCAGATCGCCGGCACGGTCCTTGAACTCGTCGTACAGCATTTCCTTTTCGGCATCCAGCAGTTTCTGGAGCATCGTCTGGCGTGCCGTCTGCACGGCGATGCGGCCGAAGCCCTTGGGGGTGATGTTGGTGGCCAGCAGGTCGTGCAGGACGGCATTCTGGTCCAGCTTGACGGCCAGGGAGAGGGGGATCTGGTTGAATTTGTCCTTGTATTCTTCATCCGGAACTACTTCCAGATCAGCAAAGATGCGCACCTTGCCCTTGTCCACGTTGATTTCAGCCCGGAGGTAGTTGATGGAGCCGGAACCGGGGACCATTTTGCGGTAGGCGGACAGGAAGGCAGATTCCAGAGCGAGGAGAATTTTTTCACGGGAGAGCCCTTTTTCCCTCTCGTAGTAGTCGATCAAAGCTTTAATGTCGTTTGTCATGAGCGTAGAGATGTGTGATGGATAGACAAAAAAGAGCGGGTCGACAGACCCACTCTCGAGTGCCTCTCGGGGTGTTTGCCTATCTAAGTAAGCATGACCCCTGCCGGTTGGCAAGAAAAAACACTTGTCCCGTGCGGCATGCAAGATACTGGGGATGATTCCGGAAGAAGGGTTTGCGCGGAGGGATGAAGCAGGGCCGACGAAGGGGAGTTTGAGGGCTTGACGGGAAGGGGAAAAACGGGAAGTATGCCCGCATGAAACTCGTTTCTTGGAACGTGAACGGATTGCGCGCGATTCTGGGCAAGGGGCTGGGAGAAGCCGCGGATGCGCTGGATGCGGACATTCTCTGCCTTCAGGAGATCAAGGCGCGTCCGGAACAGGTGGATGATTTGTGGCTGTCTTCCTGGCCGTACCAGCTCTGGAATCCGGCGGAAAAGGCGGGTTATTCCGGAGTGCTGGTTCTCAGCCGCGTGAAGCCCCTGTCCATGTCCACAGGTATTGGCTGGCCGGAACACGACCGGGAAGGACGCGTGTGCACCATGGAGTTCGAGCAGTTTTACCTGGTCAACTGCTATACGCCCAATTCCCAGAGCGAGCTGGCAAGGCTGCCCTACCGGCAGCAGTGGGATCAGGCGTTCCGCAATTACGTGGCCGGCCTGGCGGCTGTCAAGCCGGTCATTTTCTGCGGCGATTTGAACGTGGCCCATCAGGAGATCGACATCGCGCGGCCCAAGGACAACCGTTTCTCCGCCGGGTTCACCGACGAAGAACGCTCCGGGTTCACGCAGTTGCTGAAAGCCGGATTTACCGATACGTTCCGCCTGCTGCATCCGGAGGAACCGTCCTGGTACAGCTGGTGGTCGTACCGCGGGGGCGCGCGTGCCCGGAACATCGGCTGGCGCATTGATTATTTCTGCGTTTCCGATTCTCTGGCTCCCAGGGTGAAGAGCGCGGCCATCCATATGGACGTGATGGGTTCCGACCATTGCCCCGTAAGCCTGGAGATTGACTGCTGAGAAAAAACACGACACGAGAATTTCAACATGATGCAACAGGAATTGCCATTGCTGGTGGTTGCCACGCGCAACGCCCATAAAACCGGGGAAATCCGTGCCATGCTGGCCGGAAAATGGGAGGTAAGGGACCTTTCCGACTATCCCCAGGCCCCACCCGTGGAAGAAACCGGCGTTACGTTTACGGAAAACGCCACGCTCAAGGCAGTCTCCGCCTCCAAATGCATTCCCGGCATTGTCCTGGCGGACGATTCCGGGCTGGAGGTGGATGTTCTGGATGGCCGTCCGGGCGTCTGGTCTTCTTCCTTCGGGGGAGAGGAAGGTAATCATGAACGGAACAACCGCCGTATGCTGGAAGAGTTGCGGAAGGCCGGAGTGCGCCCGGGAGGCAAGCCTGCCGCCCGCTTCCGCTGTGTGATGGTTTTGGCCCGCGAAGGTGCGGTGCTGGCGGAATTTTCCGGTTCCATAGAAGGCCACATGCTGACGGAATTGACCGGGGAGGGAGGATTTGGATATGACCCCCTGTTTGTGCCGGAAGGGTATGAGCAGAGCTTCGCCCAGCTCCCCATGGAGGTGAAGAATTCCATGTCCCACCGGGGCCGTGCGCTGGCGCAGGTGGTGGAGTGGATGGGCCGTGCGTGAGAAGGGTATTCCTTAAGTATCTTCCGGTCTGCGTTCGCCTTCCGGAAGCTGAAGGAATGTCAATCCAGCCTGAATGCACAAATTTGAAACGGTGCGGGCGTGGAAGTGTTCAGAAGCTGGTATTTGCCTGTTCTCCACAGGTGATGGGGAAGCCGGGAAAGGAATTGTTCCACGGCGGCCGCTTCCATGTCTCCTCCCTCATGGCCCGGATAGCACATGACGCTGAGGATTCCGTTGGGGGCTGTCAGGTTCACGGCCTGTTCCAGGGCCGCCAGAGTGGAATCCGCACGGGTGGTGAGGTTCCTGTCCCCGCCGGGCAGGTAGCCCAGGTTGAACATGATTGCTTTGACCGGGCCGCGGACCAGTTCCGCGAGGCGCGAGTGGCTGGCCAGATGGAAACAGACGGCGTCCGTAAGCAGCCCCTCTTCCCTCAGGCGTTCCCTGGCGGAGCGGATCGCCTCTTCCTGAATGTCGAAGGCGTGCACTTTCCCTTCCGGGCCGACCAGGCGTGCCAGAAATGCAGTATCGTGCCCGTTTCCCGCTGTGGCGTCCACCACCGTGTCTCCGGGCAGGACGAGACGGCTGATCCAGTCGTGCGCGCAGGTCATGGGCCGGCTGAGCAGGGAACACTTCATGACCGGGTTTTATAGGAGCCCGGCGTGTATGACAATTAGTTTGTGAATTTCCCGCAGGGAAAATGATTGACAGGTTGTTTTTCCATTTTCCGTATGATAAGGTAGGCACTAAGGCATCGGAAATGCTCCGTTGCCGGAAAGATGAACATTTGACTTTGCACCAATATGACTGACAGACGTACATTTTTGAAGGGGACCGCCGCCGTGGGCGCTTTAGCGGCCATTACGGACATGGAAACCCTCTTCGCCCAGGAGACGTCCCCCCAGACGGCTTCCGGCATTCCCGACCTCGTTGCCGTCCGCAATGGGACTCGCGCGGAAATGGTTAAAAAGGCCGTGGAAACGCTCGGCGGCATGCAGGCATTCGTGAAGCCGGGCCAGACCGTGGTGATCAAGCCGAACATCGGCTGGAACAAGGCGCCGGAGTTCGGGTCCAACACCCACCCGGAAACCGTCGCCACGCTGGTGGAACTGTGCAAGCAGGCCGGCGCGAAGGAAGTGAAGGTTTTTGACCACTGCTGCCATAATGGCGCGTATGAAGGCAGCGGCGTGAAAGAGGCCGTGGAAAAAGCCGGAGGCGTGATGGTGGACGGCGGCAATGAAGGGCAATACGTTCAGACGGAAAACCCGAAGGCCAAAAAATTCACTTCAGCCAAGGTGCACAAGGCCGTTCTGGAAGCGGACGTTTATATCACCTGCCCTCCGCTCAAGCACCACAGCGGATCTGAAATGACCGCCTGCATGAAGAACGTCATGGGCACCGTATGGGACCGCGGCGCCATGCATAAGAACGACTTGCACCAGTGCATTGCGGATGCCGTGTATTTTCGCAAGCCGGACCTGTGCGTGCTGGACGCCTACATGCCCATGGTGCGCAACGGTCCCGTAGGCAAGGACACGAACGATCTGGTGGAGCGCAAGACTCTGCTTGCCTCCCGCGATATCGTGGCGATTGATTCTGCGGGCGCGGCCCTGCTGAACAAGGCGGGCAAGATCCGCCATGTATTGCTGGGAGAGGAAATGGGGCTGGGAACGGCGGACCTCACCAAGCTCAATATCCGCCGCATCAACATGGCCTGATGTTTTTTCCGTCCGTCCGCAATTATTGCGGACGGACGCCAACTTTTCGTTGCGGGCGGTGTTTCATAGATTGGTATGTCAATCATTAAAGCTTTTTTTGTGAGTCCGTTGAAATGGCTCCGCGCAACCGTGGCCGTCATTTTCTTCGTGGGGATTGCCTATGCTTTCCTGCGCGGCATTCCCGCGTGGAATGTGCCGAATATGACGGGAGGCGGGGAGGGGATGGAAGATTCCTTTGCGCTGGCGCAGTGGCAGTTTGTCCCTTCCGTGCTGGGGACGTTGAATTGGGTGGGTGTTTCCGTGGCGGCTCTGGCCGTTCTGCTGGTCCTGACCTTGCTTTTCGGCCGCGTTTATTGCTCGTTCCTCTGTCCCCTGGGCATTTTGCAGGACATTGTGTTCAGGATGCGCAGATGGATCAGGCCGAAAGTTTTTTTGAAATTTTCCCGGCCCGTGCCGTGGGTGCGGTATATCATTCTGGCGGCACTGGCCGTCTGCTGCGTGATCGGTTTTGCCGGGTTGACGCTCAATTGGCTGGATCCGTACAGCATTTTCGGGCGCATCATGTATGTGCTTGCGTGGCCTGCCGCCGTCTGGGGCAACAACCTGCTCGCGGCGGACAGCGCTTCCGCGGACCTGGTCCGCATGGACTATTATCCCGTGGCTCTTCCCGCCTTGCTGGCTTCCGCCGGAATGCTCGGGCTGGTTGTCGCCATGAGTGCCTGGAGGGGACGTTTGTATTGCAATACGGTGTGTCCCGTCGGCACCCTGCTGGGGCTCCTTTCCCGGGTTTCCCTTTTCCGGCTGGGTTTTGATCCCGCATCCTGCAAAAAGTGCGGCAAGTGTATCAAATCCTGCAAGGCCCAATGCCTGAATCTCAAGGAATACCGGATAGACGCCTCCCGCTGCGTGGCGTGCTACGATTGCGTGCGCGCCTGTGATGAGGGAGGAATCCGCTACCGCTGGTTCACCAGGGCCCGGAGATTGATTCCTGCCAAAAAGGAAAGGAAAGAGGCTTCTTCCCGCCCTTCGGCGGCGTTTTCTCCGGTTGTCGCGAAAAGTTCCCGTCGTGAATTCCTGGGGGCTACCGCCGTCGGGCTTGCCGGAGCCGCCCTGTCGGGATGCCGTGGGGATGCAGCCCAGAGGCTGGACCCCACCCAGTGCGTTCTTCCGCCCGGAGCCGGTTCCCTGGAACGGTTTCTGGACGTATGCACCGGCTGCCAGATGTGCATCGCCAGCTGCCCCACCCACGTGCTCCAGCCCGCTTATTTCCAGATGGGCATTAAGGGATTCATGAAGCCCCGGATGGATTTCAGCACCAAGTATTGTCTTTACGACTGCCACCGCTGCGCGGAAGTGTGCCCCACCGGGGCCATCAGAAAACTCCCTATTACCGCTGAAAAGGATACGACGGAAATCACGAAGGATACCACGCGCATTGCCGTGGCCCAGTTTTACGTGTGCCGCTGCCTGGTCAGGAGGGAGGACATGGACTGCGGCGCCTGTACGGAACACTGTCCCACCAAGGCGCTTTACACAGTGCCCTACATCGGGCGCGACGGCCAGGAACACCGCCTGCCGAAGCTGGATCCTACCCTGTGCATCGGCTGCGGGGCGTGTGAGCACGCCTGTCCCGTTACGACGGAAAAGCCGGAGGAACGCGTGCGGGTAGGCCCCTGCAATTTGTGCGAGGAAAAGTGCGAATTCAAAAAGCGGGAAGCGGTGCCCCCGAGAGCCATTGTGGTGCGGGCCGTGAATCCCCAGCAGAAGGCCGTAAAGAAATTTGAGGAAAAAGCCGTGGACCCGGTGGGCGATACGGATTTCCCGTTCTGATGCGGTTGCCGCAGGGCGGTACTTGGGCCTTGTTCATTTATCCGTTGTTTTTTCGCGGTTTGTTCTCCTATCCGGCAGGAGAGGATGAAAGGCATGATGTTCCATGCCGTGCCCCTGCTTGTGCTTTTGCGGAGAAGGGTGTAAAATGGACTGTGTGGTTAATTATTAAATATTAAAGTCCATGAGTGTTTTGGAATTCATCTTGCGGCACATGATGGGATTTTTGGAGGACATCCTGATGAAGGTTTTCCTTATTTCTCCCTTCTACCCGGAGGAATGGAGCCTGATGCGTGTGATCAACACATTTTTGCTGTGGTGTGCGTTGATATTCCTGGTATGCGGGGTATTGCTGGAATGGTTTTCCTTTTGGGTAGCGGCGGGGATTTTTCTGGCCGGGTGCTTGATCCGGCTGGCCGTAGGGAAAATGTTGGAATGAAGTGTTCCTCTTCCTGCGGGGGCCGTTTTTTCAAGCCTTCTTTTCCAGAAACGCCATGACGGTGCTTCCGGCATTCCGCGTGTACAGCTTTTCGTAACCCAGTTTGCCGTACAAGTGCAGGGTTTCCGGAGTTTCCTCCGACGTGAACAGGAGGTACCGGGAGGCTTTTCCGCGGAAGTATTCTTCCAGCGCCTGCATGAGCTGCCGTCCGATTCCCCGGTTCCGGCAGTACGGGTCCACAATCAGCTTGCCCACATGGCAGGTGCCGGAGGCATCCAGGCTCCCTCTGACCGAACCGATGATATGCCCGTCCTCCGTATATTTAAGAAATACAGAGTTCTGCTCTTCTTCCAGCAGTTGTTCAATGGTTTGTTCCAGCGGAGGCAGAGTGGCGGCGTTCAGGCGCCGGGCAACTTCTCCAAAGGCCCGGAGCTGGAGATCCAGGATTTCCGGAAGATCGTCTTTTACCGTCCGGCTGATCATGAAGCCCATGATGCCTCCATCCGGGCGGGGAAGCGAGGAAAAAGAAAGGTTCAGCTTTTTCTTCCGATTCAATCAAGAGGTTGACATGGAATTCTTTTTCCGGAGTTCCGGCACCCTGGAAATCCGTTAAAAAGAGGACCTCACAGGAATCACAAGTAATCCTGATGAGCAGGGGAGGAGTGGAGGGAAGATTCTTCGCGGCGCGGAAGTCGCAAATCCACAACATGAGGGTAGTCAGGTGTTTCGTCGTCCGGGGCGGAACCTTTTCAAAATAACAAGTTTGCGCATGGGTTCAACATGTGAGGGAAGAGTCCCGATTTTCCTTGATGATGCGGAGACTGATGGGATAAGGTACATGCATTATGTTGCAGGCGGACGGCATTACGTACGAGATAGAGGCCCAGGACGGTCCTTTGAAATTGCTGGACAATGTGAGCTTTAATGTGCCCAAGGGGCATTTCATGGCGGTCGTGGGGCCGTCCGGCTGCGGAAAGACCACGTTGTTGAAGGCTATCGCGGGCATGGTCGCGGAGACAGACGGCAGTTTTTTCTGGAATGGGCATGATTTGGCGGAAGAGGATTTTGAACCGACGGAGATCGGGTTTGTCCCCCAATTCAGCATTGCCTATGACCAGTTGAGCGTGGATGAGAATGTGGAAAGCGCCGCGAAGCTCCGCTGCAAGTTCGAGTCTCTTGACGATCTGGACGACAGCATTGACAACGCCCTGGAGGTAACGGGCATGGAGGGAATTGCAGACAGGGACGTGAAGATTCTTTCCGGGGGCCAGAAGCGGCGCCTGGCGCTGGCCATGGAGCTGGTGTCCGATCCCCGGCTCCTGATTTGCGACGAGGTGACTTCCGGCCTTGATCCGCGGTCCGAGCACGATATCGTGAACCTTCTGCATGAGGTGTCCCGTTCCGACGGGCGCATCGTCATTTCCGTTACGCACAGCCTGGCTCATCTGGACAGTTACGATTCCATCCTGGTCATGCATCAGGGATGCGTGGTCTACCACGGTTCCCCCAAGACGATCCTGCATTACTTCGGTGTTTCCGCTCTTGAAGAGATTTATCCCAAGCTTCAGGACCGGACCGGAGCTTCCTGGTCCCGGTCCTGGGCCAAGCATCGGGAGTCCTATTATGCCCGGCTGGAGAAGGAAAGGGAGCAGAAGATTCTTTCCGGAGAGTTGCCGGACCCAAATGCCAAGCCTTTTGACGAAGAGAACGGAGTAACGCCGGCTCCTGCCGGAGAGGAAGATGGGGAACGGGGATCTTCTGAACGAGCTTCAGCCGGAAAAGAAATTGCCGCCGCATTTGAGGGCGGGGAGGAAGCCATTCCCGAAGTGCCCGGTTTCTTCACCCAGTTTTTCTGCCTGCTGGGGCGCCGGTGGCGCATTTTCTTCCGTGACCGCTCCCAGCTTGTCCTCCAACTGGTAATGGTGCTTTTGTTTCCCGTGCTGGTAGCCATGTTCACGGATAAGGGAACCGGGCAGATCGTAGGGCTTTCCGCCACGCAGGACGTGCAGACGCTGCAGAAGGATATTGAGGCGCAGCAGTTGAATATGAAGACCGGTTCCGCCGTTTCCGGCATCATCATGTTTGAGGTGATCCTGCTGGGGCTGATGGGGTCCAACAATGCCGCAAGGGAGGTGGCCGGGGAACGCGCCATCATGGAGAAGGAGAAGTATGCGGGCATGCGGCCTTCCTCCTATCTGGCGAGCAAGCTGGCGTATTTGAGCGTGCTGGTGCTGGTTCAGTCCGTGTGGATGTTCGCCTTCGTGGATTTCTTCTGGGACCGGGGCGGCAGCCTGACGCATTTGTTTTTCCTGATACTGGCCAATGCCGCCATGACGTTTGTCTGCCTGGGCATTTCCTCCCTGGCCAAGAGCGCGGACCAAGCCTCCCTGCTGAGCATTTACCTGGTGGGCTTCCAGCTTCCCCTCTCAGGGGCGGTACTGGCTCTCCCGGAGCAGGTGGAAAGCTTCATCCGGCCGTTCATTTCCGCGTACTGGTCCTGGTCCGGAAGCATTTCAGCTCTGAAGCCGGACGTGTACAATGCCGTCAAGAATGTGCTGGATACGGGGCTGACCCCGGCCCTGATCTGCTATATTGTCCTCGGCGCGCATGTTGCATGCGGCATCGCCGCCTCCTACATCGGCATCCGCCGTTCCCGCTGGGAACTGTAATTTAATGCGTGCAATCACTGCGTGTTCGTTATACATTTTCTCGACAAGAGATTATGGCGAGACGACGTGCAGCGAAAAAGAAGAGTTCATCATCATCTGCTCCAATGCTGGTCATCGGGGCGGTGGTTCTTGTGCTGGCGCTTGTTATCGGCTATGCCGTGACGCGCTCCAGCAACAAGCCCCAGGCGGGATCCGACATCCCGCTGGATATTCTGGCGATGAACGCCTCCCAGCTTTCCAACAACAATTACGTGCTGGACGGCACCGTGATTGACCGTTTTCCCCGCGGCGAGTCGGAATTGATTTCCTTTTTGTACAAGGATGCGTCCGGACGGGAATACATTATTCCCATCTGCGTTTCCGCAGAAGCCAGAAATGGAATGAACATCAACAGAGACCAGCAATACAGAATAGAATTCCGGGTGGAGGATATCAGCCCGAACGTGCGCGGCGTGTGTATGGCTACCTCCATCCTGCCTAAATAACCCGAGCTTTTTCGATCCATGAAATACTGCTTTCTTCTGACCTTGGCCTGTACGTTTCCTGCGATGGGGCAGATGATGTACAATCCTCCGGCAACGGGAGGAACCCCCGCTCCTGCGTCTCCACAGCCAGCCAATCCATCCGGCTCCATTCAGCCCAACGCCTACCAGCCGGGCAGCCAGGGAGATGCCAAATCCCTGTACGGCAATGAACTGCCGTTTCTGAACCCGCAGGACGGCACGGTAACCATCAACGGGCAGACCCTGAACATGGGCAGCTTCCGGGAAATTGAGGCCCGCTTCAACAAGTACCTGAGCCAGCCGGAGGAGAATACGGAGGATGCCCGTGAATACCAGAAGGTTTTCAACAAGATTCACGAAGTGCTTTCCATGCGCAAGGAAAGGCTGGCGGCGGACAATGTCCTGCGGCAGGTGGTAGACCTGCTGACTGCCGCTTCCAGCAATCCGCTGGACGGCGGTGTTTCCGACGCATTGTGCCAGGCCATCTATACCGCATGGCAGGCCAAGACCAACGGGAAGAACAAGGGAAAGATGATGGACGCGATGGAACGCGAAATCCGCACCAATACCCAGAAAATGAGCCTGATGGAAAGCGGTGTGACGACGTCCTCCGGTTCTGCCTCTAACCAGAAGGGGGGCAGGAAGGGGAATTCCTCTTCCAATCCGGCGCGGGACAATCCGCGCTACAAGTATTTGGAAAAGCGCGTGGTGGAGATGCAGGCCCGCAAGCTGAAACTGGAAACCGAGCAGGTGCTTACCGTAACGGAAGCCAAAATCGTGTTCCAGTCCACACTTGTCCAGTTGTTTGCCCAGCGCCGTTTTGACCATGTATCCATCGGCTGCGGCGTGTACAGCCGCCTGTTCAATGACGGCGATACGAAATTGCGCCTGGAGAAGGGTTCCGATGCGGCCAAGATGTTTGGAGGTACGCTGGGCGTACCTCCTACCGTGGCTGTTCTGGACAATCTTTCCCGGGAATTGGCGCGGGATTCGGACCGCCACATGAAGGCCGTGAACAATCTGGTGGATTCCCACCATTACGTGGATGCCCTGGAACGGTTGAATGAAGCTCTCCTGATCGGCGAATTCATGGCGCCCGTCAGTACGTTCCCGTACGAGAAGAAGCAGAAGCTGTATGTGTTCAAGCGGGATGTGGAGAAACTGTTTGAGCTGATGAACGGCAAGGATTACGAGGAAGCCCTCACGCTGGTGGAGGACCTCAAGAAGACTTCCCGGGATTTCAGCACGGGCCGGGCAGAATCCGCCATCAGCGCTGCCGTGTTCGCCAGCGACGCCTATATCGCCCAAGGGCAGGAAGCCCTTGCCAAGGGGGACCGCGTCAAGCTGGAAGAATGCCTGAAGAAGGCCATTGAGATCTGGCCCAAGAATCCGCGCCTGCTCCCCCTGCGCAATGCCATGATGGCCGCAGGCCAGCAGTCCCATGCCCTGGAGGATTTCAAGCGTTTCCACAAGAACAAGAACTATCGGCGTATTTTCGACAATCAGCACGAGTTTGCCGTGCTGGTGAAGGATGACCCGGAACTGCAGGCCCAGTTTGTGGATGACCTGGCTAAAATGGCGGTCATTGAGCGGGCACTGGGCGCGGCGCGTCAGCGTGAGGCCATGCAGGACGTTTACGGCGCCTGGGAGGAATTGCAGCAGCTGCGCCTGCGCGACCAGGAATTGTTTGTCAATGACCAGGAGCTGAATTCCCAGTATCTGGATCTGACGACCAAGGCAAGCAGGCTGGTCAAGCTGCTGGACGATGCGGAAAATGCGCGGAATGCCAAGGAAGTCGGTTCCGCCCTCGGCAAGTACATGGAAGCCAAGAAGCTTTACCTGCATTCCCGATTTGCCAAGGAGGGGATAGAATCGCTGCTGGACGAGGTGCTTCCGTTGAAGTAGGTACTCTTGTGTACGTCTGCCGGATGCCGGGGAAGGACGGAGTATTTGCTTCCCTTCCGGAGCTTCCCCGGTATGCTACGGCGCATGAAGGGTATCTATGTATGCGTGTGCATGCTGGCGATGTTTTGCGCTGCGGCCATGGCTCTCCCTGAAGATTGCCGCCAGGTAATTGTGGGGACGTCCGACGGCTGGAACAGTTCGCATGTGAAATTGAGCCTTCTGGAGAAAGGTCCCCAGGGGTGGATGATGGTGAAGGGGCCGTTTCCGGCCCGCTTGGGGAAGTCCGGACTGGTATGGGGCAGGGGGGTCAGCAGCCCTCCCGCGGAAGGTCCCGTGAAGAAGGAGGGGGATTTGCGTTCTCCCGCCGGAATTTTTGAATTGGGCGGAGCGTACGGCACCGTGCCCGTTCCCAACAAGAAGCGTTCCATGCCATACCGCCGCATCACGCCCCGGGACATGTGGGTCGATGATCCGTCTTCCCCTCTTTATAACCAGCATTTCGTGCTGAAGCATGATCCCGTGACGCCTTGGGAGTTCAAGCAGCAGATGAAGCTGAACGATTACGCCCACAGCCTGAAGCTGTTCATCAGGCATAACGCCGCCGGAGATCAGGGGCGCCCCGTAGCAGGGGGAGGGTCTTCCATTTTCTTCCATATCTGGAGGAGGGACGGCCAGGCCCCCACGGCCGGATGCACCGCCATGAGCGAGGAAAATTTACGTGCCATGATCGCATGGCTGGACCCTTCCAAGCATCCTTTGTACGTCCTGCTGCCTTCCAGGGAATACCTGAGGCTGCGCAAGGCATGGGGGCTGCCGTGATATGGCCGTTCTTCGTATGGCGGGTTCCCCCGCAATTTACAGGCTTCTGGAGGCGGCGTAAGAGGCAGGAAAGCAAAGAGCCGGCTTTCCCTGAGGGAGAGCCGGCTCTTGATTCGTAAAAACTTGTTTTATGCCTGAGGCTGGGTTTCCGGCTGAATCAGGGGGGTGGAAGTTTCCTTTATTTCTTCCATAGAATCCTGTTCTTCCTGCGGGGCGCGGGGTTCGCGGGCCGGCCTGGACTGTTCCTGGCGTTCGTTGGCGCCGCTGACCAGCAGGTTTCTGCCCATGAAAGGCTGGTTGTGAAGAATGTCCACGGAGCGGACGGCATCTTCCAGTTTCTTCATTTCCACGAAGGCGTAGCCCTTGGATTTGTGAGTGCGGGGATTGTAAATGATTTCCACGGAGGTTACTTCGCCAATGCCTTTGAACACGTCTTCAAGGTCGCTTTCCGTAGCTTCGTAGGAAAGGTTGCCTACATACAGCCTGCGGTTGGAGACAGGCTGCTTGGGAGTGATGATGCGTTCCTGCTTGGTGCGGGCCACCCTGGTATTTGTTTTGGAGGCGTTTTTGTCTTTGACGGCAGGCTTGCCCTTGGCCGGGCGGATGCCGAAGATGCCCAGGAAACGCTGCCATAAAGAGAGCTTGGCAGGAGCTTCTTTTTTATATTTGGGACGGTATCCGCCGGATTCCCGGCGGTCATTGCCATAGGAATGGCCGCCCTTGTGATAGCGGCGACGGGGGCCTTGGCCTTGTCTTCCCTGTGTGTGGTGTTGCGACATACTTATATGCTAAGTTGATGATTATGTTGGTGTCATGCCGGATTTTCATGCCCCATGCAATAGGTTCCGTCCGGCGAATCGCCGGGGTGTTCCGTTTCCGTAAGGAAAGACAGAAATGCGGATGCCCCGTGCCCCGATCAACGGTCCGTGCATGGTCTGATAAGGAGCGATCCGGCTGTGTGCGGTGTCAGTCCGGCGGATTGACGCGTATACCAATGCACACGGAGGCCGTTTCTTGCAAGCCGGTATCCCGTCATTTTGGGCTTTCCAGCCCCGCGGAGACGAAAACCCGTTTGCGAAAACTGGTCTTGTGACGGGAAGGCAGTCCGGAATTGGATGAAACTTGACAAAAACTTTGGCATCATTAACTATGTGGTCCGCTAGCTCCTTCATTCTCGATGCTTATCCAAAACGCAGACCGTACAACTTACGGAATCAATAAAATGGCGGTCACTGTTCTGGCGTTTGTCGTTTTTATGGTTGTTGGGTTCATTTCCTGGAGTTCACTGGGCGTCCAGCCTGAACCCTGGCGGCTCCGCACACTGGTGCTCGCCCCTCTGACCATGTCCCTGCTGTTGTATTTCTGCTGTGACCAGTTTGGGGTGTATTACCGCTGCATGACGTTGAGCGGCACCGTTTGGCGACTGGTGCTGGCCTACGCATGCTTTGTGGTGCTGAGTTCCATCATCTGGAAGTATCTGGTCCCATTTTCCGGAGATCCTGCCGTTCAAATACTGGGGTATCTGCTGACTTTTCTTGGAGTGCTGTGGCTGTGTATTTTCCGGTTCCGGTCGGAAAAGAAGCTGGAAGAAGAGGCTCCCATGCTTCTGGTAGGCGCTCCGGAATATGTGGACACATTCCTGAAGCAGATGAAGCGGGACCGCGTGGATATTCAGGGAGCCCTGACAGTGATTTCTCCCAAATCCGTGGATTCTGTCACAACGCGGGATGTGATGATCAGGAAATGCATCAGCAAAGTCGTATTTTTGCCGGAAGGGGTGGATGTTTCCGTCGCGAAGTGCCTGGCCGATCTTTGCGGCAAGATGGGAGTGGACTTTTATGCTTCCATGATGGTGAGGATGCCAACCGTCCACAAAACTTACTTTGGAGTGATGGGAGAGGTCAGAATGCTGGTGTACAAGTCCACCCCCATTCCCTACACCACGTCCTGGCAGATAAAGAAAACCATGGACTGGCTCGGTTCCCTTGTCCTGCTGGTGCTTACTTCGCCTTTGTGGCTGGTTGCGGCCGCCGGCATCAAGCTGTCTGCTCCCGGTCCCGTTTTCTACTGCCAGAAGCGTTCCGGATTGTATGGAAAGGAATTCGGCATGTGGAAATTCCGCACCATGTATCAGGATGCAGACAAAAGGCTGGATGAAGTAAAGGCCAGCCACGGCAATGAGATGGACGGCCCCATTTTCAAGCTGGGGAATGATCCCCGTATCTTTCCTTTCGGCCGCATTCTGCGCAAATTCAGCATTGATGAACTGCCTCAGCTCATCAATGTACTGAAAGGAGAGATGAGCCTGGCGGGCCCCCGGCCGCTGCCCGTTTATGAAACGGAGGCTTTTACCAGTGATGCACACCGCCGCAGGTTGAGCGTGCTTCCCGGAGTCACCGGATACTGGCAGATAGCGGGGCGCAGCAACATCAAGGAATTTGAAAAGCTGGTGGAGCTGGACATGTATTACATCGACCACTGGTCCCTGTGGCTGGATGTCAAATTGCTGCTGAAAACAGTCCCCGCCGTATTGTTTGCCCGCGGGGCCAAGTAAGGATTTCCGGCAGCTGGGAGGGTACGGAAATGCCCTGTTTACGGGCCTGGCATGCGTTTGGGAGGGTGTTTTTCGGCTTTCTGCCTCATGTCCGCCGTGGCATCAGGCGGTCTTTTTCTGAAAAAACTCAAAAGTTTGGTAAAAAATGAAGTGATTTGAGGCCGGGCGGAGACTTTAACCTTGAGGTGTGGGAGGCGTTGGGGCAGAATCAGCCCACTATGGATTTAGTTCAGCGAGAAATCTCTAAAGAAACGGTGACTCCGTATTTCATCGAGTATTTCGGTCAGGCTCCAACTCATGTGGCAGCGGCACCGGGACGTGTGAACCTCATTGGCGAACACACGGATTATAATAATGGTTTTGTGATGCCCATGGCTCTGGACAATCATTGTGTCGTCGCGGTAGCTCCTTCTCCTGTCGGCAAGCATCGCTTCTGCGGTTCGCTGGGAGACCAGATACATGAAATTGCCGTGGAGGACGCCCTGGTTCCCGGCGAGCCGTTCTGGTCCAATTACGTGCGCGGCGTGCTGGCCAATCTGCACCGTCGCGGCGTAGAAATCGGCCCGGTGGACATGCTGATTGACAGCAACGTGCCCCGCGGCGGCGGTCTTTCTTCCAGCGCTGCTCTTGAAGTTGCCGTCTGCACCGCGCTGGCCGCCTTTGCCGGCGTCAGGATTGATCCCAAGGAGGTTGCCTTGATCGGGCAGGCCGTGGAACATGAGTTCGTGAATGTGCCCTGCGGAATCATGGACCAGTTCATTTCCGCCAACGGCAAGAAGGGCATGGCCCTCAAGCTGGATTGCGCCACTTTGGAATATGAGCTGGTGCCGATGAATAACGATTCCGTTTCCGTACTGGTTCTGGACAGTGCCGTGAAGCATTCCCTGGCGGACGGAGCTTATGGCCAGCGCCGCAAGCAGTGCGAAGAAGCCTCCGCCATCATGGGGGTGCCTTCCCTGCGCGAAGCTTCCCTGGAATTGCTGGAATCTTTCAAGGAACAGCTTGGCGACGTGCGTTACCGCCGTGCTCGCCACGTCATCGGTGAAAACGCGCGGGTGGCTGTTTTTGCGGATGCCCTCGCCCGCGGCGACTGGGATGAAGCCGGCGTCGCCATGCGCGGCAGCCATGCCTCCCTGCGCGATGATTATGAAGTTTCCTGTGCGGAGGTGGATACTCTGGTTTCCCTTTGCGACCGCATTCCTTCCGCTTCTTCCATTTACGGAGCCCGCATGACGGGCGGCGGCTTCGGCGGTTGCATCGTCGCCCTGGTCAAGACGGAAGATGTTGACAAGGTAGCGCAGGAACTGCTCCAGGCCTATTGTCAGGAAACAGGGATTGAAACCACCTACCTCGTGACGAGTGCCGGTGAAGGCGCGCGTGTACTGTACCAAGCTTAATCCATACTGATTATGAGAAAACTAGCAACCATACTCGGGGCCGTAGCCCTGATGACGTGGGGCGCCGCCGCCCAGGAGGGGGCCGTTTCCGCAACAGCTCCGGACGCCCAGCCCACGCTGGCCGCTCCGGCTTTGACGCCTGCTGCGGAAATGCAGCCAGCCGCTGACATCCAGCCAGCCTCTCCCGTGGCTGTGGAAAACGCCGTCCCAAAAGCTGATGAGTCCAGTGAACCGACTCCGGCTCCACTTTCCGCGACGGAAGTCATTTTATTCTGTGTGGTGGTCGTAGGTGTCATTGCTCTGGGTATCTGGAAGAGCCGTGATCCGCAAGAGACGGAAGAAGAAAAGAAAACAAAGGGCGCTTCCGACTATTTCCTGGCCGGCCGCGGCCTGACCTGGTGGCTCGTCGGCTTTTCCCTGATTGCCGCCAATATTTCCACGGAGCAGTTTGTGGGCATGTCCGGCAAGGCCGCCAACTGGGTGGGCATGGCGATTGCCGGTTATGAATGGCTGGCCGCCATTACGCTGGTGGTCGTGGCTTTCTGTTTCCTTCCCAAACTGTTGAAAGGCGGGGTGTATACCATTCCGGAATTCTTGGAACAGCGCTATGATACTGCGGCACGTTCCCTGATGGCTATTGCTACGCTCCTGATTCTGGTGGGCGTGCCGACCGCCGGCGTTATTTACGCCGGGGCCAAGGTGATTTCCGTATTCTTTACCGGCTACAGCGCCATGGGTATCGACTTTGGCAATATTACCGTCGGCTGCATCATCATCGCATTCTGCAGTACCGTGTATGTATTCGTGGGCGGTTTGAAGGCCTGTGCCTGGACGGACCTGTTCTGGGGCGCCGCCCTGATTGTAGGCGGCGGCGTAGTGGCCTATTTTGCCCTGATGGCCCTGAGCGGAGCAGATCCGAATCACCTGGTGCAGTCCGCAGCCGCCAATTCCGGGGCTACGGTGGCTTCCCTGGGGGATCCGTCCAACAGCCTCTGGCACGGGGTAACGCGTTTCTTTGAACTTAATTCCGGGGATGCGACCAGCGGCGTGAACACTGTGGGCGGCAAGCTGCATATGATCCGTCCGGCGGACGATGCCGAAATCCCGTGGACGGCCCTTTGCCTGGGCCTGTGGATTCCCAACTTTTTTTACTGGGGCCTCAACCAGTACATCATGCAGCGTACGCTCGCTTCCAAGTCCCTGGCGGAAGGCCAGATGGGCATCGTGTTCGCCGCTTTCCTCAAACTGATCATCCCGTTCGTGGTAGTGGTACCCGGCATTCTGGCCTACAATCTGTACCGCAATGATCTGAGGGAACAGGCGGAAGTAAAGTATGAGAAGCAAATCGACAAGTCGAAGGATGCCGCCGTCGTCAAGGGGCGTCCTGTCATTTACAGGATCACGGACAGCTTCCTGGTAGAAAACGTGGAAGCCGGCTGCGCCCACGCCCTGCACAACGCTGCGGTCATGAAGGCCGGCGAAGATGTGATGGCCGAGTTGAAACAGGCCTGTGACGAACTCAAGGCGGATGCCGCCAATGAACAGACTACGCTGGCGGAACGCGCTCCCTTTGTGGCAAAAATCGCCACTCTCAATGACGAGATCATCAAGCCTGCTGCGAACGATACGGACAATTATTATTTGACGGATACGCTGGTAGGTTTCGACTATGATTCCGCTTTCGGCACGCTGATCAGGAAACTGCTGCCCGGTACGGGGTGGACCTGGTTCGTACTCGCTGCCCTTTTCGGGGCAGTGGTGTCTTCCCTGGCGTCCATGCTGAACTCCGCATCCACCATCTTCACGATGGATATTTACAACAAGCTGCGCAGAAACGCGAAGCCGACGGAACTCGTTACCGTTGGCAAGATCGGACTGCTGGTGTGTGCCCTGATTGCATTGTGCATTGCCCCGTTCCTGGATAGTCCGGCCTTCGGAGGTATCTTCAACTTCATTCAGGAATTCCAGGGCTTCCTGAGCCCGGGCGCCTTGTGCGTGTTCCTCTTCGGCTTCTTCGTGCCCAAGTGTCCGCGCATCTTCGGCTGGCTGGGCATCGTCATCAATGCCGCCCTGTACGGCTTCCTGAAGATCTGGCAACCGGAAATGGCGTTCCTGAACCGCATGGCCATTTGCTTCATTACCGTAGTGATCATCGGATTCATCTTTACGGCCGTGAACGTCGCCCGCGGAGGCCAGGCCATCGTCCTGCCCGACAGAGGGGCGGTAGCGCTGCAATCTTCTTCCCGAGCCAAGATTTTTGGCTGGTTCGTGGTTGCCGCGACGGTTGCTTTGTACATCATCTTCTGGTGATGTAAGGCGACAGGGATTTCTTTCCTCCTCCCGGCGGTTGCGCCGGGAGGATTTTTTGTGGCCGGAATACTTCCGTCATTGGAATAAACGGAATGAAAATCATAACCTGTGGAAGCAAGCTCATGGCTATCCTCTTGATTCAGAAAAGACGGCCCAGGGAGGAAATGAAAACCCGGCATGGAACGTAGGGCACCCGGTTGATACTGGTGATATCTTCCTTGGAGGCTTGCGGAAAAACGGTCCCTATGCCATTTCTCCGTCTTCACCGAAGCGGTGTGTCCCTGTCTCCGCATGGCATTCAAATCATCCCGTAAATGCAAAGAGAACAGTATTCAATTTCCAGGACGCCTGTTTGCCGAATACGGATGGACAGGTTATGGGGGCTGCTGCATTTCGACAGCGGCGCCCCGGAAATCCTGTTGTCCGGGGACCTTTTCGTAGTGGCCTGGGAGCAGGAAACGGATTCTGCGTTTCAGCCCTTCATCAATAGGGATTTCCAACGGATTGCTTGGGCCGCATGACAATTACGGCATTTTCCCCCATGGCGGTAACGCGCGGTGTTTCCGCCTCGATCCTTCTTGAGCCCGCAACGGCGGCTCTGTGCCAGATGGGAACTGTGCGCCGCCGTGTTTGTTAATCAAGGAAAACGTTGTATTCATGAATAGATACCGATTATCCCGACTACCTATTCATCTTCCAGAAGCATGCTGCGGAGGGAATCAAAGAAGTTTTCCGATTCCTCTTCCGTAGCCTCCGCATTCATCAGGTCTTCCCATTTGGAATATTCCATCAGGTGGGGGGGAATTTCGCTCAGGAAGGAGGAACGCTGGCAGGGCATGCGATCTCCGTAGCGCAGGCGTGTGGCACAGTAGGTCAGCATGAGTCTTTCCTGCGCACGCGTGATGCCCACATACAGCAGACGGCGTTCTTCGTCGCAGTTGCCGTCTTCCAGCGAGCGCTTGTGCGGCAGGATTCCTTCCTCCAGGCCTACGAGGTAAACGACGGGGAATTCCAGCCCCTTGGCGGCGTGCATGGTGATCAGACAGACGCCCGGCTTGTTTTCCACGTCGTCATCGTTGTCCTCCTTGTCCAGGGTAACCTGGGCCAGATAGTCCCTCAGGCTTTTTTCCGGTTGCCAGAAATTGCGGAGGGAGGCTTTCACGTCTCCGATGGAAACGAGGCGTTTCTGCGTTTCCGCCTCCGTCTTGCACAGCCGAGTGACGTAGTCGCTGAATCCCGTTTCTCCAATGAGCTGTTCCATGGCATCTCCAAAGTTGGTTTCCTTGTCTTGGAAAATATCGATGTATTTGGTGATTAGCTCGTTGAATTCCTGAATGCTGTTGCGGGCGCGGGTGGTCAGGGTTTCCAGGAATTCCTCGTCCTGCAGGGCAGCCCAGACGCTGTTGCCGTGTTCCCGGCTCCAGTCGATGGCAAGCTGGGCCGTCAGGTCGCTGATGCCGCGGGGGGGCGTGTTGAGGATGCGCAGCAGATATTCGTCCGCCTGCGGGTTTTCAATCGTTGCCAGGTAGGAGATAAGGTCCTTCACCTCCTTGCGGTCGAAAAAGCTCTGCGCCCCCACCATGCGGTAGGGTATTTTGTGTTCCCGCAGGGTTTGTTCAATGACTCGGCTCTGGGTATTGGCCCGGAACAGGATGGCAAAATCCTCCCAGGGGCGTTCTTCCTGTCTGCGGACGTTTTCAATGTCCGTGATGATGAATTCCGCCTCTTCCGCGTCGCCGGGCATGGAGATGAGGCGTACGGGATCTCCGCCGCCCTTGTGGGCGCGCAGCGTTTTGTCTCTGCGGCCCAGGTTGTGCCGTATCAGGGCGTTGGCCGTGTCCAAAATGGGGGCGGTACAGCGGTAGTTTTCCTCCAGCTTGATGACGGAGGGGTTCGGGAAAAAGCGTTCGAATTCCAGGATGTTGCTGATCTGTGCGCCGCGCCATCCGTAAATGGACTGGTCGTCGTCCCCTACCACGCAGACGTTGTGATCCGGTCCTACCAGGTGGCCGAGGAGGCTCATTTGCAGGCTGTTGGTGTCCTGGAACTCGTCCACGGTGATGTACCGGAAGCGCTGCTGCCAGGCGGCCCGGACATCCGCGTGTTCCTTCAGCAGTTTGTCCGCCAGTATCAGCAGGTCGTCAAAGTCCACGGAATTCTGGGCCTGAAGCTCCCGCTGGTAGGAGGCGGCGATATTGGCCGTCAAGTTGTCTTCAATGGAGTCAATGCCGAGGCCGTTGTTTTTCATCCGGCTCATGGCGGACAACACGTCCTTGGGCCCGATTTTTTCCTTGATGCCGCCGTGGCGGACGATGAGGCGGCGGATCAGGCCGCTTTGCTCGGACCCGCTGTAAATGGTGAAGTTGGTCTTGTAACCCAGACGGCCTATGTCCTCCCTCAGGATGCGCACGCACAAGGAGTGGAAAGTGCTGACCATGATCTGGCGCGCCGCCTTCCGGTCCACCATCTGGCCCACGCGTTCCCTCATTTCCAGAGCGGCCTTGTTCGTGAACGTAACGGCCAGGATGCTTTTCGGACTGATGCCTTTGTCCACCATGTGGGCAATGCGGCAGGTGACGGTGCGCGTTTTTCCCGTTCCCGCTCCGGCCAGGATCAGGACAGGCCCCTGAAGGGTCTGAACGGCCCGGCGCTGGGCCGCGTTCAGGCTTTCCATGGAAAATGACTTGGCCATTTACACGTCGAAATGGATGTCTTTCAAATTTGGGTGCCCAGCGATGAGTTGTGCAATGTTCATGCGCGTGCTGCCTTCCAGTTGAACGTCCGTCACCAGCAGGCCTCCTTCACCGCAGGCAATCAGCAGTCCCTGCTCCCCGGCGGAAAGCACCTGGCCCGGTTTGCCGGAAGCCTCCGGCACGATGGTGAAGCCAGGGAAGATTTTCATGTTGCGGATGCGCCCCTTGCGGTTCCAATAGTTGGTAAAGGTACCCGGCCAGGGATCGTAGGCCCGGATCATCCGTCCGATTTCTTCGGCGGGAACGGTCCAGTCTATCTTGCCGTCCGCCCGCAGAAGCTTGGGGGCGTATGTGGCCAGGATTTCCTGCTGGCGGACGCGTGCGGCCGTTCCCTTTTCAATGGCATGGATGACGGGAAGAAGAACGTCCGGGGCCATTTGCGCCAGTTTGTCGTGCAGGCTGCCGCCGGTTTCCGTGCCGTCCAGGGGAGTGCTGATCTGGGCAATGATGTCTCCGGCGTCCAGTTTTTTGACGATGTGCATGATCGTTACACCCGTATGGGAATCCCCCGATTTAATGGCGGACTGGATGCAGGCCGCGCCGCGGTGGCGCGGGAGCAGGGAGGCATGGGCGTTGATGCAACCCATGGGGGCCATGTCGATTACTTCCTGGCTTAAAATCTGCCCGTACGCCATGACCACGATCAGGTCCGGGTTCAGCCTTTTGAGGCCCACCAGGGATTCCGGCGCCTTCAGGGAGGCCGGCTGGAACACGGTGATGCCCGCTTCCCGGGCGATGTTCTTGATGGGGGGTGCTGTGAGAATCTGGTGCCTGCCCACCGGACGGTCGGGCTGCGTAACCAGTCCTACCAGATCCGTGTGCCGGATCAGGCTGCGGAAGGCGGGAATGGCAATGTCGCCCGTACCCATGAAGACGATGCGCATGGCAGGGAGATTGCCTTGCCGGCTTGCGCAGGTCAATTTAAATCAGGAGACATGGAGGGAATATCGCTGCGGGGAACCGGTTTTTTGCGTTATGCCGCGGCGGTGCGCCGTCGTCTGTTTCCCGACGGCCCGGTTCGTGAGGAAAGAAGTTCTTTCCGATTGGGTGGAATATGGTATATGTTTCTCCATGGAGCATGGAAGGCTGCCGCGTATTTTGATCATCACCGCAGGGTATGGAGAAGGGCACAATTCCGCTGCCCGCGGCGTACAGGAGGCGGTGAAGGGAAGGGCGGAAACGCGTCTTGTTGACTTGTGTGCGGAGGCCATGCCCGCTATGTTCCGGATGACCCGCGCGGGATATCTCTGGGTCATTTCCCGCATGCCCGGCCTCTGGAAGCTGATGTACGACGTGAGTGACCGGCGCAACATGGCGGAAAAGCCGGTCAAGGGCCTGGGCCCGGTGGAAGGGCTGCTGGAACGGCTGCTGCTGGAATGGAAGCCGGACGCCGTTGTCTGTACATACATGGTGTATCCCTACATGCTGGATTCCATCGCCGCGCGTACGGGACGCGCCGTGCCGTATATCACCGTGGTGACGGACTCCTTTGTTATCAACAAGTCGTGGCTGTGTGCGGATTCTCCTCTCTTTGCCGTTACGGATTCATGGACGCGGGACGTCATGGCGGGAAAGGGAATTGATCCGGAAAGAATTCGCGTGACCGGTTTTCCCGTAAATCCCTGTTTGGAGGCGGTCCGGAAGCATCCCATTTGCTGGAAGCCGGGGGAACCGTTCCGCGTTCTTTATTTTGCCCAGCGTTCTTTCCGGCATGCCCGTGAAGAGCTGGAGGCCATGCTGGAGGCCGACCCCGCCGTGTATGTGACCTGCATCCTGGGCCGCAAATTCAGGAGGATTTATCCCCATATCCGCGATTTGCGCGCGAAATACGGTACAAGGCTGACCGTGCGCGGCTGGACGCGCCGCGTACCCTCGTACCTGACTGTAAACCATGTGGTGGTCGGCAAGGCCGGAGGCGCTACGGTGCATGAGGTGCTGGCCGCCGCGAGGCCCATGCTGGTGAATTTTCTTCTGCCCGGACAGGAAGAGGGAAACGCCCGCCTGCTGGAGACCCTGGGCGGCGGCGGCCATGTGCAGGATGCCGCCGCATTGGCGGAAGCCCTGAAGAACATGATGGCGGACGAAGGAGCGCCATGGAGGCTCCTGCATGAAAACCTGCTGAAGGCGGATATGACCGGAGGAAGCGGAAAGATAGCGGATTTGGCCTTGAATCTCGCGGCGGAACGTACTAACTGATTCCCGTGACCTATCTGCTGATCGACAACTCCAATACGCGCACCAAATTCGTGCTCTCCACCCCGGAGGCCCTGCTGAAGGAGCGGCGCATGATCCCCACCCGGGAAGTGAGCGAGGAACGGCTGGACGACGCCCTCAAGGGACTTCACTATGATGCCGCCGTCGTGTGTTCCGTGGTGCCCCGCGTGGCGGATGTTCTGAGGAACTGGCTCACCAGGCCGAGCCATTTTCTTTCCTGCGATTCCCGGCTGGGCGTGGGCATAGACTATCCTTCCCCGCGCCAGATCGGTGCGGACAGGCTGGCGAACGCCGCCGGGGCCGTGGCCTATTACGGTTATCCGTGCATTGTGGTTGACTTCGGAACGGCCGTGACATTTGACGTGATCGGCCCGGAGCGCACTTATCTGGGCGGAGCGATTGCCCCCGGGCTGGCCAGCATGGGGGATTACCTGGCACGCAATACGGCCCTGTTGCCCGCCATTGAACCCCATGAGCCGAAACATGCCATCGGAACAAGCACGGTGGAAGCCATGCATTCCGGCGCCGTGTACGGCTACCGCGGCATGGTGAAGGAAATTCTGGCGAAGCTGGAGGAAGAAATGGGAAGGCGCCCCACGGTCGTGGCTACAGGCGGAGATGCGGCCCTGATTGCCCGGGGAGTGCCGCGCATCGACCATGTGGACCCGGATATTACGCTGAACGGCCTGCGGATGGTTGCCGGGCTTAATCTTTGAAAAGTGGTGCAAGAGCCTGCTTCAGAAGGGATTTCCCTCCGGGTGGCATGATAGATGACACGTAAAAACTCATAAATAGGTATTGCAAAACCTGCATGCCCCATGTAGTATCCATGAACCTTAACAATAAATATCATGTCTGATAACAGCATCGAAGAAAAAGTAAGAAGTATCATCGTTGACCAACTTGGCGTTGAATCCGATAAAGTGACTGCTGATGCGAAATTCATCGAGGATCTCGGTGCTGATTCGCTGGATACCGTTGAACTCGTGATGGCTTTCGAAGAAAACTTTGACATCGAAGTGCCTGACGAAGAAGCGGAAAAACTTCAGTCCGTGGCAGACGTCGTTGCCTACATCGAAAAAGTTCAGGGCTAAGTTGAACTGCTGAAATCCTTTGTATAAAAAGCGGCTTCCCTGTAATTCTGCAAGGGAGCCGCTTTTTCATGGGATGACCTCGGTTTCCGCCTTTCTGCCATGAGTGAATTGCCCCCATATTCCCGTGACGACATTCGCTACGCGGCGGAAATGACCCGCGTAGTATATGAACCGGACCGCCGCATAGATACCTTCGGCGACACCCGGTTCAATTTCCTCCTGATCTCCGAAGTGATGGACGAGATTGACGTGGTGCGCGTACGCAGCGGCTGGGTGGAGGCAGAGAAGCCCAAGATCATACGCCCCTCCATTTACAATGAAGTCAGTACGGAGGGTTTTTCCGGGGAGGCCAAACGCTTTTTTGACTGGTTGTCCAAAAATGGTCCCGGTTTCCTGACCCTGCTGGAATATGGATTCCGGTTCAAGAGGTCGGAGGTGCGGGAGGAAATCCTGCATGAACCGCTTGAATCCGTTCGCGGCCGGTTGCTGGACCAGGTGCGCAACGGGGAGGACACGTTCATGGCCCTTGTGGAAGGGGTGGATGACGCATGGGAGGTCTCCCTCTTGAAATTCACCGTGGAAATGATACAAAAATCCCATGAGATCAACATTTTCGACTTCAAGCGCAAGGGCCTGCTGTAGCCTTCTGGCGGCGGTATTCTGCGTCCAGGCCGCTTTGGCCGACGGGGAGAATTACTCCCTCTGGCCGCGCCGTCCGGCAGCCCTTGAAGAAGCGCGCAGGTTGATGGACCGCGGCAGTCTGGCGCAAGCCCTGGAACTGCTCCAGCCCTTGGTGAACCAGGGCGGCGTGGTGGGCCGGGAGGCCAAGGATCTCATCGGGGCTTTGCGCATCCGCCAGGTTCTGGACCCCAATGGGCCGGACGTGAAGGAATACACCGTCAAAAGGGGAGATTCCTGGATACGCATGGTCAAAAAGCTGGGATGTTCCCAGGCCATGCTGGTGCATTTGAACGGCCTGATGGATGTTCCTTCCCTTCAGCCCGGGGATGTATTCAAATACCGTCCCCTCAACTTTCATGTGGTGGTCAACGTGCCTGAAAAGGAAGTCTGCCTGTACGACGGTGAAAACTTTGTGAAGGCCTATTCCATGGTGACCATGAAGGACACGGGGCGAAAGAATTTTGAGACGACCGTCAAGGATGAACAGGCTTCCTTTTCCATTTACGACAAGCACTATCCCGCGGCGGACAAGACCCTTCTACTGGCTGCCGGAGGATATGTCATTGAGGCTGGAAACGGAGCTCCCCGTTCCCCCGGATTTTATCTGAACCGGCAGGACTGCAATGAACTGGCCATGCTGACGAGGCCGGGCACCAAGGTAACTATCATCAGGGAGAAGGGAACGGAACAATGAGGCTGGTCGTCCAGCGGGTGACGGAAGCCGCCGTCCATATCGGGGGAGTCTGTGCGGGCCGCACGGGCCGCGGGCTGATGATTTTGATAGGCATTGAGGAGGCGGATACGGAGGAGGACGCGCTTTGGCTGGCCAAAAAGGCGGCTGACATGCGCATTTTTTCCGATGAAGAGGGAAAAATGAACCTCTCTGTGAAGGACATCGGGGGAGGAGCCCTGGTCGTCAGCCAGTTTACGCTGCACGCTTCCACCAAAAAGGGGAACAGGCCCTCCTTCATCCGCGCCGCGAGACCAGATCATGCCGTTCCCCTCTATGAACGGTTCAAGGAGGAACTGGCCGCACTGCTGGAAGGCCGGGTGGAGAGCGGGGAATTCGGTGCGGACATGCAGATTTCCCTGGTTAATAACGGCCCCGTGACAATCTTCATGGATTCCCGGAACAGGGAGTAAGTTTTTCCTCCCTGGCGAGCGCATTGTTCAGAGAGGAGTCTCGCGTTTCATTTGGGACGGATAGCCGTTAAGACTGGGAGAGCTTGATTCCCGTTCCGCAGACAAGCGGGAAAAGACGCGGTGGATATCCCGGTTGCCTCTGCGTGGCTCCGTCCGTGCGGAGGATGGGGAAGAACTTTCTGCCTTTCTGGTTGAAGGCGGCATGCCGTGGGGCGGGATGATTGAATACTATTCTCAGTAACCGTCCTTGCTGAAAGACGGCGGGGTTTCAAAAGGGATTTAAAAAACAGGGGCTGTTCCGCTTTTGGCAGAACAGCCCCTTGATAGGGATTTTGCTGAAAGTCCTGTTAGTAGCAGAGGCCTTCCTTGGCATTGGCGCGGATGAAGTCGCGGTTGAGGCGGGCAATGTTGTCCACGCTCACGCCCTTCGGGCAGGCCGCTTCACATTCATACTGGTTCGTGCAGTTGCCGAAGCCTTCCGCTTCCATCTGCTTCATCATGGCCAGGACGCGCTTGGTGCGTTCCGGCTGGCCCTGGGGCAGAAGGTTGAGGTGGGCAATCTTGGCGGAGGTGAACAGCATGGCGGAGGCGTTCTTGCAGGAAGCCACGCAGGCGCCGCAGCCGATGCAGGCGGCGGCGTCGAAGGCGGCTTCCGCCTTCACCTTTTCCACGGCAATGTTGTTGGCATTCGGGGCCGCTCCGGTGCGCACGTCGATGTAGCCGCCGGCGGCAATGATGCGGTCCAGGGCGGAACGGTCCACCATCAGGTCCCGCAGGATCGGGAAAGCCTTCGCGCGGAAGGGCTCGATCCAGACGGTATCGCCGTCCTTGAACTTGCGCATGTGAAGCTGGCAGGTGGTCACCTGGCGTTCCGGCCCGTGGGGGATGCCGTTGATCGTCAGGGAGCACATGCCGCAGATGCCTTCCCGGCAGTCGTGGTCAAAGTGGATGGGCTCCTTGCCTTCCTTCACCAGACCTTCGTTGACGATGTCCAGCATTTCCAGGAAGGAGGCGTCCACCGGGATATCCTTGGCGGCGTAAGTCTCAATGCGGCCCTTGGCATCCTTGTTTTCCTGGCGCCAGACCTTGAGGGTGAGATTGATTGTTTTAGCCATGTGATAATCTTTCTTTTAAGTGTTAATGTAGTGGCTATTTTTACTTGTAGCTGCGGATGGCAAGGTGCACGTTGTCGAAGGTCAGCGGTTCCTTGTGAAGAATCGGCAGTTCGTCCACCCCGGCGTATTCCCAGGCGGCCACATAGGCGTATTCTTCGTCGTTGCGCTTGGCTTCGCCGTCCGGCAGCTGGTATTCCACGCGGAAGTGGGCGCCGCAGGATTCCTGGCGGTTCAGGGCGTCGTAGCAAAGGAGCTGGGCGAATTCCAGGAAGTCCGCTACGCGGCAGGCTTTTTCCAGTTCTGCATTGATGCCTTCCGCGGTGCCCGTAACGAGTACGTTTTCCCAGAATTCCTTCCGGAGCTGCGGAATGCGTTCAATGGCGCGCATGAGACTTTCTTCCGTGCGGGCCATGCCGCAGTCGTCCCACATGATCAGCCCCAGTTCGCGGTGGAAGGAGTCCACCGTCTTGGTGCCCTTGACGTTGAGCAGCTTGTTGATGCGTTCCTTCACAGCGTCTTCCGCAGCCTTGAATTCCGGAGCGGCCGTAGTGACGGCGCCGGGCTTGGTGGACGTCAGGTAGGTTGGCAGGGTGGCGGGGATGACGAAGTAGCCGTCGGACAGGCCCTGCATCAGAGCGGAGGCTCCCAGGCGGTTGGCGCCGTGGTCGGAGAAGTTGGCTTCACCGAGGACGTGCAGGCCTTTTACGTTGGACATGAGGTTGTAGTCCACCCAGAGGCCGCCCATGGTGTAGTGGGAGGCGGGGTAGATCATCATGGGCGTTTCATGGGGATCGTCGTCCGTGATTTCCTCGTACATGTCAAAGAGGTTGCCGTACTGGCCGTCAATCCATTCCCGGCCCATGCGCTTGATTTCGTCAGCAAAGTCCAGGAACACGCCCTTGCCGGTGATGGCCACGCCGCGGCCATCGTCACAGGCTTCCTTGGCGGCGCGGGAGGAAATGTCGCGCGGAGCGAGGTTGCCGAAGGAGGGGTACTTGCGTTCCAAGTAGTAGTCGCGTTCTTCTTCGGGAACGTCGGAGGGTTTGATTTCCTTCTTGCGGATTTTTTCCGCTGTCTCACGGGATTTGGGCACCCAGATGCGGCCGCTGTTGCGGAGGGATTCCGACATCAGCGTCAGCTTGGACTGATAGTCCCCCTTCACCGGAATGCAGGTGGGGTGGATCTGCGTGAAGCAGGGGTTGGCGAAGAATGCGCCGCGCTTATATGCCTTGTAGGCGGCGGTCACGTTGCAGCCCATGGCGTTGGTGGACAGGAAGAACACGTTGCCGTAGCCTCCCGTGCAGAGCAGCACGGTATCACCGGCGTAGGACTTGATTTCACCCGTTACCAGGTTACGGGTGACGATGCCCTTGGCTTCGCCGTCCACGATGACGAGGTCCATCATTTCATGGCGGGTGAACATTTCAATGTGGCCTTTGGCGATTTCCTTTTCCATGGCCTGGTAGGCGCCCAGCAGAAGCTGTTGGCCGGTCTGGCCGCGGGAGTAGAAAGTGCGCTTGAGCTGGGCGCCCCCGAAGGAACGGTTGTCCAACAGGCCGCCGTATTCACGGCCGAAGGGAACGCCCTGGGCGACACATTGGTCAATGATGTTGGAGGACACCTCCGCCAGGCGGTACACGTTGGCTTCGCGGGCGCGGAAGTCGCCACCCTTCACGGTATCGTAGAACAGGCGGTACACGGAGTCGCCGTCGTTCTGGTAATTCTTGGCCGCGTTGATGCCGCCCTGGGCCGCGATGGAGTGGGCGCGGCGGGGACTGTCCTGGTAGCAGAAGCATTTTACGTTGTAGCCGAGTTCGGCCAGAGTCGCGGCTGCGGAACCGCCGGCCAGTCCGGAACCCACGATCAGCACGGTGTATTTGCGCCTGTTGTTCGGGTTGATCAGCTTGGCTTCAAGCTTGTACTTGGACCATTTGTCCTGAATAGGGCCGGAGGGAATATTGGCGTCCGGCATCCAATCGCTTACGGGAAAATTAATCATGTCTTTGCAGTGAGTTGAGGTTATTTGATGATACCCAAAAGAACCGACACCGGCACGGAGATGAAGCCGGCGCATATCACCACGCCGTAAGCGATGGCGATGAAGTTGTACACGGGGCGGATTTTCCGGGAGTCAAGGCCCACCGTCTGGAAGATGGACTGCACGCCGTGGCGCAGGTGGCTGAAGAGCATCAGGATGGCCAGGATGTAGAACGCAGAGCACCATACGTTGCTGAACCCGTTGACAATCATCCTGTAAACGTCGAATGTCTCCACTTTGCCGTCAGAGATGTAGGCGACGTATTGTGCGGGATCATAGCCGACGCGCAGGGTGTACTGGTAGAGATGGTAGATCAGAAACACCAGGATGGTCAGGCCGGTGTAGATCATGTAGCGGGAGGAGAGCGTCGCCTTGATCGTGTTCTTGAACACATAGGGTTCGCGGGCCGCGTTGTTTTCCAGCTTCAGTTGGATGGTCAGCCAGATATGGATGATGAAGATCACCGCAAGGCCCAGGCGGATGCCCCACAGGGCGGCTTCCGGCATGGAGTGCAGGCCGTGGGCGTATGTGTTGATCCACTCAGGCCCCCCGAAAATGAGGAGGTTGCCTGCCAAGTGTCCCGCAAGGAACAAGACTAAACATAACCCCGTCAGAGCCACAATGATTTTGCGGCCGATGGAGGATGTCACGAATGTACATATGGTTTTTACTAGTGCATTCATAGGCGCTCTAATGAAATAAATGCGTCTCCACAGGATGACGGATTCAGGTTCGGATGGCAAGCCTCTTCTTGAATTCCCGGCGCTTTTTGGATTTTCGCAAAGGCGCGGGAACCCCTTGCAAATCACTAGTTTGGAATAGTTATAAATTTGTTACCCATTCCGGCTTGACTGGGCTTTCCGCACGGGCGTATCGTCACTGCATGAAAAGGAGCAAAAAAGAGGTTCTGGACGCGGACTTTGCCGCGGCGCGTGCGGGCGTGCTGGATGTAGCCGCATTTCTGGACCGTGTGGACAGAGGAGAAGGAGAAGCCGATTTCCGCTACCAGGCATTGCTGGAAGTACTCCCGCTGTTGTCCGTCCCCGGCCCCGGGCGAGCCCGCGCCGTGCTGGAAGCGCTTTCCTGCCGGGATGCCGCCATAGCTGAAACCGCCGCCTCCAAGGCCGCCTGCGGAGCACCGAACCCGAACAAATAATCATCATGGCTTTCATTGAACCACATATTCACATGGTGTGCCGCACCACGGACGAATACCGCGCCATGGCCCAGGCCGGATGCCTGGCCGTGGGGGAACCCGCCTTCTGGGCCGGGTATGACCGTTCTTCCGTGGACGGTTTCCGGGACTACTTTGTCCAGCTTACGGAATGCGAGCCGGCCAGGGCAGCCAAGTTCGGCCTGGATCACTATACCTGGCTGTGCATCAACCCGAAGGAAGCCCAGGACGTGGTCTTTGCACGGGAAGTGATGAAGCTCATTCCCCAGTTCATCGACCGGCCCAATGTCCTGGGCATCGGGGAAATCGGCCTGAACAGGAACACTTCACGGGAACTGGCTATTTTTGAAGAGCATCTGGACCTGGCCATCCATCTCAATCAGCTTGTCCTGATTCACACTCCCCATTTGGAAGACAAGCTCAAGGGGACCAACATGATTCTAGATGCCCTGAAAAACCGTCCGGAATTGGAGCCGAGCCGGATATTGATTGATCATTGCGAGGAACATACGTTCCCGCTGGTGAAGGATGCCGGTTACTGGGCAGGCCTGACCCTGTACCCGACCAGCAAGCTCAATCCCAAACGTGCGGCGGATATTCTGGAAATATACGGAATGGACCGTGTCTGGGCCAATTCCGCCGCGGATTGGGGAGATTCCGATCCCCTGGCGCTGACTGCTCTGGCTTGTGAGCTTTACGGGCGCGGTTTTTCCCGGACGGAAGTGGATCGCCTTCTTTTGTCCAATCCGGAGGCGTTCATGGGCCAATCTCCCAAGTTTCGGAAGGTGTCCGCCCGGCTGGGTTAGGGAAAATTTCCGGTCCCCCTGTCCCTGCCTGGAAACAGGGCAGGGGGGAATAGCGGCATTTACCCGTTCCTGAAAACGGGAGGAAAGCGGTGGAAATGGGCTATCAGGAGGGTTACTGTAGTGCCCGGCGGTTCTGCCTGCCGGGTCCGGGAAACTTTAAGACTTTTCGTTAGCGCAGGAAAAGAAGGATGCCGGTCAAGGCTTCCACTCGTTGATGGCACGGGCCACTTCCACACAAAGTTCGCGGATGCGGTTTTGGAGTCGTTCATTGTCCTCCGGATTGGATGCAGCAAAGGCCGGTTCCACCAGAACGGCGGGCATTCTGGTTTTGGTGAAGTAGGAAACGGCACGTGCGCTTTGCCTGTTGACCGGTTTTAACCCCCGGTTTTTCAGCTCCAGAACACTTACCATGGCGTCGTTTACCAGTGTGGCTGCCAGTTTTCCCTTGGGGGAGCTTTCCCAGTACAAAGTTTCCGTGCCGGTAGCGGAAGGAGAATCCGCGCTGTTGAAATGGAATTCAATGGCCAGGTGCGCCCCGGTGTTGTTGCAGGCTGCCGCCGCATGTCCGGGAGTGGTTCCTCCGGTGTCGGAACGGTTGACGATAGGCGCCTGGTGCCCCATCTGTTGAAGTTCCTTCTGCAGCAAGGGCAGATGATGTTTCCAGAAAGAGTATTCGGAATATTTTTTATCATATGTTTCCGCTCCTCCGTCTTTTGGAGAGTGGCCGATGGATAAGGCAATTTTCATGGCGATGTGTTGTCGGAATTGTTAATTGAACGGAGCTCCTTTGGCCCACGAATTACAGACTAGGATAAAGACGGTGGAAAATCAATGTGCGTAATACGTTTTGAAGATATTGCCCACGGAACAGAAGTCGCTCATGTGGAAATTCTTCCGCTGAAGATACCGCAGGAATAAACGGACGGTGTGAAAAGGAAATTCCGCTTTTCTGGTTCAGGAGACGCTTGGGAATGTACCGCGGCATTTGGAAATGTGCGGAACGGAAGAAGAGCAGCTGTGCATGAATGCAAACAGTACCGGAAAAGAATACCCTTCAGTATCGCCTGCCTTGCGTAAACTTTTCAAAGATGAAAAAAGACTGCTCCGCATTTGGCGGAGCAGTCCCGAAAGAAAGATTAAAAAGGATGGAAAACCTATGCTCTGCGGCGGCGCATCATCAGAGCGGCCAGCCCCAGCAGGCTCAGGGAAGCAGTGGCGGGTTCCGGAACGTTTGCTATTTCAGCCATGAGCTGGCCTATCTGCTCTTGTGAAAGGGCGGAATCATGCACGTAGAGCTGTTCAATGGCGTCCGCCATTCCCGCGTTAATCAGGAGCTGGGTGATATCCACATTGCCGAATTTCAATCCGCTAGCAGTATAATAGGTGGACTCGTCCCCCAGATAAATGCGGGTTCCGGATTCTCCGGTAACCACGGAAATGGTCAGCGTGCCTTCCGTACCCAGGGTTGTCGTCGTAGGGCCGCCGGAATAGGCTCCATTATTCCACAATCCCTGCAGGGTGCGGTCTGTATTAAGGCCCACACCCCAGCTTGTACTTCCGCCTTTGGCGTTGAACAGAGCGGTATAGCTTTCAGGAGTATTGAGTTTTGACAAATCCAGAACCATGGAGAGGGTCATGTTGTTGCGCCCGCCATTACCGGAAGGCTGGCTGAATTTGACATCCGGACCGGACAGAAGCAGGTTGTCGCCGCTTGTGGCGATTGTGACGGAGTCCCGCTGGGTGCCGAAATCGGCGATTCGGGACTCAAAATCGGAATATCCCACGATTGACTGCTCCAGGAGGGTGGTGGCTGCGGAAGCGGCTACGTTGAGACCTGCTGTAAGCATTAGAATGGACAATATTTTCTTCATGGCTGATTTTAAGTGGCGGGCTTGTTTCCCGCCTACATAACGGTTTTGGAATCCGCCAACAACCAAAAATATTAACCGTCAATATTATGTTTTCCTAAAGAATTAATATTCATTGGCTTTTTATATAACTGGTTCTTTCATCCAGGGGGCTTTGAATTCTTTGTTTTACATAGATTTAATAATTTCTTCAGTTTGTATGAAAAACAGAACGGATTCCAAATTCGCATAGGTAAATTTCATATATGGAACAACAGTATTAGCATGAAGAAGTTATTGATTAATCTGCTGGTATTAAGAGTGCAGTGTGATTGGTGAACACAATAGGCCAACATCCGTTTTTACGGAACCCCGTGGGAAACGGCTCCGGAATCTGTTACGGCGGCTTTGAGTCTTCTTGGTCCGGCTGCACTGCTGATGCATTGCCGCATGGAATGAGCGTTTCGTTGATGGATTAATTATTTCTTTGTCATAGCCCTAGGATTGTTGGTCCTAAAGCCGAGCAAAGATAATGTACCGGATAGGTCATTATTCCATAAACGACTCGGAGGAATGCATTGGTGAACTCAGGATTTGCAGCCATTCACCGATTGAAACGGAGGCGCACTGAGAGGAATTACTCATGGTTCCCCTTTAGAAAAATTCCAGAGGCGGTGCATGGTAATTACGTCCGGGATGTGCATGGGGCGTACCACGCGGAAGCCAATCATGCCGCCGTCTGTCAGGTACCAGATGCTTTTGGGGTTCTGGGGGTCTTGCCGGTTCCAGGCGGGGGTGCTGGCACGGCGTGCGGCGCTTCGCAGTCGGTCCGGATCATCCTCCCATGAACCGCCCCGGACGATGTGGGGCGCTCTGGGCCGGATAACTAGCGGGTCTTTCACGGCATTCCCGGTTCTTTTCCCGTAAGCATCCGGTGCGTAGGAGTCCAGAACCCATTCCGCCACGTTTCCATGCATGTCGCGCAGGCCCCAGGCATTCGGTTCTCTGGTTCCCGTCCGCTGGTAGCGGTCATTGGAGTTGTCCCAATACCATGCGTACCGCTCCAGGCGGTCTTCTCCGCTGCCGTAGCAATAGGCACCGGGATTTCCGGCACGGGCGGCGTATTCCCATTCCGCTTCCGTGGGAAGGCGGTAGTAATGCCCGGTCTGGGCGCTGAGCCATTCGCAGAATTTACTGGCGGCGTGGTGGGACATGGAAATGGCCGGCATGCCGCGTTCATAGCCGTGGCCCATTCCCAGGTTCATGGCGGTATAGGGCGCTGTGGGCTGTGTCACGGCATCCCAGAGTTCGTCGTCCGGCTGTTCCTCCAACAGTTGACCGTCTTTGGCGCGCGGACGCCCGTTTTCCATGAAGGCGGTGTAAAGTTCCCAGGGGATTTCCATTTCCGAGATCCAGAAGGGAGAAATGCTTACTTCATGCTGAGGGCCTTCGTCCGGCTTACGGTGGGGTTCATTTTCCGGGCTTCCCATCAGGAAGGAACCTCCCGGTATGGCAATCATGCGCAGGGAGGCGCCTGCCGCGGGTACGGCCTCCGTATAGGATTCAAACCGGGCAGGGGTACCCGTTGATTCGATGAGCTGATGAATTTGGCGCGTGGTTCCCACCAGTTCCGGAGAGGGCAAGCCGTCGGGAACGGGAAGGGCAGGTCCTGCAGCACGTTCCAGTTCCCGTTTTTGAAGCGCGGAACGGCTTTCTCCCCACTGGCGCGCGCCGGTAATGCGCGCGGCATCCTCCGTGGCTGGCCTGGGACTGCCGTCATCCCGGCACCCTGCCAGCAGGGCACCCCCCCCGAGGAGGCAGGAAACAAGGAAAATGCCGCGCATGGAAAAGTGATGTCCGGGCCTTACATCGTCATGCCCCCGTCGCAGGTGATGACCTGTCCGGTGATATAGCGTGCATCATCGGAGGCAAGGAAGGCGGTAAGGGATGCGATGTCGTTCGGTTCTCCAAGGGACCCCAGAGGAATCTTTTTGAGCATTTCCTCCTTGATCTTTTCCGGGATGGCGTCCGTCATGTCCGTGGCGATGAAGCCGGGCGCGATGGCGTTGCTTGTTACTTTACGGCTGGCGAATTCCTGGGCAAGGGACTTGGTGAAGCCGATGAGGCCTGCCTTGGAGGCGGCGTAGTTGGCCTGGCCCATGTTGCCCGTGAGGCCTACGACGGAACTCATGTTGATGATGCGGCCCGCAGGGGATTTCATCAGGATGCGCTGGAAAGCCTTGACCATGTTGAAGGCGCTTTTCAGGTTGGTGGACATGACGGAATCCCAGTCTTCCTCTTTCATGCGGAGCATCAGGGTGTCGCGCGTAATTCCGGCGTTGTTCACCAGAATGTCAATCTGCGGAAAGTTTGCCAGAATGGCCGCCGCAGTTTCCTGAACCGCGTCATAATCTGCCACGTCACAGGGATAGGCCGTGCATGAACCGGGGAATTCCTTGTTGATTTCTTCCGCGGCTCCCCCGCAGCTGGATGCGCTGCGGCTGATCAGGATGACCGTAGCTCCTTCCGAAGCGAAGCGCCGGGCAATGGCATTGCCGATGCCGCGGCCTGCGCCGGTGACGATTGCTGTTTTACCTGCTAATTTTTGCATGCGGCCCTCAGTAAACCTGTTTTCCGCGTATCCGGCAAGCTTGAAATGGAGCGGGGCAGGGGGCTGAACCCGGTGTTCCCGTTTCTCTCAGGATATGCTGTCCCTTGTTCGTCTCTCTTGCCGAATTCCGCCGCAGATTCAAAACACGATGGCCTTTCCATCCGTCTGAACCGTGTAACGGGTAGGCCTGCGCTCTTGGTCGGGAGTTTCCATCCGTCAACCGTGTTGCTGGAATACATTACCCAGACAGATTATTGGACTGCACCGTATTTCCGTATCCGGCCTTTTGATGGTGGAGGCCGTTTTGCAGGCAACCCGGAAGATGTGAGGTATTATTCCTCGTCTTGCTCGTCCCCTCCGGAGGCAGGCCCTCCCTCTTCTTCGTCCTGCTCGATGAATTCGCTAAGTTCGTCCGAGTTATTCATCACATCTTTCAGGGCGGTGGAGTTGTAAAAATCAGCTTTTACCAGGCGCTTGCCTTCCTGTTTGCAGCTTTCTTCCAGTCTTTTTCCCCGCTCTTCCATCTTTTCTAACAAATCGAACGCTTTTTCCTGTTCCGCATCGCTGAGTTTATTCATGAGATCCTGGAAATGCTTGATGTCTTTCTGAATACCTTCCAGGGTTTTGGCTGCTTTGTCTGCGCTTTCCTTGTCCTGGGTTGCGGCCAGGGTCTGCTGTATGTTGATTAACAGGGAGAGAGATTGATTGACGAGGGAATCAGCCGAAGGGATGGCCTCCTTCGCGGTCGCAGTCGCAGCCGGAGTGGATGTCGGCGGAGCCTGGGGAACGGCGGGTGTGTCTGCCAGCAGGGGAGCGGCGGACAGAAGGACGAAACTTAAGACGGGGATGGAAGAAGTCTTCATTTACTCTTTGTAAAGCAGAGAGGCACACGGAGCAAGGAGAAAAGAAGACGTACGCGGGCTATTCCGCCGTGATGCCGCCCTTCTCGTCGTCCAGAATCCCGGATTTCTCCAGGTAATAATCGTAACCGCCTGCGTAGGTGGTGATGGTTCCCCGGTTGACGTGCAGGGTTTTTTCCGCCAGGGAGCGGATGAAGTGCACGTCGTGGGAGATGAAGACCAGCGTGCCTTCATAATGTTTCAGGGCCTGGACAAGGGCTTCCACGGAAAGGAGATCCAGGTGGGTAGTCGGTTCATCCATCAGCAGGAGGTTGGGAGGGTCCACCAGGAATTTGACCAGACTGAGGCGTGATTTTTCTCCCCCGGACAACACGCTGACGCGTTTCTCCACATCCAGGCGGCGGAACAGGAAGGACCCCAGAATGGAACGCGCTTCCTCCTCCCGGATTTCTGCATTGCACTTCATGATTTCCTCCAGAACGGTGTTTTCCGGATTCAGGTTTTCCGTACGTGCCTGGGAAAAGTACCCGATGCGCGTTGTGGTGCCGGGAATACGCTTGCCGGAGTCGATGGGGATGATGCCGGCAAGGATTTTCAGAAGGGTGGATTTTCCCGCACCGTTGGGACCCACTAGAACAGTTCTTTCCCCGCGTTCCACCAGCAGATCCAGGTTTTCATAGACTTTGTGGTCGCCGTAGGACTGGCACACCTTTTCCAGCTCAATCACCTTCTGTGTACTGCGCGGAGGCTGGGGGAAGTTGAACTTGAACACCTTTCTGCGTGCTACGGGCTTTTGGATGACCTTCATTTTTTCCAGCTGCTTGATGCGGCTCTGCACCTGGCCCGCCTTGGAGTTAATGGAGCGGAAACGGTCGATGAACTCCTGAATGTGCGCGATTTCCTTCTGCTGGTTGCGGTAGGCGGCCTGGAGCTGTTCAAAGCGGACATCCCTTTGTTTCAGGAAATCCGTATAATTGCCGCGGTATTCTACCAATTCCTCGTTGTCGATGTCGTACACGTTTTCCACCAGCTCATCCATGAAATCCCGATCGTGGGAAATCATCAGGATGGCGCCGGGATAATTTTTCAGATAACGCTGGAGCCAGAGCAGGGAAAGAAGGTCCAGGTGGTTGGTGGGTTCGTCCAGCATCAGGAGGTCCGGTTCCAGAACCAGCAGTTTGGCCAGATAGGCGCGCATGATCCATCCGCCGGACATCTCCCGTGCGGGACGGTGAAAATCGCTTTCCCGGAAGGCAAGTCCCTTGAGAATCTTCTTGGCCTTGGGTTCCAGCTGATAGCCGTTGGCGGCATTAAATGTGTCAATCGCGTCCGCATACTCCGGCGTGTCCGTTTTATTGGCATTCTCGCTCATGCGGATGATATGGATCGCCCGTTCCATTTCCGGTGTGACGCCCATCGCTATTTCCAGCACGGTCTCGTCCTTCGGTTCGCTGGCCTCCTGGGGCAGGTAGCCTACAATGGCATATTCATCCAGGCTGATGGAACCTTCGTCTGGCGTATCTTCCCCGAGAATCATGCGGAACAAGGTGGATTTGCCTGCGCCATTGGGTCCAACCAGGGCAACTCTCTCTCCCCAGTTGATGGTCATTTCCGTTTCTCTGAACAGGGTGCGTCCGGCGTGGGCTTTTGTAAGTTTTTTAATTGTCAGCATGGTGGAGGAAGGGGCGCATTCTACCGATCAGGTGCGGAGAAGGCAAGAGCGGGCAGGTTGTTGCCGGGGAATTTTGAAAGCTTTGCTGGATTTTCCCGTGCAGTTTGATAGCCTTGCCGCGCTATGCCAGCCATGAACACATTCAGGCTTTTTCTTGCCGCCGTACTTTTGGGAGGCTGGAGTTCCTGCTGCACCCCTCCTGGTGAAAATTATGTGCAACAGACTTATGCACAGCATCAAATGTCCAGTCTTAAGGAGTCTTTACTGGGTTTGTTGCCGGGGAGCCAGGCTTCCCGGCCGGCTGCGCAGGAGGAAGCCAAATGGCTGGCTGATACGGCGGTAACGCAGTCGGCCTCCATTGCCCGAAGAAACAGGGTGGTGTTATTCGGCTGGCTGAACAATATTCTGGTGAATTCCAATCTGCGGGACCGCGGCCTTTGCTGGGAAGTCCAGCAGGATCTGTACCGGGATTTGCGGCGCCGTCCGGTCAAGTATTTCCGTGTAGGGCTGACTATCCGGGACCGCGGGACAGGGCGCGAGCACAGTTGCGTGTACATCAATGCGGCCGGGAAAGGATTGAAGGACTCCCTGGTGCTGGATGCCTGGAAAAACTGTGGCTACCTGGTTGTTCTGACCCAGAAGGACAGGGAAGGCGGCAGATGGGAGGAAGACTGGCGTGAGCCTTACGTCTCCGCCGCTTTTCCGGAAGGCCATTCCTATGATATGCAGTACCATCTCGTCTGGCCCGGATGGGCTCAGAGGCGCAACATGTTCCAGCGGATGCAGACTCAGCAGAAAGCTCCCGAATCCGGTACTGCCGGGCCAGCTTCCTGAAATTGACGGAATTGTCCGTGCATATCCGTTAGTCTGAAGTGAAACTGCGGAAAGCCACCGTTTTTCCGGCCGTCGGCAAATTAATTCCATAACCGGAAGGCGCGGTTCTTTTTTATGGGTGAAACGGTGGCCTGAAAAATAAAAAACGCACTCAGTGCGTACACCGAGTGCGGATTAAATGATAATTTGCTAATGTAGCAGGGCGCGCCCTGCAGCAAACTTACTTCTTCATGGGCTGAACAACCGGGGGGTTGCTCGGTATGGGCTGCTGTTGCTGCTGCTGCTGCTGGGAGCAGGAAGCAACCAGGCAAGCTGCGCCGGCGATGGCGAGGATAGCGATGTTCTTCATAATTCGAATTAAATTACAGTGTTTGTTAACTACTGGAACCTCCGCATCCACGGAGGTTTGCTGGGACCAATGTAAATGGTGGCAAGTAGAAATCAAGAGATTTTCTTGTTCCATGTCACGGCATTACAGAAAAAGGCAGGACTCCCTCATCGGGAATCCTGCCCTGTGCCGCGCAGTGCGGAAAACGTCCGTGTGCCCGGCTGGCGCACTTCACTTTATAAAGTAGTGCCGAGCTCAATGATGGAGTAATCTCCGTCCGGCCTTCTGTACACGATCTGAAGAACATCGCGGCGGGCGTTCCTGTACAGCACGAAAGGCTTGTCGGAAAGCTCCAGTTCCATGATGGCTTCTTCCTTGTAGAGCTTCTTGAGGTTATAGCTTTCCCGGTGGATCAGCATCGGTTCCGGGTCTTCCTTGGAATCTTCCGGATGATCGAGTACGGAATCGTCATACACGGTTTCATCCAGCTTGCGGATGGTTTCCTGATGATGAGGACGGAATTTTTTCATCAGGCGTGTTTTGTGCTTGCGCATGCGGCGCATGATCTTGGTGATCGTTTCGTCGATGCAGGCGTACATGTCCGCTCCCTCCGTGGAAGCGTCAATGGTGATGTGGTCCGAGCAGAACAGGATAACCTGAGAAATCATGCGGTCGCGTTGGACATCAAGTAAGACTTTAACCTCCATAATGCGCGGGAAATCCAGACGGATCCCTTCAATCTTTTTCGTTACGAATTCCCGGATCGCGTCGGTTACTTCCACATGGCGCCCCGTGATCGTAATAGGTGTATTTACGTTTACCTTTTGCATTGTCGTACCTCTTTCTATTGATGTTGATTGCGGAACCCTGTCCGCACCTTTCAAGATATACAGATTTGACAATGTTTGTCGAGGAATCCTTTCTTTTTTTCCGCCCGTGATGCCGGAAATCGTCCGTTCCCCCTTCGGGTGGTGAGACCCCGTTTTTGCGCCTATCGGTTGTTTTCCAGTCTGCGGCGCGAGTGGCCTTTAACGCGGCGCGGAAAAAAGAAGCATTTGAAGTCATTAGGGGCCTTTGTCATACGACAAGGAATGTTAAAAAATCTTATAGCAAAATACTTGACATCCTGTAAAAAGAAGCTATAAAAGTTTTGCACTCCTCTACGGATGCTTTCCAAATCGCGGGATGGAGCAGCCAGGTAGCTCGTCAGGCTCATAACCTGAAGGTCGCAGGTTCAAATCCTGCTCCCGTAACCATTTGAAAGCCCTGCAAGTCAAAAGCTTGCAGGGCTTTTTCGCATCCGGAACACCGTGCTTGAAACAAGCCGGAAATAGGGTGGAATAAGTGTCAAATGGCCGCTTGGGCCTCTAAAAACGCAAGTCAAACTGCGTTTATGATGGTAGGGGGAGCATTGCGGCTTTTTAACGTTGGGAACAAATCCATGTGGCTCGGTGCCAGAGCCCTTCCAGCGGGCCATATTTGTGCCGCGCCAGCCACCATTGACAAAACCTGATCTGCAACAGCATGATGACCAGGCCAACAAGGAAGCTGTTCAAATACCCCAGATAAGGGGCGAGGCCCAATGCATACGGGAAAAAAATCAACGATCCAATGATCGACTGGGAAATATAATTCGTCAAACTCATTTTGCCGTAGAATGTCAGCCCTGCCGTCATTTTACGGAAATATTCCAGCCGATAAAGCAGGACGAAAGCCGCTACCCATATCCCCGTAAAGCTGACATTATGCCACATGGTAAAGATGGTTTTGACGGGGGTGTAAAGTGTCGGCACTTCTTTTGCAATAAAGAATGTGAAAGAAACAACGGCGGAAATCAACAGAGTCCTGACCCAGAAAACCGTATTTTTGTCGCTTTCCTTAAAAAAGCCGCCCTTCCCCAGAATGAATCCGAGGATGAACAGGCCCGGGGCCTGCATCAGGCGCCCGGCGTCAATACCCCAAGTATAACTGGCGACTTGCCCCAGAGTCAGGTTATGCCAGGCCATGGACCAGAAGTTGCCCGAATCCACAAAGACCTTTAACGTGGGATAAGATTCCGGCGCATGCAGGATGGGAGGCGTCCAGCCGGGTGATATCCATTGAACTGCAGCATAAATGATTTCCAGCGGCTGAGCCAGAAAGAAGAAGGAAGCCAGGACAAGAGCCGTTGTGCTCAAACGACGCGCGGGAATTAAAATGAACCCGACAGTTGCAAAGGTCAGCAGGATATCTCCGCCGGGGAAGAAAATGGCATTCAAACAGGCAAAACCGGCCAACAGGCATAACCTCCAGGCGAACCGTCCGGCAAAGTCCTTTCCCTTCTTCAACTGGTTTCCATATTGAATCGCATATGTAAACCCGAACAACAGAGCAAACATTGTATAAGATTTTCCCGCAAATAGGAAAAAGAAAGCCTCTTTTACCGTTTCATTGACGGAGGCCATTGCCGGAGAAGAAGAAACCGGATAGGAATTATAGATGAAGTGCTCCAAAAAATGAACCAGCATAATGGCAATGATCGCGAAACCTCTCAAGGCATCTACAACCTGGATACGCTGGGTATTGTTAATAGGAGTGTTTTCAGTCATTGTCTCTTCCTACGGGGGGGAATACCTTTGTCTTTCAGACTGAATTTTGAAAAGGATTATTTTTCAGTTGAATATAAGCAACCGGCCGCTTTGTCCAAAGCCGGAATAATATATGGAGTGAAAAAAGGAAGATAGGGAAATGATTAAGGGAAGTAAACAGATGCTGTCCGCTGTAAAATAAAAAGGTCCCGGATGTATTTAACATAAATGCAGAAATAAAGCGCAAAACTTTGATTTTTGCCGGTGGCAGGTATTTCTTTGCCATATTTTCAAAACTTGTCCATTGCCAGGATAAAAGTCTGCGTGCTAGCGTCGCTCAGTGAATCCACTTGAGAATTAACCCATGAGCACCTCCTTAAAGAAAATCTATGTCAACGGCTTCCCCAGCCTCTACGGCGGAGCCGGAACCGAACTCCACCACCAGATACTGGTCTGGAAACACATGGACATTGACGTCCACATCATCCCCACCAACGACGGCTTCCAAAACGAAGCCCTCTACCTGGAAATGCTGGGGCTGGGCGTTCATATCCACGCTCCCAACGACTGGTCCGTCCTGGAAGAAGGGGATGCCATCATCGGATTCTGCAACGGAGAATACCTGGAAAACCTCCCCGCCATCCGCCAAAAAACCAGGCGCACCATCTTCGTCAACTGCATGACCTGGCTCTTCAACAAGGAAAAGGAACTCATGAAGCAGGGGCTCATTGCCATGTTCCTTTACCAAAACGAAGAAGTCCGCCAGAAAAACATGCCCCTGCTCAAGCGCTGCAACGACGACCCCTCCATTGCGTTCATGACCTTCAAGCCCTACTTCCACAACGACTCCTTCCCCTTCATCGCCGAGAGAAGCGGGGAATACTTCGGCTGCGGGCGCATCTCCCGGCAGGACGCGGACAAATTCGCCGCCAACACGCTCCACATCTACGAATACTTCGTCTCCCCCCTCTTCAAGCGTGGCCTGTTTTTGGGCTTCGACCAGAGGAGCCGGGAGAAAATCGGAGAACCCTACGGGTGGATACGCACGGCGCGCGACCAGAGGGAGGTGAGCCAGCAGGACTTCTACAAGCACTGTGAAATAGTGCTTCAGCCCACGGACACGACGGAAAACTGGCCGAGAGTGGGCTTTGAGGCGATGGCCAGCGGCAGCGTGCTGGTGGTGGACAACCGCGGAGGTTGGCGCCAGATGGTGGAGCACGGCAAAACCGGATGGCTGTGCGACCATGAAAGGGACTTCATCTACTACGCCAGCAAGATGGCCTACGAACCGAACCTGAGGAGGGACATGGCGGAGGCGGCTCGTGAGCGGGGATTGGAACTTGGAGGGCTGGAATCGTCGGTATCCAGCTGGGAGGAAATCTTTGAAGCGGTGGAACAGCTTCCTGCCTAGAAAGGAGAAAAGACATGAAAAAGCAAGTGAAGATACTGGTAGGAATCTGCTCGTGCCAGCGGATGAAGGAAAAGAGGGATGCGGTGAGGGAGACGTGGCTGGAGCATCCGGCGGATGGGATAGAATGCGTGTTCTTTGTGGGAGGAAAGGAAGGACTGGAAGAGGAAAGGGGGGATACGGTGGTGCTGGACACAGCGGATGGCTACGACGAGCTACCGGGGAAGGTGAAGTCTTTCTTTCGGTATGCGCTGGAGAACTACGACTTTGAGTGGCTGTTCAAGTGTGATGACGATACGTATGTGGACTTGGAACGTTTGGAATCCGTGGTGGATGATGAGTACGACTTGGTCGGGGATGCGCTGGTGTCCATGCGCAACTCTCCGAGTGGGGGAGCGGGTTATTTTCTGAAAAGGGGCATGGTGGAGAAGCTTGTGGAGGCGCCCGGCTTTGCTGATTGCGGGGCGGAGGATCTGATTGTGGGTGAACTGGTAGGGAAGCTTGAAGGGAGGCTGAAGTCGACAGGCCGTCTTTACATGAATAATGTATATTACCCGGATGCCGGGAATGACATGGTAACGGCGCACTGGTGCACGCCCCCTATTCTGCGCGCCCTGTATGCATTCAATTACTCCCGGCCGGATTTGGTAGGTGATGCCAGCCATCCGCATTGGAAGGATGAACTGCATTTTTATGCCAATGGAGTATTCCGTCGCAAGTCTTCGGGCTGTTATGGCTGGTGGAGTATGGGAAGCCAGGGAGAGCTGATATTGAAATGGCTCGTCTGGCCCATGGAACAATTGCTGCCCCAGCATGGGAAATATGTGGGATCATCCATCACGATTCAATTTCATGCCGGAATGATGCCTCTGGAACAATTGTGCCAGGAACATGGAAGCAATGCCGAATTTCCGCATTCCTCCAAGTTGTATGTCCATCTTGGCTGCGGAGACCGACGTTTAAACGGCTGGCTGAATCTGGATGCTCCCAATTATGATATATCCCGTCCGCTGCCTTGGGAAAGTGAATCTGTGGATGCTTATTATTTGGAACATGTCATTGACGGGATAAGCTCGGAAAAAGCCTGCTGCTTCTTTTTTGAGGCATTTCGTTCTTTGAAACCCGGCGGCATTTTGAGGCTTGCATTCCGGGATGTGCTTTCTCTGACGGGGACTGTTACTCCTGCATTCCGCCAATACATGAAAAGCAAGTATCCGGACACGTTTATTCCTGCCAATGAAGTGGGGGCCATCCTGGCCTTCTATAAACAAAAATCCTTGTGGACGGTTGATTCGCTGACGGAAGTACTTAAATCCGCAGGTTTTGAAGTGGAGGTTCGGGATCCGGGAGTGTCGGAGTATGGTCACTTGCAGTCTCTGGAACGTCGTTCCGACCGCGATGAGCATCCTTTCGATCTGCTGGGGACCGTGTGTATGGAAGCGAAAAAGCCGGCAAACGGAACTCGGCCCGGACACGCCCCCGTCAATTTTCGTATCCTTTCTCCGCATAAGTGGAATGGTTGCGTAGCTCCTTTCTTCAAGGACTATGCACGCACCGGAAACCACCTTTTTCAGATCGCCGCTACTTACGCCCATGCTCTTCGCCATGGGCTTGAATGCAAAATACCCTGGAAAATGAGGGAAGAAACCAGGAATTTGCAAGAGTGGCTGGGAGACTCCTGCGCATGCTGTCCGGAAGGAGGATACGACTTTCCCGTTGTTTACGAGGAACCGTGTTTTTCCTACCGCCCCATTCCCGGCATGATTCGGCAAGGAGCCATAGAAGGTTACTTTCAGAGTGAAAAATATTTTGAGGAATATGGAAATGAAATTCGAGCCCTCTTCGGAAATTTAATCGCTCCCAAGCAGGAAGGAACGGCGGGAGTTCATTTAAGAATGGGTGATTACCTTAATCTGACCTTCCTCTACCATACTCCGGATGTCCCCTTCCTGAATGAAGCGCTTGCAAGGCTGTCCGGCAATATCAGGAAGCTGGTTGTTTTCTCCGACTCTCCTGAACATGCCCGGAAGCTAATGGAGAATGTTTCAGAAGCTCGCCGTTTCGAAGTGACTGTGGATGAACATAAAACGCTGGGTGCCCTTCGGGAATTGACAGCCATGCAGGAACTCGTTCTTTCCTGTTCCTCATTCTCCTGGTGGGGTGCCTATCTGGGAGATCAGGATAAAGTCTTTATCCAGAAGGAGTGGTTTGTAAGTAAAATTAAGGATTATCAGGATGTCTATCGAGATAAATGGATAAAGATTTAACTTTAAATAACAGAGTGAAATTTGGGTATAATTCGCCGTGAATACAAGGACAGCACGAGACATACGCATTATTCATTTGCGACGGGAGGAAAACTGCCGCATAGAGGACCTCCGGCTTTTCCGGGAACCGGGAAATGACATGTCTACCCTTACGAAAGGAGCTGGAGAAAATCCCCGGGCCCTCTTCTCGTCCGGGTATGAAAGTATCGAGACGCTGGCTTATAATCCGGTTACTGATAAGTATTCCGCGACAGGAGCGGCGGGGCGGTGGCAGGGCCGGCATTTTGCTGCAAGCGTGACCGGAGAAAATATATTCTCCATGTACCGACAAAAACTCTAATGTACCTGATTCCCAAAAATGCGTGCGGCACGCAGATAGGAACCGTATTTCACGAACTGGGATCCAATCCTGCGGCTAGGAGTCCGGTAAGGGTTTGGAATGAGAATACCTGCAACTATTGCCTGAACAATCAGGATTATGATGCGGACAAATTCCGGGAATACAATCATCTGGCTGTTTTCCGCGATCCTGGCGAAAGATTTGTCAACCTTGCCAATTATGCCTGGTGCATCAACCGGGGAATATTTTCTCCCTTCACTTCATCCTGCAGGAGCAAGAGGCAGTTGCTGGACACCATGCATTTGCTTATTCGGATGAATGAAGCCAATCATCCCGGCAGGTGTGGGCGGCATTTTGAAGTACAGGCCTGGTATTATGACCGTTGTCCCCGGATTGACACGATAGTCCGCGTTGAAAACCTGCCCGACTATATGAGGACCGTCATGAACGTGGAGCCGTGCAATTTCAATATGGATGGCAAACATGAACTGACACGGGGCGATTTGACGGACGCCGACATTGCCAGCATCAGGGAAAACTGGGCCGGCGACTTTCTGCTTGAAAAACGTTTCAAGAAACTTTTCTGGATTAACCCCACGAAATAACAAACCATGACTGACTGGATAGAAAAAACACACAGAATCATTAAAACGGCTCTTTCCAAGGCGAAGCGCCCGGCCGTCCTCTGCTCCTACGGCAAGGACAGCATTGTCCTGCTGGACTTGCTCCGGCAGCACATCAACCTGGATCGGCTGAGGGTCATTCACGTCGATACGACCTTTGAATTCCCGCAGCTTTATGCCTACAAGAAATACATTATCAAGGAATTCGCTATCGGTTCCGGTGATCTCACCGTGACTAATACGGCTGCTCTGAATTCCGGAATGAACTATGAAAATACGCCTGTTTTCGAAGTAACGGCTGCGCTCAAGACGGAACCCCTCAAACAGGTTATCCGTGATGAAGCAATCGACTTCCTGTTCACGGGAATCCGCCGCGATGAAGAAGGTTCGCGGGCCAAGGAACGCTACTTCTCCTACCGGGACGCCCAAGGCGTCTATGAACCGTCGGACAACAATCCGGAATTCCATCCCTTTGAAGGAATTAATATTTCCACCCCGGAAAAAGGGCATTACCGCGTCAATACCCTGTTGGACTGGACGGAACTGGACATCTGGCAATACACCCTGGAACGCAAGCTTCCCCTGTGTCCCCTTTACCTTGCAGTTGACGGCAAACGCTACCGTTCCCTTGGGTGTATGCCTGTAACCACCCCCGTGGATTCCGGAGCGGATACTATTGAGAAAATTATTGATGAAGTAGCCGTAACCCTCGTTCCGGAACGCGCCAGCAGAGCGCGCCAGGATGAAGCCGTGCCGCATTGCATGGAAATGCTCCGCCGCAACGGTTTTTGCTGATCCATTCTCCACATTTAAACATATGAAATCAAAAGCCACTATAGCCGTATGCGGCCTGATGGACAGTGGAAAATCCACGCTTATCAAGAGCCTGCTTCGGAAGAACACGGGACGCGTGATTGAACCGGATGCGCTGTGCATTGAACAGGCCACGGGCCGTACGATCACGGGAACCCGTATCGCCTGCCCCGTCAATGACCATACCGATCTGGTCTTCTGCGACTGCCCCGGGCATCTGGAATACCTTCCGGAAATCGTGTCGGGGTTGTGCGCCTCCAAGGGATATATCCTGATCATTGATGAAAATCGGCGGGAGCAGTCGGAAGCGTACCAGAGGAAACTGGAAGAAATTGCCGCTGCCATCGGCGTAGAAAACATTGCCGTGGTTCACAGTCATTCCATGGCGGAACAGGCGGGGCAAATCCATTATGATACGGAACAACCTTCCTTTGATGCCGCCATGGATCGGCTGCTGGAGGTCATGGACCGTTTTCTCCAAAAGGAGCGTCAGATTCCGGCAAGCGAATCCCGCATTGTATGGTTCGATTCCCTGGACGGAACGGCCCGGTACGTTCTGTATGATTTGGCAGGACATCCTCTGGACTGGTCCCATGAAGGCAACCATGATCCGGGGGACTGCTCTTCCATTGACGGATTGCCGCCTTCCCTCTCCGGCCGTTTTCTCGTTTGCCGCGCCAAAAAGGGAAATATTGTAGGCGTGGGATGCGCCGCCTGAAACATTCAGAAATAACCCGCATGCCGTTGGTTCTTGGTAAAAGAGCCGGCGGCATGTCGCATTTTCCAGTGCTTCGCCAATCTGCCGTCCGGGTTTTCTATGGCATTGACCAGGAATATTATTGAGGCATAGTTCAAAAGAGGGTTGTGCCCGGATGAAACGCATGCGGGGGAAAGGATGAAAAAAGCGCAGGAAACTGCCGGTATATCTGGCAGCTGGAAAATGCCGGAGCGCATGGCCCTCTTTAATATGATTCGCGTACACATCCGATATTGCAGGCGCAGCCTGTACAGGAAACTACATAGTTGATAAAAAAGGGGGATTCCATTCATCTTTGGATTGATTATTGGAGTTCATTTTGAGACGGTGTTCCGGCTGACGTGATAAAAATGATATGATAATGGGAAACTCAACTGACAGCAGCATGCTGAGGAAAACTGTTTTAATGACCTGCGGCGTGTCTCTCTTCTTCTCCGGCTTTGCCTTTTCCGCCCAGGGTGGGCCGCAGGAAGGGCGGCAGGCCCCGCTGGTGGAGGATGCCCGGAAAATCAATCCTTCGGCCGTCGAGGTGCTGCTCGGGAAAGACCACCGGATGACCTTCGACTTTTACGGGGACAACATCTTCCGCCTTTTCCGCGACGATTCGGGAGGAATTATCCGGGACCCGAAAGCGGAGCCCGAAGCTAAAATACTGGTCGGGCAGCCCAGGAAGGCCGTGTCCAGACTGGATGTTGGCAACCAAGGGAATATGGTCACAATCACCACGGGGAAAATCAGGGTGGAAATTGACAAGAAGACTTCCCTGATCAAAATCGTTGATTTGAAAACCGGAACAGTGGTTGTTGAGCAGGCGGCTCCCGTCCTTTTTGAAAAGGGCAAAACCACTCTGTCCCTGAAAACGGGGCCGGAAGAATACTTCTACGGAGGAGGCGTGCAGAACGGACGCTTCTCGCACAAGGGGAAAGTAATCTCCATTGAAAACCAGAATAGCTGGACGGATGGAGGCGTAGCCTCCCCCACTCCCTTCTACTGGTCCACAAACGGCTACGGACTTCTGTGGCATACGTTCAAGAAGGGGCAGTATGATTTCGGCGCCAGGGAAAAAGGCATCGTCAATCTCAGCCATGATGAAAATTATCTGGATGTCTTCTTCATGGTTGACGACGGAGCGGTCAACCTGCTGCAAAAGTTTTACCAGTTGACGGGAAATCCCGTTCTGCTGCCCAAATTCGCCTTCTACCAGGGGCATTTGAACGCCTACAACAGGGACTACTGGAAGGAAGATGAAAAAGGCATTCTGTTTGAAGACGGCAAGAGATACAAGGAGAGCCAGAAGGACAATGGAGGAATCAGGGAATCCCTGAATGGAGAACTGGACAACTACCAGTTTTCCGCCCGTGCCGTGATCGACCGCTACAAGGCCCATGACATGCCCCTGGGCTGGCTCCTCCCGAATGACGGCTACGGCGCCGGTTATGGACAGACGGACACTCTGGACGGAAATATTGCGAATTTGAAAAGCCTGACTGATTACGCTCTGAAAAACGGAGTGGAAATCGGCTTGTGGACTCAGTCGGATCTGCATCCCAAACCGGAGATAAGCGCCCTTCTGCAGCGTGACATTGTCAAGGAAGTCAGGGACGCCGGGATACGCGTATTGAAAACGGACGTCGCCTGGGTAGGGCCCGGCTATTCCTTCGGACTGAACGGTATTACGGACGTCGCCCAGATCATGACCTATTACGGGAACAACAGCCGCCCGTTCATCATTTCCCTGGACGGCTGGGCCGGAACCCAGCGTTATGCCGGCATCTGGACAGGCGACCAGACGGGCGGAGCCTGGGAATACATCCGTTTCCATATTCCTACCTACATCGGCTCCGGCCTGTCTGGCCAGCCGAACATCTGTTCGGATATGGACGGCATCTTCGGTGGGAAGAATCCCGTAGTCAACATCCGCGATTTCCAATGGAAAACCTTTACCCCCATGGAACTCAACATGGACGGTTGGGGAGCCAATGAAAAATATCCCCATGTATTTGGGGAACCCGCCACCTCCATCAACCGGTGGTATCTGAAACTCAAATCGGAACTCATCCCGTATGCCTACAGCATCGCGGAAGAATCCGTCAGCGGAATGCCGATGGTCCGGGCCATGTTCCTGGAATATCCCAATCCCTATACATTGGGCAAGGCGACGCAGTACCAGTTCCTCTTCGGCCCCTCTTTCCTGGTGGCTCCCGTCTACCAGGAAACGAACGCGGACAAGGAGGGCAACGACATCCGCCACGGCATTTATCTGCCGGAAGGCCAGTGGATCGACTACTTTACGGGCGACTTGTACGAAGGGGGTAAAATCTACAACTGTTTTGACGCCCCCGTCTGGAAATTGCCCGTCTTCGTGAAAAACGGAGCCATCATTCCCATGACGGGCCCGAACAACAACGTATCGGAAATAAATCCGAACCACCGGATATATGAAATTTACCCCCATGGCCGCAGTTCTTTCACCACGTACGACGACGACGGCGTAACGGAGGAATACCGGCAGGGCAAAAGCGTCAGAACCCGGATTGAATCGGACCTTGACGGCAATAATAACGTGACCGTAACCGTTCATCCGGCAGTTGGCGACTTCACCGGATTCGACAAGAAAAAATCGACGGAATTCCGCATCAACGTGACGCGGAAGCCGGACAAAGTTTCCGCACGGCTTGGCAAGGACAATCTGGAACTGGCAGAAGCGGCGTCCAAAGACGATTTCCTGTCACGGGAGAATGTTTATTTTTACGATGCCGCTCCCAACCTGAACAAATTCGCCACGAAGGGAAGCGATTTTGAAAAGAAAGTGATTGCCAAAAATCCTCAGCTCCTGGTGAAACTGGCAGCGACGGACGTTACGGCAAATCCCGTTGTGCTTTCCGTGGAAGGCTTCCAGTTCCAGCCTGCGGAAAAATACCGCCTCTCATCCGGTCCTCTGTCCGCTCCCGGGAATGCCGGAGTTACGGAAGAAAACACGGCTGCCTACACGCTGAAACCCACCTGGAATGCCGTAGCCAATGCGGATTACTATGAAATCGAGTTCGGCGGCATGCTGTACACCACTATCAAAGGAACGGAATTCCTGTTTGAAGATCTGGAAGCCGAAACTCCCTACTCCTTCAAGCTGCGTGCCGTCAACCGCGATGGTCATTCGGATTGGACGGCCTTTAATGCCAAAACTCAGGCGAATCCGCTTGAATTCGCCATTGAAGGAATTGTTGGTGAAACAACTGCGGAAAACCAGGGCAATTCCCTGACCAAGCTGTTTGACTTCAAGGAAAAGGATGCTTGGCACACGAAATATGGTGCGAAGGCCATCCCGTTTGATTTAGTCATGGATCTGAAAACAATCAACAAGATTGAAAAATTCCATTACGTTCCCCGTGAAGACGCCGGGAATGGCACCCTTCTGAAGGGCACCGTCTACTACAGCATGGACAAGGAAACCTGGACGAAGGCCGGAACCTTCCAGTGGGACAAGAACAATGAAGTGAAAATCTTCGGGTTCAAGGATGCTCCCACCGCCCGTTACATCAAGCTGAATATAACCGAAGGCGTGGGAGGCTATGGTTCAGGCCGGGAAATCTACGTCTTCAAGGTGCCGGGAACGGAAAGCTACCTTCCGGGCGATATCAACAATGACGGCAAGATCGACAGGAACGACCTTACCTCCTACATCAACTACACGGGATTGAGGAAAGGGGATTCCGACTTCGAGGGCTATATCAGCAATGGAGATATCAACAGGAACGGCCTTATTGACGCCTATGACATCTCTGTTGTCGCCACTCAGTTGGAAGATGACTCCGACCAGCCGCAGGAGGATGCCGACCAGGATAAGGGAGATGCCAAAAAACAGAAGGACGCCACCGCCGGAAAAAAGAAAGCGGAACTGGGCGGCAAGCTTCTAATCAGTGCGGATAAAAAGAGATACGGCAAGGGAGACATCGCCAAAGTGACTGTCAAAGGGCAGAAACTCAGTCTGGTGAATGCCTTGAGCTTTGCCCTCCCGTATGATCCCAAAGACTATGAATTCGTGGGTGTGGAGGTCACGGGCATGAATAAAATGGAAAACCTGACGAACGACAGGCTTCATACGAATGGTGACAAGGCGCTGTACCCCACCTTCGTCAACATCGGTGACAAGGAGCCGGTAGAAGGTACCAAGGAACTCTTTGTGTTGAAATTCAAGGCCAGAAGGGATGTCAAATTTGATTTGAAACTCAAGGACGGCATGCTGGTGGACAAAAAGCTGAATACTAAAAAATTGTAAGGGCGTCTATTCGAGCGGCCCCGTTTTCCGGTAATAATTCAACCGGAAAACGGGGCCGTATTGTTTTTGTCGGTGGCAAATCCGGCATGATGAGCCTGCCGCTTCTCCCGCCTTTTCTGAAGCCAATGGAGAAGCTCTTCCTGAGTGCGGGAATAAGGAAAAAAGAACCCCTGGGAACGATGCGTACCTGTGGTCCAACACGGATGAAAGAAACCGGAAACAGGGGTATTTGGGAATCCGTGAATATGAATCTGAACCTCTCCGTCCATTCGGGCGGCATGCTTCTGAAGTAGGGACGGGTGTATTGCGACTGGAGTTACAACTGGGGAAACGTGGCGGACCGCCCCTATGACGGTAATTATATGGGAACCGGAGCCGGAAATGTGTTTGTGCTGTATTATTACGGCAGGCAGGACGCACTTGAATTGATGGTCCAGCTACTATGCGCCGGGCGGTTCAGGGAATATTCCTCCGGCGGCGTAACGGTGGCTTCCTCTGATCTCGTTGGATTGATGGGCATGCCGTCCTGGCTTTTTCACCACTTCCTAGATGATGGAAAAAGTTCCGTGGAAAAATGAACAAGGGATGGGAGGATACGGTTTCCCTGAATAGGAGGGCCTGGGTAAAACCCCTCTTCCGGGTAGCAATCCCCAACTCCCTGGGAACCGTTCTGGAGATGTTCAGCTATTATTTCATCAACAGCATGAGTACGGATATTCCGGCGCGTTTGTATGAAAGGGAACGTGCGGGGAAGATGCACGTTCATTCAATGCCAGAACCTTTCCGGAACGCTTGAAGGCGGAATTGCTGAAAAAGCACCAGACTCTAATGAATTAGGCGTTCGTTTCTTCCCCGGCCGCGGAATGCTTCTGCTCTTGGAAGGGACTGGTGGCCCGGTAGGAGAATCTTCAAGCGTCCATCTGTTTGGAACAGACGGAAAATCAGGATTGTTCCGCTGGCCGTGCAGTATCATTCATTCTCGAAATCCCACACGCGGCGGGGGCCATTCTTCTTCGTCCTGCCGCCATTGGCCTTCCGGAAGGGGTCGAAAAGGTTGTCCAGCCCGTTCCCCTTCAGGAGCAGGCATTGTTCCATCAGGCGTCCCAGTTTGCCTTTGGGGAACCCCTTGGCCTGGAACCATGCCAGATATTCCTGAGGCACATCCATCAGGGGGCATCCCTTGGGCGGGTATTTGGCCGGGCCGTACATGCCGAATGGGATGTGGGCCTGGGCTATTTCCTCCACCAGTTTTCTCAAGTCTTCCGCATCCGGGATTCCTGAATCATTCATAAGTTGCAGTGATTAGTTGTTGCAGGCATTTCGCCAGTTTTTCCGGAGCTTCCAGAGGAAGCCGATGGCCGGCATGGGGGATGATCACCGCCTTGTCCCCCGCTGCCCGGCGGGCAAGGGCAGTAAATTTGGAGTCCCGTTCCCCGGCTATCCATAATTGGGAAACACGGGACTGCTTGAGGAGCGGGGCCAGGTTTTCCTGGGCGCCCACGGACCAGTCAATAAACGCGCGGGAGATGGACTTGCGCCACGGTTTCAGGGAGGAGCGGCCAGGATTTCCCGCTTCTCCGCCAAACACGGCCTGCGCATCCCATTCCCTTAAAAAATCCTCCCAGGGGGTGGAGAGACATTTAACGGCCCATTCCGCATCCGCGGCGCGGCGCGCGGCCTTTTCCTCTTCATTCTTCAGACCGGGGTTGGCGCTGATGAACATGGCCCCCTTCCAGAGTGGGGAATGTGCCAGAACCGCGTGCATGGCCAGTCTTCCTCCCAGGGAATAGCCGCAGATATAGGGGCGCTTGTCCTGTGCGGCAATTTCAGAGCAAAGCACGCGGCCCATTTCGGGAAGGCTTTTAGGGCAGCATTCCAGATATTTCCAGAGGTTAAGAGCGCGGGATTCGATTCCGTTGGAACGCAACGCATCCATGACGGGCTTCCAGTCCGCCGGAGATCCCAAGTTGCCGTGAAGGAGCCAGATCATGGTCGAATTTCTGTTCTATTTGACGCCGTATCCCGCCAGGCCATTCATGAACATCTGAACAGAAATCATGATGAGCACCATGCCCATCAGCCGCTCCAGGGCGACTGTCCCTTTTTCCCCCAGCAGGCGCAGGAATTTATGAGCGATGAAAAGGACCAGACCGGAAAGCAGCCACGCCGTGATGATGGCGGCGGCGTAAGTCATCTGGGAAATGCTGTCCGGGCTCTGGGAAGCATGCAGCATGATGATGGCCAGGGAGGAAGGCCCTGCCATCAGCGGCATGGCGATGGGAACGATGAAAGGTTCGTTCTTTCCGGACGCATGGGCCGCGGACGTGAGCATATCCTTGGCGGGAAACACCATTCCCAGAGCCACGAGGAACAGCAGAATTCCGCCGGAAATGTTCAGGGTAGCCGGTTCCAGACCGAGCAGGTTCAGCAGGAATTTTCCGGAGAAAAAGAACAGGAGCAACAAGAACAGCGCAAAAACCAGTTCCCTTTTCAGAATGGCCTTTTGCTTCTCCGGCGTGTATTTTTTCATCATTCCTTGGATCATCGGCGCCAGTCCCACGGGATCGATGACAATGAACAGAAGAATGACTGTGGAAAGAAAGTCCTGCATGGATGTCTTTCTTTGTAACCCATGAAAAAGCGTCCGTCAAAGGCAACCGCCGGCAGCGGGCAAATTCCGGCTTTGGCCCACTATTCCCTTCAGCCGTTCGGAAGAGGGAAGCAGGGTCTGGTAAACCTGTCCACCCCGCCGGATGAATTCACTTTCTCGGAAGCTCAGGGAAAGGAACAGGGAGCGTGCGGAGAAAGTAGCCGGATGAACATGGACGAATGCCTCGCGGTCCGGCGGCATGCAGGAAAGAGCCTTCCGGGCCGGCAGGCTTCCGATGCCGTGCGCCTCCTGTATCCCGGCCGGACGACCAGAAAGCCGATTCCGCCGTGCTTTGGGGAGAATGCCGTTCCTCCGGCAAGTTCTCCTTCCGTCCAGGCGCCAAAGGCCGTATTTCTGGCAGTGCACCGTTCCATGACGCCACGATGATCAGCAGGAGCCATGCCGGGAAAATCGTCCCGGACGGTTGCGGTCATTTCCATCCAGGCGGGAAAATCCGCAGGCGCGGCCTGACGGATGAAAACGGGGGAATGGGTTGGCAGGGCGGCCATGGACGGCGGATAAAGACTTGTACCATTTTTTGGAAAAGCTTGCAAAAACCAGTGCCGGATGCGTACCTAATTCACTATTTTTAAGAGTTAAAGAAGCAGGTCTTGAATGCTGTCGGAAGAAATGACGCCCGTTTCCATGGAAGACAGAGTACAAATGGCATCCATCAGGTTTTCCTGGCCCAGGGCGAGCCCGGCCTCTTCCACAAGCACATCGTCGATGTTCAGGGAAGCGACGGAGATGGAGGGGGCTTCCGGCGCCGCAGGCTCCATCAGTACGGAAATGCCGATTACCCCGACGACCAGCGCCGCTGCGGAGGAGGCCCAGATGCGGAAGGAATTCCACTTGAAGCTTCGGATGGATTCTACGGGAGCGGACTGTGCGCGTTCCTCTTCGGCAATACGCATCATGACCTTACGGGTAAAGCCATCCCCCGGAGCCGTCTGGGAAGCATGGCCGAGCAGTTGCCAGAGTTTTGTATCGTCCTGTTCGTTCATCGTGATTATTCCGTTGGGGGTTCTATTACAGAAACCCCGGAAGGGGAGGAAGGTTTCTTGGCCGTGTCATTTTTTCTTTCTTCCGCCGCCCGGCGGATGACGGGAGCGAGAACAGAGGCTATCCGTTCATATCCTGAAGCGGATGGATGCAGGCCGTCGGAGGAAAGCTCCGCCGGAACTCGGCCGGATTCATCCGCCATCAGCCGTCCCGGTTCCGTGTAAAAAAAACCTTGCTCGGTGGCCAGGGCCTCCAAGCGCAGATTGATGGAGGCAATGCGCTCCGCCGTTCCCTCCCGGCCGCTGTTGCGCGGGTAAAATCCCTGAAGAATGATGGAAGCTCCGGTGAGCCTGTTCCTGGTTTCCCCGCATACGGCGCGAATGCCCAGCAGGATTTCTTCGTCCGTGTTTTCCGCAAAATTATTCGTGCCGATCAGCACCACGCACACGGCGTCTGCGGCGGCGCCGTCCAGCTCTCCGTGGCGTAGCCTCCACAGGACGTTTTCCACGCGGTCGTAGCCGAATCCCAGATTGGCGGCTCTCATGCCCTCTGTGCATGCGGCCCAGGTCTCCGGGGATTTTTGAAGGATGTCACGGTGCGGCTCGTCCACGGGATTCCCTCCCCAGAAATGGGTGATGGAATCTCCGATGAAAAGCAGGTCCGGATGTGTTTCCCGGACCAGGCGGCAGACCGCTTCATGCCGTGCGGGCCAGTCGTAGATCAGGAAATCCCTGTTCTGGGTGCAGGGAACCAGCGTGGAAGGAACGGGGGAAATGGAGGGGATTCCCGGCATGACGAAGGTTTCCGGTTCTCCGATTCCCTTTTTGCCCGTAAAAAGGCGGTAGCGTATGCGCGTCCCCGGAGGCGCCTGGATGGGGGCCAGGTACTGCCCCTGCGTGCACAGCATGCGGGAAGAATCCGCATTGAGGTCCACACGGATGACGGCCCCGTCCGGAGCATGGGCCGGGGTAAGTTCCAGTTCTCCGGCATCGTTCAGAACGGCGTGGATTTCAGGGGATGGAAGGGCTGCCGTCATGATACGTCGCGCATATGCTGCCGCATCTGCCTGCGGCCGATGGAGTCGGGATGACGACCTTCCTGCATGCAGTAATTGACAGGGCGGCTCTGGGAGGCCCCGTGCGGGGCGCCAAGCCTTTTATCCGGTTCCGACGGAAGCAGGCGTACTACCCGCTTGTTTTTCCAGACCAGCCAGAGAACCGCCAGGGAAACCAGTGCGGAGACATGCAGGATGATGCCCGCAACATTCGCCAGGGCGAAGGACATCCAGGCCTTCATCAGGACGTGCAGGTGGGATTCCGGGGCTTCCTCCGTCTCCAGGATGGTTATATTGGCTTCCGGGATGCTTTCAGGATTGTCCGCTTCCAGAGCGGGCAGGGCGGGCTTGGGGGCGGCGGCCATATTGGCTTCCGTTCTCCGGGCCAGGGAAATCATGGCCGTGATCAGCTCGTCCTGCGGATTGGTGAAGCGGGAAGCGTCCTGCTTCACCTGGTAGAGCAAATCGCGCCGTCCGGCATCCCCCAGATGGGAGCTGAGGTCGGGATCCAGGGCTATCTGGGCGCTTTTGATATCCCCCATATGGAAATGCAGCAGCAGGTTGCGTTCCTTGTCCTTGAAAATCTGGCGCGCGATGGTGGGGGCGTTGACGGAGGGGGGGACCTTCTGCCCGGCGGCGAAGATGCTGACAAACAGATTGACGTTGTAGCGGTCCTTGATGAGCCGGATAAGTTCAATGACGTCGTTCCTCTCCACTTCTCCAAGTAGCTTTTGCGGATCTATCAGCCCTGTCGTGGTCCGGATATATTCCGGCAGGAAATATTCGTTTACATCCGTGAAATCCTCCGGAATGGGGTCCACGGCGGGGGAATCTGCGTCCGCAGGCGCTTCCGGCGCGGAGGGAACCGGAGAAACGGCGGCTTCCACGGGGGGGAGGA
>ENA-OYAL01000007-OYAL01000007.1-human-gut-metagenome-genome-assembly--contig:-NODE-7-length-108079-cov-12.548684_pt1 | contig 108079 bp, 77 predicted proteins | sample MGYA00244516_ERZ652817 | MGnify/ENA primary metagenome ERZ652817 (study PRJEB26926, sample SAMN06164692) | human gut metagenome | biome: ENVO:00009003; feature: ENVO:2100002; material: ENVO:00002003...
ACGTGAACAGCGGTAACCGCACCAAGAATGCCAACGGGCAGGAGGCCAACGCACTCGAAGTGAATCTGGGAGCTGCCGATGAACTGGCTCGCCAGCTGCGACTGAGAGATATGGGTGGTATCATTGTGGTGGACTTCATTGATATGAACGAAGCCGAAAACAGACAAAAGCTTTACGAACGTATGTGTGCCAACATGCAGAAAGACAGGGCAAGACATAACATCCTACCGCTCAGCAAATTCGGACTGATGCAGATTACCCGCCAGCGTGTGCGCCCGGCAATGGATGTCAATACCACAGAAATCTGTCCCACCTGTTTCGGGAAAGGCACCATCAAGTCCTCTATCCTCTTTACGGACACTTTAGAGAGTAAAATTGATTACTTAGTCAACAAACTGAAGATTAAGAAATTCTCGTTACACATCCACCCGTATATTGCTGCTTACATCAATCAGGGACTCGTTTCCCTGAAACGGAAATGGCAGATGAAATACGGATTTGGTATCAAGATTATTCCAAGCCAGAAACTCGCGTTCCTGGAATATGTATTCTACGACCCGCAAGGGGAAGAGATTGACATGAAGGAAGAATTCGAAATTAAATAAGAAAAGACGGCGAAGTAAATCAGAAACTTCGCCGTCTTTTTTATTTTTATCGCCAACTTTTCAAAATTATTGACCGATATTTTAAAGCAACTCACCCTTTATACAGAAGCGAACCACCACTCACTCCTCTGCACATGCAAGGCGATAAATCTCTTTGCTGTCCTGCTTCGTCAGCTTCACATAATTCCCTACCAACTCTCCCTTATTGCGGTGCAGACTATCCGCCAGACGGTCAATATCAGGATTTTCAACACCCAGTTCTTTAAATGTCACAGGCAGACCAAGAGAGTTAAAGAAAGCTTTCAGCTTACCAATACCCTCCAAAGCAACCGCTTTCTTATCTTCTGATTCAGGAACGCCCCATACACGAACAGCATATTGGGCAATCTTTCCTACATTATGCTCTACCATCCAAGTCATCCAGGCAGGGAAGATAACAGATAACCCAGCACCGTGGGTAACACCATAAATAGCACTGATTTCATGCTCCAGGAAGTGCGAAGCCCAATCTTCCTCACAACCTACGCCACAGGTACCATTATGCGCAATCATGCCCGCCCACATCAAGTTGGCACGCGCACCGTAATCTTCAGGATTTCTCATTACCTTGGGAGCTTCATTGATGATAGCCATCAAAGTGCCTTCACAAAGACGATCTCCAATTTCCACCTCCTGAGTGTTCGTAAAATAACGCTCCATGATATGAGCCATCATATCAGCCACACCGCAGGCAGTCTGAAAGGGCGGCAAAGTATAAGTAAGTTCCGGATTCATAATAGAGAATACCGGACGCAAAACTTCCGGTACACGCAGACTGAGTTTCTGCAAACCGTCCAGTTTCGTTATAACCGTATTACCGGAACCTTCACTTCCGGCAGCAGGAATAGTCAGCACAACAGCTACTTTCAGCGCTTTAGTCACTTTAGCCTTTCCGATATAGAAATCCCAGAAGTCACCTTCATAAAGCACACCTGCCGCTATGGCTTTGGCTGTATCAATGACAGAACCACCACCCACAGGCAACAGCATATCAGCCTGTTCACGGCGGCAGAATTCAATGCCTTCATACACTTTCGTATCTACCGGATTGGGCTGCACACCACCCATCAGGCAATATTCAATCCCTGCTTCCCGCAAAGACTGTTTCACCCTATCCAACAAGCCACTCCGTACAACAGATCCGCCGCCGTACACGATCATCACTTTCCGCGCACCATGCTTCCGCGCCAATGCACCGACTTGCATTTCCGTAGCCTTACCGAATACAAATTCGGTAGGACTGTAAAAGACGAAATTATTCATTAACGGATATATTTACTATAACGTTCGAAAAAGCGCTTGAACGCTCCCCATTTCATCAATCCTTTTTCAAAGACAAAGATACCCAGGAGAGCACAGAATATTCCCAATAATACATCAATCAGATAATGATGCCCCGAATAAACAGCCGTACACCAGATACCCACCATGATAAACGCAAATAATGCTATCAGCCAGCCCTTGCAGCGGTTCATAACAGCATAAGCCAATGCCACAACCATATACGCTGCATGCAATGAAGGTACGGCAGCAAATACATTGGCATTACGCCCATAGATTGAATTGAAAATAGTGCATCCCATCAATTCATCGAAGCGTCCCAGCCCTGCTACATTTCCGGGAGTATCAAGCATAGCCTCAAAACCATAATTCATGGCATACCAAGGTGGTGCCGCAGGATGAATGTAATATCCCGCAAAACCAATCAGATTCACAAGCAAAAAGACCATTGCAAAGCGCAGATACATCCGGCGGTCTCCCTTCAGATAAAGCCACAAACCGAAAACAATAGGCACAGGCACCCAACAAAGATAGAACACGCCTGCAAAGAAGTCAGCAATCGACCAGTGATGTATGGCAAAGTATTCGCAAGGAATAAGTATCGTCCCATTCACAGATATACCGAAAAGGGATTTCTCCGCTTCATACAAACCCTGCACATCAATAGGATTCACCTGATAATTGGGATACACCCGCATCCAATCGTAGGAAACGCCAAAAATAATAAAAGGCAGTAACGCTACTGCCAGTTTACGGGTTGTCTTCCCAGCAAAAAACAAAACGAAAAACAAACCCGCCATCAGGAAATGCTCCGGACGGAGCCCGATACAAGTAGCCGTCAGCAACAGGAAAACCACCGTTATAACCACTACCAACATCGTTTCTCTCACCGGAGGAAAATATCTTTTTATCATTTATTCAAAAGTTTATAGCAATGTGCCAGACGGACAAAAGCTGTCAGATTAGCCAATACGGCAATGATTGCCAGAGGAACTATCAAGATTAACATCGGATCGAAGAGTGTGCAATCGGAGAAGATGCCACAGAACAAAGCTCCCAGACTGGTCAGCACTACTCGCTCAGGACGCTGCATAATACCTACTTTACATTCCAGTCCCAGCCCTTCGGCACGTGCGCGTACGTAACTTACCATCAGCGAACCGATCAAAGCAAGAAAAGTGATAATGGAACCCCAGAAATAACCTTGTAATATGAGATAATAGGATATACCGAACAAGGTAAACAGTTCACTGTAACGGTCGAGCACCGAATCGTACAATGCCCCGAAAGTGGAAGACATATTGCCAAGACGCGCCACACGGCCATCCATCATGTCAAACAACCCGGCGAAGAGTATCAGTCCGCCTGTCCATCCCACCAAAGAAAGATCCTCTTCCGAATCTGTCACTAACCCTGCATAAATAAATATACCGGCAGCCACAATGTTAAGTATCAACCCGGTAGTAGTAATAAAGTTAGGCGTAATGCCAATTTTAATCATGCCGCGCACAACGGGATTGATAATCTTGTATATCACCTGTTGCAGCCAATCTCTGTAATTCATGTTCATTCTATTTTTTTCTCCAAACGTTGTTTCAGAAATCTTTTTAAGTTGTGGTTCCGGTAGACGAAGACCCGTTGCAAATAGTAGTTCCAGAAAAAGGCAACCAACAGGGCAACCGTTATTTTAGACAAGATAAACACATCATAGACGTAGTATCCCAGCAACCCGTTCACCCATTTCATTCCTGCCAGCCATTCCGTCAAAGCAAAAGTACCCCATGTATTGATCAGGATGCTCCCCCCCCAGACTATGAAATACTTCAGCCCCACATGTATCTTCTTGCAGTCTTCCGCCTTAAATACCCACTCATAGTTGATTACACAATTAACAATACCGCCAACCACGGAACCTATAAATGTGGCATACAAATAATATATACCAAATAATTTCACCAAAAGAATAGTTATCAGAAAATCGATTACAGTAGCTATTTGTGCAGAAAGCTGCGCCTTCATAAAAAGCCACACTTCCCTGCGCCAACCTGCAAACCGACTCTGTTCTTCTACTCCATCAACCATCTCGCCACAATTAAAACAATGAAACCATACACTCCTGCCAATACGTCGTCCATCATCACTCCCACTCCACCCGGCAGTTTTTCCATCCGCCGGATACCCAGCGGCTTCAGAATATCAAAGAAGCGGAACAAAACAAATGCTGCCAGTCCATACCAGATATGACCTGCCGGAGCTGCCAGGAGCGTGATCCACACACCTACCATCTCATCCACCACCACGCGCGACGGATCTTCACCCCAGTAGGGTTCCAGACGGTCGGTAGCCCAAATACCGGCTACGGTGAACAGGGATATCAGTGCGACAGTCGTCCACAACAGACAAGTATCTGATATGAGTAAAGAAAGTCCGAACCAGATTAGCGTAGCGAGTAAAGCGCCCGCCGTGCCCGGAGCCAAGGGAGAAAAGCCTGAGCCGAAGCCCGTGCCTATCAGGACAGGGAAGAAGGAAGGTTTCCTCATAGAAAAAGATATAAAAAATGATAAGATGATAAGACGGTAAATGATAAGATAGCTCAATACAATCTCACCATCCTATCATTTTACCATCCTATCATCTTATTTTATGATTAGTCCAGATAGCTCGGTGATTTTTCACCCACCATCGTACGGATTGTTTCTTTCACCATTCTCCATTGAGTGAACAGATCATGAATCGGTTCATGCTCAAAGTCGTGCATCGGGCTCTTGCAGAAGAATGACAGCCAAGTCTGGATTCCAGACATACCTGCACGCAATGCCAGGTCACTGAAAATAACGAGGTCGAGTGCAATAGGAGCTGCAAGGATAGAGTCACGGCACAGGAAGTTTACTTTGATTTCCATCGGGTACCCCATCCATCCGAAGATGTCGATGTTATCCCATGCTTCCTTATTATCTTTACGGGGAGGATAGTAGTTGATACGAACCTTGTGGTAAACATCGCCATAGAGATCGGGGAATTTTTCAGGTTCGAAGATGTTATCGATAACAGACAACTTGCTAACTTCTTTTGTTTTGAAGTTTTCGGGTTGATCGAGCACTTCGCCGTCACGGTTACCCAAGATGTTGGTAGAGAACCAACCGCTTACACCCAACATACGAGTCTTGAACATCGGAGCGAGCACTGTTTTCATCAGTGTCTGTCCACTCTTGAAGTCCTTACCGGAGATGGGCACATTCATCTTCTTAGAGAATTCCCACATTGCCGGAGTATCTACACACAAGTTAGGAGCACCCATGATGAACGGAGCACCTTCTGCAATTGCAGCATAAGCGTAGCACATACTCGGAGAAATCACTTCCGTGTTATTAGCCTTCATTGCTTCTTCCAAAGCAGCAAGCGACTCGTGTTCTTTACACAACGGAACGTAGATTTCAGTACTTGCAGCCCACAGCACAGCAATACGCTCGCAGTTGTTGGCAGCCTTGAAGTTACGGATATCCTCACGCAGTTGCTCCATCATTTCCCAACGGGTGGCAGCCTGCTTGATGTATGTACCATTCAGACGTTTTGCAAAGTTGTGGTCAAAGGCAGCAGGCATCGGTTTGATGGCTTGCAATTCCTCTTTTACCAGATTTAAATCTTTCTCTTTCAGAACTTCTGCATACATCGCAGCTTCGTATGCATTATCAGGGAAGATATCCCATCCGCCGAAAACAATGTCGTTCAAATCTGCCAAAGGCACTACGTCCTTAACCAGCTTTTCGTCGTTGTTCTCCATGCGTATTGTGGCCATCTGTGTAATAGACCCAATAGGTTTTGCCAGTCCCTTACGAGCAGCCAATGTACCCGTGATCATGGTGGTTGAGACCGCGCCACCCACTCCGACTACCAGTACACCCAAACGACCAGTTGCCGGCTTAATGTTTTCTTTCATTGCCATTGTATCTTTTAAAGTTTAAAAAATTGCTCAAATTTAGGCTATTTTGTTCAATTGAGACTCGTCATTTTATCCGATTTAATGTTCTGTTAGTAAGATTTAAGTTAAAATGTCATGTGCAGACTGATTCTAAGACCGGATTTATCAATTCCAGGCAGATTTCTGTAAGTTAATCGCCATACATAATCGAAACGGAGAACCTTCAAAATATTCTCTACACCGATACCCACCTCCATATAAGGGGTATCCCCCATATAAGAGGTTGTGACGGGAAAACAAAAAAGGTCATTGCTGACTGTCGGATTATTTTTGTCGCTCAAATTCCCGTACAATCCCCGAAACGAAAGGACTTCACGCCATTTCAACTTTTTCAGCAAAGGTACGCGGTTGAACAAAAAGCCATTTAGATAATAAGTAACGTCCCACGAAGCATATTCATCGTTCATAAACTCCATGGCATTCATCAGGGAGTAAGACTCCGGCTGAATAGTATAAGAGAGGTTGGCGTTCGGAATAATCAGTAACGGAAAAGGTACTTTATTCCAAACTTTTCCGGCTTTCAGGATAACGTCGGTATAGCCGAAGGCCGAAAACCAGAAACGTTTCTGGAAACCTGCCTCTGTATATTGATAGGTATAATCACCACCCAACACTCCTTTTGCAGCCATCGTATGTGAAAGCGAGAAGACCGGCGCATCCAGCGATACTGGGAAGCGGTTCCATTGCGTCTGAAAGAATTTTTCATTCGGCGCATAACGCAATTTTACTTCAAACTCGGCATTCGATATTTTCTTCACGGGCGTTGCCATATCATCCTGCTTCAGGAAAGGGATAAGATACGAAGACTCATCCTGCCGGAAGCGGGAAGTGAGCTGAAAGGAGAAACCGGAATGGAACTCATTGGTGTAAGTCAGTTCCGCCTTGCGCTGATAGCCTATCCGGTCGTCCTTCTGGCGCTTCAAGCTCAGGAATACGTTGTCCTGACTGGTATAGAGGTAATGTTGTCCGTATTGGTTTACATCCGAGGTATATCGTGCTTTCAAAGAGTGGATAGGAAATTCGTTGGCATACTCCTTCTTCTTATGGAAAGAATATTCCACTTCCGCCATTCCCTTCATCCGATGGTCTTTGAAACCGTAAGCCATGTATCCTTTATAGAATAGGTGCGGATTGAGCCACGCCGTAGTCATACCTCCCGCACGCAGACGCACACCTTCCAGGGTGTTGCCGCTTATGGTGGTATTCATCATACCTATATAGAACAGGGGTTCTTTCTCTTTAGGCGCGGGTATATATCCGGTAAACAGCACTTTCAAGGTCTTCTCCGTCCAGTAATAGACAGGATACGTGCGAAGCTGCGCCATCATTTTATCAACGGAAGTTTCCTTCTTGCTGACTTCCACCTGACGGTTATCGTCCCAGTAAGCTTCCGTGCGATGCGTTGCTTCGGCCGGCTCAATCACTTTTTCCGGCTTCTTAAAGGCCGAAAGGGCATCCGCAGAAGGTTCATACACATAGTTCCTGTAATATACATCCCGCTTGGCATAGATACCGTCACTGTTGTCCACCAGCTTGAATTCGGTGGTGATATGTTCGTCAACCAACTGGCGCGTACCGTCTGCCTCACGGGTAAAGTTCTGTTCAAGAGACATATAATCCACAAAATTCAGATTGATTTTCTGTGGAAAGTTCATGATGGCACGACGCACGAAATAGGTACTATCCAAAGTAACGTACAAGTGTCCCGTAAAACCGAATGACTCGGAATTGAAGGGTACGAACGTCAGGTCCACACAAGGCTGGCCCGCTATCGTAAGCGTGTCCATCAGATAATATTTATAGAATGAAGGGCCCAGGGAAGAGAGCGGACTTACGAACTTATTGGTGAACAGCGTGATGTTGTTCTCATAAATATCTACATCCGTCATCGTCACACTGATGGCTTGCTCCATGCCTTGCTGCGAAAGCATTTCATCCACACCGGCCTGTCGGCGGGCATGTACGCGCTGTTTCTGACTTTTGGGAGATTTGCGGTAATAGTCCGTAGCCAGCAGCTCACGGTTAGAAACGGCAAGCACGGGCTTTCCCGTAACGACGGAAGTATCCACATAGTCCGTCAGGAACTTGAATTTACGATAAAGCCACTTCTGCTGCTTTACGCTGTCGAAGTTGTTAATGGCAAAGGTCATCTTCTCATAACGATCCCGTTGCCAGAAGTCCAACTCTTTGGGCGAATAGTCATCCCGATGTTCTATCATTTGTCGCACAAATTCCACGGCGGGATTATCTTTTTTCTTATATCGCTCCCGTTTGGGCTTTACCACCACTTCATTCAGGGCATACGTTGCTGGCGAAAGGGCGATGGTAAGGCGGATACCTTGTGCCGGATGAATAAGGCGGGTGTATTCATTATATCCAATGGCAGAAATAACCAGCACGGCTTGGGGGCGGTAGGTCTTGAAAGAAAACTGTCCTTTGTCGTTGGTCATACCTCCTTCGGTAGTACCTTTCAGATACACAGATGTATAAGGCAGAGGCTCACGGGTTAACGAGTCTGTAACAACACCTTGTACCACATATTGTGCTTGCAGGGGAAAGCTCATCCAGCAAAGGCCGATGAACAATAAAATCCTTAAAAAAGTAAACCTCATACCTATTCATATAATGTTGAAAGATAAATGATAGTTTAGCGGGCTATATAGCCTATTGATATACGGACTATCAGAAATCACGCCGCTAAATTATCATTTATCCTTCTTTTGTGCCCGCAAAGGTACGCAAGAAAACTTTTTCAGAAAGTTCAGTTTTACTGAATAAATGTTCTAAAAAACCACTTTTGCACGAAACACTTCCCATTGCAGGCTGTTGTATATGTCTTAAACGACGCCAAAAGCATCGAAAACCAATTAATAACCTAAACAACTTAATTATGGAATGGATAATAAACCAGCTCAGGGAGCGCCCCGAACTTGCCATATTCCTCACCCTGTTCCTGGGGTTCTGGCTTGGCAAGCTACGCATCGGGAAGTTCAGCTTGGGGACGGTCACAAGCGTATTGCTTGTAGGCGTATTGGTAGGACAGTTGAAGATCGACGTGCCAGGCCCCATCAAATCCGTGTTCTTTCTTCTCTTTCTGTTCGCCGTCGGGTATAAAGTAGGGCCGCAATTCTTCCGCGGACTGAAAAAAGACGGACTCCCCCAGGTAGGCTTTGCCGTGCTGATGTGTATATCGGTATTGGTAGTGACCTGGCTTCTCGCCCTCGTGATGGGCTACAATCCCGGTGAAGCCGCCGGATTACTGGCAGGTTCGCAAACCATCTCCGCCGTCATCGGAGTAGCCGAAGACACCATGGCAAACATGGGGCTGGACGAAGCGCAACGCCAAAGCTATATCAATATCATCCCCGTATCATACGCTGTGACTTACGTTTTCGGTACGGCAGGTTCAGCCTGGGTGCTCTCCTCCCTCGGCCCCAAACTATTGGGCGGACTAGAGAAAGTGAAAGCCGCCTGCAAAGATCTGGAAGCCAAAATGGGTAGTTCCGAAGCAGACGAACCGGGATTCATGCACGCCGCACGTCCCGTAACCTTCCGCGCCTACAAGATAGAAAACGAATGGTTCAAACAAGGCCGCCGGGTGATAGACCTGGAAATGTACTTCCAGAAAGATGGTAAACGCCTGTTCGTAGAGCGCCTGCGCAAGCAAGGAGTCGTTCGGGATGTAGCCCCGAATACCGTATTGAATATAGGAGACGAAGTCGTTCTCAGCGGACGCCGTGAATTCGTTATCGGCGAAGAGGACTGGATAGGCGAAGAAGTACAGGACGCGCAGTTACTCGATTTCCCGGCAGAAACGTTACCTGTCACGGTCACAAAGAAAACGTTCGCCGGAAAGACTGTGGCGAATATCCGCCGGCACAAATTCATGCATGGCGTCAGCATCCGCAGCATCAAGCGTGCGGGAATTGAAATACCCGTATTGGCACAGACCAAATTGGATGCCGGCGACGTCATCGAAGTAGTAGGCACCAAGCAAGAAGTGGAAAGTGCCGCTGTACAAATAGGATATGTGGATCGACCTACCCACCAAACGGATATGATATTCGTTGGATTAGGAATTCTGATAGGTGGTTTGTTCGGTGCATTATCCATCCACATCGGTGGTGTCCCCATCAGTCTGAGTACGAGTGGTGGCGCATTGATAGCCGGATTATTCTTCGGTTGGCTGCGCAGCAAGCATCCTACGTTCGGACGTATTCCCGAAGCTTCCCTGTGGGTACTGAATAATGTAGGGCTGAATATGTTCATCGCTGTAGTGGGAATAGCCGCCGGACCGAGTTTCGTACAAGGCTTCCGGGATGTCGGACTCAGTTTGTTCATTGTAGGTGCCATAGCCACTACCCTGCCGTTGATTATCGGTTTGTTGCTTGCAAAGTACGTCTTCAAGTTCCATCCCGCCATTGCCCTAGGGTGCTGCGCCGGAGCACGTACTACAACAGCCGCACTGGGAGCGATACAAGATGCAGTGGAGAGTGAGACGCCTGCGCTGGGTTATACGGTGACGTATGCCGTAGGAAATACCTTATTGATAATATGGGGTGTTGCCATTGTGCTCATGGTTTAAACGATAAATCTTCATCAGATGAAGAGCTAATATCTGCGATATGGAGAACTAATATCTGCGATGCATGAAACTAATCCCGGAGATGCATATAATTATTCATACAACAATTGTTGCAAGAAAGTATTATAACTATTGTAAGATAGTATAACAGCTATTGTAAGAAACAATAATAATTATAGTATGAATAATTTCTTGCAACGCAGAGATTAGTTTCCTGCAGCCGCAAGATTAGTTTACCGCACCCGAAGAATTTATAAGATACAAACTTAAACTTAACAATATGGATACTAAGAATTTTGAAAAGAAAATGGAGACCATCAGCCCATTCGAGCTGAAGAATCAATTGATCGATATGGCTGATGAAAGCCTGAAGAAAACTGCCCGCACCATGCTGAACGCCGGACGCGGTAACCCTAACTGGATTGCTACCACCCCTCGCGAGGCCTTCTTCCTCCTGGGACAGTTCGGACTGGAAGAATGTCGCCGCGTCATGAACCTCCCCGAAGGCATTGCCGGCATTCCCGAAAAGTCCGGCATTGCCTCCCGCTTCGAAGCATTCCTCAAAAAAAACAATACCGCCCACGGCGCCAAACTCCTGGAGCAAACCTATAACTACCTGTTAATGCAACATGCCGCCGACCCCGACTCCCTGGTACATGAATGGGCAGAAGCCGTCATCGGCGACCAGTACCCTGTGCCCGACCGCATCCTGCACTTCACTGAAATACTGGTGCAAGATTATCTGTCGCAAGAAATGTGCGATAACCGCCCTCCACGCGGCACATTCGACCTCTTTGCCACCGAAGGCGGAACCGCCGCCATGTGTTACCTCTTCGATTCCCTCCAGGAGAACTTCCTGCTGGATAAAGGTGACGGTATCGCCCTGATGGTGCCCGCTTTCACCCCCTACATTGAAATTCCGCAACTGAGTCGCTACCAGTTCAACATGATAGAACTGCATGCCGACCGCATGACGGACGACGGATTCCACCTCTGGCAATACAATGACAAGGACATCGACCGCCTGAAAGATTCCGCCATCAAAGCGCTCTTCGTGACCAATCCCAGCAATCCGCCCAGTTACGCCCTCAGCCCGGAGACGATGGCACGTATTGTTGATATCGTGAAGAATGATAACCCCAACCTGATGGTTATCACGGATGATGTATACGGCACATTCAGCCCGCACTTCCGCTCATTCATGGCTGAACTGCCACACAATACGCTTTGTGTCTATTCCTTCTCCAAATATTTCGGAGCTACCGGTTGGCGTGATGCTGTCATCGCCCTGCACGAAGACAACATCTACGACAAGCAAATCGCCCGCCTGCCGGAAGATAAACGCAATGCGCTGAACCGCCGTTACTCAAGTCTGACTCTGCATCCCGAAAAAATGAAGTTTATCGACCGCATGGTAGCCGACAGCCGACAAGTTGCACTGAACCATACCGCCGGCCTGTCATTACCCCAACAGATGCAAATGAGTTTATTCGCTTCCTTCGCCCTGCTGGATAAGGAAAATAAATATAAACTGAAGATGATGGAAATCATTGAGAAGCGTCTGCATGCCTTGTGGGATAATACGGGATTCACGTTGATAAAAGACCCACTCCGTGTAGGGTATTATACAGAGATCGACATGCTGGTATGGGCAAAGAAATTCTATGGAGATGATTTCGTAGAATACCTGAAACGTACCTACAGCCCGCTGAACGTCGTATTCCGCCTAGCGAAAGAAACGTCTCTCGTCCTGCTGAACGGCGGTGGTTTCGATGGTCCGGAATGGAGCATACGCGCCTCGCTTGCCAACCTGAACGAGAAGGACTATGTGGTCATCGGCCAGGGCATCAAGCGGATTCTTGACGAATACGCAAAGGCATGGAAAAAGACTACGGAAAAATAATGCGGAACCGTGTCAACCCATCACTATACGTGCGTAGAGAGAACGTACACCCATGACGGGTAAGCACCTCGCGAATAAACACCAGACCGATTCCCTGCCCGTTCGGTTTAGTGGAAAAGAAGGGACTGAAGAGCTTTGCTTCAGTCTCTTTTGTTATACCGGGGCCATTATCTACCACTTCAATCGTGGTAGGAGCGATTGTACGGACTACAACCCTACCCTGCTGGATCGTTCCTTCGGGCGCATGTTCGATACTTTCCGCAGCATTCTTGATAATATTCACCAATACCTGTTCCAGCAATGCCGCATCAAAGCGTACCGGTTCCAGCTTCGGATCACATTCCAGCCAGAGAAGGATATTCCGGTCGTTGCACATACCCTCCATAAAGCGTTTACACATGGAAGCCAGTTCATTCAGTTTGCCCGTAACCAAGGTGGGCTCAGGAATCTTCACGACATCGGCAAAACGGGTGATAAAGCGGCTCATGGAGAAACAACGTTCGGTACAAATGCGCATCACATCGCAGATATCCTCCATATCCTCTTCAGTGGAAAGGGCTTGCTCCACGGTATCGAGGGTAGATGTAATACCCGCCGTCGTATTGTTCACTTCGTGCGCAATCATACGGATCACCTTCTCATACGCTTTCTTTTCAGCACGCATCACCTCATCTGTCATCTTCTCTATCAGATAGAAAGGATGATGAAAACCTCTGTCGATAAAGGAGGAATGAGTACATTTATAGATATTCGAGTCATTCAGACGCACTACTGCCGTCTGATCTTTAGGGATATTCGCCAGTTCTTCAGCCAGAGGAGAGTCTATATTCTCTATTTTCTTTCCCATGATCTCTTCCAGACGTACTCCCATCATCTTCAATCCCATCGGATTGAGCTGGGATATTTCACCGTTCAGTGTGGTTATGACAACTCCCATCGGTGAAGCCTGGATAAGCAAGTCCAGGAAATGGTTTTGCTCGCGCAGACGCAAACGTTCGTTCTTCAATTGCTCCATCATACGGTTGAACACATTTACAATGCGGTCCGACTCGTATTGCCCTACTTTGCTGAGCCTGCTGCTGAAATCCTGTTCGCGCAGCAATTCCATGCCGCTGCCGATAATATTCATCGGCTTCACGATCTTACGGTAAAAGACAACCAGAAACACCAGGATACACGCAATGATCCCCTCTACAATGTAAAGATGCAATATCTGCATCCCCTTCGCCAAGTAGAGAAGAGCACCACCTAACCCCAGGAGGAAGAGGACAAGTATGGAGAAATAGAACTTTATTCTCACGATAGTAGCGATTAGGAGTTAATGATTAAATCACTTTTCATTAACCGTTATATTAAACTTTTCCAGTCGGCGATAGAGCGCGGCACGACTGATGCCGAGTGTCATAGCTACCTGACTGAGATTTCCCTTATGGCGATCGAGTGCCTGCAAAATAGTCTGACGCTCTATTTCATCCAGCGTCATGCCTGCCAGAGACGACGAGTCCGAGGCCTTCACCGGTTCATCATGACGCAGATATTGTGCATCAAAATCCGAAGCATCCAGTGTCGGCTTCCCGCTGACGAGAATCGTACGCTCCACAAGGTTCTTCAATTCACGGATATTTCCCGGATAAGGCAAACGGGAAAGGAAGTTCAGGGCATCTGCCGAAAATTCCGTGCGGGGTAGTCCGTTGATCTCTGCCTGACGGTCGGCAAAGTGGCGTGCCAATAAAGGAATATCTTCACGGCGTTCGCGAAGGGCAGGCAGCTTAACGGTTATCAGATTGATACGATAGAACAAATCTTCGCGGAAGGTACGTTCCGATACCATCTTGCGGAGGTCGGCATTGGTGGCGGATACCACACGGATATCCGTCTTGCGGGGACGGCTGTCACCCAGCACTTCAAACGTCTGATCCTGCAATACACGAAGCAGTTTCACCTGGCAGGAAGGATCAAGGTCACCAATTTCATCCAAGAAGATAGTACCCTTGTTGGCAAGTTCAAAGCGCCCTACACGGTCTGTTGTCGCATCCGTAAAAGCACCTTTCTTATGACCGAACATTTCACTTTCAAAAAGACTCTGCGAGATACCACCCAGGTTGACTTTTACAAACGGCTGTTTCACCCGCTGGCTGTTGATGTGGATGGCTTCGGCAATCAATTCCTTACCTGTTCCACTCTCACCGGTAATCAGCACCGAAGCATTGGTACGCGCAATGCGTGCCACCGTATTCAACACTTCCATCAATCCCTGAGATTTTCCGATGATATGGCTGCGGTTCAACGTCTCACTCTGTTCTTCCGGTGCATCTTTCGGGACGGCAGTCAGTTCAAGGGCTGTCTCGATGCGTTGCAGCAAAGCAGCATTGTTCCACGGCTTCGTGATAAAGTCGAACGCGCCTGCCTGCATACCCTGCACGGCAAGTTGTATACTACCCCATGCTGTCATCAGGATAACGGGTACATCAGGGCGGAATATTTTCACTTGCTTCAGCAAAGTCAATCCCTCTTCTCCCGTTGTGGAAAGGGTGAAGTTCATGTCCATCAAAATGAGGGCAGGTGCCTCGGCACGCACCACATCCATTGCTTCGCGCGGTCCGGGAACAGTTTGCGCCTCATATCCTGCACGTTTCAGCATAAAACTGAGGGAAGAACGTACGGCACTATCATCATCGATTATCAGTATCATAAGATTTCGTTGTTTTATGGTTTGCAAAAATAAACGATTTCACACAGAAAGCACAGAATAACACTGTTTTTTTCAATAACAAGCGAAAAACGGTTATGAGTTATAAGTTATTATTCATAACTCATAACTCAAACTCAGTCTCTCACAATTTCTTCAAAGTCCGCCTCCAGTTCGCAATTCCGTTCAAAATCCCAAAGTGTCAGACTGCGGATTTGATAGAAATAGTACCAATAATAATAGAGCTCGGAAATATGTTTCTGTCTTGCTTCATCTTTTGATTTCTGTGCGTCGTTCAGGTCCAGCGTACTGATTTGTCCGATCATAAAGGTTTCCACACTGGTTTTATAACGTTTCTCGGCAATGCCGTCAGCTTCCTGTGCAATACCCAATTGTTGTGCCTGATTATTGAAGTTCGCTACGAGCAGGAAGATATCCTGATTGAAGTCCATCTGTTCTTGCCGGATTCTGGAAAGCACCACTTCACGGTTACTCTTTGCCACACGCACTTTTCCTCGGCGTTTTCCCCAGTCCAAAATAGGAACTTTCACACCTACCTGTACAATCTGGTTATCGAGCAGATCTTTGTAAGCGGAAGTAAAATCACGATTCTGCCCCGTATACCCCACGCTGGCAAACAAGTCTATGCTGCGCAGATTTCCACGGGCCGTAGCCACTTCATAATCTGCTTCCAACTGGCGGCGACGGATATTCTGTGCAAACGAGTTCCGATCCAAAGCCTTGTTCAATACAAGATTATATTCCATCTTCATATCCGGTGCCGAGCTCGGCAATATCGGATTCAGATTCTCGTCCTCCGACAAACCGAGGAAGGAACGCAACTGGAACATCTTCGCATTCAGGTTACTCTCCGCTTCCGTCACGTCCGCCTTGCCCTGCAAAGCATTTAACTTCAACTGTAACAAGTCATTTTCTGAAATCTGCCCCATCTTGCGCTTTGCCATCGCCACTTCATAGAGGCGGTCGGCATTCACTTTATTCTGGTGAGCAGTTTTCAGATTTTCTTTAGCCAGCAGCAGATTGAAGAAATAAGTGATTGTCTTCATCGTCACCTGTTCCGTAGCCGTGATAAAAGCGGCTTTTGCTTCTGCATATCTCACCGGTTCGATACGGCGGTTCCACTTCAAGTTATTCACTCCAAAGATAGGTTGCGTCAATTCTAGGCTTACGGGGACGGACATAAACCGTTTATCTCCTCCGGAGCCTAATTGCTTGATATATTCAAGAGAAGAGGCCAGTGACAGTTTACCGCCCGTAAACCATAAGTTCTGGTCTATGGAGAGCGTTCCGGAAAGTCCCAGCGTATTGTTACGCACGAATGAGTAGGAACCATCCGAATTTTGATATCTACTGTAAGATTTATTGTAATTGGGTAAAGTACCGTTCAGATTCACTTCCGGTAACAGGTCGGCACGGAAAGTACGATATTCCCAGTATGAAGTCTTCAATTCATTCAGCGCTACGGCGGCATCCACTGACTGGGTACGTGCCAAAGCTATCGCTTCATTTAAAGTGATGAGACGTTCACGTTCGTTTGTCAATGTATCGTTCTGTGCAAAAGCGGCGAACGGAAATAGCATCCAAGCTGCGAGTAAAATATTCCTTTTCATGTTTATCAAAAAATAGTTGTAAACAGAAAAGCAAAGAGCGTGCCAAAGCGCCAGGATGCTTCTGGGCAGGGATAGGTGTTCATTATCGGACAGTGGGGATGTCCATTTCTGAACGATGAGAGAAATATGAAGTATTAAGTATAGCTACGCTGTGACTCTGCATAGCTATACTTAATACTTAATATTTAGATTAAAGCACTCCCTTCGAACTCGGCAATTCAAAGTGATAGATATCCCTCTTCACCGCCATCTTTATAGCGCGGGCCAGCGCTTTGAAAATGCCTTCTATCTTATGGTGTTCGTTCTGGCCTTCCGCTTTTACATTCAGATTCATCTTGGCAGCATCGCTCAGGGATTTGAAGAAATGCAGGAACATTTCTGTCGGCATTTCACCAATCTTTTCACGAATGAACTCTGCATCCCATACCAGCCAGGGACGTCCGCCGAAGTCCAGGCAAACCTGGCAAAGGCAGTCATCCATCGTCAGGGCATAGCCATAACGCTCGATACCACGCTTATTTCCCAATGCCTGATAGATGCAATCGCCTAATGCAATCGCAGTGTCTTCTATGGTGTGATGCTCATCCACTTCCAAATCACCTTTCACATGGATCGTCAGGTCCAAACCGCCATGCTTGCCTATTTGTTCCAGCATGTGATCGAAGAAACCCAGTCCGGTATGGATGTCGCAGGCACCGTTACCATCCAGATTCAGAGACACGAAAATGTCCGTTTCCTTTGTTGTACGGCGTACTTCCGCTTTCCGTTCTCCGGCAAAAAGGAATTCGGCAATTTTATCCCAATCTTTCGTGACAAGGGCACATACCTCTTCCAGACCTTCGCAGGCAGCAGTTCCACCTTCGGATTCCGGTTTCAGCAATGCAGTATCATTCTGCAAAAAAATAGCCCGGCAACCCAAGTTCTTAGCCAGTTCCACATCCGTCGGACGGTCACCGATAACGAAACTTCCAGCAAGATCGTACTCCGGATTATTCAGATACTTCGTCAGCATTCCTGTACGTGGCTTCCGGGTAGGTGCCATATCTTCCGGCATACTACGGTCGATGAAGATTTCATCAAACGCAATCCCTTCACCTTCCAGCGTCTTCATCATCAGGTTATGCGCAGGCCAGAAAGTTTCTTCCGGGAAAGATGCCGTGCCCAACCCATCCTGATTGGTCACCATCGCAAATTCGAAATCCAATTTGCTACGGATAAAGCCCAGGTTACGCATCACTTTGGGATAAAACTCCAACTTTTCCAGTGAATCCAACTGGTAATCTACGGGCGGTTCAATCACCAAAGTCCCGTCACGGTCTATAAATAATACTTTCTTACTCATAGCTTTTCAACGCTTCTATCAGTTTATCATTCTCCATCCTCGTTCCTACCGTCACACGCAAGCAGTTTCCGCAAAGCGATATAGAATTACGGTTGCGGACGATGATCCCCTCTCCTACCAGATAATTATAAATTTTCACCGCATCCGTCACCCGTGCAAGGAAGAAATTGGCATCAGACGGAAATACTTCCACCGTCAACGGCAGTTCGGAAAAACGTTTCTCCAAATCCTCGCGTTCCTCTTTCAGCCTCTTCACCCAACGCTCTATCTCATAGTACTTATGCAACATCTCTATTGCCTGTTTCTGAGTCAGTTGGTTCACATTGTAAGGGTACTTTATCTTGCTCAGGATACCGATGATTTCCGTAGAAGCGAACGCCATTCCCAGGCGGATAGCCGCACAGCCCCATGCTTTAGAGAAAGTCTGGAACACAACAAGATTCGGATATTTATCTAAATCCAGCAAGAACGACGGAGATTCAGAAAAGTCACTGTACGCCTCATCCAGTATCACCAGCCCTTCAAACTCACGCAGCAACTTCTCTATCTCACTGCGCAACAGATCGTTTCCCGTAGGATTATTGGGCGAACACAGGAATATCAGTTTCGTCCGTTCATCCGCAGCTGCCAGCAACTTGTCTGCCGAGAACTGAAAATGCCCGTCGAGCAGGACTTTGCGATACTCCACATTATTCACATCAGCACACACCTGATACATGCCGTAAGTAGGATCGATAGCCACCACATTGTCCAATCCCGGCTCACAGAAAGCACGGAAAACAAGATCAATAGCTTCGTCGCTACCATTGCCCAGGAAAATATGCTCGGGAGACACTTTCTTTATCTTGGAAAGTTCCGTTTTCAGCTCCCACTGCATCGGGTCAGGATAGCGATTGTGCGGCAGGTTGTACGGGTTCTCGTTTGCATCGAGAAACACCGATGCCGTTACACCTTTATATTCATCACGTGCCGAAGAATAAGGTTTCAGCTTCCAGATATTCGGACGGGTCAGTTCTTGCAATGTTTTCATGATCTATAATATGATAAAGTATTGAACACTATTTACGCGAATTACACAAATTTCATCTTTACCCTTATTCGTGTAATTCATGTAATTTGTATTCTATATTGTTTTTAATCTCACTGTTACCGCATTTTTGTGCGCATCCAGATGTTCGTTCGCCGCCATCTCTTCAATAGCAGGACCGATATTCCTCATACCTTCCGGACGGATTTCCTGAAACGTTATCTTGCGGATAAAGCTGTCCAGGCTCACACCGCTATAAGCTTTCGCATATCCGTTCGTCGGCAAGGTATGATTCGTTCCCGAAGCATAGTCTCCCGCACTTTCCGGTGAGAGTGATCCCAAGAAGACGGAACCCGCATTCACCACACGTTCTGCCACCTGCATATAATCCGCAGTTTCCACAATCAGGTGTTCGGGCGCATATTCGTTCGTCAGTTCGATGGCCTCTTCCATATCCTTCACCACAATAAGCTTACTGTTGGCAAGAGATTTCTCCGCAATTTCCTTACGGGGCAGAAGTTCCAACTGACGTTCTACTTCCTCTTTCACAGCCTGTTGCAAAGCCTCCGAAGTGGTAATCAGCATTGCCTGACTGTCCACACCGTGTTCAGCCTGGCTTAGCAGATCCGCAGCTACAAATACCGGATTCGCCGTTTCATCCGCCAGCACTTCCACTTCCGACGGACCCGCAGGCATATCAATCGCTACATCACGCAGACTGACCAACTGCTTCGCTGCCGTCACATACTGGTTTCCCGGACCGAATATCTTATAAACCTTCGGCACGCTTTCCGTTCCGTAAGCCATCGAAGCAATAGCCTGCACACCACCTGCCTTGAATATCCTGTTCACCCCTGCCACCTGTGCGGCAAAAAGAATAGCAGGATGCACCCTTCCTTCCTTATCCGGCGGCGTACAAAGCACAATCTCCTTGCAACCCGCAATTTTCGCAGGCACAGCCAGCATCAGCACCGTAGAGAACAGAGGAGCCGTTCCTCCGGGAATATACAATCCCACCTTTTCAATAGCCACCGCCTTTTGCCAGCACGTCACGCCCGGCATGGTTTCCACCTTCTTGCCCTCAAAGCGCTGTGCAGCGTGAAAAGTCTCTATATTCTGTTTAGCCAGGCGGATAGCCGCCTTCAGCTTTTCATCCACCAGCGTCTCCGCATCTTTCAGTTCCGCCTCCGTCACCGCCAGTGATGTCAGCTCCGCCTTATCAAACTTCGCCTCCATCTCCAGCACCGCACGGTCACCGTCCGACTTCACGCGGTCTATAATCCCCCGCACTGTATCGAACAGATTCTCAGTATTCATCACCGGACGTTTCAGTATCTCCGCCCACTGTGATCTATCCGGATTATTAATTAATTTCATACCCTATTCCATTTTTTATATTCATTCTACACCATCACCCCGAATGGTTCCCGGCCTCACTGTAGGAGCGTCAAACTCCGGAAGTGCAGCCTTGAGTTTTTCTTTTGGTATCTTTTCTTTTGTCTCAAGACAAAAGAAAAGTACAAGCGCCGCCTATCCTCTCCGGACTGACGACGCCTTTTATTTATGAAAAAGAGAGATTGTTCTTTATTCTACAATGGTCACACGGTCACCATTGAACACGCCCAAACCCAGTTTGTTCATGATATACTTGATGGCGAGTTGTGATTTAACAGAATTCCCTGCTTCGTCCAAAGGAGGTGCAAATGCAGCTGCGCCGAATACACCGGGCAGTACAGACATAACTCCACCACCTACACCGCTCTTGGCAGGTATACCGGCAGTGTACATCCAGTCACCTGAATGTTCGTAGAAACCTACGGTAGAAATCATGGAAGTAATCTTCGGAGCTAATGAAGCTTCAAACACTTCTTTCTTGGTGACAGGGTTTACACCACTGTTGGCGATGGTCCCGGCAGCAATTGCCAATTGTCCGGCAGTGATACCTAATGAGCACTGACGAGTGTACAGGTCGAGTGCCATATCCGGATTATCGTAGATACGGTTGTAGTTCTTCAGTAACCATGCAATAGAGCGGTTGTTGAAGTTCGTAGCCGTTTCCGACTTATACAGCTCATCAATCAATTGTGGAGCTGAACCGCACAAATCAGTAATATTCTGAACGATAGCTTCCCATTTCTTATCCGAATTACCCACAGGCTCAACCATGGAACATGCTGAGATGGCACCCGCATTTACCAATGGGGTAGAAGGGTGATCATTCTCCAGCAAAATGGCGATGATTGAGTTGAAAGGTAATCCTGTAGCATCTGCACCAATCATATCCAGTACCTTCTGTGCTCCGTATTGACGGAGGATAAGGATGGCTGTATGTACTTTGGAAACAGATTCTATACCGAAGCGGTAGTCAGTGTCACCTATATTAATGGTTTGTCCGTTCATCAGACAGATGCTGATGCCGAACAGATTCTTGTCGATGTTGGCAAGGTAGGGGATGTAATCGGCATTTTTTCCCCCGGTGTTACCCTTTACCTGTTCATAGGCTTCCTGGGCAACCTCTTTTAGTTGAGAGATTGAAATCTTTTTATCCATAAGTTTTCTTTTTAGAATTGACAAGGGGACGAGTAGGCTTGTCCCCTTGTTGATTGGTTCCCTTAATTATTTCGCTGCTTTGTGAGCTTTACAACCGTGATTGAACACTTTAGCTTCTACCGGCAAGTTCTTTTCCTGAGCCATGCGGGTAGGAGTAGGATAATCCAATTTCTCCAGTTCAGTGATAGCATTCTTGATGTCGCCCAGCAACATGTCTGCCATGTCGCGGCTGAAGCCCTGGCGTACTACCACACGCATTACAACGTAGTCGTCCAGTTTAGAAGGCAGGGTATAAGCCGGTACCATCCAACCATGCTGAGACAGTTTATCCTGAAGGTCGTACAACGTCCATTTAGCATTCTTGGCGTACTCCGGTTTCATGTACCAGATGAACAACGGGTTCACCACTTCTTCTGAATAGTTGACGAACGGTTCCATCTTGGCGATTTCATCATGGATATACTTCGCAATGGTCAGCGAATTATACTGCACCTCTTTGTATCCCTGGAATCCTAAGCGAATGAATTGGTAGTACTGACCCAGGATTTGAGCAGCAGGACGGGAGAAATTCAATCCGACCTGAGTAATGTTTGCACCGAGGTAGTTTACGCTGAATGACATTTCTTCGGGCAGATATTCTTTGCCTTTCCAGCAAACCCAACCCAGACCCGGATAAACGAGACCGAATTTATGTCCGCTGACACTGATGGAAAGAACCCACTTCAAGCGGAAGTCCCATTTCGTTTCAGGATAGAGGAACGGCAGGATGAAACCACCACTGGCAGCATCTACATGGATAGGAATATCGTAACCGGTCTTGGCGTTGTAAGCATCGAGAGCTTTGTCCAGTGCTTCTACGTCATCGTTCAGTCCGGTCCATGTCACACCCTGAATAGGTACGATACAAATGGTGTTTTCATCACACATCTTCAAGGCTTCTTCCGGATCAAGAGTAGTCTTGTCAAGGGTCAAAGGCACTTCACGCATTTCAATCTGCCACAACTGTGCGAACTTTTCCCATACTACCTGGAAACCGGTTGAGATAACGAAATTAGGTTTATCGAACGGTTTGCCCTGAGCCTGGCGTTTCTTGCGCCAACGCAGCCAAGCTGCCACGCCACCCAACATACATGCTTCACTTGAACCAATGGCCAGCGCACCTGTTTTCCAAGTATCCTTTTCAGGAGAGTTCCACAAGTTTGCTACGATGTTGATACATTTTCCGTTCATCACGGCGATACGGGGATATTCCGTTTCGTCAATGTAGTTGATGTTGATAGCCTCGTTCATCAGCTTGGTGGCATAGTCGTCCATATAAGTGGTAACGAATGTAGCCAGATTCAGACGGGGTTGAGTTTGAGCGAAAGTTTCGTCTTTTACCATCTGATAAGCAATCTCGGGAGTAGTAGGTCCGTCAGGGATCTTCTCTACCGGAGAGGGTTGCAACATTCTGTTTGATCCAAACACTTCTGTTTTGGCATCACCTTTTCTGAAATTTACATCTTCCATTTTACTAATATTTTAGTTTAGGTTTAGGCGGCGAGGATTTTCCCCGTCGAATTTCCCAGAACAACGGCGTTTGCAGAGGAAAGTTCCGGGGTTTTACATATTTTGGCGTTTATTAAACAGTTACGGGCTACGAGCTATTTGAACTTTCTATAACCATAATTGTTTCTCTTGCACTATTTCAAACCCTATAATATATATGTGTATATGAAAATCAATACCGGCCGGGGAACCATTCCTCTTATTACATTGATCGGCATCTGGTCTATTTCTGCATTGACCTCTTTGCCGGGATTGGCTGTTTCTCCTATTTTGGGACAGCTTTCCACTATTTTTCCGGATGCTTCGGAACTGGATATTCAGATGCTTAGTTCTTTGCCGTCGTTATTGATTATACCTTTTATTTTGTTGGCGGGCAAGTTGGCTGAGAAACGCGACTTTGTCCGTCTGTTACGCGCGGGGCTCTGGATGTTCGCCGCGAGCGGGGTGCTGTACCTGTTTTCCACAAAAATGTGGCAATTAATAGCTGTCAGCGCCCTGCTGGGAATTGGTGCGGGACTGATTATTCCACTTTCTACCGGATTGATATCCCGTTATTTTACGGGAACCTACCGGGTGAAGCAGTTTGGATACAGTTCCGCCATTACGAATGTTACGCTAGTGGTGGCAACTGCTGTTACCGGTTATCTGGCAGAAGTGAATTGGCATCTGCCTTTCCTGGTCTATTTACTACCTTTGGTAGCCATCATACTCACCATTCATCTGAAAGATGAAAATATGGGTGGTGAAACACAAGTCACGTCATCGGATAAATCTCCTGCCGATACTTCCTCATCGGTAGAAACGGCTGCTCCCGCCATCTCCGGCAAGTATGGTATCCATGTCCGTCATCTGCTGCAACTGATGCTTTTCTACGGGCTTACCACTTATATCGTATTGATCGTGACGTTCAACCTTCCGTTCCTGATGGAGGAACATCACTTTTCCAGTGGGAACTCGGGGATGATGATTTCCCTCTTCTTCCTTGCTATCATGGCACCCGGTTTCTTTCTGGGGCATGTTGTAAAGTATCTGAAGGAAAAGACTAAGTTTTACAGTCTGCTGTGTATTGCACTGGGGTTGGCACTGATATGGATTTCTCCCAAAGAATGGCTGATTATACCCGGCTGCATACTGGTGGGATTGGGCTATGGGGTTATCCAACCGTTGATTTATGATAAAACGGTGGATACGGCTGTTCCCCAGAAAACCACGCTGGCACTGGCTTTTGTGATGGCAATGAACTACCTGGCTGTGCTGCTTTGTCCGTTTATTGTAGATTTCTTCCAATCATTGTTTCATGTACGTTCGCAGGAGTTTCCATTTATCTTTAACCTTTGTATTACGATACTTGCATTGATATGGGCATATAGGAGGAAGAAAGATTTTCTGTTTGGGGATAAGCTGTAAATCGCTAGTTTCACTTCAATGACTGATATCGACGGTTGAATAGCTAAAATAGCCGGTTCAGCATATAGTCACTCTGTGTATAATTCGGATAGTTTACTTTTGTGCAAAAACCAAAAGTATAAAACATGTTCGACGCTATCCTTCGATTCTCAGTAAAAAAGAAGCTTTTTGTGGGGCTTACCACTTTGTTTCTTTTGATTGGTGGAATTTATTCCATGTTGACACTTCCTATAGATGCTGTTCCGGATATTACAAACAATCAGGTACAGATTGTAACCGTGTCACCAACTTTGGCTCCACAAGAGGTGGAGCAACTTATCACAATGCCCGTGGAAATCGCCATGAGCAATATCATGAATGTCACTGAAATCCGTTCCGTCTCCCGTTTCGGGCTGTCGGTGGTGACGGTAGTTTTTAAAGAGAGTGTACCTACTCTGGATGCCCGCCAGCTGGTGAACGAGCAAATACAGAGTGTGGCTGGTGAGATTCCTTCCGAGTTGGGTATGCCCGAAATGATGCCTATCACCACCGGGCTGGGCGAGATATACCAATATGTATTGAAAGTGGAGCCGGATTATGAAGATAAATATGATGCTATGGAGCTTCGTACCATTCAGGATTGGATTGTGAAACGGCAATTGTCAGGTATTCCAGGAATTGTTGAGATAAACAGTTTCGGAGGCTATCTGAAACAATATGAAGTAGCGGTTGATCCGGATGTACTTTTCTCTCTCAATATCACCATCGGAGAGGTGTTCGAAGCTTTAAATAAGAATAATCAGAATACGGGTGGCAGCTATATCGAGAAAGTAAATCGTGCTTATTATATTCGTTCCGAAGGAATGATAAGCCGCATTAAAGATGTGGAACAGGTAGTAGTAGCTAATCGCAATGGTATTCCTATCCGTATCAGTGACATTGGTACAGTACGCTTCGGAGCACCCAAACGTTTCGGAGCCATGACAATGGACGGCAAGGGCGAATGTGTGGGTGGCATTGCCATGATGCTGAAAGGAGCCAATGCCAATGTCGTAACCGGAGAACTGGAGAAAAGGGTGGAAAAGATACAGAAGATATTGCCGGAAGGTGTTACTATCGAGCCTTATCTGAACCGCTCTGAATTAGTGAACCGCAACATTTCTACTGTTATCTACAATCTGATAGAAGGCGCGATCATCGTATTTCTGGTATTGATTGTTTTTCTGGGCAATGTACGTGCTGGACTGATTGTGGCTTCCGTCATTCCATTAGCAATGTTGTTTGCATTCATTCTGATGCGTATCTTTAATGTTTCTGCCAACCTTATGAGCTTGGGGGCGATAGATTTCGGTATTGTTGTCGATGGCTCCATTGTTATATTGGAAGGTATATTGGCGCATATTTACAGTAAGAAGTTTAAAGGACGTACTTTATCGGCAAAAGAAATGGATGCGGAAGTAGAGAAAGGTGCTTCGAGTGTGGTACGGTCTGCGACATTTGCTGTATTCATCATTCTGATCGTCTTTTTCCCTATACTGACGTTGACAGGAATAGAAGGGAAGTATTTCACACCGATGGCTAAAACCTTGGTATTTTGCATTATCGGTGCTCTGTTCTTATCATTGACTTACGTTCCGATGATGGCTTCCCTGTTCCTGAAACATCATATTGTGACAAAACCGACTTTTGCTGATAAATTCTTTGAAGCACTGAATAAACTCTATGCCCGTGCCTTGTCATTTTGCTTACGCTTTAAGTGGCAAACTGTTGCAACTGCGTTTGTGGCTCTGGTTATTTCTCTCTTTCTTTTCACCCGTCTGGGAGCGGAGTTTATTCCTACGTTGGATGAAGGGGATTTTGCCATGCAGATGACGCTTCCGGCCGGCAGTTCGTTGAGCGAAAGCATCGAAGTATCCAATGAAGCGGAGAAACTCCTGATGGATAAACTCCCGGAAATAAAACATGTGGTAGCCAAAATAGGTACGGCGGAAGTTCCGACAGACCCGATGGCAGTGGAAGATGCCGACGTAATGATTGTCATGAAGCCTTTTAAGGAGTGGACCAGTGCTGCCAGTCGTGCCGAAATGGTAGAGAAGATGAAAGAGGCTCTTGAACCGTTAGCTAACCGTGCAGAGTTTAATTTCTCCCAACCTATTCAACTTCGTTTTAATGAGTTGATGACAGGAGCCAAAGCAGATATTGCTGTTAAACTTTATGGAGAAGATGCACATGAACTCTATCAGAAGGCAAAAGAAGCTGCTGCTTTTGTAGAAAAGGTATCTGGGGCATCGGATGTGATTGTAGAACAGACAATGGGGTTACCTCAGTTGGTAGTAAAGTATAATCGTGGAAAGATTGCCCGCTATGGTATCAATATAGAAGAATTGAATACTATTATTCGTACAGCCTATGCCGGAGAGGCTAGTGGAGTAGTCTTTGAAAATGAGCGTCGCTTTGACTTGGTGGTTCGCCTGGATCAGGACAAAGTGGCTGATTTGAATCTGGATAAACTCTTTGTCCGTTCCAATGAAGGCATTCAGATACCGGTCAGTGAGGTAGCTACCATTGATTTGGTGAATGGTCCGTTACAGATTAACCGGGATGTAACCAAACGTCGTATTGTAATCGGGGTCAATGTGCGTGGAGCGGATATTCAGCAGGTGGTGCAGGATATACAGAAGACGCTGGACAAGAATATTCAATTGAAGCCCGGATATTATTTCGAATATGGCGGACAATTTGAGAATTTGCAGAATGCCATCAACACTTTGCTGGTTGTTGTACCGGTAGCTCTGATGCTGATTCTGTTACTATTGTTTTTCGCTTTCAAGAATGTTACTTATACATTGGTGGTGTTCTCTACCGTGCCTCTTTCATTGATTGGCGGTATTCTGGCACTATGGCTACGCGGTCTTCCATTCAGCATTTCGGCGGGAGTAGGCTTTATTGCCCTCTTCGGCGTAGCGGTTCTCAATGGTATTTTAATGATTAATCACTTTAATGATATAAGAAAAGAAACTATGTATGCTCTTTCCACCAGACGGGTGATTGCCCGTGGAACCGCTCATCTGTTGCGGCCTGTTTTCTTGACAGGACTGGTTGCTTCCTTGGGATTTGTTCCTATGGCCATTGCCACCTCGGCCGGCGCCGAAGTGCAGCGTCCGTTGGCTACTGTAGTTATTGGCGGGCTGATTGTATCTACTGTATTGACACTGCTTATTATTCCTGTTTTCTATCAGATTGTAAGCTATACAGTGGTATGGAAACGCCGTTTCTCTGCCAAAAAGTTCTTGTTCTTCTTTCTGTTGTTGGCTGTTATGTTGCCCTTTACGGCGAAAGCTCAGGAGAAAGTGACGATGGAGCAGGCTATAGAGCTGGCAAAGCAGAACCATCCCCGTTTGAAAATAGCTTCTGCGGCAATCCGCCAGGTAAAGGCGGGCAGGGGAGAAGTTTTGGAATTGTCTCCTACCGAGATGAACTATTCATGGGGACAACTGAATGGTGAACTTAGAAAAGACAAGCAGTGGGAAGTAACCCAAGGCTTAGGCTCTTTGTTGACTCCTTTTTATAAGAATGCTTTGGTGAACAGGCAGGTTGAAACGGGGACTTTCTACCGGCAGATCGCTGAAAAAGAAGTGGTGGCGGAAGTGAAGCGTGCATGGGCATATTATCTGTATGCTTGCAATCTTCGTGCCTTATATAGTGACCAGAACAAATTGGCCGGGCAATTACAGCGTATGGGTGAGTTGCGTTATCAGCAGGGAGAAATAACTTTGCTGGAGAAAAACATGACCACCAGTATGGCTGTGGATATGAAGAATTGCCTTTTTCAGGCACAAGAAGAGGAAAAATTGGCTTTGTCACGCCTGAATTGGGTCTGTTATGCAGACCGGCCATTGATTCCGGCAGATACGGCATTGGTACTATTTCCGGTAGATTATCAGGTGCCGTCTTTTTCGGAAGTCCATCTGAATTATTTTCAGAGTCAGGCTAATGAGGCTAAAGCACAATTGAATGTGGAGCGAAGCCGATTTTTCCCTGAACTTTCCTTCGGTTACGTACGTCAGGATATACTTCCACTGAAAGGATTGAATTCGTGGATGGTTGGAGTTTCCTTTCCGGTTTATTTCTTGCCGTGGCATAGCAAGATAAAGCAAGCGAAAGTGGCTGCCGTCATAGCAAGAACTGAAGCTGAGGCTAATACACAGAATCTATATAACAAAGTTTCGGAAGCTGTTGCCAGTTTGCGCCGCCAGTCTGAAAGTCTGCGCTATTATACAACATCGGCATTGAAAGAAGCGGATGAACTGTTGAAGGTGGCCAACCTGCAGTTGCAACATAGCGAAACTAATATAACTGAATTTATACAAGCCGTTAATGTGGCGCGTGACATTCGTCGCGGATACCTCGAAACGGTATATCAATACAATATAGCAGCCCTTGAATACGAACTTTTTAAATAGAATAATGACGATGAAAAAGATAACTTTCCCCTTAATTCTGCTGGTGCTGACAGCATGCGGCGAGAACAAAGAAGTACAACCGGCAGAAGAGGCTACTGCTGTTGCCGTAGCAGAAAACGTGACAGATAGCATTCAGGTAGATGCTATCACTTCAGCTACTTCTAAACCCAATCAGGTATCATTTAACGGTACAATGGTTATTCCTCCACAACGGATGGCGACGGTTTCGCTTACGATGGGTGGGGTTATTAAAAGTACTTCTTTGTTGCCCGGTGAACCTGTACGGCAAGGGAGTGTATTGGCTACTCTGGAAAATCCCGACTTTATAACTTTACAACAGACATATCTGGACAGTCATGCACAGACTGAATTTCTGGAAGCGGAATACCTTCGCCAGCAAGCTCTTTCTGCCGAACAAGCAGCCTCCCAAAAGAAACTTCAGCAAAGCAAGGCAGATTACCTTTCAATGAAAAGCCGTGTGGAGGCGGCAGCTGCACAGTTGAAATTACTGGAAGTGGAACCTGAAGTCTTGCTGAAGGAGGGTATTCAACCTTTTTTGCAGATTAAAGCTCCGATCAATGGCTATGTGGCAGATGTGAAAATGAATGTCGGTAAATATATGAATGTAGGAGATGCCCTTTGTGAAATAGTAGATAAAAGTCGGACTTTACTCAGATTGACAACCTATGAAAAGGATCTGGCAGATATGAAAGTGGGAAATCCGGTACAATTTCGTGTAAACGGAATGGGAAAAACAGTATTTAAGGCTACTTTGATATCTATCGGGCAGAAAGTGGATGAAGATACACGCTCTGTTGAAGTCTATGCCAGGGTAGATACTGTGGACAATCAATTCCGTCCTGGTATGTATGTCACAGCAAGGATTATGAAAGAGCAGGCTTCGGCTGAACAATAAGGTTCCTTATCTTTGAAAAAATAAGGATGTGATGGAATAAAATGTATCTTTGTATGTAAAATACTGCAAGCATGAAAAATCGGTATACTCTGTTCATACTCATCGTTTCCATTTCCGTGGCAACATTGATTCATTTTCCGGAATTGGTTTCTCTCTTTGATGTCTTCGAGAGCCAGACACTGTTTCCGGGCATGAGGCCTGCTGATGTGGCAAGTGAAGTGTTTTTCACTTTCATCTCTCTTGTGATTCTGTTTGAGGTGAACATTTTGCTGTTCCACTTTAACCAGCCGGCTGTAAAAATTACCTGGCAGAAGATGATATTGTCATTGATACTGACTTGGATTTTAAGCAGTTTGTTAGGGAAATGTTTTGTATTCCTGCATCACACTTTCGATATTCCGGCCATTGATGCCATGGTACATCATTATCTGCATCCTCTGCGTGATTTTATAATAACCTGTACCGTATCGGGAAGTTGCTATATATCCTACCTTATCCGGCGCCAGCAGGAAGTCGTTATAGAAAACCAGCAGCTGCAGGCCGAGAACATTCTGAACCAGTATGAGGCTTTGAAGAATCAATTGAATCCGCACATGCTTTTTAACTCTCTGAATACTCTCCGGTCACTGGTACGCGAAGACCAGGATAAAGCACAGGAATACATTCAGGAACTTTCCCGTGTTTTGCGCTACACCTTGCAGGGAAATGATTCGAAAAGTGTGTGTGTGAAGGATGAAATAGAATTTGTGTCGGCTTATATCTTTTTGTTGAAGATGCGTTTTGAAGATAATCTCTCTTTTGATATTTGTATTGATAATAAATATGCCAATTATTATTTGCCTCCTATGGCAGTCCAGATGCTGATAGAGAATGCAGTGAAACATAATGAAATAAGCGACAGGCATCCATTGAATATCCGTATTTATACCGAAGGGGAAGAATTAATCGTTACCAATCCGGTGCAGCCTAAACTGACTGTTACTACCGGAACTGGCATAGGACTGGCAAATCTTGCAAAACGCTATTATTTGCTTTACAAGCGGGAGATACAAATCAGCGAGAACGAGCAGTTTACCATACGTATTCCTTTAATACCGAGTGTTTCATGAAAGTAATTATTATAGAAGATGAGAAAGCGGCAGTTCGCAACCTGAAAGCTTTGTTACAGGAAGTGAAGCCGGAAGTGGAAGTAGAGGCTGTTTTGGACAGTATTGCAGCTGTGTTGGATTGGTTTGCCGTACATTCTATGCCGGATATGCTCTTTATGGATATTCATTTAGCTGACGGATCAGCCTTTGAAATCTTCGATCATGTAGATATTACCTGCCCTATTGTTTTCACTACGGCCTATGATGAATATGCTCTTCGTGCGTTCAAAGTGAACAGTGTGGATTATTTGTTGAAGCCTATTGGAAAGAGTGATATTGAGAAGGCTTTCCATAAGTTGGAGCAGTTGCATGGTTCGGAACAAGGGAAATCCCCTGACAATGCTTTGTTGCAATTAATTCATTCGCTGAAAAAGCAGGAAAGTTATAAAACGCATTTTCTCATTCCGGCGAAGGGTGACAAGTTGCTACCGGTTTCGGTGGATATGATTCTGCTGTTTTATATTCAGGACTGCAAAGTGAAGGTGGTTCTTGCCGATGGTAAGGAATATACATTTCCACAAACACTGGATGAAATAACAGAGTGTATCGATCCATCCCTGTTCTTCCGTGTCAACCGGCAATTTTTGATTTCCCGTGAGGCTATCAAGGATATTGATTTATGGTTCAACAACCGTCTGTCTATTAATCTTCGTTGTAAGGTATCGGATGAAAAAGTGCTGGTAAGCAAGGCACGTGTGCAGGAGTTTAAGGATTGGTTTTCCAAAACACATTGAGCATGTCGTGAAGAATTACAGAGAGAAAAAGGACATAAAATAATGTGCCAATCAATTCAACCGACGTTACATGAGCTACAAGCTACAAGTTACAAGTACTTTGCAGCGTGATAGCGCAGCCACTCGTAGTTCGTAACTTGTAGCTCGTATCTATTACCACTCTATCGGTTCATATTCCAGTCCGAATACATCCGCTACAGCTTTATAAGTAACTTTACCTTCTACTACGTTCAGTCCTAGTGCCAGAGCGGGATCGCCTTTACATGCTTTTTGCCAGCCTTTGTCTGCCAATGCCACGGTATAAGGTAGTGTGGAGTTCGTCAGTGCCATAGTTGAAGTGAATGGCACTGCTCCCGGAATATTAGCTACCGCATAGTGTACGATACCGTCCACTACATACGTTGGTTCACTGTGGGTGGTAGGATGAGAGGTTTCAAAGCATCCGCCCTGATCTATGGCAACATCCACGAGAACGGTTCCCGGTTTCATCAGCTTCAGCATATCTTTGGTAATCAGATGTGGAGCTTTATCTCCCGGAATCAGTACGGAACCAATCACGAGGTCTATGTTAGGCAGTTCCATCCTGATGTTATGCATAGAAGAATATAGAGTTTTTACATTCTTTGGTAACACTTCGCTAAGGTAGCGCAGGCGTGTCAGATTAATATCGGTGATCAGTACTTCCGCACCCATTCCGGCAGCCATCTGTGCAGCATTGGTTCCTACTACACCGCCCCCCAGAATTAATACACGTGCAGGACGAACGCCGGGTACACCACCCAGTAATTTCCCTTTTCCGCCTTGCGGCTTTTCCAGGAAACGGGCACCTTCCTGTGTAGCCATACGTCCGGCTACTTCACTCATGGGAGTGAGCAATGGGAGAGAGTGGTCTTCCTTCTCTACGGTTTCGTAAGCGATGCAGATGCCACCGCTCTCTATCATGGCTTCGGTAAGTATCTTATCGGCGGCGAAGTGGAAATAGGTAAATACCACTTGCCCCTTTTTAATCAGTTTGTACTCGGGGGCGATAGGTTCTTTCACCTTTACAATCATTTCAGCTGCGGCATACGTAGCTTCGATGGTTGGCAGCATTTTCGCACCCACTGCAGTGTACTCTTCATCAGGAAAACCGCTGTTTGTACCGGCAGACGCCTGTACATACACTGTATGACCTCTTTTCACCAACTCGGCTACTCCGGCAGGGGTCATTCCTACACGGTTCTCGTTGTTTTTGATTTCCTTAGGTACTCCGATAATCATAACCTTACAATTTTAATTGGGGGTTAAACATGTCGCAATGTAGCGATTTCCGTGTTTCGATGTACTTTGAGAGTAGGTGTTTTACAACAGTATTTTTATACAGGTTTTAATCTGAAATAATCGGATGCCCGCTGAGTTTCAATATTTTGCTCAGGAGGTTGTTCATGTATGAATATGAAATGATTAGTGCCTGTACCAGTCATATCTTTTTTCCTGGTCATCTGTTTTGTTCTCTTTTTGCAGTTGCTTTTGTGCCTTGTGTAAACGACGTATGGTGATAATCATTATTATAAAGCCTATGGCAATAAGTATTGCTAAAACAAGGCATGTGTAGGTGAAAGTTGTATGGGTCATTGATGTTTATATAAGTGTTTATTATATAGTTTGCGTTGCAAAGATATGTCTTTTGGGGAATTATGCAAGTACAATTATGATATTTATTGCGGCAAAGATGGGGATATTTTTTATCTTTGCCTGCGTTTAAAAACAAAGATTACACCTATGAATAGATATACCAAATCTACTATATATTTATCTTTTTTATTATTGTTCGGTGGAATGCAGATTCCTACTGCTGTTCATGCACAGGATGCTACCTTTACCCCGCCTTTTGATTTCCCCATTACTTTTTCCGGGAACTTCGGTGAAATACGTGCCAATCACTTTCATGGCGGACTGGATTTCAAAACAGGAGGTACTATCGGTAAGCCGGTGCATGCCTTGGCCGAAGGATATATTTCGCGTATCCGTGTCACACATGGTTCGGGTTATGTGCTCGATGTAGCCTATAATAACGGATATAAAACCATCAACCGACACCTTAGTGCTTTTGTGGGTGATGTAGCCCGTAGGGTAGAAGACTTGCAATATGAAAAGGAGTCATGGGAAGTGGAGATTACACCCGAACCGGGTGAATATCCGGTAAAGACAGGGCAGGTTATCGCTCTGAGTGGCAATACCGGTTATTCTTTCGGTCCGCACCTGCACTTGGATATGTTTGAGGCGGATACGGACGATTATATCGACCCGTTACCTTTCTTTAAGAAGAAAGTGAAAGACAATACAGCTCCCCGTGCCGAAGGTATTATGCTCTTTCCACAGCCGGGCAGGGGAGTGGTGGGAGGAAACCAGAAATATCAGGCCTTTCCTCTTAATCCCAAACAGCCGATTACCGCCTGGGGACTGATAGGTTCAGCTATTCGTGCCTATGATTATATGGACGGAGTGAGCAATCGTTACGGAGTGCATACTGTTATTCTGGAAGTAGATAGTGTGGAAGTATTCCGTAGTGTGGTAGACCGCTTCTCGGAAAACGAAAACCGGATGATAAATTCGTGGACGTACGGGCAGTATATGAAGTCTTTTATCGAGCCTGGAAATACATTGCGTATGCTGCATGCTTCCAATGGTAACCGGGGATTGATTGAGATCAATGAAGAACGCCCCTATCGCTTTGTCTATACACTGAAAGATGCATTGGGAAACACCTCAAAGGTGCGTTTCACCGTACATGGAAAGCGTACGGAAATAAAACCTGTGGAACATCGGGAGAAATATGTTTTCCGCTGGGATAAGGTGAATATTCTGCAAGAACCTGGCTTGAATCTGATCATACCCCGAGGTATGCTCTATGACGACGCATACCTGAACTATGCCGTACGGGCTGATAGTGGAGATATCGCTTTCACCTATCAGTTGAATGATACACGCATACCTCTGCATGGCCGTTGCGAATTAAGTATCGGATTGCGCCGCCGCCCGTTGGAAGATATGACAAAATATTACGTGGCAGGTGTGGGTAGCCGTGGTAAGAAGTATAGTATCGGTGGCAAATATGAAGATGGTTTCATGAAAACCACTATCCGTGAATTGGGTACTTACACTGTTGCCATTGATACCGTACCGCCTAAAATTACTCCGCTTAATCCGAAACAATGGGGAAGTACAGGGCGCATCGTATTCAAGGTAAAAGATGAAGAGACCGGTATCAGCAGTTACCGCGGAATCATAGACGGCAAGTATGCCTTGTTTGGCAAACCCAATTCCATCAGTGGGAATCTGGTGTGCGAACTCGACCCGAATCATGTAAAAAAGGGAGGCAAGCATGTTGTGGAAATGACTGTAACGGATGGATGTGGGAATCAGACAACGGAAAAGTTTGAGTTTGTCTGGTAAATAACCCTGTGTCTGAACCCTGTCATCTCCGTACCATCTCCGTATTTATAACTACGGACTTGACACGGACTTGGTACGGACTTGATACGGACTTGGTAGGTAGCGGCTTATGTGCGACATTTGATTTAATAATTAATATAACTGAAGTATGAAAAGTAAAAGACTGACTCTTTCCGTCTTAGGTATGGTGGTAGCCGTGGCAAATGCATTGGCTTGCACCAATCTTATTGTAGGTAAAAATGCCTCTACAGACGGTTCTACCATCGTTTCTTATTCTGCCGACTCCTACGGGTTGTTCGGTGAGTTATATCATTACCCTGCCGGTGTACATAAGAAAGGCACTCTGATGGATGTACATGAGTGGGATACCGGCAAATATCTGGGCCGGATAGAGCAAGCCCGCCAGACTTACAATGTTATTGGTAACATCAACGAATTCCAGCTGACTATTGCCGAGACTACTTTCGGCGGTCGTCCGGAATTGGTGGATACTACCGGTATTATTGATTACGGCAGTCTGATTTACCTGGGATTGCAACGTGCCCGTACTGCCCGTGAAGCCATTAAGGTGATGACCGATCTTGTACAGGAATACGGCTATTACAGCAGTGGTGAGTCTTTCACTATTGCCGATCCTAATGAGATCTGGATTATGGAAATGATAGGTAAAGGTCCCGGTGTGCGTGGTGCCGTATGGGTAGCTGTACGTATTCCGGATGATTGCATTTCTGCTCATGCCAACCAATCCCGTATCCACCAGTTCGATATGAACGACAAGAATAATTGTCTTTATTCTTCCGATGTGATTTCTTTTGCCCGCGAAAAAGGTTACTTTACCGGCGTGAATAAGGATTTCAGTTTTGCAGATGCATATGCTCCTCTGGATTTCGGTGCACGCCGCTACTGTGAAGCCCGTGTATGGAGCTATTTCAATATGTTTACCGATCGCGGAGAAGAATTTCTTCCGTATATAGAAGGTAAAACCGATCAGCCAATGCCGCTTTATCTGAAAGCAAACCGCAAAATCTCCGTACAGGATGTGAAGAATGCCATGCGCGACCATTATGAAGGTACTCCGCTGGATATTAGCAAGGATTTCGGTGCAGGCCCTTACCACACACCTTATCGTCTTTCTCCACTTTCTTTCAAGGTGAACGACCAGGAATATTTTAATGAACGTCCTATTTCTACCCAGCAATCCGGTTTTGTTTTTGTATCTCAGATGCGTTCTTCTATGCCCGACGCTATCGGTGGTGTACTTTGGTTCGGTACGGATGATGCCAATATGACGGTGTTCACACCTGTATATTGCTGCACGGATAAAGTGCCTGTATGCTACTCACGCGTAGATGGTGCCGACTATATCACTTTCTCCTGGAATTCTTCTTTCTGGATTTTCAATTGGGTGGCGAATATGGTTTATCCTCGCTATGATCTGATGATTGAGGATGTACGTGCAAGCCAGTCGGAGATGGAAACGACTTTCAATGATGCGCAGGAAGGTATTGAATCAGCGGCATCCAAACTATATGCCAAAGATCCCGCCCAGGCAAAAGCATTCCTGACTAACTATACGAATATGACCGCCCAAAGTACACTTGATACCTGGAAACGTTTGGGTGAATTCCTTATCGTAAAATACAATGATGGTGTAGTGAAGCGTATGAAAGATGGTAAGTTCGAACGTAATTCCATCGGTCAGCCGGCAGGTGTGATACGTCCCGGATACCCGAAAGAATTCCTGGAAGAGTATGTAAAACAAACCGGTGACCGCTATAGAATGCCGGAATAATGCCCTGTTGCAGATTTCACAGGAACTTCATTTCTCCTGTGAAATCTGTACAATACAGTGTAAATCTTTCATGAAAATGTAGGATATTTGAACTTATTCGCCTACATTTGTGTCTTACAAATAACAGATATATTTTAACCTCTAAAATAACAATAATTATATGGAGAATCAGGAACTTATCAAACAGGTAACTGAGAAAGCCCAGAGATGGCTCACCCCGGCTTATGATGCCGAAACTCAGGCGGAAGTGAAACGCATGTTGGAGAACGAAGATAAAACCGAACTGATAGATTGCTTTTATAAGGATTTGGAATTCGGAACGGGTGGTTTGCGCGGCATCATGGGCGCAGGAACCAATCGTATGAATATTTACACGGTAGGTGCTGCTACACAGGGACTTTCCAACTATCTGAACAAATGCTTCAAGGATAAAGAGCAGATTTCTGTGGTGGTAGGTTATGACTGCCGCAACAACAGCGACAAGTTTGCTCAGATTTCTGCAGATATCTTCTCGGCAAACGGTATCAAAGTATATCTCTTCGATGATTTGCGTCCTACACCGGAAGTTTCTTTTGCTATCCGTCACTTCGGTTGCCAAAGTGGTATCAATATCACTGCAAGCCACAATCCGAGAGAGTACAACGGTTATAAGGCTTATTGGGATGATGGTGCACAGGTACTTGCTCCGCACGATACCGCTATCATCGATGAAGTAAATAAGGTAACAGTTGCCGACATTAAGTTTAAAGGTAATAAAGACCTGATTCAGATTATCGGTGCTGATGTGGATAAGATCTATCTGGATATGGTTCATTCTATTTCTATCGATCCGGAAGTGATCAAGCGTCAGAAAGATCTCAGCATTGTTTATACTCCGCTGCATGGTGCAGGTCGTGTTTTGATTCCTGCCTCTCTGAAAGAATGGGGATTTGAAAATGTAAATTGTGTACCCGAGCAGATGGTGAAGGATGGTAATTTCCCGACAGTGGTATCTCCGAATCCGGAAAATGCTGAGGCACTTTCTATGGCTATCGCTTTGGCGAAGAAGATCGATGCTGATATCGTAATGGCCAGCGACCCCGATGCTGACCGTGTAGGTATGGCTTGTAAAGATGATAAGGGTGAGTGGGTACTTATCAATGGTAACCAGACTTGTCTGATCTTCCTGTATTATATCATCAAGAACCGTATTGCAATGGGTAAGATGCAGCCGAATGACTTCATTGTGAAGACCATTGTAACTACTGAACTGATTAAGGCTGTAGCTGATAAGAATAAGATTGAAATGCGTGATTGCTACACTGGTTTTAAGTGGATCGCACGTGAAATCCGTTTGAGCGAAGGTAAACAGCAATACATTGGTGGTGGTGAAGAGAGCTATGGTTTCCTGGCAGAAGACTTTGTTCGTGATAAAGATGCCGTTTCTGCTTGTTCACTGCTGGCTGAGATCTGTGCATGGGCTAAGGATCAGGGCAAGACACTGTATGACGTGCTGATGGATATCTACGTAGAATATGGTTTCTCTAAAGAAACGACTGTGAACGTAGTGAAACCCGGTAAGAGCGGCGCAGATGAAATCAAAGCCATGATGGATAATTTCCGTGCTAACCCGCCGAAGGAAATCGGAGGTTCACCTGTTAAACTGATCAAGGATTATAAGACGTTGAAGATTACTGATGCCCAGGGAAAGGTTAGTGAACTGGATATGCCGGAAGCTTCAAATGTGCTTCAATACTTCACAGAAGACGGTACAAAGATTTCTGTTCGTCCGTCGGGTACTGAACCGAAAATTAAGTTCTATATTGAGGTGAAGGGTGAAATGGGTTGCCCGAAATGCTATGCCAGTGCTGATGCGGAAGCAGAAGAGAAGGTGGTAGCAGTACGCAAGTCACTCGGTATTTGAGAAAGATAAACTGCTGATAGGCAGAAGGGAAGGTGTAATCCTGCGAAGGGTTGCACCTTTCCTGTTTTTTATCTGTTGGTGTGGACATTCTTTTCGCTTTAAGGTTCTTTTGCTTTCTTTAAGTCAACTCTGAAATCATTCTCTGTTAAATGCCGTTTTATATGCAACGTATGAACCTAACCTAAACCTTAGTTAATAGCCATCAGGATGGTAAAAGGGGATTTTGGCAATTAGTGGCGTAAGAACGTTTTCAATAGTGAAAGCACCAGTTGATATAAATTGCCATTATCCTCTTTTGTTTCTGATGGATATATTTAGAATGATTTGATGAAGGTCGGATGACCGGGAGATGAGAAGATATACAGATTGCGGTTGCATGCTAATTGGTTGATGTGAATGAGAGTCGTTTCATTCGTAGTTGTTCGTTTGTTGAATGCATGTCCTCCGCAATCTGTTTTTATTTGAATGTTTTTCGTCTTTTAATTATTGCTTAGCCACCAGTCTATCATCTTTCGTGCTATGCTCAGTTTTCGTGGAATTTCCGGCATATTTTCTTTCGAATAGAATGCTCCGGCACTGAGTTCGTCTTTTTGCAACTTGATTTCTCCACTTTCATAATCGGCAATAAAACCTACCATCAATCCGCTGGGATAGGGCCAGGGTTGGTTACCGAAATAAGTGATATTCTTCACCCGCAATCCGGTTTCTTCCATTACTTCACGTTGTACACATTGTTCCAGAGTTTCTCCTACCTCAAGAAAACCGGCTACCAGGCCATAGAATGTTCCGCGGAAGTTATGGGCATGTACCAGTAAGATTTCTTCTCCACGACGTATCAACACGATGATAGCTGTAGAGATAGGCGGATATATTTCGTAGGCACACGAAGGACACTTCTTCATGATAGGTGTCTTGTGTTCCGTAGGCATGCCACATGCAGGACAAAAACGACTATGTTGGTCCCAATACAATATTTGATATGCTTTACCGGCAGCTTTATATTCATCTAGGGTGATATATTCATAAGAGCCCCGGAGATTGACCATAAGCCATTCTTCCGTTTCCACAACGAGTTGTTCGATGGCGAATGCGTGTACCATTTCATCCGTAGGTAGTAAGACTTCATGAATCGTACAGCCTGAACCGGGAGCCAACGGTGGCTCTGTACCATAAGGTACACTGTATTTTATTTCTCCTTTTTCTGTTTTCTCTTTTTTCAGCAGCAGTTGGTCTTTAAAAAAGACGAACCACTGCGTAGGTTCTTGTTTCTCCGTATCTTCCATTATTCTATGATTTTTCTGTTTTTTGATTATTTATTCTGTGTATAACAGATTTATGTGGAAGCAATTATTGTTCAGACTATCTTTTGATATGCGATTCTTGCTGTTCCATTAGATACATACACGATTCCGCAGCGGATAAAGCCATTTCTTGTGAGCAGATTTTGCATGATAATATTGTCTTTATGTGTGTCCGCACGTAAATTAGGATGTTGTTTGGCGCACCAATCCAGACAGATATCGCCGATGCCTTTGTAACTTCCGTCGGAGGCGATGCGGTGAATCACATAATAAGGATCATCATTTAACCAGGCTCCATCTTCGATGATGGCATAAAAGGGGTCGGGACTCGGAACAAAACAGAATGTTCCGACGATTTTTCCGTGCTTATCTTCACATGCATAGCAATGTCCGTCGGTGATTTCTTTGGCAATCAGCTCACGTTGTGGGTAGCCATTGATCCACTGATTTCCATTTCCTACAGATGCCATAAATTTGCGGGCATGATCGAATATCTCCATCAGGCGGTCTAAATCTGAAAGCTGGCTGGGGCGAATTTGTATCATATCTGTAAACCTGTTAAGTTGCTTATTCCGGAATACAAAAGTACGTGATTATTTTGAAAAATGATAATTTACACTCTATCACCTCACCACTTTATCACTCTTTTCTTTTTCCTTTCATTAGAAATTCTTCAAAGAATGTATCGCGGTAGCTGTTACCTATGGCAATCTCATAATTACCTATGTAAATGTCATTGTTATCAAATGAATCGATGTGACGGGTATTGACGATATAGGACTTGTTTACCCGTAGGAACAGATCCTGGGGCAGGAGCTCGGAGATGCCTTTCATATTCATGCGGGTAATGATGCGCTGCTCCGGGAGTTGAAGAATTACATAGTCTTTCAATCCTTCGATGAAGAGAATATCAGTGTAGTTTACTTTGAAGTATTTCCGTTCGGATTTCACGAAGAAATACTCGGAAGAAACATTGGTTTCAATGGCCTCTTTCTCCTCTTTCATCAATAATGAATGATAGGAGAGGGCTTTCTGTACTGCCTTTTGGAAGCGTTCCGGTTCTATAGGCTTCACCAGATAATCGATAGCATCGACTTCATAGCTGTCCAATGCATATTCCGTATAGGCGGTCGTAAAGATGATGAGGGTTCGTTTGGAGACGGTATGTGCGAACTCTATGCCGGTGATACCCGGCATCTGAATATCCAGAAAGATAAGGTCGACAGAATGTTCTTCCATAAACTGTGTGGCGGATACGGCATTATTGAACATGCCCAGTAAGCAAAGCTCTTTATTTTCTTGCACCAGCATTTCCATGGCTTCGCGTGCTAGTGGTTCATCATCTATTATAATACAATTCATAAATCCAGTTTTAAAATTACTACATACTTATTTTCTGTCTCGGCTACTTCCAGTAAATAGCGACCGAGGTATAGGAGCTCAAGCCGGCGTCGGATATTAGTTAGTCCGATTCCCCCCACATGGCTTTTGCCTGTTGCTACGGCAGGCTTGGAGTTCTCACACTGGAATTCCAATTGATTATCCTCGACCTTAAAGAAAAGGTGAACGTATGACGGATGTTCGCTGTCGAAATTATGTTTCACCGCATTCTCTACAAAGGGAATGAATAGCAAAGCCGGTAATTGTATGGCATCGATATTACCTTCCTCTGTGATATTGTAATCAGAGTGATCGCGCCGTACCTTTTCCAGATTCAGATAGTCGTTCAGGAAATGGATATCGGAGCGGAGAGGTACATGTTCGCGGAAGTTATCATTCATCTGGTAACGCAATAAATCTTCCAGTTTGAATAAGACTTTGGATGCCTCCGCGGGATTTTTCCGAATGAGTACATTGGCATTATTCAGCATATTGAACAGAAAGTGCGGATTTATCTGATTTTTGAGAAATCTCAACTCAGAATACAAGGTAGCAGATTGAATTTCATCTACCCGCTGATTATAGAGCATCCAGTGACGAAGCAGGAGTATGGCGGACATCCCGGCTACGGTAAATCCCATGGCCAATACTCCCGATATGGCATTTACCACGATAGGCAACAGATTGTTATCGGATGCGGGCACTGAAATGTCGATGGTGAAAATTTGGAATATAGCTACAGCTATAATGACTATCAGACTTACTCCGGACACACCGAGCGCATATATCAACAGGCGGTTTTTCAGCAGGAAGCGAGGGAATAGCCAGTAAAGATTGATATAGAAAACTGCATCAATGGAAATGAAATAGATGGTCCATCCCAATAACCTTTGAGGGAAACTGAGGGGACGCATGGGGACATTCCAGAGTATGTTCACTGTAATCATAAACACTACGAATTGCAGAAACAAATGTCTTGCCGTACGGTAACGTGGAGCAAGCAGGAAACTGGTAAAACGGTTATTAATCATTTTCCACCTCCTTTCAATTCAAGCTGGATGTTCTGGCCGGTTAATTCCAACCGGTAATTCTCACCGTATTGCAAATCGAGGCGTTGCCGGATTTTATTCAATTCCTGCTCCGGTTCCAGGCAAGGCATGGATACCTGACAGTTGAACAGAATGGTCTCATCTTCCGCTTGCAAATGAATTTCAATGGATGCGGATTGTTCTTCCTGAATTTCTATTTGCTTTACTGTGTACTGGATAAAAGGTATAAAGAGCAATGGGAATACAAATGTACGCCCTGTCTCTCCCGAGGCACTCATGTGGAAATCAAATTTATTCGAAACAAGTTGTTCCAGTTCCAGATAATTGGAAAGGAATTTGATTTCCGTATTTAGCAGCACTTTCTCCCGGTTACAGTCATACAACTGATAACGGAGTATCTGGCTCAGTTTCATTAACATTTCCGACGCTTTTCCCGGATTTACCAGTGCCTGTTCTCCTGAATAGTGGAGTACCCGGAATAACATGGAGGGGCTAATTTGTTCTTTCAGATGTTCTATTTCGGACTGTAACCTGATTTTTTCTAGTTGCATCACCCGTTGGTTTTCCAGTATCCAGAGCCGCAACAAGACAGTCATACCGCCGCCCATGATGCTGAGAAGGGTTAATGGGAAAGAGGAAAGATAATCCATAACAAATGCCACCTTAGAATATCCCACGTAAATATTAGGTACAGAGAAGATATCGGATACAATATACTCCTGTGTAGCTTGAAAAATAAAAACTATGATTAAAGCACCTGATAGGGAAAGAATATACGTCAGATATCTTTGTTTGAGCAAGTAACGGGGCACCAGATAGAGCAAATTGAAATAAAAAATGCCACCGTAGAGCAGAAACATGTTGAAGATGAGAAGATAGATCCACTTTCCCAACATCTCTATATAACCCTGACAGCTGAATAATACCAGATTACAGGCTATGACAAACAGTGCCACGACGACAGTGGTATGTCTGGCTACCCGGAAGCGTGAGCTGACGAGGAAGCGGTATAGAAAAGAATCATCATTGCCTATAATTGGTATTACTTTCATGGGAGTATCTCTCATTTGAGGTGACGAAGATAGAATAAATTCATATAAAACACTGGATTATCCTGAATTAAAACTCTATTTTGTAGCTGATATTGGTCAGACCGGTTTTCTGTTCACTTGCCTCTATCTTTCCTGTTTTTATGTTATAGAGGTGCTGAATGAACTCTTTGCTGCCTGTAAAGTTGAGGCCTTTCACGGAGAATTCATGAGATACACGGCGTTTATTGATGCGGTAGCTTACCGTATAATTGCCAATCAGCATCGGAGAGCGTTGAATGGAATATGCCCGCGTTTCATCATACTGCACTTCTTTGTCGGGGTGGGCCATCGTTGCTTCCACATCTATCGGAGCATAGCGTTCTCCACTTTGCAGGGTAAGCTTCAGGTTGACACTGAGAATGTTTTGTTTGTTGCGTCCCAGCATCCACTCTTTACCGATCAGTCCGTTCAATACATATTTCCGGTTGAAGCGTGTGTTGTGCCAGATACCATCGCCACCGCAATAACGGGAATCGAACAGGGAAGCGGTTATCATATAATAGAGTCCTTTGTTCAGTGCCCGTTCCCAAGTGAAGTCTACACCGAAGTTGCGTCCTCGTCCTTTGTTCACTAAAGCGTTTTCCACGAAGAATTCATCTCGGTTAAGTACCGAAAAGGAGCTGTCGCGCATGACGGGTACATCGTATAGAAACTGAATGTAAGGTTCCACTTTCAAGCTTATATTTTCTGAAACCTTATAGGCGAATGAAAGCATCAGATGGTGTGCTTTGGTAAAATCGAGGTTTTTGTTTACTGACCGGTCACCGGTGCTTTGCGTCTTTACGAAGTAAACGTCCATCTTTTCCATACGGCTGTACATACCGTAAGCCAAAGCAAAGGAAGTTCGGGCATTGGTTTGCCATTTCAGGCTGGTGCGGGGTTCAAGGGTCCAGCGGTTATTTAGCGTGAGCAGTTGGCCGTGCAATCCGAAGTTCAGGCTTAGTTTGTCGTTTATTCCCCATGCAGAGCTGTTGTAGGCTGAAATCAGGCTGGTGTTTCCATCTCCTTTTGAGATTGTTTCCAACGGTTGATCGATGAATGGAGCAAGCTCGAAATTCATATTGTAGAACATTTGTGTAAAGGTGAATCCGGTTTTGTTGGTAAAACGGTTGCTTACTTTCCGGTTCAGTGACGAAGTCAGTATCAGGTTCGTGTTACTGCTGTTCTGTTCGATGTAAGGTGAAGAATTAAATTCTCTGTCGTAAGTGGTTTGAATGGCCTCTTGGTCGGAATAAGTTCCGGCAAGTGTGGTTTTCAGTAAGGTGTTTTCATTAAAGAAGTAGCGATGGGTAACACCTCCGGCTGCCATGTACTGGGTGGAACGCCCCTGTCCGGCATCTTCCAGGTAATCCCATTTATCCGGATTCTCTTCGAGTGAACTTTTGTATTTGTCAAGCAATGCAGTACCCCATACGGCAAAGGTACCTGCATGGCGGGTGGGGAAGTTTAGTTTGAAGTTCAGGTCCTGATAGTCCATCTTTCCACCTAAGTCAACGTTCAGTAGTCCCGTAGTGGAGTAGCGGTAATTGAAGATATATGAGGCTTTATGTTTCTTGCTTAACGGACCTTCGGAAGCGAAATCTATTCCCATGATGCCTACCTGGAATGTATTTTCATTTCGTTGGTTGTTCCCGTTGCGTAGCTTCATGTCGAAGACACCGGAAACGGCATTGCCGTATTCTGCCGGAAAAGCACCCGTGAAGAAGTCGGAGTTTCCTAAAACCTGTGCACTGAGTGAGGACAGAATTCCACCTCCCAAAGTGGCGATATCTGCGAAATGGTTTGGGTTTGGAATTTCCACATCTTCCAGTCGCCACTGCAATAAATGCGGTGCATTGCCGTGGATGGATATACCATTATTGGAAACGCTTGGCGTTACTCCGGCAAATGAGGCAACCAGTCGGGCCGGATCATCAAATCCGCCTGCATAGCGGCTTGCTTCCTCTACACTGAGCATACGTGCTCCTGCGACAGCCATTTTATTCATTGCTTCGTTCCGGTTGTGTGCATGCACCACTACTTCGCTCAGTTCGTTTACGCTTTCCTGCAAAGCTATTTCCAGATAAACTTCTTTAGCGGAAGTCACCAGAATCTCCCGTACGGTTGCCGGCTCGTATCCCATAAACGAAGCCTGCACGGAATGGCGGCCTACCGGAACTTTGGGAAGTGCGAAACGTCCGAGACTATCGCACATCATCCCTAAACCCGGAATGTCCGTCAACTGTATCGTTGCATAAGGGATAGGATGCCCCGACGCCCGGTCATTAACCACTCCTCGTAGTGTTTGTACAGGGCGCCCACTACTTTGTGGGATATTCTCATCATCGACTGATGCTTGTCCGGGGATATTAGATATTTCCTTTCCGAAAGAGCAAATTGAAATTAGTAATGCGGCTATTACTAATACTTTAGTTTTATCCATCTTTATCGTTTTTTGTTTAATGCGACAAAGATAGGTCTCTGCTATGCGTTACTTTTTTATTTGAGACGAACCGGATGGGTTTGTAGACGAAACTCGGAAATAGCAGCTAAAGCTTGCTCTGCTTTTTCTATACTTACTATCTTTCTAACTTAACCCATGATTTACAGTTTATTTCTTTCAGGAATTCCTTATCATGTGATATGGCAATCACCGTTCCTGTATAGTCCCGGATGGTTGCCGTAATAATCTCGATGCTTTCAATATCCAGATTATTGGTCGGTTCGTCCAGTATGAAAACATCCGGGGTATTATCTGCAATCATCAGACAACAAAAGGAGAGACGCATCTTTTCTCCACCACTAAGCAATTTGCAAGGCTTGTTCCATGTAGCTACTGGAAAAAGGTAACGGTTCAATATCGTTTTCAGTTCATGCTCCGGTAGATGACGACGGTTGAAATGGTCCGCCTGTTCCAGAATGCTATATTCATTATGGATAAGAGAGTATTCCTGATCCAGATAAACAGTGCTGAAATCAATGCGATCAAGTGTTCCGCTGACGGTAGCGAGTTCGCCGCAAATCAGCCTTAGCAATGTAGATTTACCACTGCCGTTATTGCCTTCAATATAGAAGCGGTCGCCACTCCGTAACTGAAAGCTTAATGGTGTTGTCCACATGGATTGGGGAGCATCCGGATATTGAAAGTTTATTTCTTTTGCAGTAGCCAATATCTTACCTTCATGCAGAGTGGAGGCATTGAAATTTGTTTTTAATTTATCTGCAAGGGGAAGATTACTTTTTATGTTTTGCATATCCTGCTGTAATTTTTCAGCTTTCTCGGTATGTACACTTTTTAGTTTATTAGTACTTACTTCCGCCCTGTTTTTCATAGCACCCATCATAATGCGGGGAATGCCTTTCTTAATGGCAGCCTTTTCACCCCGTACATTCTGTTTTGCCTTTTGTTCCGCCAATTCACGGGCAGTTTTCCGGGCAAGCCGCAGGGCTTTTTGCTTTTCTTCCAGTTGTTCTTGCAGGGCATTCAGTTGGATTCCTTTTTGTTCCTTAAAGAAATCGTAATTGCCGCCATAGAAAGCTAGTCCGTTAGAGGTTAATTCACAAATGGCAGGTAACTGGTTTAGTAGGGCACGGTCATGGCTGATAACAAGTACAATGGCCGGAGTGCGTCGTACGAAATCGTATACCCGTTGCCGTCCTGTTGCATCCAGATGGTTGGTTGGCTCATCCAGCAGAATAGCAACAGGTGAGTGCAATTCCATGCCGGCAAGGAAGATACGTGTTTTTTCTCCCCCGCTTAATCCATCTATCAGACGGGAGAGGGGAATGCCATCCATTCCCCAGGCCGACAAGGTAGCTTGGGCACGTTCTTCAATATTCCAGTCATCATTCAGTGTGGTGAAATGTTTTTCAGATACATCTCCGTTCAGAATGGCATGTAAGGCTTCCAGTTTGTCATCTATCCTTAAAGCCTGTGCAATGGTTCGGTCATCATATTGCCCGAAATGTTGAGGTACATAATAGAGATGTTCCGGGTGGCTGACCGTTCCGGTTGTAGCAGATAAATCACCTGCAATAATCCGCATTAAAGTGGATTTTCCGCAACCGTTGTTTCCGGTCAGTGCCATTTTGTCTCCCGGGTTGATAACAAGGTTCAAATGTTGGAATAAGATTTCTTTGTCGGAATGGACATAGCTAAGGTCTCTGATAATAATACTCATGGTAAATACTGTGTTTAAAGAGGTGAATACACTGTACCCAAAAGTGCTTTGGATACAATAAAATCTCAATTGTGGAGGGGAATAGACAAACACAGTATTGGCTAAACATTCACGTTTGTGATGCTCAGCGTTCTGAATTATAAAGCATGTAAAAAGTGATGTTTACCGAAATGTTTGTCTTTACTTGGAAATTCTCATCGTAGTAATTATTAGTTAGTGGGCGCAAAGATAAGTATTTCTTTGGGATATTGCAATATTACTATCCAAAAGGGGATATTATGAGTATTTCGATAAGCCTTCGATTATTAGACTTTAAGGTAGAATGCCGTTTTTAAGAAGATTTCTTTAAATTGTAGAATAAAACCACATGTTTGCCAAATAAAACCATATATTTGCAAAATATAGGATGTAATCTCGTCAGAGAACAATCAATCATTATATTTAATTTATCTCAATAAATCTCGTATGAAATCTACTGATTCCGAACAAGAAGGAGTCGGCATGGAACTGGAACAGTACCGTAACCGGCTTGAACAAATGGTCGAAGAAAAATCTAAGGACCTGATTGCCATTCAAGAAAATCTGGAAGCAACCAACCGGCGGCAGGCATTATTCATAAAAGTGTTGCAAATATTACAACTGGAACCGGACATACCTACAGCCATGAATATGGCACTTGCTGAAATAGGCCGTTATACCGGTGTTGACCGGTTGGCAACATGGGAAAACCATCTTGACGGGGTCACATACGGTTGCACCAACGAATGGTGCAACGATGGTATCGAGCCGGCCATAGATTATCTGCGGAGTATGACCATTGAAGCGGGAAAGCCGTGGTTTGACATGCTTGAAAAGAATCATATCATCTGTACGTCCGATATCTATTCGCTCGACCCCTTTATTACCCAGATGCTCGAGGTACAAGGCGTAAAAGCTATAGCCGTTTTTCCTCTGTCGCAGTTAGGGGTGCATTTCGGTTTCCTGTCATTTAACTTCTGCTGGAATAAGCAGTGGGATGAAAAGGACGTGGAGTTAATGAGTCAAATATCGCAAATTGTATCCACTGCTACAAAACGCTGGCAGGTAGAAACGTCTCTGCAATTGTCTCAACGAACTATGCAAAAAGTATTGGATAACATCAATGCCAATATTTTTGTTTGCGATTATGATACACAGAAGGTACTCTTTGCAAACAAACCTTTCCGCGAAGAAGCCGGACAGGTTTCGGAAAATGCTGAATGCTGGAAAATGCTGAATGCAGGATTGAACGGTTTGTGTGCGCATTGCCCGAAACCACAGTTGCTTGATGCCAACCGTAAGTTCACAGGTGTTCATTTCTGGGAAGACTACAATCCCGTTACCGAACGCTGGTATACCATTCAGAGTATGGCGATTAAGTGGCTCGACGGACGATGGGCAATCATGGAATTGGCTACTGATATCACCACCCGTAAGCAGGTAGAATTGGAGTTGATTCAGGCTAAGGAAAAAGCAGAAGAATCAGATAGGCTAAAATCGGCATTCCTTGCTAATATGAGCCACGAAATACGTACTCCTCTGAATGCTATTGTGGGCTTCTCAAGCTTGCTTGCCGAAGCCGATGATGATGAGCGTGAATCGTATATGTCTTTAGTAGAGGAGAACAACGAGCTGTTGCTCAACCTTATTTCTGACATATTGGATATTTCTAAAATAGAGGCCGGTACGGTGGAACTCATTATAACAAGGGTGGATTTGCCCCGACTTTGTCGTGAAGTAATTTCCACTTGTTCACACAAAAAACATGAGGAAGCGGTTGTACTGCGTTTTGACGAAAGCTCGCCACAGATAATGATTGATGCCGACAAGAACCGAATCATGCAAGTACTCTCTAATTTCGTAACGAATGCCTTGAAATTTACGATCAAGGGATCGGTTACTCTTTCCTATAGATTGGAAAATGACACTCAGGTGCGTTTCTGTGTGACGGATACCGGTAAGGGTATTCCTGCTGAACAGCAGCATGAGATTTTCAATCGTTTTGTAAAACTCGACTCATTTTCGCAAGGTGCTGGTCTTGGATTGTCTATATGCCAGAGTTTGGTAGAGCGAATGGGAGGAGAGATTGGAGTAGACTCCCGTGAGGGAGAAGGTTCGTGTTTCTGGTTCACACATCCATATACACTTGATGCCTCATTGGACTTGGATACTGTAATAAAGGGTGGTGACCAGGTTATAAAGATCATCTCAAGAAATTATAAACCTCTGATTCTGGTGGCCGAGGATATAGACAGCAACTATTTATTGATCGAGGCACTTCTCAGAAAGGATTATCGTTTGCTGAGAGCACATGATGGTAATGAGGCTATAGAGCTTTTCAATACTCAATCTCCTGATCTTATATTTATGGATATGAAGATGCCGGGTATGAACGGAATAGATACAGTCGTTATGTTAAGGGAAGGCGGTGCCCGGGTACCCATCATTGCACTTACGGCATTTGCTTATGACGATGATAGGGCATTGGCACTCAATGTGGGTTGCAATGACTTTTTGACCAAACCTGTTTCGCCACTTGAGTTACGCAGGATGGTCAGTAAATGGATAGAGAAAGAAACTAAATAAATCAGAAGGATTACTCCATGGAAGATGCGTCGAATGATAGAGGTAACAAAGCACCTACATTCTTCATTTCATAGATACCTTTTTTCCCGAAAAGTAAAATGCGCATGGGATGCTTGAATCGTTTTTCCGTTTCAAGCATTACCTGGCGGCATGCACCACAGGGAGGAATCGGATCATCCAGGAAATCCCGTTCATTGCATGCGGCAATGGCAAGAGTTTCTACTGCCTGGTCAGGATATTGGGAGTTTGCATAAAATAAAGTGGTACGTTCGGCACAAAGTCCTGACGGGTAAGCTGCATTCTCCTGATTGGTACCTGTGACAACTGTACCGTCTGCCAACCGTGCAGCGGCGCCTACTGAAAAGTGTGAATAGGGGGCATAGCTACGCCGGGTAGCCTCGCGCGCTGAATCTATGAGTTGGCGGTCGGCATCATTTAATTCACTATAATCGTATATTTTAATGTCAATTTGTAAGGTCAAATCTTTCATAAGGCAGTGATGTATATTGTAATTAATGTTACAAAGTTAGAAAAGAGATTGGTAATTCCAATTCTTTTTAAGATTTTTGTACCTCAACTTATATTGCTATGAATAGAATGAACGCTATCAGACTCACTGCAATCCTGGCACTTCTGGTTTGTACCGTTGCCGCTCAGGCGCAGCGCAAGAATGCCCGTTACGTGGAATATATAGAGAAGTATGCTCCGCTTGCCGTACAACAAATGAAGGAACACAAGATACCTGCCAGTATTACTCTGGCTCAGGGACTTCTTGAAAGTGGTGCCGGACAAAGTGCATTGGCACGCAAAAGTAATAACCATTTCGGTATTAAGTGCGGTAGTAACTGGCGTGGACGCACAGTGCGTCATGATGACGATGCCCGCAATGAATGTTTTCGGGCTTACAGTAATCCCAGAGATTCTTATGAAGATCATTCTGCTTTTCTGAAGCGGGGTGCACGTTATGCATTCCTGTTCGATTTGAAGGTTACGGACTATAAAGGTTGGGCACGTGGTTTGAAGAAAGCCGGATATGCTACTGATCCCTCTTATGCGAACCGTCTGATAACGATTATAGAGGATTATGAACTTTATAAGTATGACAGTCGCGGTATGAGTAATCGTGAAAACCGTAATTGGGAGAAAGAACTGAAGAAGAAACCCTGGCTGGCTAATCCGCATCAGGTATATATAGCTAATGATATAGCCTATATCGTAGCTCGTGACGGTGATACTTTCCGCTTATTGGGCAAGGAGTTCGATATCAGTTGGAAGAAGCTTGTGAAGTACAATGACCTGCATAAGGATTATACGTTGGAGGCGGGTGATATCATCTATCTGAAAGGTAAGAAAAAGAAAGCTTCTAAGCGGCATACTGTTTACATCGTGAAAGATGGCGACTCCATGCATACCATCTCGCAAAAGTACGGTATACGGTTGAAGAACCTGTATAAGATGAACCGGAAAGATGATGAATATATTCCTGAAGTGGGAGATAGGTTGAGGCTGAGATAACAGGTATTTCTGATTGGCATAAAAGGGGAATAGAATCTACTTGCTACGGATTAGATTCTATTCCACTAATTATTAATCTCCGTACCGCATCCAACTAATAATTAATTTCCTAATTATTATTCTTACAATATCTGTTGTAAGAAACTTATATAATTATTGTATGATACTTTTATATCTGTTGTAAGAAAGAAAAATATTTGTGGTAAGAATAGTTTTTAGTATCCGTGATATTAGTTTCTAGTATCTTCGAAATTAGCTTTTAGTATCTTTGAAATTAGCTTGCTTCGTTGCCATTCAAAGGCTTATTGATTTATCCGAAAATGTACAGGGTGTTCGATATCGGACACCCTTCTTTTTTCTCTATCTTCTTGTTTTCAGCTATTTACGTTTTTGGCACGCATTTAGTATATATAAATAATGTGAATAATATGCCTGTTCGTTTTTGAAAGCGGGCGAAGGCTGAAAACTGATAAAATAATAAATAACTCAATATTCAACATGGACAGAGAAATACCAAAAGCAGTGCGTAACAAAGAACGCAACAAGAAAATCATCCGTTACGGAGGCATCGGCGTGGCAAGTATAGTCGTTATCAGCGTACTCATTTCATTGATGCGTACGGGAGTGAAAGCAAAAGACCTGGTACTTTCCACAGTAGATAAAGGCACGATTGAAGTCAGTGTAAGTGCATCCGGAAAAGTGGTGCCGGCTTTCGAAGAGATTATCAATTCTCCTATCAATACCCGTATCGTCGAGATATATAAGAAAGGTGGCGATAGTGTGGATGTAGGTACGCCGATCTTGAAACTTGACTTGCAGAGTGTAGAGACAGACTATAAAAAATTGTTAGACGAAGAGCAGATGCGTAGCTACAAATTGGATCAGTTGCGCGTGAACAACCAGACAAAACTGAACGACCTGTCTATGAAGATTAAGGTTTCCGCCATGCAGTTGAATCGCAAGAAAGTGGAGTTGCGTAATGAGCAATATCTTGATAGCCTGGGTTCGGGAACTACGGATAAAGTGCGCCAGGCAGAACTTAGCTATAACGTAGCCCAGTTGGAATACGAACAGCTGAAACAACAATATGATAATGAGAAAGAAGTGCTTGCTGCCGAATATAAAGTTCAGGAGTTGGATTTTAGCATCTTCCGCAAAGGCCTTGCCGAGATGAAGCGAACGCTGGATGATGCACAGGTTCGTTCTCCGCGCAAAGCTATCCTTACCTATATTAATAACCAAATCGGTGCACAGGTTTCTCAGGGAAGCCAGCTTGCCGTGATTTCTGATCTTAGCCATTTCAAGGTGGAAGGTGAAATAGCAGATACGTATGGTGACCGTGTGGCCGCCGGTGGCAAAGCGATTGTGAAGATTGGCAGTGAGAAACTGGAAGGTACGGTCAGCAGTGTGACGCCGTTGTCAAAAAACGGAGTGATTTCTTTCACTGTACAACTGAATGAGGATAATAACCGTCGTTTGCGTTCGGGATTGAAGACGGATGTATATGTGATGAATGCCGTGAAAGAAGATGTGATGCGTATTGCCAATGCTTCTTATTATGTAGGACGTGGCGAGTATGATCTCTTTGTGTGTGACTCTGATAAAGAAATCGTGAAACGTAAAGTGCAACTGGGTGATAGCAACTTTGAGTTTGTTGAAGTTATCAGTGGCTTGCAGCCGGGTGACCAGGTGGTGGTGAGCGACATGAGCCAGTATAAAAATAAGAATAAACTGAAGTTGAATTAGCTACAAGCTACGAGTTACAAGTACCTTTTGGGGTGAGGGTTGCAGCAACTCGTGGCTTGTAACTTATAGCTTGAAAATAAGAAAGATATGTTGAGGATATATTTGAAGCAAGCGTGGAGTCTGCTGAAAGAAAATCCGTTGGTTAGCGGACTTTCTATTGCCGGAACAGCATTGGCTATAACTGCTGTAATGATGATTATTCTTGTGATGCAGGTGCGCCTGGCAGAGTATGCACCGGAGACAGAGCGCAGTCGTATGTTGCACATAATTGCAACCCGTTCTTTCATGAAAAGTAATGATGGGAACTGGAATAATGGAGGAATGGGAAAACGTGTGGTACGTGAGCTTTTCTATAATCTGAAAACTCCGCAGGAGGTGAGTGGCTATACCCGTAACACGGTATCCGTTAGTTCCGTTGCCAAACGTACCTTTACAAAATACCGGGCTACCTATACAGACGAACGTTTTTGGAAAATATTCGATTACACATTTCTGAATGGCGCTCCTTTTACATGCGAAGACAATGAAAGTGGCATTCGTAAGGCAGTTATCAGTGAGAAACTGGCACGCCGCCTCTTCGGTAAGACGGAGGTAAAGGGACAGAGATTACTTGTTAATCGGACAGAATACACGGTATGTGGTGTGGTGAAAGATGTACCTCGTACTGCCCGTTACGCCTATTCGGATGTATGGTTGCCCTATAATTCGAGTGCTGCTATGGAGACGGCTGCCAATGTGTATGAGGGGCTGGTAGGTCCTTTTAATGTTGTGATGCTGGCACATGACACCGATGATTTTACTGTTATCCGTGCAGAGGTGGATAAGGTTACCAAACAACTGAATACGAATACGTCGGAATATGCTGTCAGTTTCTTTAACGGACCGATGACTAATCTGGATCTGTTGGTTACCAATAATAGCGGTTTTGTTAATGAAATTCCCTATAGCAATTGGGTTTTGCAACAAGGCAGTTTCATGTTTTTCCTATTGCTGCTTCCGGCGCTCAATATGATTGGCATTACACTGGCTAACTTTCGTAAACGGCGTGCAGAGATAGGTGTTCGTAAAGCGTTTGGAGCGAGTGCAGGTAATGTTTTCCGTCAGGTCCTCGATGAGAATCTCATAATTACTTTCATCGGTGGTATATTCGGACTGATGTTCTCCATCGGTGTCTTGTTACTGACACGTGACATCTTCTTTCCGTCAGGTACGGAATTCAACGCGGAGATGCTGATACGTCCGGAAACATTTCTGGTGACTTTGCTTTTCATCTTCCTGCTGAACCTGCTATGTGCCGGCATTCCTGCCTGGCGTGCCGGAAAGTATAACATTGTCAAATCGTTGAACAATCAAGAATAAACCATGATACGTCATCTTATCACTCTGATATGGAACCAGCGCAAACAGAATGGCTGGATATTTGCCGAACTGGCATTGGTTTTACTGGCTGTCTTTATGATTACGGATGGCGGGTATAGTAAATACACTCTTTATAATGAGCCTTTAGGTTATAACATCGATCGTTGCTGGCGGCTTCATCTGGAGGAAATGGAATCTGATAACGAAGGTTATACAGGCGAGGACGAGCGTGGAGCCAAATGTTGGGAACGTATCACGGAATTGACTCGACGACTGATGAATACCGGTGAGGTGGAGGCTGTGGGATGCAGCTTTTACAGTTGCCCCTACAGTCAGGGAAATTCGTGGACGAGCGTTGAACCGGCAGGTGCGGATAGCGTCAATGCTTATTCGGAATCTTTGCACCGCCAACTGGGTGATGTCGGTTTCTTTGAAGTTTTCGGCATTCATGACGTGAATGGAAAACATATCCGCGAACTGGAAAATCCGGCAAAAGATGAGGTTATCCTGACGGAGAAGGTAGCGCAGAAATTTTTCGGTGGGAAGGAACCGCGCGGGCGGTTGGTAAATACCGGCGAATTGGACGGGACGCCTGTACTGGCTGTTGCCCCTACTATTCGTGAGAATGATTTTGAACCGGCTACTCCCACGTTTTATATCAAAGCTTCCGGTTCTACGATGGAGGAGCTTTTCGAGTGGTATCGTCCTTCTTCATTGGAATATTCGCTACGCATGAAGCGTGACATGACACAGACTGAGATGGAAGAATGGCTTGCTTCTTTGGGTGAACGGTTGACGTCCGGCAATATCTATGTAAATGCTGTAACAGGTTTTAAAGAAATGCGTGCCGATCGTATAGATTATGTGATAACGGATTGGCAAATGGTACAACTCATTGTCGCCTTCTTGTTGCTGAATGTGTTTTTCGGCGTTACCGGGACTTTCTGGATGCGTACACAGGCACGCCGTTCGGAAACGGGATTGCGTATGGCTGTCGGTGCGTCGAAGGGGCGGGTTGTATTCTGGCTCAATACGGAGGGATTATTAATTCTGTTACTGGCGTTGATTCCTATCATTATTATCGTGTTCAATTTCCATCACATGGATTTATTGAGTACTAAAGTTCCTTATACGGCAGGTCGCTGGATTGTAGATTTTGCTATTTCATTGGGAACTCTCGCAATGATGATTGTATTGGGCATTGCGGTGCCGGCACGCTGGATTATGAAAGAGCAACCGGCGGAAGCATTGCATCACGAGTAGACAAATAACTTAATATATTCAGGGATGGTAAAAATCTATTTGAAGCAAGCATGGGTCTTGTTGAAGCAGAATCCGCTTTTCAGTACCCTTTATATAGTCGGTACAGGGCTGGCTATTGCTATGACCATGATTGTTGCTGTGATTTACTACGTTAAAGTAGCTCCGGTTTATCCGGAGGTGAATCGCATGCAAACGCTTTATCTGACTTCTGCAAGCTTTCAAAAAGGAACGGAGCAGAATAAACAGACTTTTCAATGGGCCGTTTCTTATCAGGCATTACAAGAGTGGTTTTATCCGTTGAAGAATGCTGAGGTTGTTTCGGGGTTCATGAATAACAGGTCAGATGACAATTATATTCAACCGGTCGACCGCAGTGGGGATTTTACAGTAAGTTTAAAGTTGGTTGACCCGAATTTCTTTCGCATCTATCCATTTAATTTTTCGGAAGGTAAGCCTTTTACTACGTCCGACCTTGAAAGCGGTATCTGTACGGCTGTCATAACAGAAGAACTGGCTCGTCGTCTGTTTGACACGGCCGAAGGTGTGGTGGGACGCTCATTCAGTTTGGATTATGTCAATTATCGCGTTTGTGGTGTTGTGCGTAGTGCAAGTTATCTGACTTCGGATTCATATGCTCAAGTCTATATTCCTTATAGTGTAATTCCTAAATATCGTGACTCCAATTATGGAATACCTTATTTAGGTGCATTTGGTGTTACTTTTCTTGTAAAGGACGATGCGCAAGCCGAAGCGTTGCGTGCCGAAATTCAGGAAATTGTCCGTAAGGAAAATCTGTTGCATGCGGATGAATGGCAGGTGAATTTTTGGGAGCAACCTACTTCCCATTTGCAGCGATTGTTTAAACCTTATCCTAGTATGACAACCGGTGCATGGGCACAGATACGTTATCTCCTTTTAATATTGCTGGTGCTCCTGCTGGTTCCTGCCTTGAATTTGAGCGGAATGATAGCGAGCCGTATGGAAAGCCGCTTGTCGGAGATGGGAGTGCGTAAGTCATTCGGTGCCGACCGTGGCGGATTACTTTCACAAGTGATGTGGGAGAACCTCTTATTGACATTGTTGGGTGGTGTATTGGGATTATTGTTGGCGTGGTTCGCCCTGTATACTTGTCGTGAGTGGGTATTTATGATATTGGAAGACTGGGCCGAACCGGTTCCGGAAGGAGTGAATGTGCTGGTTTCCGGTGAGGTGCTGTTTGCTCCGATAGTATTTGCTGTTGCTCTTTTGTTCTGTATCTTGCTGAATTTATTATCAGCATTGATTCCGGCATGGTATGCATTACGGAAGCCGATTGTGTATTCATTGAATGAAAAAAGATAAAGACTATGCTGAAACTTATATTAAAGAACCTGTGGGCACGCCGTCGCCGTAATGTCTGGTTACTGGCGGAATTGATTCTGGTCAGTATTGTTACGTGGATTATCCTTGATCCGGTTATCGTGACGACGTATGACCGCAGTATTCCTTTAGGTTATGACACCGACCGCCTTTGTCTTGTTACTCTCAGTACCTTGCAGTCACAAGCGCCCGGTTATGATGAAGAGGCTGAGGATTCGGCCATGATTATGAAATCTTACTTCAATCTGACGCGATTGGTTAAGGACTATCCCGGCGTAGAATCGGCTACTCCGGTATTGGGTTTCGCTTATCCCAATTCTATGGGGAATGCCAATACATCTATTCGTGCGGAAGGTGACACATTGGATTTGCCGGTAATGATTATGGAATTTATACCTCATACGAATTTCTTCGAAACTTATGGTTTTCGTTCCGGACGAGGCAGGACACCGGCCGAATTATCGGACTATGACTATACGGAAAATGACATCGTAATGACTGAAAATACGGCTGAACATTTGTTCCACACTAAAAATGCGGGTAATAAGCGTTGTTGGTCTAAAGGGGGGAATGATACAATTTATTCGCCGGTTATTGGTGTAGTGGGAAACTTTAAGGCAACCAGTGATTCTCGTCCGGCTCCTGTCATTTTTCGTCCTTTGATATCTATCGATATGGAAGATGCTTACGATGATATGCGGATATTGCTTCGTCTGAAAGAAAATGTGAGTATGAAGCGTTTCTTGCATGATTTTCAACCGTGGATGGTGAAAGAGTTGCGGGCCGGTAATCTTTTTGCCCGTAACGTCCGGTCTTATGAAGCATTGATAACGAAAAATGAGTCTTATGATGTTACGCCGATGTATCGGCGTAATCTGGCAATGGCGGCATTCTTTTTAATTAATCTTTGCTTGGGTGTTATCGGTACTTTTTGGTTACAGACACGTACTCGCCGCGAAGAAGTGGGAGTGATGCTTTCCTTTGGCGGTACGCCGGGATATATTGTCCGCTTGTTGATGGGTGAAGGAGCGGTGTTGACGTTTGTAGCTGCACTGGCGGGCTGCTTGCTTTATTTGCAATATGCTGTCAAAGAAGGATTGGAGAGAGGTAACAACTGGAGGCAGATTATTGATGAATGTTGGATCACGGATTTCACGCAGCATTTTCTTATCGTGTCATTCATCGTTTTCTTTATCCTGTTGGCGGTGGTATTGATCGGAATCTATATTCCTGCTCGTAAGATTAGTCGTATTCCACCGACAGAAGCATTACGTGATGAATAAATAAAACACAATATTATGATTAAACTTTATCTGAAACAAGCTTGGACGCTGATAAAGCAGCATCGTCTCTTTACCGGCATCTATGTGGTGGGTACAGGGCTTTCAATAGCTCTTGTCATGACAATGTTCATCATCTTTTATGTGAAGTTTGCGCCTATATATCCCGAATATAATCGCAACCGGATGATCGTATTGAAAATGATGAAATCTTATCCTAAGGATGATGATAAGAGTTGGAACTGCTCCAGCGTCAGTTACGATGTGGTGAAAATGTTACAAGAATTGCCGCACTTGGACGCTATCGGTGCCGCGTCAGGCAGCTATCGAGAATATTACGTGGAAGTTCCTGACAATAATGAGCCTATTGGCATTACTCCGCTTTATGCCGATGCAGGATTTTGGCAGGTCTTTACCTTTCGTTTTCTGTATGGAAAGCCTTTCACACAAGCGGATATCGATGCGAAACGCAGGGAAGTGGTAGTTCCGGTAAGTCTGGCAAGGAGGCTGTTTGCTGCAGATGATGTGGTGGGCAGACGCTTTAAGATGGATGCGCAGGAATACCGGGTTTGCGGTGTGGTAGAGGATGTTTCTGCTGCTACGCCTTCTACCGTGGGAGATTTATGGATGCCAATAACGCTTAACTCTTGGATTAAGTCGGACAATTCCGAAAAGTTGGTTGGTAGTGCGGATATATATATGACGGCTCCCACTGCTACCGACAAAGAAGCTTTGAAGGAAGAAGTGCGTGAGGTTTTTCGGAAATTTAATCTTGCTGCTCCTAAATATATGAATGACCTTATGGGACAACCCGATGACTACTGGGCCAGCACATTCCGTGTAAATTCTTGCGGAGCCCCTGACCTGGCATCCGAGTTGAGGGGATATCTTTATATGTTGCTTGCTCTGCTTTTCATCCCTGCCATGAACCTGAGCGGCATGATGTCTTCGCGCATGGACGAACGCCTTTCCGAGTTGGGAGTACGCAAAACATACGGTGCTACCAACGGAAGCCTCATAAGGCAAGTGTTGTGGGAGAATCTTCTGCTCACCTGTATCGGTGGTTTGCTTGGCTTGCTAATTTCTTATCTGATAGTGCTGACGGCAAGCGATTGGATACTGACCCTGTTCGACAGTTATACGGATGCTGGGAAGACTCCTTTCCTCTCGTTTGAGATGCTATTTAATCCGATGGTTTTCTGTACGGCATTCGGACTTTGTGTGCTGTTGAACCTCATTTCTGCACTTATTCCTGCAATATGGGCATTGCGCCGCAACATTATTCAATCGTTGAACTCTAAACGTTAAGATGCTATGATAAAGATAATAAGACACCAGTTATGGAATCAGCGCCGGCAAAATGGGTGGATATTTGTGGAATTAGTCATCGTGAGCTTTTTCCTCTGGACGGTAATTGATCCTATCTATGTGCTGACTTCCAATCTTGCCCTTGACCCCGGTTATGATGAAGAACGGGCATACGCGCTTTATATGGATTATTATGATGAACTGCATGGTAAGTTTGACAAGGCACAAGATAGTGTTGCCATCAGGCAGGAAAATCTTTATCGCATTACCCGCTTGGTAAAGAATTGTCCCGAAGTGGAAAGTTTTGCCTTGGTGACTAATGCTAGTTTCCCAAATTGTAATTCGTGGAATGGCGGACAATACTTCAATGATACACTGAAGGTGCATTCGCAGTATTACCAGTTTGTGCAGGCAGAGGGTGGCGATGTATTCCGTACATTCGGCATGAAAGATGCCAAGAACGGGCAGATCATGTCTTTGCCCGAAGACTGTGCCGCCCGTGAGGGAGTGTTTGTATCCGAACGTATGGCAAAGGAGCTTTTTGGCACTGCAGATGCAGTGGGCAAGAGGGTGCGATATGGCGACAGTACTTTCCATGAAGTGATGGGGGTGTTGCAGGACTATAAACATCGGATTAATGAACAGCCGGGTAACCTGTTGATACAAGTGAATGGCAAGATTCCAAACCATAACTGGATTCAACGGATGTATATGGTCACTTTCCGGTTAAAGCAGAATGTGGATGTTGCTGTTTTTGAGAAGCGCTTCAAGGCGGAAGTGGTTCCACAACTCAATGTCGGTAATTTCTATTTCACGAAGTTGGGACGCTTCGCTGATATTCGTCGTCAATATGAAAATGAGAGTGGGGTGACGAATACTTTACGTCTGCAATATTCATTGGCGGGATTTGCCTTGCTGTGCGTGTTTCTCGGTATGGTGGGCACGTTCTGGATACGTTGCAATGCACGGAGGCAAGACATCGGGCTGATGCGAAGTATGGGAGCTACCCGGAAAGGAATCTGCAATCAGTTCCTCACGGAGGCATGGCTGCTGGTGACGGTGGCATTTGTTGTTTCCCTGCCATTGACAATACACCGTGTCTATGCATCCGGTTTTGCCAATCCTACTATGGATGGAAACCCCGATTACTGGCAAAATCAGCCGTATACGCATTTCTTTATTGTCAGCCTGCTGACTTATGTGGTATTGCTCATAATTGCTTTATTGGGTACTTATGCACCCGTCACCCGGGCAGCGAAGATATTGCCTGCTGAGGCTTTGCGTGATGAATAGGACAGAAGCGGACAATTGAAAACGAACAGGGTGTTCATTTTCGGACACATGCTTGTGAACTTAATTGGCTGATAATGAGTATATGTCTTTTTTGGCATATCATTTGATTAATATATGTGAAGAACAAATAAATAGCGAATTGAATCAATTAATAACAATTAAATACTTACCATTATGATTAAATTGACTGAGATAAACAAGATTTATCGTACGAATGAGATTGAAACCGTGGCATTGGAAAATGTAAACCTCGAAGTAGAGAAAGGTGAGTTCCTCAGTATTATGGGACCTTCCGGTTGCGGAAAATCTACGTTGCTGAATATTATAGGCTTGCTGGATGCCCCTACAAGTGGTATTATTGAGATCGACGGTACCCGTACGGATGGTATGAAGGATAAGGAACTGGCCGCTTTCCGTAACAAGAAGTTGGGTTTTGTATTCCAGTCTTTCCACTTGATTAACTCATTGAATGTGCTCGATAATGTAGAACTTCCTTTATTATATAGAAAGGTGTCCGCAAAAGAACGCCGCCGTTTGGCAGAAGAGGTATTGGCAAAGGTGGGTTTGAGTCATCGTATGCGCCACATGCCGACACAGCTTTCCGGTGGTCAGTGCCAGCGCGTGGCTGTGGCCCGTGCCATTATTGGTAATCCTGAGATAATCCTCGCCGATGAGCCGACCGGTAACCTGGACTCTAAGATGGGTGCTGAGGTAATGGAACTACTGCATCAGTTGAATAAGGAGGACGGACGTACCATCGTGATGGTAACCCACAATGAAGAACAGGCAAAACAGACAAGTCGCACGGTACGCTTCTTCGATGGTCGCCAGGTGGAATGACGGGGCAAATGAAAAAATGAAGGAATGAAAGGAAGGATATAATGATGCAAACTATTCGTCAGGCCTTTACGATTCTGAAGCAGAATCCATTATTGAGCACTATATCCATACTGGGTACGGCTTTCGCCATTACCATGATTATGGCTATCGTGATTACCTGGCAAACGAAATATGCCGATCTGGAACCGGAAGTGAACCGGAGCCGTTGTCTTTATTTCTCTGCTATGCATGTACAGGGAAAGGAGAATAAGGATTGGAACAACTTTGGCAAGCCTTCGGCTGCATTTATGAAGGAGTGTATACAGCCGCTTCCGGAAGTGGAAGCCTGTACGGCTTTCAGTACAGCAGATGTGGCGCTGGTATCTCTGACTGATGGGAACAACCGTTTAAAAGTGGATGCCATGAGTACTGATCCCGATTTCTGGAAAATCTTCAAACTGCAGTTTCTTGATGGAAAAAGTTTCACGGAGGCGGAACGGGGAGGAGATATGCAGTCAGTGGTTATTTCCGCTTCTGTTGCCCGTAAGCTATTTGGAACGACGGAGGCTGCGGGACGGCAGATGTTGTTGAACAGGGAGGTGGTACGGATCATTGGAGTTGTGAAAGATATTTCGGTTACAGCTAAGGACGCTTATGCACAAGTATGGAGCATGTACCATTCCAATGAATTGAACGTGACCGGTTGGTGGAGCTATAATGGAAATAGGACTATTGCCGTATTGGCGCGTACTCCTGATGATTTCCCTGCTATCAAACAAGGAGTCGAGAAACGGGTGAAAGACGTCAATGCCGGTTTGGAACAGAGGCAGATAGATATTATGGAACAACCCGATAACATTGTAGCACACGTAAACCACGTATGGTCTAATATAGGACCCAACTTGCCGATGCTTTATCTGCAATATGGAATTGCCTTGTTCATTATCCTGCTGGTACCCTCGCTCAATCTGTGCGGGCTGAGTAATAGCCGCATGCAACAACGTGTCAGTGAGTTGGGTGTGCGCAAAGCTTTTGGAGCTACGGATGGTACACTTGTCCGTCAGATATTGAATGAAAATCTGGTATTGACATTGATAGGAGGTGTGGTAGGCTTGATATTCAGCTACCTTGCTGTTTACGCCATGCGTACGTGGTTGTTTACCAACAGCGATAACATTGGTACGGCGGGCGATTTCAGTCTGAGTATGGGTGCATTGTTCAGTCCGGCGGTGTTTGTGCTGGCCTTTGTCTTTTGCCTGTTGATAAATCTGCTGAGTGCAGGACTGCCTGCCTGGCTTGCCACTCGCCGCACGATTGTGGACTCATTGAACGATAAATAAGAAAAGGAGATCTTATGAAATTTATATTACATAATTTACACATGATTTGGTCGCGCCTGCGCAGTAATGGATGGGTGTTGGCTGAACTCTTCCTGGTATTCATCGTGATGTGGTTCCTTTGCGATTCTCTGGGCTGTCTCAAGTATACTTTCTACCGCCCTTTGGGCTATAGCATAGACCACGTTTACCAGCTAAACACAATTATAGGAGGTGTCACCAGTGACACCACCTTGACGAATGCCGACAGATACCTGCGTGCATTGCGGAAATTGGAGCAGGAACCCAGCGTTGAGGCGGCTGCCCTGTGTTATTGGAGCCTGCCGATGAGCGGAAACAACAGCGACAACTCACTGGCCGCGCAGGACACCATCGGAGTGAATGCACGCATTATCCTGACTACCGGCGGATATATTGACGTCTTCCGCATGAGTGACGACCCGCAACGCCCCTTTGCCAAGACTCCTGCGGGGGAGAACAACGTGATGCTGAGCCAGGCAGCTGTGGACCGTTTCAAGAAGAGAATGCCGACCTTCTCACTGGATACACCGCTGAGTTACTATGGCGATACCACGTCGGTCGTTACGCAAGGCGGAAAGATAGAAGCCTTCCGCAGCTATCGTTACGGAAGCGATGCCTCGTGGTTTTTCTTTCGTCTGGACGAAAACCTGATTAAAACGCGGTTTGCCGACAATTGGGCGCAAATCGTTTTTCGTGTGAAAGCTGCTGCCGATGGCCCGGATTACCGTGCAAAGTTTGTCCGTGAGATTGCACCTCGACTGGACGTAGACGATTTGTTTGTAGCTGATGCTGTGCCTTATACTGAACAGCAGTTGCAGTTTGAAGTCATGAACGGAGATACGGACAAGGTGAACAGTCAGGCAATTGTAGTGCTTTTCCTGTTGGTAAATGTATTCCTGGGATTGATCGGAACGTTTTGGTTCCGTACCCGTCGCCGCCGTGGTGAGATAGCTTTGCGCTTGGCTATGGGTAGCACAAAGAATCAGGTATTCCGCCTCCTGACAGGCGAGGGACTGTTGCTGCTTGCACTGGTGACGTTGCCCGCAATGATTATTTGCTATAATATAGGTATAGCGGAGTTTACCGTCGGACGGTCGGAACTGATTTCCACATGGCCTGTAGAGTGGAGTTTTCTGCGCTTTCTGCTCGGTTCTTTGGGAGCTTGGCTGCTGATAGCATTGATGGTAATGGTGGGCATTTGGTTTCCGGCCCGGCAAGCGATGAAGATACAGCCGGCTGAAGCGCTGCATGAAGAATAAAAAGTGTTTGTATAAAGAACGGGAAATTGTAGATTTGTCAGTCTTATTTACTATAGCTGCCTCGTTTTGTAATTACTTGATAATCAGTGGTGATAAGGTGTGCTATAATCAGTATACGACTGAATCCTATTCAGTATACGAGTGAACCCTATTCAGTGTCGGACTGAATTAGGTTCAATGACGGCCTGAATCGGAATCTTATTTTATTGTAATGAATAAATATCAAATATTAATAGAAACGAAATTAAAGGAGAAAATTCTATGAAAGCTTTATTTATAACCCTGAGTTTATTATTTGCCGCAGTAGCCGGCACAGTATATGCAGCTAACGAAAAAGACCCGCAGGTTAGCGAAATTCGTAAAGTTGAGGCTTTCTCCTCCGTTGAGGTGACGTCCGTAGCGACAGTGTACTTCACGCAGAGCAACAACTACTCTCTGAAAATAGAAGGCAGGGAAGAATATGTGACTACCACGACTACCGAAGTGAAGAACGACCGTCTCATCATCGGCTTCAAGAATAAGAAGGATGGCAACAACAACCGCAACAAAGGTGTGACTATCTACTTGACCGCTCCCGACCTGAAGAACGTGGAATTCAGTGGTGTCGGCTCATTCAATTGCAATGAAGCGTTGAAACTGAGCGATGTGAAGTTTGAAATAGAAGGCGTGGGCAAGGTAAATGTGGAAGACCTGACGTGCAATTCATTGGTAGTGAAGATGGAAGGCGTGGGCAAGGCGGATATCCATGTGAATTGTGACCGTTTGCGTGCCAGTATGGAAGGTGTAGGTAGCGTTACGCTGAGCGGACGTGCGGGGCAAGCCGACATTTCAAAAGGAGGCATCGGTGGTGTGAATACACGTAACCTGAAAGTAGGAGAGTGACTATTGTCATTATAAACCGTAAGTAAATGATATGATTAAACAATATTTTACGCAAGCGTGGGCGCAACTACGCCAACAGCCGATAATCAGTGCTGTCAGCATAGCCGGTACGGCACTTGCCATCTTCCTCATTATGTTGGTGGTGATGATGCAGCAAGTAAAAGTGGCGCCTTTTGCTCCCGAAAGTAATCGTGACCGCTTTCTGCATGCGCACTATATGAGTATTACAAATCAAAATTGGGGTGGCGGAAGCAGTAACGGCCCTATGAGCGCAAAGACTGCACGAGAGTGTTTCCAGACGCTGAAGACACCTGAGGCAGTGACTATTTATACTTGTATGGTAATCTCTACTCCGGTCAACCTTCCGGGACAACCTTCCATAGGTATCGACCTGTTGCAGACGGATGATATTTTCTGGCGTGTGTTCGATTTCTCGTTTATCGGCGGGAAGCCTTATGATAAGGCAACGTTCGATGCTGGGCTACCGGTGGCGGTTATTACGGAAAGTGTGGCAAAGAAACTGTTTCAAAGTACGGATGTTGAAGGACGTGAGTTCCTGCTAAATCATGCACCTTATAAGGTGGTGGGAATAGTGCAAGATGTTTCTACGTTGGCCACATCTGCGTATGGACAAGTATGGGTGCCTTATACTTCAACAGAGATAACAAAGGATACATGGAGTGATGACCACATGGGCATGATGAGTTGTACCATCCTAGCACACGACCGCGATGACTTCGATGCGATCCGTGAGGAAGCCGAGAGGCGCAGACAGGAGTATAATGTGTTGATTGGTGCCGATGGTTACGAGTTGATTTACCGTAATCGCCCCTACGACCAGGAGAAAAGTGCAATAGCCTTTGCTGCCAATCTGGAACCGGACGTGGATCAGGCACGCAGGCAGAGACTGATAATCTTTGTTATCCTGCTGATAGTGCCTGCTATCAATCTAAGTAGTATGACGCAGAGCCGCCTTCGTCAGCGTGTGGCCGAAATAGGCGTGCGACGTGCATTCGGCAGTACACGGTTGGAACTGATGGGACAAATCATTGCCGAGAATTTTGTAGTGACCCTGATGGCTGGTGTACTGGGACTATTGTTCAGTGTGGCATTTGCTTATTTAGGTAATACATTATTGTTTGCACAGGAGTTCAGTCAGACTCTAAGCCCTCCGGCAGTGAATACTAGCATATTGTTGCATGCTTCTACCTTTGGCTGGGCATTGTTGTTCTGCTTCATATTGAATTTATTGAGTTCCGGTATTCCGGCATGGCGTGCATCGAGAGTAGGAATTGTAAATGCATTGGGCGGACGTCTGCATTAATCACTTATCACTAAACATTAATTACTGAAAGAAATGACTAAGAAACTTCTTACACAGATAAAGAATGAATGGCTCTCAAACCTATGGTTGGCGTTGGAGTTGCTGGTGGTGAGCGTAGTGATGTGGTATGTGGTGGACTACCTCTATACCCGTGCTGCCACTTACCTGGAACCGCGAGGCTTCAACATAGAGCACTGCTATCTCATTGAATTGGGAGAACTGACACCCAAGAGTCCAGATTATATGCCTGATAAGAGTAGGGACGACACACATGCGGATATTGCTGAATTGGTAGAGCGCTTACGTCGCCGTCCGGAGGTGGAGGCTGTCAGCCTTTCGCAAAATTCGTATCCTTATAATGGAAGCAATAGTAGCGGGGAGGTGCGTTATGATACGCTTCAGTCACCCGAATGGACTATCCGTAGAATGGTTACTCCGGACTTTGTGCGTGTCTTCCGCTATCAGGGTACACGGGGGGAAACGCCCGAACAATTGGCGGAGATGCTGGAACGCGGTGAATTTCTGGCTTCTGATAATCTTTATAGAAAGTACGACCATAAGTTGACGGAGTTTGTAGGCAAACGTTTCCAACTTTTCGGTGACACGACCAAGACGTATCAACTGGGAGCAGCCTTGCAGAATGTACGCTATCATGACTACGACCAGGCTCGTTCTTCGTATTGTTTCCTGGCCAAACAATCTTTCTATTATGTAGGTCTGGAACTCTGTGTCCGCGTCCGCGAAGGGCAGGATAATAATTTTATTACAAAATTGAAGGAGGACAGTGAAAGCCAGTTCCGTATAGGCAACCTCTTTATCTCGGAGATTCGCTCGTTCCACGATATACGCCGCAACTTCCAGCAGGCATGGACCAATGATATCCGTAACTATGTGATGGGTATGGGATTTCTGCTGCTGAATATCTTCCTTGGACTGCTTGGAACATTCTGGTTCCGTACGCAGCAACGCCGTTCGGAGATTGCATTGCATAAAGCACATGGGGCAACAGACGGTGCTATTTTCCGCCGATTACTCAGTGAAGGCTTGTTGCTGCTGGCGGTTGTTACACCTATTGCACTGGTCATTGACTGGAACCTGGCGCATCTGGAACTGAATTCATGGCGTAACGGTACAACGCTGGAATGGGATAGATTATTACTCTGTGCGGGTATTAGTTTTGTATTGATGGCGTTGATGATTGCCATTGGTATCGGTATTCCGGCACGTAAGGCAATGAAGGTACAGCCGGCTGAAGCCTTGCATGACGAATAAGTTTTTAAGATAAAACGAAATATTATGATACGACTCTACTTTCTTCAGGCATTTTACCATTTGCGCGAGAACCCAATCATTACCTGGGTGTCCATATTAGGTACGGCAATGGCAATCTGCATGATTATGGTGCTTGTTATTACTTTCCAAGTGCGACTCGTGGATTGTGAACCTGAAGTGAATCGCTCGCGTACACTTTATGTCCCTTATATGTCTGTAAAGCAAAAAGGAAATTCAGACAATGAGTCCGCCAATGCTTCCATGTCCGTGCGTACTGGGAGAGAGTGTTTCCGTGCATTGAGTATGCCCGAAGCTGTAACGTTAGCCAGTGGTGTCTATAGAGTTCGTGCTTCTGTTCCTTCCAGATCGAAAGCGACGGCGGATATGGTGCAAACCGACGAAGCATTCTGGACAATTTTCAGTTTTCATTTTCTGAGTGGCGAGGCATTTACCAAGGCTGACTGTGATGCCGGATTAACGCGTGCGGTGCTGGATGCTACTACAGCCCGCAGGCTGTTTGGCACTACGGATGCTGTGGGACATACAGTGCAACTGGATTATGTTGATTATACCGTTGCCGGAGTGGTTGCTGATGTCTCTATGCTTGCTACGGCTGCTTATGCACAGATATGGGTGCCTTATACTGCTGCGGGCGCAGAAGCTATGTCCTGGCAGAATGACACGATGGGGCCTATGCATGCTATTATCCTTGCACGCTCGTCTGCGGACTTCGATGCCATTCGTGAGGAAACTGAGCTGCTCCGCAAAAAGTATAATGACGGGTTGCAGGATGTAGAAGTCTTTTATCGCGGTCAGCCCGATACGCAACTGGCTTATCTTTATCGCCGCTGGTATGCAGAACCTGATGTCCCGGGAGTGATGTTGCGCTATGCTATTGTTGTCATCATATTACTTCTTGTTCCGGCGGTTAACCTGTCCGGCATGACCCTTTCGCGTATGCGTCGCCGTATGGCTGAAATTGGGGTACGCAAGGCTTTCGGTGCTACGGGCGGTGAATTGATGCGGCAAGTCTTTTTCGAGAATCTGGTGTTGACGTTGCTGGCAGGTATCGTTGGTTTGGCTTTAAGCTACGTTGCTACTTTTGCGCTGAACGGTTTTCTTTTCAGCAATTCGATGAATGCTTCTCTGAGTGGTGAGACTGCATTGACACCGGGAATGTTGCTGTCACCGTGGGCATTTATTGCAGCATTTGCATTCTGTCTCCTGATGAACATACTTTCCGCAGGTATTCCTGCATGGCGTGCTTCCCGGATGAATATTACTGATGCTATTAATCAAAGATAGATATGAAGAACCTGCTAACACAAATAAAGAATGAATGGCGGAGCAACCTTTTCCTGCTTGTGGAGTTATTGTTGGTTTTCGCTGTGTTGTGGTATATCGTTGACTGGGTTACGGTTACTGCACGTGTTTATCATACTCCGATGGGGTTCGATACAGAGCATTGCTACAATTTGTCTTTTAATAGCCTGCCTCCCAAATCTGCATTATATAATCCGGCTTTTACAGCCGAAGACGATGTGGATGCCCTGCTTGAGATTGCTGAACGTTTACGTCACCGTCCCGGCGTGGAGGGGGTTACTGTTTCACAGAATTGTTACCCATATAATGAGGGGAGTAGTGGAGCATTTTTTTATTTACAGGATACTATCTGTGTCACTGCTCATCAGATTTGGTCCGATCCGGATTTCTATCGCGTTTTTCGTTACCACACTGTTGATGGTGGTGGTCCGGATAAACTCGCTGCTGCTATTTCCGACCAAACTTTAGTTGTTACTTCCAATGTCACCGACAGGTATCCCCAACTGAATATGTCCGATGCCCGTTCTTTGCTGAACAAGGAAGTTTCTTTGACTTATCCCGACCGTGGTTATCATCGGCGTATTGCCGCCATTGCCGCCCCTGTGCGCAGTTCTCATTTTGAAACATCAAATGAGTGGGGTGGAGCATTTATCGGTCATAATCTAAATAGGGATGCCCTTATCAATGATTTGGGCAATGTGCGTTATGCCCAGGTCAGCCTGCGCGTTTCACCCGATGCGGACCATGACTTTGTGGATGCGCTTATGGAGGATGTGGACCGTCTTTATCGGGTAGGCAATGTTTACTTGCTTGATGCGCTTCCTTTCAGTGACATTCGCTACGTCCGGGAACTTGAAGATGTGAATGAGGTGAAGACACAACTTTGCATCCTCTTCTTCCTGATGCTGAATATATTTCTGGGGGTTATCGGTACTTTCTGGTTTCGTACACAGCACCGGTGCCGTGAAGTGGCGTTGCGTATGGCAATGGGATCCAGTCGTCGAGGTGTGTTCTTACGCCTGATGGGTGAGGGGTTGTTGCTATTATCGGTCGCTGCCGTTCCTGCTCTGCTGATTGCTTTCAATGTGGGTATTGCCGAGTTGGTAGACATCAGCAAGATACAGTTTACATTTGAGCGCTTCTTGATTGCGGCTGTGTTTACGTGGTTGCTTATGGCATTGATGATTGTTGTCGGCATTTGGTATCCGGCTTACAAGGCCATGCGGTTACAACCTGCTGAGGCACTTCATGACGAATAGTATTGTTTTATCAGAAAAAATAGAACTATGATAATCAGACAGGCATTTACACTTTTGCGACAAAATCCGTTTTTCAGCGTCGTTTCCATTATCGGTACGGCGGTAAGTATTGCTTTTGCTATGGTAGTCTACATGGTTTATGACATTCAGACTGCCAATATTCGTCCCGAATCGCATCGTGATCGGATGGTTTATTCTTCTTATGGCTATAGTTATCGTAAGGCAGATCATAGTAATGCGAACACGGGTATGTCTTATCAGGCTGCCAGCCGTGTTTTTGAAAATTTGCCTGGTGCGGAACTTGTTACTTATACCAGTTATTTCACCATGGAGTATTGTGGGGTTTCACCGGAGAAAGGTAGTCGCCGCCAGAAGCGTCGTGTCGATCTGAACTTCTGGCGTCTTTATGATATTCGTTTCGTAGCAGGTCGTTCGTTCGATCAACAAGAGTTTGATGCTTGTGCAGATGTTGTAGTCATTGCCGAGCGGTTGGCACGCGAAGCTTTCGGTTCGGCTGAAGAAGCTATTGGCAAGAGTTATTTTGTTGATTTTCGTCCCAAACGTGTAGTAGGGGTTACGGAAGATGTAAGTTCTCTTTTCACCTTTGCTTATGGCGAGGTGTGGGTGCCTTACTATACTAAAGACCCTGCATGGGGGAGTGAAGGATTACGTGGTGGTTTTGAAGCGATGGTGTTGTGTAAACCAGATGTCAGTCCCAATGAAATGAAACAACAGATAGAGAGTTCGCTGGATAGTCTGAATGCATCACTTACCGAATATGAATTGGTACTTCCTGATTTGAGCACCTATGCTGAGCGCCAGTTCTTCCGTGATGATTTCCTTAACCCTATGGCTACCTGTATCATTTTGGGGCTTATCCTACTCATTGTGCCGGCAATCAATGTTAGTGGACTTATCTCCTCTCAAATGTCTCGTCGTCTGTCGGAACTTGCGGTGCGTAAAGCTTATGGTGCAAGTCGTCTGACCTTGATGACACAGCTGCTAATTGAGAACTTGCTGATGGCATTCATTGGTGCATTGCTGGGATTTCTGCTTTCATGCCTGCTGTTATGGTTGGGGAAAGATTGGATGCTCGCAGGTGGATATACCGATACGAACTTCGAGGTAAGTATCTGGCTTTTCCTACGACCCACCGTATTTCTGACGGTATTGGGCGTATGCCTGCTTTTTAATTTTCTGTCCGTATTTATTCCGGCATGGAATGCTACTCGCCGTCCGATAGCAGAAGTTATCAGTGGAGAATAATTGTTTAAAAACTAAAGAGAAACCATTATGATAAAGTCTATCCTGACCCAAATCTGGAACCAGCGCCGTTCGAACAGTTGGCTCTTTGCAGAACTTCTGATTGTTTTCGTATTGTTATGGTATTGTCTTGATATGCTCTATGCTTTTGCTTATGCAGAACGTCAGCCTAAAGGGTATGATTTGGAACATGTATATAAAGTCAGTATTTCCACGAACCCCATGCAGTTGGTACTTTGTTCTTCCGAAGATAGTTTGCAAAATTTCTGGTTTAAGCCTATGGAGGAAGTATTCCGCCGGATCAAACAAAATCCGGATGTGGAGAGTGCCAGTATCTGGCTTGGTTCTGATGCTTATACTCGAAACACTGTATTTCAGGGATACACCACAGATAGCATAAGTGTGAAGGATGCTAATATTCGTTATGTATCTCCTGAATACTTTGATGTAATGCGTATTCCAATACAAGAAGGCACAGGAATGTTTTCTGCTGATATGAATGCCTTTGAAAGTACTTCCGGCTCTTCGCTGTCATTTGCTTCAGCCGAGTGGAATCCTGCTGTCACTCCATTGCCAGCTGTCATTACATTAGAGCTGGCTGACAGCCTTTTTCACGCTCATAACGGAGTATTGGGGAAGGAATTTTTCGATTATTATACAGGTAGCAGTCTCCGTTACCGGGTGACTGCCGTATGCGACCATCAGAAGACAGATGATTATGCCCGCTATGAATCTTTCATTTTAACCCCTCTTCCGAATTGGTTTTACAGAATGCAAGCTATTCCTTTTATTTCCATTCGCGTGCGCCCCGAAGCTGATACGAATGATTTTGCTACCCGCTTCTCCCGTGAAATGACTTCACGGTTGCAGGTTGCACCGTTCTATCTGTTTGAAGTCCGTAGCTATGATGAACAGAAAGCGGAGCGTGATGCATCCGAAGGGATTACTCCGTATATTCGCAGTGCACGGCTTATTGCTATATTCTTTAGCTTCAATGTTTTTATCGGGTTGATGGGGACTTTCTGGTTCCGTACCCGCCATCGCCGTAGTGAAATTGCTTTGCGTATGGCGATGGGAAGCAGTCGTTCCAGGATACGTTCCCAATTGTTGGGAGAAGGTTTGTTATTGTTGATACTGGCAGCTATTCCGGCTTTGATTATTTGTGGTAATCTGGTTATGGCGGAAGCTGTAATGACGGAACAGGCTGACGCTACCGGACTTCGCTTTGTGTTAGTCTCATTATTCACTTTCTTTCTTATGACCTTGATGGTAATTGCCGGTATCTGGTTCCCTGCTGCACAGGCGATGCGGGTGAAACCGGCGGATGCCTTACACAACGAATAGTCAGTTTTTCTTCTATATGTGCACCTTTTCTTTTGCATAAGGTAAAAGAAAAGGTGCATTCTATTCTGTATTTCAATATAATCCGTATATTTGCGAGGAAAATTCTTAGCACATTTATTCAAAAACAGAAGAAATCGAGATATGAAGAGACGCATTCTCCTCGTGATGCTGATAGGCCTGTTTCCTTGCATTGTATTTGCCGGACACCTTTATGCTGCAGAACGTACATACAACGTGCTTTTCATCCAGTCATATACTCATCGTACTCCCTGGAATGAACGTTTGACGGAAGGAGTGCGTGATGGTCTGTCACGTGGAGGTATAAAAGCGAAAGTTACAACAGAATATCTGGATGCCGATTACTGGACTTTCGCATCTGAGTGTGTCATTATGCGGCGTATTTGTGAACGGGCACGTCAGAAAAACACGGATATTATTATAACAAGCAGTGACGAGGCTTTCTATACATTGATGCATTGTGGGGATTCTCTGCCTTATAAACTACCGGTTGTAGTATCGGGTATTAAATATCCTAATGAAAAACTGATGTCGAAGTTACCCAATGTCTGTGGGTATACATCTAAGATCGATTTCATACATTTGCTTGAAAATGCACGTCGTGTATTCCCTAATCGTACAGAAGTAGTTTGTGTTTCAGATAGCAGTCTTTTAGGACTTAGAGGAGTTGCTGAATTAGAACGTGCGTGGCCTGATTATCAGCAGCTTCATCCTGAATATAAGTTGAAAGTAATGAATGTGCAGGCACAGGCTCCCAATCCTGTTATTGCTTCCATCTGTTATGATTATAACGCATATAACCGTATTGTCATTGCTCCCAAATGGACTCCTTTTCTCTCTTTTATCGGAAAAAACTCTAAGGCACCGGTTTTTGCCGGACAGAGTCTGGCTTTGACAAATGGAGTATTCTGTGTGCACGATATGGAGCCTTATGAAGGGGCCAGTGCAGCAGGTAAATGTGCTGCGCAAGTTTTGCAAGGTGCCACACCTTCTGTGGTTGGAGTTACGGATCTTCCAGGCAAATTGCTTTACGACTTTAAGCAGTTGGAATATTTCAGAGTAAATGCGGATAAAGTGAGTGATAGTGGTGTTATCATGAATGCACCTTTGATGGAACGTTACCGCATCTGGTTCGTGTTGTTCTACTCTATTGTTGTAGGTGCATTAGTTTTCCTCGTAATCTGGCTTTATCGTTTGAATCGTCATGAATCACGCCGTCGTATGCATGCTCAAACACGTTTACTGATACAGAATCGTTTGGTGGAGCAACGTGATGAATTTGATAATATTTTCTGCTCTATTCGCGACGGGTTGATTACGTATGATACGGATTTCCGTATACATTTTGTTAATCGTGCTTTGATGTTGATGCTCGAACTGGATCCTGATACTCATACGGCACGTTATTACGAAGGTCAGATGGCTGGTTCCATTTTCCATATCTATTCGAATGGGGAGGATATTCTACAGGCTTTACTGAAACAGGTGAGAGCTGAGCGTCGTGTAATACCTATTCCGGAGAAGGCTTTTATGCAGGAAGTTCATAAAGGAACTTATTTCCCTGTTTCTGGTGAGATTGTACCGATTTATTCCAAGAATAAGATGACGGGTATGGCTATTTGTTGCCGCAATATTTCGGAGGAAGAAATGCATAAGCGTTTCTTCAATCTGGCTGTGGATGCAAGTTCCGTATATCCCTGGCAATATGACATACGTACGCATAGTTTCCATTTTTCAGGTGCTTTGCTTGATTACTTCGGTCTTCCCGGCAAGCAGACTATCTTGCGGAAAGAATTGGAGCTTTTTATCCATGCGGATGATTTGGAAGAGGCTCACCGACATTTCACGGCCATTTTCAAAGGTGAGGAAATGGATACCCGTATGAGTTTCCGTATGCGTAGCGGAGAAGGTAAATATGAATGGTGGGAATTCCGTAGTGCCTCTTATAACGGTCTGGATTCTGAGGCGCCTTATATGGTATTGGGTGTTTGTCAAAGTATACAGCGCTATAAAACTACCGAAGAAGAATTGATTGCAGCCCGTGACAAAGCTTTGCAGGCTGATACTCTGAAATCGGCTTTCTTGGCCAATATGAGTCATGAAATTCGTACTCCATTGAATTCTATTGTCGGTTTCTCCGATTTACTGAAAGATATTGATGCATTCAGTCCTGAAGAAGTAAAACAGTTTGTAGATACAATCAATACGAACTGTACTTTATTGTTGGCATTGATTAATGACATTCTTGATCTGTCTCGCATTGAGTCCGGTTCAATGGACTTCCGTTTTGCCGGATACAACCTTATGTTTGTAATGCAGCAGATCTATGATTCTCAGCGTCTGAGTATGCCTCCGGGTGTAGAGCTGGTCATGAAATTGCCCGAAGAAAGTAAATCCATAGTAACGGATTCTATCCGCCTGAAACAGGTAATCAATAACTTCATTAACAATGCCAAGAAGTTCACGACTCAGGGTTCTATCACTTTCGGTTTCCAGACAGAAGACCCAGGCTACACCGTTTTCTTTGTAGAAGATACCGGAAGCGGTATTTCGGAAGAAAACCAGCGACGCATATTTGAGCGTTTCTATAAAGTGGATAGCTTTACGCAGGGTGCTGGTCTGGGACTAAGTATCTGCCAAACCATTGTAGAGCGTTTCAGAGGGGAGATAAACGTATCTTCTGAATTAGGAAAAGGTACACGCTTTACAGTACGTGTACCCGATTTTAATGAATAATGCGAATCAGTAGTTGAAACTGATTCGCATGAATAGTATTATTCAACTCTTTTGCATCCGTTAGCTTGCAGGAATTCATCCAGCAGTATTTCGTAATTCCCCTGTATTAAGATGTGGTGGTTTCCCAATGGATTTTTGAGAAAGTACTCTGCAGGTGTATCCATTTTTATGCGTACTTGTGTGCGGCACATGTTGATGTAGTTAGTGTTTTCGGTTAGTGTACCTGTACTCAGGTAATACTCGTCCAGACATTCTCCGCCACATTTTACCAAAGTTACGTGTCCTGTAGGCAGGATTCCCTGAATACCGATACCCGTCTCTGTTTCAAAGTGGTTGCGGATAATGTATTGTTCGGTTTGTGCAATACCCACGGTGCAGTGTGCAAGTACGATTTCGTTGGTGCGTGCATTGATCATCGAAGGGTTTGCCATGAAAGAAGCTTTGCCAGTCAGCACTTTTACGGCAAGCTGGGTAAAGACAGATTGCAGGTCACCTTCGCAGCCGGCAATGATACCATCATCGTTCAATAGGGAGAGAGCGAGGCATCCGGTGGTTCCGGTTTGTTCTATCAGCTTGAAGCAGCTCAGAGTGAGTGCGCTCAGTTTTTCTTCTTCCACAATCCGCTTTATGGCACGATACAGACGCATTGCCTTTATCAGATCTTCCGGACTTGCTTCTCGGCAGGCAAGTGCTTTACCTGCAAAGGTTGCACAGGCTTCGCCTACTTCATCATCCGTTATTTGATTGTAGTACTTATAAACACGATCCAGTGATATGTCAGTGTATTCAATTCCCCAACGTCGTTTGGAGAGGAGGTAATCTACATTGCTGGAAACGAGCCAGGAAGAAGGAGCACCTATTACGCCGATACGCGATCCTGAGAGTGCTCGTTGAGCTTTGAAGTTGCTGTATAGTACAAAGATACGCTTGATGATTTCGGGTAGCTCTCCGTGCAGAATTTCGCTTTTCATACCCCGGCCACGTAACCAGGACGAAATTTCGAGGGCAGCGGCAAGCGAGTTTTGCATACCATCCGCCAGTAAGATAGCAGGGCGGGGTAGAGACTCGAAGTGTTGGATAACCAACCGTTCTACACCGCCGGTAGCAATGAAAAGCAGGCTGAAATCGTCTTTTGTGAGTTTGTTGATGTTTTGATATTCTACAATATTTACAGTGAAATATTTCTCCAGTTCGTTTAAGATAAGTTCGTGGGAGCCGAGAATGGATGCTTGCTTATGAAGCAAAGATGCAAATGTTATCAGGTTTAATACCATGGCATTGTATACGATTTACGATTTGAGAATAATCAAAGGTACAATTTCTTTTGATACAATCACTATCTTTTAAGTCATAGCTAGTGTTTTTAAACTTTTTTGCCAATGCTTTCCTGTCATTTCAAATAAAGTGTTACTTTTGCACCTTTGAATGCATATATATGAAAGTGTATCGCCAATCGTTAACATTTATTTGTCAAATTGTAAATACTTAGACATGCCAGCAATATCTATTCGCGGAACGGAGATGCCCGCGTCTCCTATCAGAAAACTGGCTCCTCTGGCTGATGCAGCCAAGCAAAGGGGAGTGCACGTATTCCATCTGAACATCGGACAACCCGACCTGCCCACGCCGCAAGTCGCGATTGATGCTATACGCAATATCGACCGGAAAGTTCTGGAATATAGCCCCAGTGCCGGATATCGTAGTTACCGTGAAAAACTGGTGGGCTATTATGATAAGTTCAACATCAAGCTGACGGCAGATGATATCATCATTACTTCCGGTGGTTCAGAAGCTGTATTGTTTTCTTTCTTAGCGTGCCTTAATCCGGGTGACGAGATTATTGTTCCCGAACCGGCTTATGCCAATTATATGGCGTTTGCTATCTCTGCCGGTGCCAAGATTCGTACTATAGCCACTACGATAGAAGAAGGTTTCTCACTTCCTAAAGTAGAAAAGTTTGAAGAACTGATTAATGAGCGTACCAGAGCTATCCTGATCTGTAATCCTAATAATCCGACTGGTTACCTTTATACCCGTCGCGAAATGAATCAGATACGTGATCTCGTAAAGAAGTATGATTTGTTCCTCTTCTCCGATGAGGTGTATCGTGAATTCATTTATACAGGTTCTCCTTATATTTCTGCCTGCCATCTGGAAGGTATCGAAGATAATGTAGTATTAATAGACTCCGTATCCAAGCGTTACTCGGAGTGTGGTATCCGTATCGGAGCTTTGATTACGAAGAATGCGGAAATTCGTAGTGCTGTAATGAAGTTCTGTCAGGCACGTCTCAGTCCTCCGTTGATTGGTCAGATTGCTGCCGAAGCTTCTTTGGATGCCGATGAAGATTACTTGCGTGATACGTATGATGAATATGTAGAACGCCGTAAATGCCTGATAGACGGATTAAACCGTATTCCCGGTGTGTATTCACCTATTCCTATGGGAGCATTCTATACAGTGGCGAAACTTCCGGTGGATGACTCCGATAAGTTCTGTGCCTGGTGCCTTTCCGACTTTGAGTATGAGGGACAAACCGTATTCATGGCACCAGCTTCCGGCTTCTATACCACTCCCGGTTCCGGTCGGAATGAAGTGCGTATAGCCTATGTGCTGAAGAAGGAAGACCTGACTCGTGCGCTCTTTGTGCTTTCAAAGGCATTGGAGGCATATCCGGGAAGAACGGAATAAAGTGATAAGGTGATAGGGTGGTAAAGTAATAAAGTTATATCACTTTACCATCTTATCACTCTATCGCTCTACCACCCCTATTACTCTATCGCTTTATTATTTAATTAATTAACCCTATGAGCCTGCCGTTGTTTTTGGCCCGACGTATTTACCGCGACAGAGATGCTGGAAAGCAAGTTTCACGTCCTGCTGTGCTCATTGCCCTGATAGGTGTTGCTATCGGTCTGGCAGTGATGATCATTACGGTGTCGGTGATTGTGGGGTTCAAGAGCGAAGTGCGTGGTAAAGTCATAGGTTTCGGTTCGGACATTCAGATTACGAATTCGGATGCTGCACGTTCCTATGAAACGCGTCCTGTGGTTGTGAATGATAGTGTTATCTCCATTCTTTCCGAATATCCTGAGGTAAAGCATGTACAACGCTATTCCACTAAACCGGGCATGGTGAAGACTGCCGAAGATTTTCAGGGTATGGTTCTGAAAGGGGTAGGATCAGAGTTTGATCCTGCCTTTTTCCGTGAACATCTGGTGGAAGGAGAGTTACCACAGTTCAGTGATACAGTTTCTTCCAATCGGGTCGTCATTTCTAAGGCACTTGCCACAAAGTTAAGATTGAAACTCGGAGATAAGATAGATACCTATTATATACAGGATGATATCCGTGCCCGCCGGTTGCAGGTTGTGGGAATCTATCAGACTAATTTCTCGGAATACGACAACCTCTTTCTTCTTACAGATTTATATCTTGTAAATCGTCTTAATAACTGGGAGCCGGGGCAGGTGAGCGGTGCAGAACTACAGGTACGCGATTATGATCGTCTTGAGGAAACTACCTATCAGATTGCTGCCGACCTGAACGGAATAGAGGATAAGTACGGAGAAGACTATTGCGTGCGCAACGTGGAGCAACTGAATCCCCAGATATTTTCTTGGCTCAGTATTCTGGATGTGAATATCTGGGTAATATTGATATTGATGGCTGGCGTAGCAGGTTTTACCATGGTATCCGGTTTATTGATTATCATCATTGAGCGTACTTCCATGATTGGTGTGCTGAAGTCTCTTGGTGCTAACAATACCACCATACGCAAAGTATTCCTTTGGTTTTCAGTTTTTCTTATCGGAAAAGGTATGCTATGGGGCAATGCTATCGGATTGGCATTTTATTTCTTGCAAAAGTGGTTTGGAATCTTCAAGCTTGATCCTGAAACGTATTATATGGATACTGTTCCTGTATCTTTCAGTATCCTGTTGTTCTTATTACTGAATATTGGCACTTTACTGGCATCCGTTCTGATGCTTTTAGGACCTTCTTTCCTGATTACACGCATTCATCCTGCCAATTCTATGAGATACGAATAGAAATGCCGCATTTCATCGTCCTAAATGCCACACCTCAACAAGTGAAATGCCACACTTCGTGGGTGATAAAGTGTGGCATTTGTTCTATTGAGTTGTGGCATTTAGGACGATGAGTTGTGGCATTTGAAATGCTAACCTTGTGGCATTGGAAAATAGTCATCTTCTTAGGAAATCACTTCTTTTTCTGAACTGGCAATATAGCTTCCAGCGGAGTGATTGCATCGGCTGTAAAATATCGAATACCGGAAGGGTAAAGAAGTAACGCCGTTCTTCTCCGAGGTCCTTTGCCGTCTTATTGATAATCAAAGCTTGCATAGTGTATCGCAGGGCGAACATCAGAAATGCAATGCCGGCTGTCAGCCAGTGAAAATTCAGTATTCCAATCACCAGGGCTGCTATCCATGCTGTATGGAATAATAACCGTGTTGTAGTTTCAAAGCCCGATAAATAGCGTTGGATACCCTGGTAGAAGTGTGCTGTACCCATATAGCTGATTTTCTCTTCCCGCCAGTCTTTGACGCGGTAAACGGGTTGTACGCGTACCACTGCGTTGGCATCGGTCTCTATTCTCGTATTTTCGGCTGTAGCTGTCCTGTTGATGAATAAATCGTCATCTCCGCGTTGCAGGTTCAAGTGTGCTGAGAACCCTTTTTGGGCATAGAATAACTCTTTCCGGTATGCCATGTTGCGTCCGATACCCATATAAGGCTTTCCTGCCAGTGCATAGCCCAGATAGCGCATGGAAGTGAACAGATTATCAAAAGACACCCGTTTGTGCAGCCAGCCTTTTCCACGTTCGTATCCGCTGTATCCCAGTACGATTTGTGCACGGGAGGTAAAGTTACGTGCCATGGTGCGCAGCCATTGGTTGCTTTCGGGCAGACAGTTTGCGTCGGTAAACACAAGCCAGTCATATTTACTTGCCTTTATTCCGAGAGTGATAGCCAGCTTCTTACGGCTGATGTAGCGTGAAGAACTTGGAACGAAGCTATGATACAGGTTCGGGTACTTTTCCCCTTGCAGGGTCAGGTAGTCTTCGCTTTCGTCCGTGTTGCCATCGTTGATGACGATCACTTCGAATTGCGGGTAATCTTGCTCCAGCACAGCAGGCAGATTGCGGCGCAGGTTTTCCACTTCCTCACGGGCATAGATGATGACCGATAAAGGTGGCAACTCCTGTGAAAAATGTATGTCACTTCGCTTTACGGCACGGCTACGGGTATGTATACGATTATAAAGACAAAAGTAATAAAGGAGTTGGATCAGGAAAAGGATACCGACAGCGGCAAGTAATGCTTGTTCTGTAGTATTGAATGTTAATGTTTCCATGTGGTCGTATGACGTTTTTTGTGTTGCAAATGTACACAAAAAATATGATTATACGACAGGTACCACCACAAACTTGCTTTCTGGGAAATACTTATTCAGATACCGGCGGATATACAGCATCGTATCTTCTTGTATTGTAGTATCTTCTACGGTAGGATAGAGATTATACAGCACCGTATCCAGCTGTATTCCTCTGCTTCGGATTGCCTCGAAACTGAGCAATGTATGGTTGATACTTCCCAGCTTGCCGGAAGTCACGAATATCAGTGGATATTGTTTTTCTGCAATGTAATCAATCGTCAGGTAATCTTCGGTAAGCGGAACCATTAGTCCGCCTGCACCTTCCACAAGCACTACATCGTAGCGTCGGGCAAGTTCTTGCGTGGCACGTTCTATCTTTCCGAAGTCAATCGGGCGGTTGTCGATGCGTGCAGCCAAATGAGGGGAGCAGGGATAAGAGAATATCTCAGGCATGGTCAATCCCTCACGATCCTCCTCTGTTATACCAATACCCATGAGGCGGCGGTGCAGGTCTATATCCTCGGAATGCCCGACGTTACCTGTCTGGATGAATTTTTGCGTGATAACACGTTTACCGCTGCCAATCAGTTGGCAGGCATAATAAGCTGTACAATAAGATTTTCCGGCATCCGTGTCAATACCACTGATAAAATAGACATTGTTTTCCATTGCTTTATTTGTTTTTCTTTCGTGTGACAATATAAATAGGATGGTACGTCAGAGTGACGTTGCCATCTTCTCGGCTGAACTGCTCGGTATATCCGTTGCAGAAGGTCTGTAACCGTCCTCGTGTCCATACTTTCTTTTCCGTTCCTGTTACTCCGGTTTCTTTCAGATGTTGCAATACCTGAAGTGGAGTATTAAAGGGGAGAGAAACTATTTCCTCTTCTGCGTATACAGTCTCAAAATGAGGAGCAAGCAGTTCTTTTAAGGTTTCTATCGACAGATACTCAAGTCCATGGCCTGTGAGTGTGTGGATTTCGCGCATATTTTCAGCGCCAAAGGTACTAAAAGCCAGATAACCCTCTTCCGACAGGAAACGATGACAACGGGCGAAGAACGCCTCTGGATCATTGAACCATTGCAAGGTAGAACAGGAAGTGATTAAATCCGTTCCTTCGGGAAAGTCCAAGGCTTCGGCATCCCCCGGAATGAATTGCACCATATTTTGTGAAAGCAAATCAGTAAGACATTCTCTCATTTCCGGACATAAATCATTCAGCAGCAAACTTTCCGGTTGTAGCTTGTCCAACAATAACCTGGAATAACTGCCTGTACCACATCCAAATTCTACGATACGATGAAAGAGGGAAGTATGCTCTGCCAGTAACCGTAACATTTTCTCGGCTACTTGTTGCTGTACCCGTGCTTCGCGTGAGTAGGTATCCCGTGCACGGGCAAATCGTTCTGCAATCAATCTTTTGTCCATATATCCTGCAAATAGTATCGGAACAGTTCAACTTGATAATGAGCATCTTCCGTATAATGTACCCATATCTTTTTCCGGTTATTCTCTTCTTCTTTACGCCAGGCATTCAGTTGATTATCGGGTGGAATGATACGGTCGTTACTTCCCACTACTACTTGTTGCCAATGGAATGAAGTAGTAGGTTGTGCGAGATACATGCGTTCTATTTCAGCCAGTTCTTCTTTCAATTCTTCCAATGGTCGTCTGGGAGTAATATTCAGAAACTCTTTGAATGCCTCTCCGTTGAAGCACATCCTTCTTAGAAACTTATTCAGGGAAGGACCTGTCAACCCTTCCAGGGTTCCGTGATAAATAACGGATGGAATGCCACACGTATCATCAATAGGATAGGGAGTGCCGTTAATGGCTATACTATTTTTGATTATAAGAGATGTATCTGTTTCCTGTAATTTACCCATTACCCGAGATGCAGCCCATACACCCATTGACCAACCGATTACATTGATCTCCTGATATGTTTTCAGCAATGAAGTATCAAAATCCAGTGTCCGGTAATCATAACAGAGCATATAGTCACTGTCCGCAGGTTGATAACCTTTGAATGGTGTTTCGTCGGCTCCCCATCCGGCAAAGAATAGCAATAGCCGGGGATGCTTGTCTTTTATTATATAAACTTGTTTCATAATCCTGTATATCTATATAATTATCTTTATCAGTTTCCTGATTTCTTCTTCCCTTATCTCCGCTGTCAACGAAAAACGAATGCGTGATGTTCCTTCCGGAACCGTAGGAGGCCGTACCGGCAAGGCATAAAACCCATGCCGTTGTAACTCTTCCGCCTTTAGAATCGTGTCTGAGCTTTTCCCTACAATCATCGGTACTATATAACTGTTACTCGGACAAGTATATCCTTTTTCTTTTAAAGCTTCGCGAAGAATATTGCTGATATTTTTTAAATGTATTCTTCGCTCTCTGAATTCAGCCAATCGCCGCACAATAAACAAAGTCCATGCGATATTTATCGGAGGAAGAGCTGTTGTAAAAATAAGTGTCCGCATCCTGTTCACCAGATACTTCCGGATGGTGCGCTGACAAACGATATATGCTCCGGCTGATGCGGCTGCTTTGCCAAAAGTCCCTACCAGAAAATCAATCTCCCGAATACATCCGGCTTCTTCTGCACACCCCAGTCCTTGTTCACCCCGCGCTCCGAAAGCGTGTGCTTCATCCACGTAGAGTAACACATTCTCATACATACGTTTCAGTCGTACCAGTTCTTTCAGATCGGCTATATCTCCGTCCATACTGAAAATGCTTTCGGTGACAATAATCACCTGTCTGTATAACGCATGATTTTCAGCTAATAATCGTTTCAGTTGTTTCAGATCATTGTGCCGGTAACGGATACATTTTGCTGTCGAAAGTCGAATGCCGTCAATCAGGCTTGCGTGTACCAGTTTATCTGCCAGTATCAGGGTCTGTGCGTCGCTCACGGCAGGTAGAATACCTGTATTAGCGTGATAACCACTGTTGAATACCAGTGCTGCTTCAGTTCCAAAGAGTTCTGCGAGCGTCTGTTCCAGTTCCTCATAGATGGTGAAGTTACCTGTTAATAGACGTGATGAGGAAGATGTTGGCAAAAAACTGTCGGCTGTCAGTTCTTTCAGAAACTCCTCCCGCAAGGTCCGGTCTGTAGCCAGTCCCAGATAATCATTAGAGGAAAGATTTAGCATTCGCTGTCCGTTTGCGATGACATCCCGTCCTTCATGGATCAGGTCGGGTAATGTCCGCAGATTACTGCTCTCTTTCAGTTCTTGCAGCTCCTGCTGCATTTGCTCTATTATACTCATTCCATTTCTCCTATAATCTTCAACAATCCGCTTGTCAGCTTCGTCAATTGCTCCGGTTCTATGATAAACGGTGGCATGATGTATACCAGTTTTCCAAAGGGGCGTACCCAAATGCCTTCTTCCACAAATCGTTTCTGCATCCAGGCCATGTCTACCGGATCTTGTACTTCAATTACTCCGATGGCACCCAATACACGGACATCTGCTACCTGCGGAAGTAGTAGTGCTGGTTCCAGTTCACGCCACAACTGTTCTTCAATGCGGCTCACTTTTCCTTGCCAGTCATATTCGGGGGAAGTCAGCAAGCGTATGGAGGCGCATGCCACTGCACATGCCAGTGGGTTTCCCATAAATGTGGGGCCATGCATGAAAGCACCCGGTGCGTGATTGGAAATCGCATCCGCTACTTTATTTGTGGTCAGCACTGCAGACAGGGTCATGTATCCTCCTGTCAATGCCTTGCCTATGCACATAATGTCTGGTTCCACGCCTGCATATTCCCAAGCAAACATCTTGCCCGTACGCCCGAATCCAGTGGCTATTTCATCAAAAATCAGTAATATATCATATTCCTTGCATATTCTGGCCGCTTCCCGTAAGAATTGCGGATGATAGAACCACATGCCGCCTGCACCCTGAACGATGGGTTCCAGAATCAGTGCTGCCAGTTCCTCATGATGTTTTTCTATAATATCCAGCAGTTCCAGTGCATCATCCGCATCCCAATCGCCATCGAACCGTGATTGCGGACGGGATGAAAAGTACCGTACCGGCAATGCCGAACCGAATAGGGAATGCATTCCAGTTACGGGATCGCATACGGACATTGCATTCCAGGTATCTCCGTGATAACCGCGTCGAATGGTTACAAAATTACTTTTTTTAGCCAGATGTGCCCAATCCGGTGCCGACTGACTCATGGCATACCAATACTGTACAGCCATCTTCATAGCTACCTCTACAGCTACCGAACCTGAGTCTGCATAAAATATCTTTTGCATGGATGGCGGTACAAGTGGCAACAGTAATTTACCCAGTTCTATGGCCGGGTCATGTGTCAGTCCACCGAACATGACGTGCGACATTTTTTCCGTTTGCTCCCGGAGAGCCTGATTCAGTACCGGGTTATTGTATCCGTGTACCATGCACCACCAGGAAGACATACCTTCTATGAGCACCTGTCCGTTTTCCAGTGTAATGGTTGCCCCGTCTCCACGTCTCACTTTATATACAGGGAGTGGGTTGGTGGTCGATGTATAAGGATGCCATAAATGCTCCTTGTCGAATTGTGAGTCGCTGAAACGATATCCCGCATCTTCTATCAGCACTTTGTCTTCCGAAACTTTAGATCCGAGAGTAGTCAGCAAATCTCCCACGATGGCGGAGTTTACACCTATGTACAAGGATTTTTTCACAGCTTCTTTTGTTAACTGAGAACGTCCGCCGGCAAATCGCAGATAAGCTGTCGGATTGATGAAACGGAACAAAGCAATGGTGGTCAGCACTTCTTCTTCTGTCAGTTGAGTTTGGTTTTCCAGCGGTGTTCCCGGGATGGGTTGCAACAGATTCAGGGGAATGGAAGATACTTCCAAATCTCTCAATGTAAAGGCAAATTCAATTCGTTGTTCAGCTGTCTCTCCCATACCGATGATACCTCCGCAACAGATATCCATTCCTACGCGGCGGGCGGCTGCCAGTGTCTGTAGTTTTTCTTCCTGCGTATGTGTGCTGCACAGGGTAGGGAAGTGGCTTGGGGCAGTTTCCAAATTACAATGGTAGCGCGTCACACCTGCTGTATACAAAGCACGTAGTTCGTCTTCGTTCAGTAATCCCAGTGAAGCACAGAGTTGAATGGAACTTTTTTGCCTCATATAGCGTGCTGCTTCACACAGTTTCTCCATATTCTTTCCTGAAGGTTTCCGTCCACTGGTTACCAATGAGAAGCGTGCCACGCCTTGTGATTCGTTGTGTAGTGCATGACGCAGGCATTCCTCCTTATCCACCAGATCGTAAACATCTGCTTTCGTCTTATAGTGTGATGATTGGGCGCACCATTTGCAATTCTCAGGGCATCGGCCGGATTTTGCATTGATGATAGAACACATATCAAATTCCTGTGATGCCCGTGCGGTCGTAATCTCGTGTGCCGCTTCATAAAGGCTTTCCTTATCCGGCTGTGTAGCCAACCATTCTGCTTCTGCCTGTGTGATGGGTACATCTTGCAGTACTTTGTTTTTCAATTCTTCTACTGTCATATTCTTACGTTGGTTTTAGGAGAATACAAAACACAAATGACGCGGGGCGTGCAAATCTGAAAACAGCATTTGCATGATCCGCGTCATTTGTATTCCACTCTTTTTTATAATAGTGTTTATATCTTTTTTCCCTTCAGGACCGATGGTAGTCGGACACAATACAGGCAGCAATCCCTTGAAACCGAAGATTTCAAGCATTGTTCCCAATCCGTTTTCACATCCCAGCGGTATGCCTATATCCGTTTCCTGTCCTTTATCGTTATCTGTATCTTCCAGGTTTTGTCCGCCGGTTTTGTAGCCGGCCGATGTTCCGGAATTTTGTTTGGAAAGAGAACAATCTGCCACATTTTTTGGCAGACAACCAATAGTGACACAACGGCCCAGACTGGCAAATGCAGCATAGGCTTTCCGGCTCCATTTCCGGAAGCGTATAGTCGTTCTATAAAGTCGTCTTTTCCTCATGATATTGGGCTATCGGTATTGAACCGATAGCCGGTATTATTTTTGTTAATCGGCTGCAAATGTAACAAAAATATTTTCGTTTGTGCGACTTCTCGCAGATAACTCTGTTTTATTTAGTCATCGATATCAATTACCCGCATCTTCGAATCGAACTTGATTTCCCAACGGTTAGACAGCTTCACTTCATATTCTTTCTTATCTTTCTCTATTTGTACGATCTTAGCATCCGGATAGTTAGTCTTTATATAAGTGCGGATAGCTTCCGGGATGATTTGTGCAGGAACTTCACTCTGCTGGCATTTAACTTCTGTCCATTCTCCCGCCTTATCGAATTCAACTTTTTCTCCATTGGTGAAGACTACATCGTAACTCTTGTAGAACAATTCCGTTTCCTGTTTCGCCAATGCTACTTTGTGATCTTTAAAATAAGTGTTGAGGAAAGTCTGAGCCTTTGCTGGGAGTTGATTGACTTGGATGGGTTTATCATTATCCGCCATAATCATTGTGTGCATCGTGAACATACATACTAATAACAAAACTAACTTTTTCATATTCTTCTATTTTTAATAATTAATACTTTGGTTTATTATGATATTGCAAATATAGAAGGAGAATCTGGAAAGAAACTGGAATAAATTTCTTTTTTAAAGTTTAAAAGCAGGAACGAATTCACTCAGTTTCCCATTGTAAGTTAGTGTCAATTTATGCATTGCCCTTGTTACGGCCACATAGAGCATACTTTTATCAATAGCTGAGTTATAGTTTTTGTCATTGACGTAAGGAATGATAACTTCATCAAATTCCAATCCTTTTGCCATATGAGATGAGGTAACGATGATACCCTTCACAAAAGCGGAGCTTTGATTGGATAGAAAATAAACTTCGGCAGTATATGTCTGTAGACTTTCTGCCAGTTCTTTCGCTTGTGCTTCAGTTTTACATACTATTCCGAGTGACTTATAACCGGATTTCTTGAAGGATGAAATCAGGTCGATAATACCGGAGTTTTCTTTTTCTGTATTCTCAAATTGTAGGACTGAAGGGAATTCACCATGTCGCATGACGGGTTCTAACTCATTATTCGTTTGAATTTTTTGTGCAAAATCCGTAATCTCAAATGTAGAACGGTAACTTTTGCAGAGCTTCATTACTTCGCCCATAATGAATGCTTTTCTGATCATTCCGGCAGTTGACGAACTATAAGGATTGACAGACTGGAAGGCATCTCCAAGAATTGTTTTCCGGCAGGGATAAAGTTTCTGGATAACTTTGTACTGAATCGGAGAGTAATCCTGCATCTCGTCTATCAAAAGATGCTTGACACGGCATTGGGTAATATTCCCATCTAAAGCCAGATGTAAATAGGTTAAAGGGGCCAGGTCAGTATATTCCAGTATTCTGTTTTTCCGTAATTTGAATAATTCGGGTTTCCCAATCCATTCAAAGAACTCTTTATAAACCTGAAGATCATTGTTACCTGCAAACATTTTCTTTATTTCTTTCTTCAACAGATTCCTGTCGGCGGTGGTAACCGTAAAGTAGTATTGTACTTTCATCATTTCCAGGATATAATCCGTCATTGCCTCGAATCGTTGACGCATGGGATAACGGTTGAAGCGTCTGAATTGCTCTTCAATATATTCAGCCGGAATAGTGATGTGCTTGGTGAGTTTTACATCTGTAGCTTTGAAACAGTTATTTTCCATATAGAGAATAAACTTGTCAAGCTGTGAAATGAACTCGAAAGAGGATTTATATTTTATCCGTTCTATAAAACTCTGAGTTGTTTTCCCTAGTAATTCCGTTACCTGTTCAAAGAAGCTCTGGTATTTGTATTTGTTTTCAAGAACTCCCGAAAGAATCTGTTCCATACTGGTTTCAGGCACACTTTCTTCTCCTAACTCGGGAAGGACATTCGAGATGTAATCGCCAAAAACCTTATTAGGCGAGATTATCAGTATGTCTTTTGAAGATATATTCCCTTTCAGTGTATAGAGCAGGTAAGCGATGCGATGTAAAGCAATAGACGTTTTGCCCGATCCGGCAACTCCTTGGATAATCAATATATGGGCTTCCTCATTGCGAATAATCCGGTTCTGCTCCCGCTGGATGGTGGTAACAATATTCCTCATTTTATCGTTTGCATTACTACTGAGTTCTTTTTGGAGAATTTCATCATGAACCGTCAACGAACTTTCTATCATGTACTCCATTTTTCCTTTGCGGATGCGATACTGACGTTTGAGCGAAACATCTCCACTGATTTCACCGGCGGGAGAGGTGTAAGTTGCTTCTCCCAGTTCATAATCGTAGAACATACTGGAGATGGGAGCACGCCAGTCGTATATCAGATTCATCTTGTTTTGAGAATCGTAAAATGTGTGTATACCTATATAAATAGGTAGAATGTTGGCACCGTTTTTCTTTTCTTTAAAATCTATCCTTCCGAAATAAGGAATGTCCAGTATCCTGCCCAGCCGCCTGCGTTTATCAATCACACTTTCACCCAGTGCAAAATGATTGAGGATACTCTCGCGCATAGAACGGATTTCATGAGGATCGATATCTTTGTTCGACCAGATATAATCTTTATATTCCTGTAAGGTTTCTACATGTTCTTTGACCGAAGTATCAGTGTTATGAATCGTATCATTTATGATACTGATGAGTTGTTGCAAGTGTACTTTTTCTTGTTGCTCTGTTTGATAAAATGTCATAGTTCTTTTAATTTTTTAGCTGAAAAGTTTAGAAAGGGTGGCAAAGTTAGTCCAAATTGTCAGATTATTAAATAGCTATTTATAGCTATATATCCATCCTTTTTTCTACATTTGCAAGTCATTTCAAAAGAAAAAATATGGATATCCTTGATCTTGCCAGGCGAAATCAGCAGAAAGCTTGGAAAATAATAGAAGACACAAAAATCATCCCGGCTTGGGAAAGTGTGGGTGCCAGAGTGAATCTCGTAGGTTCTTTGAATACGGGGTTATTGATGAAACACTTGGATATTGATTTTCATATTTATACCCCACAGTTTAGTTTGTCTGACAGTTTTCAGGCAATGGTAAAATTGACAGAGAATAAATCTTTTATGAAGATGAAACATAAGAATCTGTTGGATACTGAGGCGGAATGTGTGGAGTGGCATGCCTGGTATCGGGATGCGGATAATGAGCTTTGGCAGATTGATATGATCCATATTCTGGAAGGTTCCCGGTATGATGGCTATTTTGAAAAGTTTGCTGAACGGCTTTCTGCTGTTCTGACTGAGGAAACAAAGTATGCTATTTTAAAACTGAAATATGAGACTCCTGAGTCGGAAAAGATTATGGGAGTGGAATACTACGTAGCTGTTATTCGGGATGGCATACGCAGTTATGAGGAATTCATGGAATGGAGAATCCAACATCCGGTTACAGGCGTTATGACCTGGATGCCGTAAATAAGGTATTTCTTCTGGGTTAGCTTAGTACCCCCAATTCCAATCCTGCATTGATAGCCTCTATCGAATTTTGTACTCCTAATTTATGCAGAAGGTTTTGTCGGTGAATATGAACCGTATGAATACTTATGCGGAGATTATAAGCTATTTCTTTACTCAACAACCCTTTTTGGATAAGCTGTAAAATCTCCAGTTCACGCTGTGTCAAATGGATTCGTGGATTCGTAAGTAAGGTAGGGGAGAAAGTCTGTCCATTCTTTAGATTTAATACAGTACAATCTACCTGATCCGAATCTTTTTGATTCGGTGCGATATCCATGCTCCCGAGTATGAGCCATGCTTTCCCGGTACTGTCTTTTTCTAAAACTTGTAGCCTGCTGATAACCCGTACATACTGCTGCCTGGTATTTCGTACCCGGTAACTGTAGATATTGGAATAATCATTCCTCTGCTCCGGAGGCAGACTATAAATGAATTGACTTAACCGAATCTGCAAGGTTTGTAATTGTTGTTGGTCATCGGGGTGGATGCGAGACTCCAGATAATCTCCCTGCCTCTCCAATGTAGCTATCTTACGGCTGTCATACCCCAGTAAGTCCACAAAGTTAGAGGAGGCAAAGGCATATCTGAACTTATATACATCCACCACAAAGGTACAGCTCTGGTTAAGGCAAGACATCTGGTGGAGCATTAATTTATCACGCTCCCAGATGCTATAGTCAATATCGGCAGCAGATAAATTCTGTCTGGCCCACATTTCCTCTCTTGTAATGTCGGTTGGTTTCATACAGGATAGTTCTTTGATTGCAAAAGTATAACAAGTAACTGTTTATCCTTGCATGTCTATCCTGTTTTTTTGTTATTTTCCCTATATTTAAAGGTTATATGTAATTATTCATTACTTTGATATTCAAAGAAGTCAGTCTTCACTGACGGAATTAGGACGTACATTAATAATTAGCTTGCCATTTTCTAGTTGATACCATTTTTCAAAAGGTGTTCGTAGAAAGTTCCAACAGAAACGCAATGAATCCTCATCAAATTCGTCTCTTACCGGTTCTTTCTTAAATACTACAGGGGTTAATCCGGTAGCTTTTTCAGTAGCAAGTACACGTCCTACTGTTTGAATGCTTCAATCTGTCTTTCATTTGTAGTTGGGAAGGACGATTTAATACATATCCTATTTGCTGCCAATACATCAGGTCTTTACTGTGAAAGACAGGAATTCCGGGGAACCATTCGAAGCTGGAAGCTACCAAGTAATAGTCGTTTCCTACCCGGCAGATACTGGGATCGGGATGAAGTCCGGAGACGATAGGATTCTTAAAAGTGGCTGTTTCATGATTCTGTCCTTTCATCGATATTGGCCATCCGGTAAGTGATCCGATAAAAATAAGAAGAGAAAGATTTTTTTATATTGTCATTATGTATTATTTAATCTGAAAGCAAATGTAAGGGGAAATTTGGGAAATGGAATAGTAGTCATTTGTCTAAAAATAGCTCTATTTGATTATTTTTGCTATATTTGGCGTGTGAAATTCAAATAAAACGATTGTTCAACTTATGAAGCACCAACTCTGTATATAGCTACGCTCCACGAATAGCACCTTCCAATAAAAGCTATTCTGCTATTTGACGGATTTCTGTAGTTCGTCACAGAGTTTTCATACCTGATTTATTTATATCGAGTGGCATGCGGCTATGTATATAGTTGTGTGGCATGCGCTTATTCTAGTGGAATAATGAATTATACCTATAAACAAATATGGCTCATCAATTTTCCTGTAATGATGAGCATGCTGATGGAGCAATTAATCAATATTACTGATGCTATTTTTCTGGGACATGTGGGCGAAGTGGAGTTAGGAGCTTCTGCACTTGCAAGTGTTTATTATCTGGCCATTTATATGCTGGGATTTGGTTTCAGTCTCGGTTTGCAGGTCATGATTGCTCGCAGGAACGGGGAGCAAAGATACAAAGAAACGGAAAAAAACTTTTTCCAAGGTCTATTCTTTTTGAGCGGGTTGGCCGTATTCTTAAGTTTTACTTCCTATGTGTTGTCACCTGTTATCTTGAAGTTTTTTATTCATTCTCCAGAGATTTATAAAACTGCGGTCGACTATCTGGAGTGGAGATGTTTCGGCCTGTTATTCTCTTTTCCGTTTCTTGCATTTCGCGCTTTCTTTGTTGGGATTACGAAAACGAGAATATTGTCGTGGGCAGCTACTCTCGCAGTTCTTATCAACATCCCATGTGATTACTTGTTTATTTTCAGTTTTAATTGGGGGATTTCAGGGGCGGCAATAGCTTCTTTACTGGCTGAAGCCAGTTCTTTATTGATATTGGTTATCTACGTCTTCTTGCAAATGAACAAAGAGAATTGGGGGTTAAGACTTGTTTACGATGGGAAACTATTAAAGTCACTTTTTCATTTATCTGTATGGAGCATGATGCATGCTTTCATTAGTGTTATTCCGTGGTTTCTCTTTTTTGTGGCTATTGCACGGTTGGGGGAAGTACAATTGGCTGTATCCAATATAATCAGAAGTATTTCTACTGTTTTCTTTGTGATAGTCAATTCTTTTGCAGCCACTACCGGTTCGCTGGTCAGTAACCTGATTGGTGCGGGAGAGGGGAAAAGCATGTTCCGGCTTTGTGGTAAAATCCTCAGATTAGGATATGTAGTTGGCTTTCCCCTAATAATTATTGCTCTGTTATTAAATAAGCAAGTTGTCGGATTTTATACAGATAATCCTGCATTGATAGAGTTTGCTTATTATCCGTTTATTGTAATGTTACTGAATTATACATTTGCTCTGCCCGGTTATGTTTTTATGCATGCAGTAACAGGTACAGGCAATACCCGGATTGCATTTATTTTTCAGATATCCACTATAGCTTTCTATCTGGTTTACCTATATCTGTTGAGTTATAGTTTCATTGCTACCCTTCCGGTATATCTGATGGCTGAGTATCTGTTTGTGATTCTCTTGGGTGTACAATCTTACATATACCTGAAAATGAAGCAGCATCGATAAAGATCAATATCTCTATTTGATGGGTAGAGTAACAATCATTCGTGTACCTTCCTTATATGCAGGATATATTTTTATCTCTCCAGCAAGCCGTTTTGTGATGAGCCGGCAGAGATACAATCCCAGTCTATTGCCGGGCATAAAAGTGTCAAACTTGGAGAAGCGATTGAATACTTTTAATATCAAAAAGATGTGTGCAAAAATGCTAAAAGCAAGAAAAGAGGGCATTACTGTTGCTAAATCTATGTGTATTGGACTATTTATACCCCGGTACAATTGGAAAATAACAACTTGTTACCAAATCAATGAGAAAAAAGTCGCATAGGCAAAAGAAAAGATAACAGGACTATAAACTATAAAAAAAGAGGTTGTGCCAGCGTTCTGACACAACCTCTTTTTCTTGAAAGTGGTGCCACCAGGAATCGTAATTAATTCACAAGTGGCTGTATATCATTACTTTTCAGAATTAGCTTGACAGCAAACTCCTCCGATTGCTCCACCGTTGGACTTCTTCGTTTTGCGCACCGTTTCAGCGGATGATTTCTTGATACAAAGGTAGTGATTTACTTTGAACTATTGCCATTATTATCTCTTAATTTCTTGATTTCCCTATCAAAATCGCTTTCAAGCAGTTCCATTTCGCGTTTGCGATAGATGGCAAACTCCTTTTCAGCCTTTTCAATCGCCTGTTTATGTGAAATGCTTCCCTTGCCCATCAGCACTTTCCGTTTGTGTGCAATAATCTGGTTGTCCAGTGCTTCCATCCAGTCTTTCATTGTCATGGGATTCATTTCCAATGCTTGGAACTCGGCAAAGTCCAAAAAACCGGAAACAAGTAAATTCAAACGTTGGAGTTCAATCTCAGGCAAATAGTTCTTAGATATCCTCACGTCATCCTTAGTTACATAGTTACCCTTGAAATTCGTCATACCGACAAAAGGCTTTTCATTGTCCACACGATTGTAGATAACTTCCGCTGTCGTATTCTCGTGAACAGCATAATGTAGCTTGTTTTGCACGGTAGCGAAAAACATTTTCGTCATCTCATCGCGTGGGTCATAGTCCGTGGCAGTAGCATAAATATCCGTAACCTGCTGGTAGAAGTTGCGCTCACTGCTGCGAATATCCCTGATGCGCTGGAGCAACTCACGGAAATAACGGTTGCCACCTTGCTTCAACCGTTCATCATCCATAGCAAAGCCCTTTTGGATATACTCATGAAGCCGTTGCGTAGCCCAACGACGAAAACGGGTAGCCACTTGAGATTGCACACGATAGCCCAAAGCTATAACCATGTCAAGGTTATAGTGCTCCACTTCTCGTTCAACCTTACGAGAACCTTCTATTTGAACTGTTCGGAATTTCCGAACAGTTGCCTCCTTTACTAACTCGCCATCCTCAAATATATGCTTAATATGCTCACTTACATTTGATTTACTCGTTTGATATATCTCCACCAACTGATTTTGCGTCAGCCACAAATCTTCATCGGCAAAACGCACCGACACACGAGTAATTTCGTTGTCGTCTTGATAGAGTATTATCTTATTTTGTTCGTTCATCTTGGTCTAATGATTGATTATGCCTCCTAATTTCTCCATTCAAAAGTTGGTCAAGTCTATCCATATATCTATCCATGAATTCCATATCCTCTCGCCAACTTTTGTAGTTTTCGTACTCCTTCTTCGGTATACATATAATCTATTTGTTATGGTTGAGAGAATCTAATAATTGTAATCCTTTTGTCGTAAGACGATACTTTTGTTTAGGGTGGTTAGGGCTATCAGGATATGTCATCTCTACATAGCCGTCAAACATAGCAGGGTGAATGGTATGTTTCTTAAAATACCATTTTGACTTGTACACTTGCTTGTAAAGCAACTTGTACACTTCCAATATTTCATCCACAGATAATTCTCTGTTATTTATACTATGTATCAGTATTTTAACTTGCTCACCAACTTGCATACTAGCTTGTACACTTACTTGCTCACTTGGCGCCGACTGGGTGCCATCTTGCACACTAATAGGCAAAGTAATACGAATAAAGTTATCTGTAAACTTGAAACAATCTTCACCGTATGCACGCAGAATGCGAGGAATGCCGGAACCTAACGACTCTACCAATTCCACATCGCGATAGATACGCATCAACTCCTTGTTACGGGGGATTGATATACCGTTGAAGAACTCTTCTTTTGTAAGAGATTCAGGCAAACGACCTACTGAGGTTATTTCAAGTCTGTTGGGGAATATCTCAAACTTGGGCGGAACTTCAAACGAATAGTCATTATGCACGATAGCATTGATAACAGCCTCGCGCAAAGCAACCTTATTCCACAAAGGCGTTTCAATACGCTCCATTGGAGTTATCGTTGCAGCAACCTTATTTTCAATATCCAACTTTGATAACACGCTTTTGGTAGCTTTGATGAGAGAGCAATAGCCATATTCATTGTTCTCCAGCAAATCGCAGCGGTCAAGGCTTGAATACTTCGCAACCTTGATTGAATTGCCGTTCTCATCAGCCAATAGATAGGCAACATAATTGTATTTACCATCATCTGTGAGCAACTCCAAAGTGCGTTTGAAGTTATCATTGAGTCTTTTGCCTCGCTCATCGTAGTAGATACGCAACTGCTCAAAACTCAAATCTTGGCGGTTAGATACAATGCGTCCGATGGAATTGCGAGTACGCATAGCGAACAATCGGTCAATCTGTTCTTGCGGCATAGGCTCTGCCGATGTCCCCACACGCATATACGCACCTCGCGGAGTCATACCATATTTTGTTTTGAAATATGGCTTTTCAATTCCACTCGCTACAGTAACTTTTATAATGCTACGCCCTTCCTTGTGTTCCTCAGCAATATCAAACAGTCCCATAGCCGAAGGCGAAATGTTGTGCTTGATGCGGTCTTTCAACCTCAGCATACAATCATCCACATTGTTCACACCCACAATTGAACCATCCTTATCAATGCCAATATAGATGTATCCGCCCTCCTTGTAGTTAAGGAATGCCACAACCTCCTTCTCAACATCAAGTTCGGAAGTTAATTCTCTTTTATATTCTATGCGATTAGTTTCGGTCATAAGAATTCTATCTAATTACTAAACGAGTTCATCATCAATCTTATACATTAACATACTTGCAAAATGCAGTTTTCTAATAGCCTTATTTTTAGAAATTAGTAAGTTATTATGGGCTTGAGGATTCCTAATTCCTATCATCGCACCAACAAACATTTCCATATATCCTTGTTGTATATTAGTACCTGTTTCTGTGGATGTATCTCCAAGTCTAATTATTGGATTCTGAATGGAGAATGCGGCTTGCATTAATTTTGAACCATCTTTCTCTACCGATGTTCTATCTCTGTATATTTTCTTAACTCGCGTGTTTATTTCTTTAAATGCAGCTTCTACTGCATCTGCATAATGTCCGTCATTAAAACGACCTTTAGCAACAGAAATTATTTGTGGATGCATATTATCCCAAATAGACGATGAATTGTTATTGCCATATCCATTTAGATATGTAATAGTTGCTATAACTTCGCCAAAAGAGTATGGGTTAATACCATTCTGAGGCGTTACTAGTTGTTGACCAAATTGATTCACCGAGATTAGATCCGATGTTTTTAAGTTAGGTAGTATCTTATCTCTCAACCTGTCTCTAAATATATGATACTCCTCAGGGATTAATGGTATTAATTGATATAAAGCACTATAAAGGTCATTATAACTGATAGCGTTACTAGGAATCCGTCGTACATTAATCATATTACGAACACTATCAACAACTTGAATGCATTTATTTAACTGTTCTCTATATTTGTTCATAATTCCAATTGTTTTCTGTAAACTGAATCCAATGTGTTACCTTCTTCATCTTTCCACACGAGCCAGCCATTATTACTGCTACCTATACAGAAGTCGGCGGCAGTACTTGGGCTTGAGAAAGTTTTATCAGAGTTCATTACCAATTTGTCGTCCTCAACCGTAGTATATTCTTGCAATAAATTTCCTCTTTTTTCTTTCCAATTAAACGATGGCACCATAGTCTTGGCTATCAAACTACCTTTCAAAACGGTAAAACCATTGGAATTGTAAAAGCCCTTTGCCTCACAGCCACGACCTTTGGTATAGAAAAGATGTTCAGCCTTTGGTTGTGATACTTCGAAGATATTGCAACCGATGAACGATGCCAAGAACTTCACATCTTCGAAGAATTCATCCATTGAGTCTTGCTGATATTCGGGCAAATTTGGAGCCTTGGGCGTCTGCTTATTGTCGTTCAATATAAACGTATTGGCTTTCTTTGCTTCGGCTATTGCCTTGTGCTCTAAATATTGCACATCTGCTTTGGTCATATCGGCATCTTTTGACACAAATATGAGAGCCTTCTGCCAAAATGCTTTCTTGCTGTCGTGGTCTTTCACTCGTTCACGAAAATTTTCCGTTTCCCCAATATATGCCTGAGGTTTTGTCGCCTCATCCTCACCTATCAAGATGTAAAATGCAGGCTTCTGCAACTTCTCTTGCGTATTTAGATATGAGAGGTTGGAGCGTGGTACAACAAACATCTGGCAAATCTTATTACTGATAAATGCGTATTGAGTTCCTTTGGGATCTCCATCAATTAAGTATGTGGTTACAGTCTTGCCCATAATTACTTATCTTCAATGATATGTTTAAAAACCTCGTTGATTTGATTCACTTCTATATTCCTTGAATGTATGTCTTTTGCCAGCAAAAACAAATCTTTACTAATAGGTTGCAGTCTAACCCCATCCCATTCAACTGGATTATTTAGCTCAGAATTGGCAAAAGTACTAATCTCATTTGTAACTATAATGTTATGAAAACTGAATTGTATGCCATAGCACCTAATATACATACATTGACCTTGAGCATCATAATATAACTCATCAGCATATCCATTTTCAAAGTGAGATATAAGAAAATTAACTAACCTTGATACGCGAGGTTTAATATATCCATAACTTAATTCTTTTTTGTGTTCCTTATCTTTAATAGCAGCATTAAGCATATTCAAGGAGCACAATTTTATAAATACATCATTCTTGCTTTGAACTTCTCTCTGAATATATTGCTTGGCCTCGTCGATCAATGCTTTCATATCTATTCTAGTATTACATGTATATCCTCTATATATCTCCACCTACTCCCTTAAACTTCTCCACAAATGTAGCAATCAACTGAAATACCTTATGTTTCTTAGTCAAGTACATAGGATTCAGTGGACTCATCTTTGGTAAAATACTATTAAAGTCTGTTCCATTCTCACTGACAAACTCACGCTTTAACGAAACAGTAATGTATCGTTTGGCTTCTTCTTCATTTAAGTTTTCTGATACTATTAACTCTGATGCTTCTTTCGCTTGTTTGCACTGTGCATATTCAAAGAACGACTCAATAATACTAGCTTTATCAGTAATTGAGTCCAGGTTAGTATCGTTAATAAAATCAACGATAAGACTTTCCTTTGCTCTATTACCAACACTTGCACGAATTACACCTCGTATCTCTTCAATTAATGCAGTTTTATCTTTAGTCTTACTATTCTTCTCAAAAATTAATTCCAGTATATAATCCAAATTTATTTCTTGAGACTTGAGCAAATCTATTTCAAAAACAACATCGTCCCAATCTATCTTAGATTTCTCGGTAACTACATCTTCTTTCTCACGTCTTAACCAATCTCTAATATCGTTATAAGTAGATTTGTAATCTTGAACGGCTCGTTCAGACAACATTTCTACCTGTTGCATATCCTTAATATCCTCATCTGTTATGAAATATGTATTTTTAAATTCTTCAACAGCATTAGGATTGTCCAAGTCTATCGTTTGCAAAGCCTTAAGATGAGTGTATTCATCATAGTTTTGTAAAATATTCTCGATTCGTAAGTACTCACCAAAGAGTTTAGAAAAATCCTTTTTATCTTGTTCTGTCTCTATCTTATCAACATCGGGGAATCTTTCATTTAACTCTTTTACAACCTCAATATATCCTCTACGAGACTCACCCGTAACAATATCCTTAAATCCCTCCAAATATTCTTTGTAACTCCTTTCGAGCACTACATTTCTAGTATTACTATCTCCAAACAGAGTTATAGCATCAATAGTGTGTTGCTCTAAATCTCTAAATGTAACGATATTACCGAATGTTTTTGTCACATCAAAAATTCTATTTGTACGAGAGAATGCCTGAATAAGTCCGTGATAACGTAAATTCTTATCAACAAATAACGTATTAAGTGTTGGAGCATCAAAACCTGTAAGGAACATGCCAACAACAATGACAAGGTCTATTTCTTTATTCTTTACTCGTTTGGCAAGATCTCTATAATAGTTCTGGAATTCTCTGCTGTCAACTCCAAAACTTGTCTTAAACATAGCATTATAATCGTTAATGGCATTAGTCAAGAACTCTTTTGCACTAATATCCATCGCTGTGGGCTCAAAATTCTCATCCAGAATTTCACCAATTGCCGACTGCTTTTCATTGGCCGCAAACGAAAAGATTGTTGCTATCTTTAATGGCTTTTCAGAACCCTTTTGAAGATTATTTAACTCTTCATAATAACACTTAGCCGCATCAACACTGCTAACAGCAAACATGGCGTTGAAGCCCTTATTTGCACCTATACTTCGATGGGTTTTTATTTTGAAATTATCCAATATATATTGGGATATTTCTTTGATACGTGCAGGGTGAAGCAGTGCAGACTTGTTTTCTGCCGCACTTAACTTTTTCTCATCTTGTTCCGTTTCTATTCCCTTGAATCGAGGACGAACATTGTTATAATCAACCTTGAATTTTAAGACTTTTTCATCACGTATGGCATCTGTAATAACATACGAATGCAACTCTCTCCCGAACACACTCGCAGTGGTATCAGAACCGAGTGCATTTTCAGGAAAGATTGGAGTTCCTGTAAATCCAAACTGATAGTATTTCTTAAACTTCTTCTTTAATTGCTTTTGCGCTTCACCAAACTGTGAGCGATGTGCTTCATCAAAGATAAAGACAACTTGTTTCTGATAAATAGACAAATCGTTTTCGCTCTTCATCAGATTATTTAGTTTCTGAATAGTGGTAACAATAATCTTATTGTCATCTTTATCTATGTTTCGTTTCAGTCCGGCAGTACTTTCTGAACCATTCACGCTATCGGGAGAAAATCGCTGATACTCTTTCATCGTTTGATAGTCAAGGTCTTTTCTATCAACAACAAAGAATACTTTATCTATGAAATCGAGTTGAGTAGCTAACCTTGCAGCCTTAAAACTCGTAAGAGTCTTACCAGAACCTGTTGTATGCCAAATATATCCACCACCTTCTGTAGTAGACCATTTCTTTGCCTGATATGAACTCTTGATTTTCCATAGGATTCTCTCCGTTGCTGCAATCTGATATGGTCGCATTATCAACAATGTATTGTTTGAATCAAATACTGAATATGTTAGTATTACATTCAGCAAGGTATTCTTCTGAAAGAATGTTGCAGTAAAATCCTTCAAGTCTTTAATCAATGAGTTGTTTGCCTTAGCCCAATTCATTGTAAAGTCAAAGCTATTCTTGTTTCGCTCTACAGTATTGGCAAAATATCGGCTATCTGTACCATTAGATATAACGAAGACCTGAATATACTTATATAACGAGTTGTTAGCATTAAAACTTTCTTTTGAATATCGATGTACTTGATTAAAAGCTTCTCTAATCGCTACACCTCGCTTCTTCAATTCAACTTGAACCAAAGGTAGTCCATTAACCAAGATCGTCACATCATAACGATTAAGATGTGATCCTTCTTGTACAAACTGCCTTATAACTTGAAGTTTGTTTCTTGATAGATTTTGTTTGTCTACCAAATAGATGTTTTTAATATGGCCATCATCAAAGACGAAATCATAGATATAATCATCTTGGATTTTTCTTGTTTTTTCGACGAAAGAATCGCTTGGTTTATCAAGATATTCTTCTATATATCTCGCCCATTCACTATCTGTAAATTCAACATCATTAAGTGTTTGCAGTTGAGTTCTCACATTAGCAAGTAATGCATCAGGAGTATTCAAATCAGGTAAATATTCATAGCCTTGATCCCTTAAATCCTGAATAAACTCAGACTCAAGCGAAGACTCTGTTTGATAACCAACAGATGGCTCATTTAACACTGAGTACTTTTCATAGTCATCAAGCACTATGAAATTATTTGATTCTGCTATGGTATTATACTGTGCCATTTTGCTCTTCGGTGTAATAATTAGTATCTACAAGATGCTTAAATAGTAATTTTAAAGTATTCTTTTCAGGCACCGTAGGTTCTGGGATAGCCTCGTTTGACAATGTAGAATGACTTGTAAACTGAATAATCCTATTGTAATATGTCTTTTTGTCATCAGGTAATAAGTCTGACCATTGTGGGTAGTCTAAGAAGTTTGCAGTCTTCTCGTAAAGATTTCGGAGAAGCATAAAATGATACTTCTCAATACTATTATTATCAACCGCATCTTGAAGAATTTGCATCAAATGCAAATGATATGAGAAACTCTTATTTGAATCTCCCAATTTCCCATCTAACTTATATGTGCCATCATCATCTTTATTCAATAGGTAGCAACATTCATTTCCTTTCTTGTTTTTCTTCTTTAGCTCCAACTCATTATAAAGCACATTGTAAAACAATGGATTGTGAGTTGTTATAATAAACTTAACTTTGGATTGGCTAGACTTAATCAATTCAGCTATATTTACAGCCAATTCTATCAGATGGTTTTCATCTAACGAACTAATAGGATCATCTATAAAGATATATTCTAATTCATCAAATTGGTTGGTGTCACGATTTGCAGGTTCCGACTCATTCAATGTATCTACAACCAGTTTTATCAAGCTAAAAAATACACACCAAATAAGACAACTCTCTTCTCCTTTGGAGATTTTAATATTGTCTATCTTATTATCATCTCCACGCTCTAATGAAAATGTAATTTCGTTAAAGTCTTCGTTAAATGACGGAGTAAGTTTGTCATTAGTATAATGCTGGAAATGGGTAATTACATTAGACTCTTGACCTTGATCTTTGAAAATCCAATCAGTAAAACTGTTTGGATGTATGATTAACTTTCTATTGGTATCTTCATCCAAATCATTATCCCAATAGAACAAATCTTCAGTAAAGGCATTATAGTAGAGAACCTTTATTGGCTTCTCTTCTTCCTCTTCACCTTCTGTTTTGGGTGCAATCAACTCCTTAAACTCACAAGAAAGGCGAGTTTTTCCAACACCATTGAAGGCATAAATCAACTGAACCTTCTTGTCGGTATCTTTTAGGGTTTGGGCTATTTCGGTCAATGTCTTTCCCATATCAAGCACTTAATTTATACTCTGGAAATGATAGTAGTTTATTTCTATAATATTCGTACTGCTCTTTTACTGCTGCTATTTCTGCTGGCAACCCTTGTACAAGGTCGCTAACCAGTTCATCAAACTTATCAAGTAGTGTAGCAATCCTTACCTGTTCTTCATAAGAAGGTATAGGGATAATAGCATTGCCTAAACCTTTTGCAGAAATTGAACATATCTTACCCTCTGAAACATGTTTGACGATTTGTTTGTGATAATAATTTGTTCGCAAATAATGAGAAACATATTGAGGATATAAATCACTCTTGAATATAAAACAAGCATCATGAACTGCAGCGGGTTCATCACCAAGCCAAGCCATACCGATTCCAATATCTTCTTTATTTTCTCCAGCAGCGACAATTACAACATCATTCTTTTGAGCGTATCGCATTTTGGAGGCAAGCTCATTTCTAAGCATTCCCTTACTCTTTGTTGCATACAATCCATAATACGTATACATATCACCATAATGAATGCAGGGGACACCATCATTAACAATGTCTGTCCTCACAAAGCGTTTTCCTCTTATGAATGTACCTATCTCACTCATTTTCATCCATATTACGCCTTGCTGTATTCCATTAAATGTCAGCAGCTTATTTCGGTAGTATTCATATTGCTCTTGTCTCGCTTGCAGCTCCGCTTGCAGCTCCGCTGCATATTCCGCGAAGCGGTCAAGAATTTCTGCAATCTCAGTTTGTACTTCAATAGGTGGTACGGGTATACAAATATTAACAAACCTCTTTTTAGAGATATTGTATCGTGTAACACCACTAGCAGTTTGCTTAATCTGACATCTTACTTCATCGCTTCTTAATAAGTGTTTTAAAAAATGAAGATTGAATTCATCTAAATTATGAAGACGCAATCCAAAACAAAAGGAGTTAAGATATAAATCTTCATTTGTTTGCACAGTGACGACTGACGACATGCCACATTCATCTGGAGTTTCAGAAGAGCCTGTAAATAAAATATCTCCATATCGAACAATATGCTGCTTCTCATCATCTAATATTCTAACCTTATCCTTTATATTCAAATCTAAAGATGGGTTGGAATATATGTTACGATATGTTATAAATTTTGCATTGCCATTTTTAAAGTCCTCTTTCGATTTTCCAGTTAATCCTCCAAACAATACACCTATTTCTCCTATTTTCTTATACTCAACACCTTTTGGACAATATGATGTCAATAGTTTTGTTAATCCACTCATAACTCTTCCTCCAATTCTGCAATGATTTTGTCTATTTCATTTCTTAACTCATTTTCTCGTGCCACAATCTTATGGATGCGTTCATTGAGTTCCTTAATATCGATTTCTTTTCGAGTCTCTTTTGGTTCTACATAACTACTGACGGATAGATTGTAATCATTTTCTGCAATCTGTTTGTTGTCAATAGATTTTGCAATAGCTTCTTTATCTTCTTTTCTGTCAAAGATTTCTATAATCTTATTTATGTGCTTCTCATCAAGGACATTATTATTTGTTTCCTTCCTAAAAAAGTCGTTGCTTGTAGCATCAATAAATTGCGTGTTTGTATCCATCTTATGTTTCGACAAAACTAAGATGTTTACCGCAATCGTAGTTCCATAGAATAGATTAGGAGCTAATGCGATAACTGTCTCCACAAAGTTATTATCCACCAAGTATTTTCTAATTTTCTGTTCTGCACCTCCACGATAGAAAATACCAGGGAAACATACTATCGCAGCTCTACCTTTACTTGATAGATAGCTCAATGCGTGCAATACAAAAGCGAAGTCCGCTTTTGACTTAGGAGCCAGCACTCCTGCAGGAGCAAAACGATCATCGTTAATTAGCGTCGGATCGTCCGAGCCAACCCAATTTACCGAATATGGCGGATTAGACACGATGGCATCAAATGGCTTATCATCACCAAACTTAGGATCCATAAGAGTATTACCCAATGCGATGTTAAACTTGTCGTAGTTTATGTTATGCAAAAACATATTCATACGAGCAAGATTATATGTAGTATGGTTAATCTCCTGACCAAAGAAGCCCTCTTCGATTATATGTTCATCAAATTGCTTCTTCGCCTGCAACAACAATGAACCCGAACCTGCAGCAGGGTCATAAATCTTGTTGATTGTGCTTTGGTTATGCATTGCTAATCGAGCGATTAGCTTTGATACACATTGAGGCGTAAAAAATTCGCCTCCTGATTTTCCCGCATTAGCAGCATAGTTATGTATCAAAAATTCGTAGGCATCGCCAAATAAGTCAATATGATTATCCTCAAAGTTGCCAAAGTCTAAACCCGCGACTCCCTTTATAACTGCTGCCAAACGACTATTTTTATCCTCAACTGTATTACCCAATCGTGTACTTGTGGTATCAAAGTCCGCAAACAAACCTTTGATATCACCTTCTGAATCATATCCGACGGCAGAACCCTCAATTGCTGTAAATATAGTCTTGAGGTCAGTATTGAGATTTGGATTATTGTTCGCTGTTTTAGCGATATTTACAAATAACTGACTTGGGTATATGAAATAACCTTTGGTCTTAATTGCATCATCTTTTATCTCAGGAGTAATTACACTATCAGGCAAATTAGCATAATCAATGCTTTCATCTCCACCTTCAATATAATCCGTGAAATTCTCGCTAATGAAACGGTAGAACAATGTTCCAAGGACGAACTGCTTAAAGTCCCATCCATCAACAGCTCCACGCACTTCGTTAGCGATTTTCCATATTTGAGCTTGCAATTGCGCTCTTTGTGTATTGCTTGTCATTATCGTTATGCAATTTTATATATACTCAATAGCAAATGCTATTTACTACTGTTTATCAAATCTTTCCTATCCATATTGAGAATTTCTGCAATCCGGGTTAGAACCTCTAAACTAGGCTGTGATGTATTTGAACACCACCGAGAAATAGTAGCCTCATTCTTTTGAAGTTGCTCTGCCAACCATTTTCCAGTTTTATTCTGTTCGGCTAACGCAACTTTTATTCGATTTATCCTATCAGTTTTCATATTTTGTATTAAACACCTACCTCAATAAATTGACCATATCTGCAAAGGTAGTGATAATTTCTGAAAAATAAATATGAATTTGATATAAATATAACAAGGTTGAGTTTGAGTTCCTGTAGGGAGAACTACCGCTAAAGTACCGCCCAAGTTCAAGAAGTAATTCTTTCAATGAGCAAAAGCTATATGACGATGAATGAAATAATGTCAAATATAGGATTCATACATCGTACATCATTCCGAGAAAATTATTTTCTTCCTGCTTTGGGAGATGGAGCAATTGAGCCAATGTATCCCAAACAGCCTAATCATCCAAAGCAAAAATATCGCCTTACTTCATTGGGAGAGGCATAATCTGACTATCAGTCTTGCCATCTATGATGACCGCATAGAAATTGCAAGTCCAGGCATATTTCCACCTCAGATAACACCTGAAAACATAAAGGAGCCTCACGAGTCATATCCCCATAACTTGAAAATGGCGGAAGCTCTTTATCGAATGACTTATCTGGAAAACTGGGGTAGCGGTGCAAGGCGTATCATGGATGCTTGCCAGGCGCAAGGCGTGAAAACTCCTACATGGTCTTCGGATGGAGGTTTCGTTACTATCATGTTTAAGCGGCCTGATTTCAAATCCAATATCATAGAGAATGATAAAGAAGACAAAAAGATAGCAGAGGAGTGCAAGTACCCCCTAAGCATCCCCTAAGTACCCCTCAAATGGAATTGCTCATTCAAAAAATGGAAGATTCTTACATGACAATGAGGAATATGGCGGATGTATGCGATATTAAAGACTTAAACCAGCATTGCAATAAGGATTGATTGAACGGCTTTATCCAAATCAACTGAAGCACCCCAAACAATAATACCGACTAACAGAAGTGGCTAAGGAATGGCTGACGAATAATGTCAAATAGAATTATTACAGTCGTAACGTAATATAACCGCATCGGAATGGCAACCTCATTCCGATGCGAAATTTTATAGTCAGTATTTTGGGGACCTATGTCTATCTGATTTTAAAGACATTTACTGAATTTCTCTCTTTTAAGCTAATACTTCCAATATATGCTGTTGATCCTTTTCATCAATACCGAATAACTTGTAAAATTGAGCATTCATTTCACTATTAATAAATTCCCGGCTATGGTTGCTGAAATTTATACTTCAATCCATATTCTTCCTGTCTCTTATACACATCTCCGAGCCCACGAGACTCCTGAGCATC
>ENA-OYAL01000018-OYAL01000018.1-human-gut-metagenome-genome-assembly--contig:-NODE-18-length-94599-cov-161.508419_pt1 | contig 94599 bp, 88 predicted proteins | sample MGYA00244516_ERZ652817 | MGnify/ENA primary metagenome ERZ652817 (study PRJEB26926, sample SAMN06164692) | human gut metagenome | biome: ENVO:00009003; feature: ENVO:2100002; material: ENVO:00002003...
GATGCTCAGGAGTCTCGTGGGCTCGGAGATGTGTATAAGAGACAGATATTATATAGATTCACTGTGACCCGCTTCGAGCTTCGCTCTCCGCTCAACTCCCCGTGGAGGATGAATACAATCAGTATCAATCATATCAAGTTAATCAATACTATAATCAATATCATTATCTCTATTAATATCATTAATACTAATATGATTAAGTCTAACTCATCTCCATCCTCCACGGGGAGTATGACTTGCATATTTATAATCATATAATCCTCTACGATTGAAATGTTAAAAATAGTTTTTCTCTTGGTAGATTCATTCAAACTCTTACATTTGCTGAAAACAATTAAGTTATGGGTAAAGATAAAAGTGAAACTAAACCTAAATACACTAGAGAATTTCATAGTGGTGAAAGGAATAAAAAAGAAGTTAAAGTTCCTAGTAAACTTAAACTTGGAGATATTGGTATTGATAGTATTATTAAAACTAAATAATTTAGTGTTATGATTAAAGTTGAAAGTAAATTTAAAGATTTTGGTATTCAAATACCTACTGACATCAGCGAAATAACAAGTGAAGCACTTGACGCTATTCTTACTAATGTAGTTATTGCTAAACATTATTGTGTTGTTGCTCTTTGCCAAAATGAAAGTTTGTTCGGTGTTATTAATAGTAAAGTAAATACAGTTGAGGTTATGCCAATTATTGCTAAGATTAGTAAAGAAGATGCTGAACTTATTGGTATGAACCAAATGGATAAGATTATAATTGACCGTTCTACTCTTGAACGTGGTTATCATCTTTATCTTAAACATAATGTTCTTAGTCCTCAATTTGTTAATAAGTTTATTACTAATGATGCAGAACTAACTCGTTCTATTACTGTTGGTACTTTTGGACAAAATCAAGGATATAAAAAAGGACAGAAAGTTTGGTTTATTGAATTTAAAGTTATAGCTATTAATGATTTAAGAGCTGCTATTACTGATAAACATAACGCTATTAATCCTTTTGTTTATCATTCTGCTGAAAAAGCTAATTAGCCATTTTCGTCTAAATAATCGAACTCTTCTTAGAACTACTTATGTATAATTTAAAATTATAGGTACTTGTGTTCTTGTTTATAGTAGTAATCTAAGAAGAGTTCTTAAACTTTCAATTATGGATTTTAAGACTAATACTAGTTTTAATATTGCTAATACTAGTTCTCATGAAGATTTTGATGATGATTATATTCTTATCTATAAAGATATAAATAATATATTAGATGATATTGGATTTCAAGGTGATGATAGAATACTTTGTAAATCTATTATTGAAAGTCTTGAAAAAGAAGCTAGTATTAATATACGAAAAGATAAATGTGTTGCTATTCCTCATATTGGTACTATTCAAAAGAATTGGTATCGTTCCAAACTTATTAGTCATTATAAAGACTTTAAAGAAGCTAGAAAAACTATGACTAGAGAAGAGTATAAAGAATATACTGCTAAAGTTATGGAAGAAGAAAAGCAAAAACATTATGAAGAAGAAGAAAAGATTAAGACTGAACATAAGTTTAAAAAGAAACTTCTTCCTATTTGGATTAAACTAAGTAAAAAACATAGTGCTGCTTATGCTAATCTTTGGCTATATGCTATGTGTAAACTTGAAATTATTGAATTTGATGAAGAAGTAGAAGAAATATATGAACGGTTTGGAATTGGATTGGATGCTGACCATAGATGAAACTGGTATGCCAAAAGCTCCTACACTTAAACAACTTCTTGATAGAGATGTTAGTCTTCTTTATACTAGAGATAAATCTCCTAATAAAGAGATGTATGTTAAAGAAGTTGGAGTTATTTATTATCTTGGTGACCCTAAAGGCCCATGTCTACAAGAAGGTCTTAGTGAAAAAGAAGCTCTTAAAAAAGCTATTGAGAACTTTGATTTACCTAAGAATTATCAACCTGATATTCTTGTTTGGAAACTTATTAAAAGATATTATAATCAAAAAGCTGGAGCTGGTATGGAAGCTGTGCTTAATATTAAACGTGGTATTCATAATGTTGCTCTAGCTGCTAGCAAGTTAAATGAATTGTTGAATGACAAGTTATCTGATGGTGCTAGTCTAGAAGATGTTCCAGTTGTTATTGGTTATATGAAACAAATTAATGATTTAGCTAATCAGTTTCCAAACACGATTAAAGCTCTTAATGTAGCTGAAGAAAATCTTCTGTATGAACAAGAGAATGTTGCTGGTAGAGGTGGAGTTGAAATTACTAGTAGTATGATTGAAGAATAAGCTGATGCTAATCTACTCCATCCTCCACGGGGAGTCTAGCGTAGGCACGTAGTGCCGAAGCGGGTCCAAACTAGTGTTGAACTTAATGGTATTAATAATATGGAACTTAGAGATAAAAGATATAATGATATTAGACTTATTTTTCATGAAGAAGAACATAAATATAATGATAGTCTAGGTAATGATTATATTTCAACTACTACTATCCTTCATAATTATGCTCCAAAGTTCGATAAGAACTATTGGTTGAGAAAGAAATCTAAAGAACTAGGAATAAGTGAGAAGAAACTAGAAGAACAATGGTCAACTATTACTAAAGAAGCTTGTGAACGTGGAACTAATACTCATAACGGTCTTGAAGATGGAGTTAAAGGAGCATCTATGTTTCAACAAGCTATTAACTATCTTGATAAACGAGAAGATGGTGTAATGGTTACTATTGCTGATATACCAAATTTTGGTGCTAATTATAAACTTCTTAATCTTAAAGATTTTATTGAGCTTACTAATAATCGTTATCCTCTTATTTATGATGCGTTTAAAATGTACACTGAAAGAGGATATAAGATTTATAGTGAGATTGGTATGTTTCTTATAGATTGGTTAATCAGTGGTACTATTGATATTCTTCTTGTTAATGAAGATACTAATTGTGCTGTTGTGGGTGATTGGAAAACTAATCGTGATGGATTAAAATTTAGTAGTGGTTATTATAAGAAAGATAAAACAGTTAAACCTGCACAACAAACTAATGTTTGGGTTGATAAAGATGAACGACTTTTAGCTCCTCTTAATCATCTTCCTAATTGTAATGGTGCTATATATAATCTTCAACTTAGTATGTATGCTTTTGCTGTTGAATATATACTTGGTTTAACTATTAAAGGTATTTGGTTATGTCATATTGATAGTGATTTTGAACTTAATGAATATGGTATGCCAAAAAGATTTTCTGATGGTCTTTATCATATTAAAGAAAATCCTATTGAAACTACTAAATTCTTTACTATGAATTATTTGCGTGATGATATTAATAAAGTTCTTAAAGATAGAGAATTACAAATTAAAGCTAGTGGTGTTCAAACTCAATTTAAACTTGCTATATGAAATTAAATAAAGACAATTTAATTGGAGTAATTATTGGTTTTATTGTTTTAGTTATATTTGCTATTTGTTTATCTAGTGGATGTGCTAAACGTATTACTCCTGTTCCTGAAATTCGTTATGTTCCTGTTACTGATTCTACTGCGGTTAATGAATTAGTTTTAACTAAAGAATTACTTCGTAGAACTCAAGATTCTCTTAACGCTTATAAATCTGATACTACAATTAGTGCTGATTATTTTGTAGCTAAATATAAACTTGAACGTATTAGATATTATAATGATATTGCAGGAAAAGGAAATAATATTAAATATCTTAGAGGCTGGATTCGTAGAACTCTTGAAGAATAAGTTATGTATATTATTAATCGTAGAAAAAATATAAGATTAATTGGCGATAAACATCATATTGGTGATGACTTTGAATTTGTGATTTATAAAGTTCAAATTAAAGTTCTTTGGTTTTGGGTTACAATTAAAGAATTTGATGAAGATGAATATTATGACGCTGTTGATTGTTTTAGATATTGTACTAATCCTTATATAAATTAAATTATGGCTTACTTTGGAGATGCTTTTAAAAAACTATCTATTAAAGAAGGTGGTTATGTAAACGATAAAGATGATGCTGGTGGAGAAACTTATAGAGGTATCAGTCGTAAATATAATCCTACTTGGCAAGGTTGGACTATGATTGATTCTTATAAGAAATATTATACTGTTGGTAGTAAAGAGTTTAAGTCTAAGCTTGATAATGATGTTCAGCTTCAGAAACTTGTTTGGGAAAAGTATAAAATAGGTTATTGGGATGTATTTGAACTTGATGATTTTAATAGTCAGAGAGTTGCTGAACAATTATTTGATACTAACGTAAATTGTGGTCAAGTTGCAGCTATCAATATGGCTCAAAGAGTTCTTGGTCTTAAAGAAACTGGTAGATGGAATCTTGATTTGCTTAATAAACTTATAGAAATAAAAGATTAACTTAATACTGTATAGAATCATGAAGAAGATGCTGATAGCAATATTTATAATAGCGATTATTAATTTGTGTTTAACTTTGTATTTATCAATAAGTCGTTTTAGTGTAGAAGCCAATTCATATAATAAAAGTGACACCGCTATTAATCATGTTCGGATTGATTCTATACAGTTAGTTATAACTGAAAGAGAAAGTGTAGTTTATAAACTTAAAGAACATGAAAAAGATATTGAAGATAAAGTTATTAGTTTTAATGACAGTGCTACTTGGGAGTTATTCAAGAAGTTGGTGTCAGAGTGAGATTGATAATGTAGTGCATCCTCCACGGGGAGTCAACACTACTGATACAACTGTTCTTGTCCCTATTAATATGATTAAGATTGCTAATACTAAAATTATTAAAGCTAAACTTTATAAAGATATTATTAACGAACAAGATAGTATAATTAATCTTCATAAGATTAAATATAATACTCTTTATAAAGAAGTTGAAACTTTACAAAATAATCTTGATAATAGTAATAAAGTAAATGATAATTTAAATAAGTCTATTGAACGTATTAAACGTAATAATAGATATTTGGTAAGCGGTGGTGCTGTTTGCGCTATCGCTTTTGTTGTTTGTTTACTAGTTAAATAAAATATTATGGCTGATGGTAAATATCCTTTTCTAGAATACATTGAAGAACCTGATAAAGAGAAAAAGTATAAGAAAGCTAGTGATTGTGGATGGTATGACCCCCATAATAACTTTTTAATTGGAGATAGTGGTGGTTTTCTTTTAAATATTAGACCTGGCAAATTTGTTAATACTGAACTTTTTAATGAAGCTGCTAGAACATATCAAGCCACAGGTAAATATACTCAATTTAAAGTTGATAGTATTCCTCATAGACAATTTAGACGTAGAGAATGTGATAGACGACGTAATGGTTTTTCTGCTCCTTGTTGGCAAAATCCGGATGGAAGTATAGAAGATGTTTGGATAACAGGTGGTCATTATAATTTTCTTAATTATACTCGTATGGAACGTACAGATGAATCATCTGTTATTGTTACTGAACATGGAGCTACTGCTAAAAAGATTTATAGTTTTCCTAGTTTTATTGATGCTCAATTTTGGACTTGGCAAATTATAGAATTTTGTAGACGTAATGGTTTACATCTTATTATTGATAAAACTCGACGTGGAGGTTTTTCTTACATTATGGCTGCTGATAGTTCTAATGAAGTTAACCTATCTAAACATAAAGTTGTTATTCATGTTGCAGCTGATAATAAATATTTGATTAAGCAAGGAGGTTTAAGTGATTTTGCTGTTAATAACTTAAAGTTCTTTGAAGAGAAAACTCCATTTAAAAGAGGAATATTTAGTCCTACTACTGATAGCTTTAAACTTGGTTATCGTATGAAAAATGGAGTTGAAGCTGATGATAGTTGGTCTAGTTCTCTTTTAAGCGTTAGTGCTAATAATAATCCAGACTGTGCTATTGGTAAAGATGCTGTTACAATTAAAGTTGAAGAGCTATCTACAATGCAGAATTTTGATGAGTTTATGAATGTAACCGAACCTACAATGACTGTTGGTACTCGTACTACTGGTACTCTTATGAGTTGGGGAACTGCTACTGCTGCTAATATGCAAATATTTGAACAAAACTTTTATAATCCTAGAGCATTTAGATTTATGGCTTTTGAAAATGTTTGGGATAATGATGCTCGTAATGAAGTTTGTGGATTCTTTAAATCTTATGCTTGGGGTCTTGAAGGGGAAATAGATGGAGTTAAAGGATTTGATAAAGATGGAAATAGTAATCTACGAATAGGACTTCAGCTTGCTGCACGAGAAAGAATTGAAAAGAAAAAGACTGCTAAAACTTTTGCAGAATATCTTAATTATCTTGGTCAGCGCGCTTTATTTCCTGCTGAATCTTTTAGTAGTGCTAGTGAAAATATATTTAGTAGTGAGGCTCTTAATAAGTTTGAAGATAAACTTAGAGTTGATAATAGTTATAAGTTTTATACTGATGGTGAACTATTTGAAGATGGAACTAAAAAGATTTATTTTAAATCTAATGCTCGTATAAGAATTGAAAATCCTGATATGAAAACTTATGATTATATTCAAGGAGTTCCTAGACGTGGTAACGAAGACCCTCATGGTTGTATAAGAGTTTGGTTTGCTCCTGAATATGAAGAAACATATATTGGCGATAGGCTTATAAGAAGTATTCTTCCCGGTACTTATGTTGCAGTTTATGACCCTGTTGGTATTGATAAAGATAAAAAAGAAATTACTGATAGACATTCTCATAATAGTATATTTGTTATTGAAATGCCTAGAGAACGTAATGGATTTAAACCTAAACTATGCGCTGCATATTATGGACGTACTGAACGACTAGAAGAAGCTGATGAAAAGTTTTATCGACTATGTAAATGGTATAATTGTATTGGTACTGGACTTGTAGAAATAAATCGTGGTGAAACTGTTTCTAATTTTCGTAAATGGAAAGCTACTAAATATCTAGGTTATGAACCTTTATATGTTTGGGATTCTGCTGTTAAAGAAAAAGTTAGTACTAGTTATGGTTATAATATTGGTAGTGGTCCTAAGAAACTAGATGGTCTTCGACTTCTTAAAGAGTTCTTATATGAAGTTATTGGTAAAAATGAATTTGGAGAAGATATTTATGTTTTTGAAAGATTTCTTGATTATCAAACAATTCTTGAACTTAAAAAGTTTAATGCCGAAGGTAACTTTGACCGTATATCTAGTCTTATACTTTTAGGTATATATTGGAAGTCTATTGATATTAAAGGTAAACGAGAACTTGCTAGTCGTAAGAAAGTTACAGAAGATAATGATAAAACAGATATTTTTAATAGACAATGGTTTTAAGATTAAACAAATAAAGATATGTATAATTTTGGTAGACTTGATTTTCCTAATCAGCATGTTAGTTATGCTGAAAAACAAGAAGTTGATTGGTATGCTAAATGCTGTGATTATGTTATAGAAGCTGGTATTGCTTGTAAAGCTGATTTTAATGTAGAAGAAAAGTTTAATATACTTCTTGGTAATATTCCTAGAGAATATTATAGAAAAACTCTTAATCCTTATAATGAGAAAGATGAAAATCTAACTCGTTTTCCAGCTACTATGCGTAATTATGATATGATGAAAGGTATTATTAGAAGATATATTGGAGAATATATTAAGAATCCACATGATTTTATTGTTGGAGCTAATAATCCAGAAGTTGTATTTGCTAGAGATACTGAACTTGGTAAACAAATTATGATGCTTGCAGAACAAGCTGTTGCTAAGAAAATACAAGAAAGTTATATGCAGTTTGTTAATGAAGGTAATAATCCTGAACAATTTAATCCTGAACAAGCTGTTGATATTGAAGCTTTTATTAAAGAGTTTAATGAAAATTTTATTGATGATATTAGTGCACAAGGACAAGATTTAATTAATGTTATTGATGACCTTACTGATGCTTTTACTATATACGCTAGAGCTTATTTTGAATTTGTTGCTTTTGGAGCTTGTTATACATATAGAGATGTTGTAGGTAATCAATTAATTAAACGTGTTGTTAGTGTTAGAGATGCTTTTCCTGTTCCTAACGATAATATGTTTGCAGAAGATTATGATATGTTTGCTGAACGTCGTATGTTGACTAAACAACAAATTATAGATGAATTTTATGAATATCTTTCTGAAAAAGAACGTGAAGCTCTTGATACATATTATCAATATAGTGCTACTACTTCTAGTGATAAAGCACTTTTAAATTGGGATAAATATATGTATTATTTTGGTGATATATGTAGTAAATTTAATAAAGATGATTTGCAACATATTAAGAACACTAATATAATGGCTCGTGATGCTAATAATGGTTTATTTGAAGTTTGGCATACTGTTTGGAGAGGTGAAATAAAAGAAGGTATTCTTACATATAGTAATGGAGCATTTGTTACAACAAGAATTGTTGATGAAACTTATCAGCTTAACCCTGCTGGTGGCGATATTAGTATTGAATGGGTGTGGCGTCCACAAGTTTATGAGAGCGTTAGAATTGGTTCTCGTGCTACAAGCATATATCCTTATAAGGCTCGTCCTATTGCTTATAATAGGAATGGTAAACTTCCTTATAATGGTATTACAGAACTTCTGCCGGGTTTTGGAAGATTTAGTATTGTAGATACAGTTATTCCTTATCAAGTATTTCGTAATATAGTTTCTTATCATAGAGAAATGGCTATTGCTAAAAATAAGATGAATGTTCTTATGATTGCTAAATCTCTTCTTGGTCGTAAACCTGCTGAAACTATTTATCGTATGGCTGCTGATGGCGTGCTTTATATTGATGATGAAGATGATGCTAATCTTGTTAAAGCACAAAGTGTTCGTTATCTTGAAAGTCGTATGAATAATTATATTACTGAACTTGGACAACTTATTCAAGAGATTGAACAGACTGCTAAAATGGAATGTGATATGACTCCACAACGTTATGGTGAGATTGCTAATAGTGCAGGTAAAGGAGTTACTGATGAAGCAGTTATTCGTGGAAGTATGGGTTCTGTTATTATTGAATTTATATTTGATAAAATGAGAGAACGAGATTATCAAGCTGAAATGGATTATACTAAACTTGCTTGGATTGATGGTCTTAATACTTCTTATAAAACTAAAGATGGCGATATTAGATATTTAAGTCTTGATGTTAATAGTCATATATTTGCTAATTATATTGTTACTTGTAAAACTTCTGTTAAAGAACGTGAGAAACTTGAACAATATAAACAACTTGCATTTAGTGCTGCTCAGAATGGTAATATGGATATGGCTAATGCTGCTATACGTGGAGATAATGTTGCTCAAATTAGTAAACTTATTGATAAGTATCAAAATATTCAACGTGAGCATGAACTTGATGTTGAACGTGTTTCTCAACAAACAGAACAACTTCGTCAAGAATTTGAACTTGCTAAGATTGATAGAAAAGCAGAACAAGATAGAGAAACAATTAGAGTTGAAAAATATCTTGATGGTCAGATTGAAGCTATGAAAGCAAATGCTAATATTATGAGTTTTGATAATGGTCTTAGTGATGCTGAAAAAAGTCAAGCTGAAGAACGTATGGAAAATGCTAGACTTAATCTTGAACGTAGTAAACTTAGTTTAGATGCTCAAAAGGCTTCTGTTGAAGCACAACTTAAAGAAAAAGAATTAGCTGTTAAACTTAAAGAAAGTGATGATAAAGTCAAGATTGCAAAAGCGAATAAAAATCGCTATGATAGTAAAAGTAAATAATTGGCTGTACTTCTAAATTTTGTTCATAATAGGGCTGGACTTGCTTGTGAAAGTAGGTTCAGCCCATTTTCATTTTTCTTTACATCACATGAGCTATTTTAAGCTCATTCTAAGCACTTTATTCATTTCGTGATAGATTAATCATTATGATAAAATTTGATTAATAGACGGCTTCTCTAAAAGCTACAAGCTAGGTTATCAGTAATAAATATCCTAGTTAGCAATAGTATGTTAGTTGGCAAATCGGCTTAAAGGTGAACATATTTTAACGATACAAGTAAAACTCGTATTATTATTATAGTTTATATTTGTGATATAGTAATTAATTAAAAACAAAGAGTTATGCCTAATTTTGATAGTTTTGGTTTTAATGGTGAAACATCCAATGGTGATGGAAAACCTACTAACGACATTACAGACCTTGATACAGGTAAAACAGGGCAGTTAGATGCTGATGGTAATCCTATTGATGATATTACTAATAATGGTAATGGAGATGGGAATAGTTATTCTAATGCTAATAAAGATAATCAATCTTCATCCTCCACGGGGGGTCAGCCTACTAGCAAAGCGAATGAAGCTGATGCTGAACATGGTTTAGAAGAAGGTACTATTATCGAAGATGGAGATAATAAATATACTGTTGATAAAGACGGTAATCTTATTGACGATAAAGGTAATATCTTTAAAGCTAAAAATGAAGTTGCTGCTTATCTTAAAGAATTTGAAGTAGAAGATACTAAAGAAGAAAATACTATTGATGTTAAATCGATTCAAGAACTTGTAGGTGTTTCTGTTACTTCAGAAGATGGTAAACCAGTTGCTTTTGATAATACTCCTCAAGGAGTTGCAAGTTATATTCAATCCGTTATTGATTTAAAACGTGACGAATTTGCTCAAGCTGGTGTTAATAAGTTATTTGAAGATTATCCTATCGTTGGTGATTTTCTTAATTATTATGTTGCAAATGGTAATTCATTTGAAGGCTTTGGTGAACTTCGAGATAGAAGCGGTATTGAAGTAGATGAAAATAATGTAAGTCAACAAGAAGCTATTGTTCGTGAGGCGTTTAAGGAATTTAATCGTCGTGGTAATGTTGATAAATATATTCAATATCTTAAAGATAGTAACGAACTTTTCAATGTTGCTAAAGAAGAACTTGAAGCTCTTCAGAAAGCTGATAACGAAATGCGTGAAGCTAATGCTAAAGAAGCTATGCGAGTTAAAGCAGAAGAAGAGAAACAACTTGTGGAATTTTGGAATGGAGTTAAAGATTGTATTGATAAGCGACAGATTGCTGGTTATCGTATTCCCGAAACTGTTATTATTGAACGTAATGGTAAACAGATTTCTACTACTCCTGAAGATTTCTTCAATTATGTTTATCAAGTTGATGATAAAGGACTTTCTCGTTATGAAAATGATTTAATGAAGTTATCTCCTGCTGAAAGACGCGATGAAGAACTGCTTAAAGCTTGGCTTAAATATACAGGTAAAGGTTATGATAGTTTGATAGAAATGGCTGTTTCTGATAAAGAAGCTAAAAAGTTGAAACTTACTGCTAGTCAACGTAAATCTACAAAAGGAGCTATTAAGATAACTAAACCTGAAAGTAAAAAAGATGCTCTGAAAGATGAGCGTTTTGGTTATTAACATAATAGTAAATTTGTAGATGAAAACATTACGTGTTATTGGACAAACTCGTTATGAAGATAGAGGTTATTCTAATGAAGAATCAATTGCTTATCTTCAACTTCAAAAGCCAGAAGAAATTAATAGTTTTCTGACTTATAATTATGGTATGGATGATGACCGTTTTCCTTTAAGTTTTATTACTGAAGGTCAAGGTAGTCGTGGTATTAAAGATGTTGCTACTGTACAATGGACTTGGAAAACTATGGGTCGTATGAAGTCTACAGACTTTGTAACTTACTTTAATAGTGCTGTTACTAAACCGGGTCAAAATGGTAGTGAATTTGAAGTTCATTTCTCTACTCATTGGTTTATTGAACAACATGGTCTTACTGCTCCCGATGGTGTTACTCAAGTTCGTATTCAGAAAGACTTAGGTGAATCTGCTTATGGTTATGCTTATCTTTTGAAACTTACTTCTCCTAATCCTGATGCTTATGTTGACCCTCAATGGTTAGCTAAAGGTATGTATTGGGCAATGAGTGCTCCTACTGTTTCTGAATCTTATTCTAAAGGTAATAGAAGCAATAGTATGGGGCCTGCTGGAATGACTTCTCAACTTGAGTTTTATCGTTATTCTAAAGAAATAGCTGGTAATCTTGCTAATGTTGTTACTCAATATCAATTCCAAAATGATAATGGTGGTACTTCCAATCTTTGGATTAACGAAGAGATGCGACAGTTCAACTTGCACATGAGAGTAATGAACGAAGAACGTTTGTGGAAGTCTGAATATAACCGTTTACCTGATGGTACTATTTCTTTGAAAGACCATGATAATGGTAAACCTATTCCTCGTACTGCTGGTATGTTAGAAATTTGTCGTGAATCTAACTATGATACTTATGGTGAAGTTCTGACTCTTAACAAACTTGAACGTACAATCGGTGATGTTCTTGACCGTGATACTCAAGATGGCGATAAGAATGTAGCTCTTATGGGTGGCAAAGGATTTATTCGTGACTTTGAAATGGCTATCAGAACTGATGCTAAAGAAAACGGATTTATTACTCCTCTTGGTGAAAAGATGATTCAAGATAATGGTGATGGTCTTTCTTATGGACGTTACTTTAATAAGTATAAAACTCCAGATGGATATACTATTACTGTTATTCATAATGCTTATTTCGATAAGGGTACTGATGCTGAAGCTGCTAAGCAAAATGGCATGATTCATCCTACTACTGGCTTGCCTATTACTTCTCATCAAGCTGCTTTGATTGATATGAGTAATTATAAAGGTAATCAGAATGTTCGTATAGTACGTCAAAAAGGACAGGCTTATAAAGCTAAAGTTATCGAAGGTATGACTGATATTCCTGCTTGCTGGGGATTGCCTAATACTAATCATGCAGCTACTGAAATTGATATGGCTCGTTATGAAATTAAAGGCTCTATTGGTTTGCAGGTAGATAACACTACTAAGATGTTCTTATTGAAATGTGTATTATAATCATTTAAAAGAAGCTATTTAAGATATGGATTTTAACAAAGTAAATGAAGCTAATAAAGCAGGAGAAAATACTCCTGCTGCTTCTAATATAAATACAGATAAACAGGTTATACCCCCCGTAGAGGATGGAGTAGATAAACAGCCTGCTAATACAGTAGGATTTAGAGATGAAAGTCTTGATGAACCTTATACTGAAAAACGAACTATTACTATTAATTTAGTTACTAATTATTCATTATATCGTAGAGTTAATGATAAAACATTACCTAAACGAATGGATAAGATTGGTAGTTGTGTTCGTAGTTCTCGTACTCTTTCTTCTAATAAAGGTGAGATTGAATCTTATTTTCCTGCTTTAATTGGTCTTGCTCCTAATAATGAAAACTTTATTTCACGGGTTAAGGCTTATCTTAATAATATTAGTGTTTCAGTTGATGAACTAGGTAAGACTTTTGATATTTCTTTCTTTTGGAATCGTAAACGAGATTATCTTCGTTTTAGAGCTGAAGAAGAAGCTATTGAAACTGCTTATATGAATAGTGACCGTAAAGGAGTTAAAGAACTTAGAGAAGCTCTTGAAGCTAAAATTACTAAGTTAAATCTTCTTGAAAGTGAAAAGTATAAATATGGTTATCCTATTGTTCTTGATGATTATCTAATTTATCGTCATTGTTTATTGTATAAAGATGTAGCTAAAGATATTGCTCTTATTAATTCTGACCCATCTATTAGATTTTATTTTAAAGATGACCAAAGAGAAGCTGAGCGTCTTGCTAAACATCGTCAGGAAATTAATTCTGCTAAAGGTAATTATGTTAAACTTCTTACGAATAGTGATTTGTTTGATGCTGTATTTATTCAATACTGTGTTGCCAACAATATTAATATTCCTAACGGTATGGCTATGGATACTATTGATAAGCAATCTCATCTTGATAAATTTAGTACAAATGAACCTGCTAAGTTTAATAAACTTTGCAATGATAAAGATATTACTATTAAATCTTTAATTGAGGTTCTTATTTCTCGTGGAGAATTTATCAGAGCAATTCATAATCAAAATATTACTACTCCTGATGGTGAGTTCATTGGTGCTAATGTTAAGGAAGCTGTTACATGGTTTAAGAATCCTACCAATAGTGCTCTTGTTAGTGCTTATAAAAATAAACTTAAAAACATTTGATTATGAACATTGGGGAGATGCACGTGACGTTCAGAGAACTGGCACAACAGATGGGTATGCAGACCGTTCGTGCTATTCTCATGGAAGATATAGATATTTGTCTTAATGCTGCTATAATTGAAAAAGCTAGAAATGTAATAGTAGAAAACGTTGGACCTGTTCCTTATAATGATAAGGTTGCTCGACAAAATGCTTCTATTAGTCCTGTTAATGCTCTTAGAACTTTATACACAGCGGGTACTGTTGACGGCGGAGATATTACAGGCGGTGGAACAGAAGTTGACCCTTATAAAATTAATATTGATAGCGACGGAATAATGCTATATACAGGCTTTCAAGTTAGTTATAATGGCAAGACAATTTATGATTGCAGAATTATTGAAGCTGAAGATTTAGGTCAAACGCTAAGAGATTTTTGTAATCGTGCTGCGAAAGATGCTCCGATAGTTACTATATTTGGAGATGAATCTGGTATCAATGTTGATATATATACTGGACGTAATAATACAGTTAAACCTCAATTAGTTAAATATCTTTATATCAAAGAACCTGCTAAAGTTAAATTTGATGAAGATAGAGAAGAAGATTGGGTTAATTGTGATTTACCTCCTTATTTACATATGGAAATAGTTATGCGTGCAGTACAGATTTATCTTGCTAGTATTGGTGCTACTTCTAATGGAGCTGATAAACAAAGTTAAACTCTAAATTAAATTAAAAATGAGACAGTTTTTGTTGGCGGGCAAAGTCGCTTATGGAGCGAGCTTACCTCTTGCTGCTGGAGCGGTTGCTTTTACTTATCTTGTCGATGGCAAGGAAACGATTGACGCTGACGGTACTAAGATTACCGATAAGTTTTACATTAATCTTGGGCGTGAAGCTAATGGTCCAGTAGTACTTCCAGCTTATAAGAAACATCTTACTTTTGTTAAAGGTGTTTATCAAGCTGCTACTACTTTCTCTGCTAATCTCACTATTGGAGATGTAAATGCTTATTCTGATTATTCTATTATGATTGTGAAGAAAGGATTAAAGTTCAATGAACGTAATCGTTGGACTGCTACCATTCATACTGGTCTTAATCCTACTGCTAATGATGTAGCAAAGAAATTAGCTAATCAAATTAATAATAATACTATTGGACATGGTATTAAAGCATCTATTTCTGATGCTAAAATCACTCTAACTGCCGAGTCTAAAGGTGTTGATTATGAAATTCTTGGAGCTGATGAATTAATGGATATAGCTGTTACAGTTGCAACTCACGGTTTACCTGCTTATGGCGATGCTGCTTATATTACTGATTTAGCTAATAAAGCTGCCGCTGATGCAGGTATTGAATATACTTACCGTGATACTTATACTGAACTGTATCCTGCATATCCTATTAATCCTTTGAAACAACCTGATAGTGCAGATGCTGGATATACTATCTTTACTCTTCGTTTTGCTGTTCCACGCGAAATGAAAACTAGAGATGAAGTTGTTCATCAGATTGTACAAATAGCGTTCCCGACTGAAGCTGCTGCTATTACAACTGTTGAAACTATCCTTAAAGCTATTGCTACTGAAGAAAAAGCATAACCTGTTACCCGACTCGATTAGGTAAATATTAGGTAATATTAATCGAATAGGGGCTATTGGTATTAGCATTAGTGTTGATACTGATAGTCCCTATTCTTGTATCTATAAAAATGGAATTAATAGAAAATGCCTTTGAACAAGGTCTTATTCCCGGTGTTGTTATTGTTGTTTATCTTATAATTAATAAGATAATTGATAATAACAAAAGAAATCCTTTAGATGATATTGCCAAACTTCTTAACATAGTTACTAAAGATATTATTGAAAAAGATAGAGAAAAATCTAAAGCTGTAGTTTCTATTGCAATGATTAATGCAGCATCAGAATGCGCAAAGTTTGTTGCTTCAACTATTATTACTAATAATATCGATAATAACCGTGACCAAATAGAATATAATGCTAGACATTTAGTTAATAGTGTTTATTACGATACTTATTCTAAACTTAATATGTATCGTGGAGATGAAGATTATCTTAGTCATTATATGAAAGAAGAATGGAAAGAAGATATTTATGGTGATATTATAAATATTGTCTATAATAAAAATCTTGATTCTAATCAACGTATTCTTGCGTTTATTAAACGTATTGATATTAGAGTTAATGATTATACTGCTTATATTATTAATAAGGCATTTAAATAAGATGGTATTATGATAAGAGGTTATATTAATAATCCAAAACAGCTATCGAAAGAGATGCAATTGCGTATTGCAAGCATGGCTGAAAAACAGGTGAGAATAGCAGAATTAGGCTTCCCATTGAACGAAAAAAATTGGTGCAAACTAACACAAGGACAAATTTTGATTCAAGCTCTAGAAGCCTTAGAATTGCTTTCTGATGAGGAACAAAAATCAATAATTAATTCATATAATAACTTGATGTTAGAATGAGTGAACAAATAGATGATAGTTATGTTAATGGTGTCTATGTAAAGGCTGATGGAACTGAACAAGTTGAGATTAATCCTCAATATGTTTATATGACTGTTCCTAGTAAATATGTTTGTGTTTATCATAAACTATTAGTTCTTATGGCACAATATGGAGTTGATATGCTTAATGATTGTTCTGCTACTTGTAAAGGTAATAATAAAAATATTATTACTTGTTGGAATATGTTTCAATCTGCTATGGCAGCATATCAACTTGGTCAAAGTAAACTTGCTGAAACTCTTCTTAAATATATTAAAGGTCAACTTAATATTATTTATGAAGGTAGTGAACAAATTCAGTATAGTGGTTCTATTACACTTCCTGTTGATGAAGAAGGTAAAATTCATGCAATAGTTAGTTGTGGAGATGCTCCTAAATTTTATGTTGACCCTGAAACTGGTAAACTTTGGGAGAAGAAAGAAGAAGGTAAAGAATATAATGAAACTTATAGTCTTAGTGATGTTGATTATGATAATGAATAATGTGAATGTGTTCCATCCTCTACGGGGGGTCTACACTATGAATTTAGTAAACCTAGAGAATGTATGAAAACAATAGAAGAAGAACTTGGTAAAGTTAGTCTTACTTGTAATGGTCAATGGAATGATAGACCTTATGAAAGACTATGTATAGTTCATGACGGTTTCTATGCTAGCTATATATCTCGTAAAGCTGTTCCTGCTGGTATTCCTTTATCTAATGAAGAATATTGGCAACCTATTGCTAAACTTCGAGAAGATTTAGTTATTGATTATGAAACTTTCAAGAAAGAAATACTTGAACTTATTGCCGTTATTCAAAGAGGTCTTAAAGCTGCTAGAATTGTAGTATCTACAATGGAAGATAGAGATGCTCTTACTTGGGAACAGATTGGAGTAGGTTGTGAAGTTTATGTTATTGAAACTAAAAAGAGTTATATTCTTGATGAAATAACTCCTGTTACTAATGCAAAGAAATGGCATCTTGAAGCTGATTCTGAAATTGGTTCTAAATTTGTAGAATCATTTAGTGGTATGTTTCCAAGAGCAATTGCAGAACGCGCAGTTGCTGATGAATTTGGTATTAATATTCAAGATAATTATCTTCGTCGTAATGTTGTAGTTAATTATATGGCACAAGTGCTTAAACAGTATTTTGAAGATAATGCTGTTCAAATACTTGAAGGTCAGATTACTCCTGAAATGCTTAGTGAATCTGTTAAACAAATGTTTACTGCTTCACAGATTACTAATGCAGCTGATGAAGAAGATTTAACAGTTGTTGATAATCTTCTTAAATTTGCAGATAAAGATTATAATGTTAATGATTATAGTGGAAAGGCTCGTAAATATCTTCGTAAGAATATGATTAGTGGTGTTAATACCCTTACTCAAGATATGATTAACGAGCCTAATACTATTTATATACTTCAATATGATTATTGTTTAGCTGGACAAACTATTGAACTTCCAAATAATAGTATAATTCTTTGGAGAGGTGGTAGATTATATGATGGAGCTGTTAAATTGAATAAATGTAGACTTCTTAGTAATTATCGTCAAGAAGATATGTTTGATAAAGAATCTATATCTTTAGATGGTGATTGGGCTAAAGGTCAAATACTTTATCATCCTCTTGATTTAGGCGAAGATAATAAACAAGTTGAAATTGTTGGTTGGGGTGGTTCTTATACTAATGATTTTTATTGGTTTTGGGATGGTGAAAAATGGGTAAGTATGGGTTTTGATTTATCTGTATATCTTACTCGTGCTGAATTTGAAGCTTTCTTAGAGAAGTTAAGAGAAGAGATGGAAAAGTTCTATGCTTGGCTTCTTGAAGAACTTAAAAAGATTAATGACCATCTTGAAATTCATGACCAACAAATATCTAAATTACAACAAGATATAGTTGATATTAATACTAGAATTGATAATCTTATTACTGAATATAATGCTAAGTTTACTGATATTTATAATAAGATTGGAGATTTAAATAATAATATTGAAGATAGTATTACTAATCTTGAACAATATATTAATAATAAGATTAAAGAAATTCTTAATAAAATAGAACAAGAAGGTGGTAATGTAAGTAATGAGTATAAACAATATTTTGAAAGTAATTATGTATCAATGTTTAAAAATAAAATTAAACCTGGTACTAATATTACTTTTGTTGAAAATAATGATGGTACTATTACTATTAATGCTGCCGGTGGAGGTTCTGGCGGAGGTGGATTAACTGAAGAAGATGTAAGAAATATTATTAATTCTATGCTTAATAATTATTATACTAAGCAAGAAATTAATGATATTATTGCTGGTCTTGGTGGTAGTGGTGGAACAGGAGGAAATGGTACGCATAATGTTATGTCTACTACTCAACTTGGTGAAGCTAGAACAGGTAAATATCTTGTTATGAATAAATTTGCAGATAGTGAAACTAAACCTAGTAGACTTGATGTAGATTTTAATTCTCTTTATACTGATATTAAAAATAAATTAGTTGGAGAAGGATTTGGAGGTGGTGGAAGTGGAGAAAGTGGCGGTGGAGTTGCTGCTAGTCAAATTCAATCTTGGATTGCTGCTGTTGTTCCTATTGGTTCTATTATGCTTTGGGATAGTCCTAATCCTCCTGCTGGGTGGGAAGTTTATACTGCTGCACAAGGACGTTTTGTTATGGGTTATATACCTAATGGTATTAATATTTATAATAATCCTAAACAAGGAAATCTTAATTGGACAACAGTTCTTGAAAATATTAAGGATACTTATGACCCTGCTGCTCCTGGTCGTAATGTAAGTGCATATGGATTTTATATTGGTGGTACTGATTTGCCTCTACATCAACATGCTGTTGCTGTTGGTAAAACTAATTCCGGTGATAATAACCATCACGTTATAGCACCTAGTAACTGGCGTTTTGTATCTGGAGATCTTGATAATGATGTTAAAAGTGGTTGGCCTTATGGTACTGACCAAAGTAGACTTGATAATCTTGGTATTAATCGTTCTAGTAATTGGTATATGACTGGACCTAATATTAGTAATAATGGTGAAATGAATTGGCGTCAAATAAGTGGTAATCGATGGACAGGTGATTATCTTGCTATTAATAAACTTATGCCTACTATTGCTTTACATTATATTAAACGTGTTTCTAATCCGTGGTAATTATGGCTAAAGAAGAAAATGTTTTTATTGGTACTAATTGTCAATCTTTTGACCCTAATAAGGTTCAATGTGATAAAGAAGGCAATATGCCAATTCATATATTAGATAAGTATTGTGAAGAAACTGATACTAGATATGAAATATATCCTTTAACTGTTATACAAGCTATATTTGATGGTACAACTGGTACTCGACTTGATAGAATATTAGCTGCTTGTAATAGTGTTTATTTAACTTGGGAAGGTACTTTTGCCGATACAGTTAATAAACTTGATAAAATTTATCGTCGTAAAGGATATATTATTACTTATCGTGATGCAACTAATATTAATTGGACACAACGATATAATAGTGATGATATTAGTGATGCTGCTTGGACTAATTCTGATAATTGGGAAGGATGGTCTTTTGATACTGTTATTAAAGATTTAGCAGAAGCACTTGAAAAGATATTTACTAATATAGGTGATTATAAAGACTTTCTTGATATTATTACTGGTTTTATTAATGATTTTGTTATTAATGTATTTAATAATATTAATAATTATCCTAAACTAGTTGAAATTATTAAGAATAGTACAGTTGAAAGTTTACCTATTATTATTAAAGATATATTTAATAATATTAATGAATATCCTGAGCTTAAAGAGATATTTAATCAATATATTAAACAATGGACTGAATCTATCTTTAATAATATTTCTTCTTATCCCGAACTTAATCAATTTATAACTAATGCTATTAATACTCATGTAGAAACTACTATTAATAATATATTTAACAATATTGATAATTATCCTGCTATTAAAAATCTTATTGTTACTAATACTGTTAATAAAGTAGTTGATATATTTAAAAATATTAGTCAATATCCAGAATTACAAGAAGCTATTCAGAATAATATTAATGAACGAGTAGATTATATATTTAATAATATTACTAAATATCCTGAACTTGTTGGTATTCTTTCTGATTTAGTTTGTAATTGTGTTAAAAATATATTTGCTAATATTAATAATTATCCTGCTCTTGTTACGTGTATTAATAATGCTGTAAATAGTAGAGTTGATTATATTTTTAATAATATTGATAGATTTCCTATTCTTAAGAATCTTATTGAAACTAAAGTAGAAGCTAGAGTTACTTATATATTTGAACATATTAATAATTTTACTGAACTACTTAATGTTATTAAAGGTAATATAGAAAATATCTTTGATAATATTGATAATCATCCTAATCTTAAAGTTGTTATTGAGAATAAGGTTGAAGCAACAGTTGAGAAGATTCTTACTAATATAGATAATTATCCTATTATTAAAGAGAAGATTATTCGATTCTGTAATGAAGCTATTGAAGCTAAACGTGGTGTAGCAAATGGTATTGCAAGTCTTGATAATGATGGTAAAGTTCCAGCAAGTCAATTGCCTAGTTATGTTGATGATGTTCTTGAAGGATATTATGTTGATGAAACTCATTTTGCTGAAAAGTATATAGAACAAGCTCCTGTATATTATACTCCTGAAAAAGGTAAGATTTATGTTGATATAAGTGAAGATACTGATTATAGTGGTAAAACTTATCGTTGGTCTGGAACTAAATATACAGTTATATCTGAAACTTTAGCTTTAGGTGAAGTTACAGGTACTGCTTATGATGGCGGTAAAGGTAAGAAAACTACTGATACTGTTAATAGTTTACCTAATGTTATAGTTGTAAACAGTATTGATTTTATAGCAGAAAATGAAACTACCGTTCAGTATAATGTTAATACATATAATAAACAAGATAGTGGGCTATATCAGCAACAAAATAATCCAAATAAGAAATTGCCAGTTGTTTCTAAAACTAAGGCTGGTGTTATGTCTGCTGCTGATAAAGTTAAACTTGATGAAACTTTACCTAATCAGATTACTGAACTTGCTAATAATGTTTATACTAAAGAAGAAATTAATAATAAGTTTGATAAGGTACCAACAGTAGAAAATACTTATACTAAAGCAGAAGTTGATAAAGCTATTGCTGATGCTATTAAAGCTTTAATTCCTGCTGGTTATGAACTTGTTATTAAAAAGAAAACAACTTAATATTAATTATGGTGGTACTGAATAAGTGCCACCATTTAAAGTTTATAAAGTTATGCAAGATATTAATCAACAATTATATGAAAGAAAAGATACTCCTGAAGGATTTATTCCTGTTTATGGTGTAGTTATAACTGTTCCTACTGGAATATATACTAATGGGCAAAAAGAATTTACTTGTGATAAAACTTTTGACGAAGTAAAAGAAATATTATTAAAAGGAGGAAGTATTATTGCTATTGATAATAACAATAGTAGAATTAATTTTGATAGAATTGTTGTAGGTAGTAACGATATTAGTGCTACAATTACTTATTTTTCTAATGGTGGAATTAATAAAATCGATTTAAGTTGGGATAAAGGTATAGCTAGAGTTGGTGGTGAAGAAACAAAAAGTATTAATACTTTTGTAGCTATAAATAGTAATTCAATTATTAAATCTTATGATATTAATACTATTATTATGTTATTAACTAATAATGGTACTCCTACGGAAGTATTAAATGCTATAAATACTATATTTACTAATTTTGATGGATTTGTCGCTGCTATCGGTAAACCTAATTCTGTATTTTATAATAATACCTACGGTAAATTTTATATTAGATATACTGGTGATACTATAATTATACAATGGAGTGATAGTAATACAATAAATCATGTAGCTTTACATAATGATGGTAATTATACTTATAATACTATTCAAATAGTTGACCAAACTCTTTATAGATTATCTAATCTTACTATTGAACCAATAGTTAATCCTAAAATATGGGTTGGTACTGCTACTCAATATGCAGCTATTGCTCAAAAAGATAACAATACTACTTATATAGTTAAATCAGATGCTTAAGTTATGGCTATATATCAAGGAGATATTGGAATACATGATATTAAACTTGGTAGTATAGATGTATTTGAAATATATCAAGGTTCTAAACTTGTTTATCCAGAGAATACTGAAGTTACTATTACTTTTAAATTAAATGTTTCCGGAACTGTTACTATTAATGGTTATACTCCTGTTATAAGTGAAAACAATACTAAATTTGTATTTACTATTCCTATTAAGACTGATTATACTGCTATTGTTACCGCCGAACATTATAAACCTCAAACTATTAGTGGTAATAGCGGTTATTTACCTATAACTCATAATGTAGAATTAGAATGGGAAGAACAATTTATATCTTATACTGTTACTTTTCCTACTGATGGAGTTAAAGTTTTATTTGATGGAATAGAAAAAGGAGTTATAACTAATGGTAAGTTAGTTGTATTAATTGATGATACAGAAGCTAAAGATAGTTATACTGTTACGTTTAAAGGTAGTAAAGCTAGTATATATGATACTAGTACATTAACAGTAGTTGATAGTAGTATAGCTAATACTGGTGGAAGTTATGATTTAAAACTTCCTACTAGTTCTGTTAAAAGTGGATATAAGAGAACTGACTATGCATCCTCCACGGGGAGTATAACCAAAGGCTCTACTTATGCTGGAACTTGGATTGAAACTGTTGTTAATCTTACTGCTAGTTTTACTAGTTCTACTACTTTAGGTAGTATAAGTAATAATGTATTAACTATACCTAATAATGAATCTACTAATACTAAAAATGGTACTTTAACTGCTATATTTACTTTAGAAAATAAACAAACTAAAGAAGTTAGTGCTGCTTTAAATCAAGCTGCTGGAGCTAAAGTTTATACTAATTGGGTATTAGATTTACAAACTGATGGAACTAGTGTTGAAGCTAAAGGCGGCACTAGAACTATTACTGCTAATGTTGCCCGTAGAACTTATAAATGGAATAACACTGGTACTGTTTATAGTGAAACTGCCACTCCTACTCTTAGTATTAGTGGTAGTGCTAGTCTTAGTGGAAATCAAATAAAATTTACATCAAACGAAAGCGTTTCAGCCCGTTCAGCGACACTTACAGCTAGTTATGTAGGATTGTCCAAAACGGTTACGATAACGCAACAGGCAGGCGCAAAAGTGTATTCAGCGTGGTCTGTATGGGCTGTTTCTATCTCGGCAAGCACGCAAACGATAGCTGCAAGTGGTGGTTCATCTACGATAACTACTAATGCTAGTCGTTCTCGTACTTGGACTTGGAATGGAGTTGGTACTACACATACTGATACTGAAACTGCTACACCTACACTTAGTGGTAGTGCTGGTGGATTTACTTTAAGTGGTAAAACGGTTACTGCTAGTAATAATACTACAACAAATAGTCGTAGTATAACTATTACTGCTACTAGCAATAGTGTTTCTAAGTCTATTACTATAACACAATCTGCTGGTGCTAAAGTTTATGGTAATTGGTCTGCTTGGACTGTTAATATTAGTGCTGATAAAACTAGTATTGGTGCAACAGGTGGTACTGCTACTATATCAACTAGTGCTAGTAGAACTAGAAGTTATACATGGAATGGTGTTGCCGGTTCTGGTGGTACAGAAACTGGAAATGGAAGTCCTGCATTAAGTAAAGTTAGTGGAAGTGGTAATTGGACTAGTCCTAAAGTTACTTATGGAAATAATACTAGTACAAGCGGTAAATCAACTGTTATTCGTGCTACTATTGATTCAACTACTAAAGATATAACTATTAGTCAATCTGCTGGAGCTAAACAATATAGTGCTTGGTCTGCATGGACAGTTAATATTTCTAATAGTGGAAATGTTGCTGCTAGTGGAGGTAGTTCAAATATAACTACTTCTGCAAGTAGAACAAGAACTTGGACATGGAACGGAGTTAATGGAAGTGGTGGAACTGAAACAGGAACTGGAACTCCTACTCTTAGTAAAATTAGTGGTGCTGGTTCTTTTGCTAGCAATAAAGTAACTTATGATAATAATACTTCTACAAGTGCTAGAAGTACAGTTATTAGAGCTACAATGGATTCTGTAACTAAAGATACTACTGTAACTCAAAATGCTGGTTCTAAAACTTATAGTAGTTGGGGAGCATGGTCTATTAGTTTAAGTGCTAATGTAACAACTATTGCTGCTGCTGGTGGAAATGCTACATTATCTACTTCAGCTACTAGAAGTCGTACTTGGCAATGGAATGGTACAGGAACAACTTATACTGAAAATGCTAGTGGTTCTCCTACATTAAGTAAAGTTAATGGTGCAGCTTCTTTAAGTGGTTCTACTGTTAGTTATGGAAACAATACTTCTACTAGTTCTCGTAGTTCTGTATTTAGAGCAACAATAGATAGTACTACTAAAGATATAACTATTAGTCAATCTGCTGGTAGTAAATCGTATGGAAGTTGGTCTAGTTGGTCTGTATATTGTGATGCTAGTAGTTATACTGTTGCAGCATCAGGCGGTTCTGTTACTATTTATTATGGTGCTTCTCGTTCTCGTACTTGGACTTGGAATGGCGTTGCAGGTTCAGGTGAAACTGAAACAGAAAATGCTACTCCAAGTCTTAGTGCAGGAAGTGGTGGTGGAACTTTAAGTGGTAGTACTTTAAGTTATAGTAATAATACTAGTACAAGTGTTAGAAGAACTAGAGTTACTGCAAATTATAATGGTGCTATTGATTTTTGCGATATTGAACAAAGAGCAGGTAGTAAAGTTTATGGTAGTTGGGGAGCATGGTCAGTAAGTATTTCTGCTAGTCCTACTAATATTGCTGCTGCTGGAGGTAATTCTACTATTACTTGTAGTGCTGTTCGTAGTAGACAATATACTTGGAATGGAGTTGGACAAAATTTTCCTGAAACTGAAAATGGTAGTCCTACATTAAGTAAATCTGGAGATGGCACATTAAGCGGTACCACTAGCGGTAGTAAACTTACTTATGGTAATAGAACTACTACAACAAGTAGAAGTACAACTGTTACTGCAACTTATAGTGGAGTTAGTAAATCAATTAATGTTACACAATCTGCTGGTTCTAAATCTTATGGCGCTAAAGTATATCATACTGATATATATGATAGAGGTTCTTCAAATTATACAGATTATACTGGCTATCCATTAACTCATGATGTTGGAGGTCAACCTACTATTGCAGCTGGAGATTCAGTTGTTACTTATTGTAGACTTCGTATTACACAACCATGGACTTGGAATGGAGTTAGTGGAAGTGGTGGAACAGATACTACATATATGAGTGCTAAAGATGTATCTATTACAAGTCAATCTAATTGTACAACTACTGTTAAAGATGTAGGAAATAATAATCTTATAATGTTTACTTCTGTTGTTCCTGCTAATCCTAATGATAGTGCTCGTACTTGGTCATTTACTTGGAAATGGAATAATTGGAGTATTACAATTAGAGATACTCAAGCTGCAAATCCTGTACGTGGTAGACTTGTTATTAAAAATGATTATTTTACTAGTCAAAATGTTGCTTTACCTATTTATTTAGATAGTGAAAATGTAGATTCAATATATAAAGGAGAAGCAAGTTATAATGATATTAAGAAAACTCCTATTAGCGTTTATGTATATATTCCTACTAATACTGCTATAATGAATGCAGGTAAATTACAATTTTGGTTTGAAAATAAAAATGGAAGTAATAATAAATACACTTGTACTTTAAGTAATGTAAGCACACCTTCAAATAGTGTTTCTGTATCTAATAGTAATAATATTATTAGTGTTACTGCTAATACAACTACTTCTTCATTTACTATATTATGTCAATTTACTATGACTTCTAATAGTACGGTATTTAATGTAAGAGTTTTAATTGAACCATGATAAGAATACTATTTAATATAACAATATTACCAATGCTTATATTGTTTATTTACTCATTAAAGTTATTTAAATTAATCATATAATTATGAACAATAAACAACTATATGAAAAACTAGGTCAGAATAGTTATGATAAAGTATTTCCTATTACTTATCTTCAAAATATTCTTGACAAAGATACAAACAATGATTTAACTGTTGTTCTTTCTAGGTTTAATCATTTATGGATTCCATATCAAGGAACTAGAGTTAATACTCGTAAAGCTGTTCCTGCTATTTTTAGACGTAATAGTCTTACTATTAGTTATTATGATGCTGAACATAATCTATCTGTAACTGAAAGTTATATAGGTAGTAATCTTCAAGCTGGTGTTGAAACTAGTTGGGTTTCTGATGATAATTGGACTAAAATTCTTAGTGAGAAATATCTTGAAGAAAGTGGAGCTAAAATTCCTATTGCTGATGGTACTATTGATTGGGATATGCTTAATGAAGCTCTTAAACAAATGATTGCTGGAGATGGTAAAGTTAATATTATTAATTATCCCGATGAAGAAGATATTACTATAAGATTAAGTCCGGGTTGTTGTAATGTTAATCGTCTTAGTCTTAAAAATAGACCTTATGAGCCTGAATATAAAAGTGGTAAAGGATATAAAATAGTTCGCAAGGTCTTACTCCCCGTGGAGGATGATGCTAGTAATGCAGAACAGCTTTTATTTGATGGTTTTCTTGATGATACTTATTGTGAACAATATGGTCAAATAATTCTTAATACTGATAAATATGAAGTTATTAGAACAGATTTAGGTAATACTGCTGGTATTTATTATGATACTTATCATAAATTATTTGTTCTTAGAGTTAAGACTGTTCATGATGGAGTTGGATTTTATAATTATTATACTAGATGGACTGTTGTAGAACCTACTGATAGAGTTCATCCTCTACGGGGGGTCAACACTGCTGTTTATGGAAATAGTGAAGATTATAATATTTATAATACTTGTCTTTCTGATGAACGTCCAAGACTTGGTATTATATATGTTAATTCAGTAGATAATATTAAATATTATTTTAATGAAGAAAATCTAGTTCAAGTTAAGAATAATATTTATCTTAATTATAAAGCTGTTCTTACTCAAGATATGGTTAACGAAGAAAATACTCGTTATATTATTCGTTATGCTTTTGATTTAAGTGGTAAAACTATTACAATGCCTGTTGGTTGTGAACTTGTATTTGAAGGTGGTATTATTGAGAATGGTACTATTAATTTAAATAAATGTAAACTTACAGGTATGGTTGGTGAAGAGTCTGAATATCTTCCTAATGTAACTTGTAGTAATTGGGCTGTTGGTCAAATTGAATATCGTGGTGGAAAAATTTGTTATTGGAATGGTAATGAATGGCGAGTAATGGGAGATACTTCTTCATTTGATAGTTATACTAAACAAGAAATTAATAACTTACTTAAAAATTATTATACTAAAACTGAAACGTATAACAAAGAAGAAGTTAATAATTTACTTAATGGTTATGTTACTAATGATACATTTAATAACTTTAAAGAAGAAATAAATCAAACTATTACTAATAGTGTTAATCTTGATAAGATTCAAAAAGCTATTAATGATGGATGCGGAGTTAATATGACTATGCCTAGTGCAAATAGTAATAAACTTAGTCTTCCAATTTGGACAGGAACTGCTACCCAATATGCAACTATTACCCCGGTTGCTGGAATGACTTATAATATTGTTGATGAATAATGAGTTTAACTCTTGGACGTCAAGGAGGAGTTGCACAACCTCTTAAGAAAAGAACAGTAGGTCAAACTAATATTGCTCATGTTTATGATGGTGCTAATCATATTTGGCCTACTTCTGTTATTCATTTTAGTGATTTTACTAGTGTCCAACTTAGATATATTTGGGGTACAGATGATGGTAAAGATTTGGATACTAAATCATATTATGTTAATTCTCCTGTTTTAAATTTAAATTATGTAGCTGTTGGTTGGTCTTGGGAAAACGATAAAATACCATATTTATATTGGGGTGGGGATAATACTCGATCTGGTGCTGAATGTGTTATGTTTAATATTGAATCTATGATTGAGCTTGAAGATGAAATGCCTGATATAATGAAAATGAATCTTTGTGCTAATTGGTATGAAAGCTTAAATAGAGGTCATGTTACTGTTGAATGTACTGCTTATAAAGGTGGTGTTATTGTTAAAGCTTGGCAACTACGTAATAATGAAAATGATGTAAATACTAGAGGAAATTATATTTTTCCTTTAGCTGATGGTAAAATTAATATGCCTAATGATAATAATATAGGATATAAAGAATGTTGGTATGGAGAAGTTATTAAAAGAATAACTAAATCTAATGATGAAGTAAAATATTTTAGAATTAATCCTATTAATGATAAAGTTATTGGTTTAGATAATATTAAAATAATTCGTAGTGGAGGCGGATTTGTTCATGGTGATGGTTATTGTTGGTATGAAAATAAGCCTAATAATAAATATAAAGTTTGGAATAACCAAGCCAATACAAATGATAATCCTATAACTCTTAATCAACCAAGTCTTAATATAAATAGTGATGATAATTATACGTATGAATATCATACAGTTTTACTTAATGAAGATAATACTATTTATAGCGATAATTATACTGATAACTATGAGTTTAGTTTTGGTTTTGTTGCAGGTAATTCTGAATTTAGAGGACAACAAACTATTCAATGTTATGTTGGTACACACGATGGTAAAGCTGATGATGGTAAGACTTCAATAGGTGAAATAAAATATACTAAACTTAATAAAATTGGTGAGTTAACTATATATAGCCCTATTGAAAGTTAAATTTTTGAAGATAGAGAACGTCTTAATAGTGAATTGTTTGGTGTTTATATTGACGGGCGTAATCGTACTGATGCTCTTATTGAGAAAAATAACACTGACCATTTTAATCTTTACAAATATACTCGTGATGCTGATGATGATATCCGTAAAGAGTTATCTGATTTGAAAGCTGAATTGGCTGTTACTAAAGCTATTCGTCCTTATCAAGATAAACTTATCCAATGCGAAATGGAAAAGATGTTTACGGCTGGTATCAACTATACTGATAGAAAGACTTGTAATGTTATCTATGGTGTAGTTACTCTTCCAAATGAACCTACTGTTACTGGTCTAGTTGGACGTAATGCTTGTGGATGTTTACCATGTGGTTTTACTCAACCTGCTAGCGGAACTCCTGCTCAGTAATATTACTAAGTTTGATTAAGAACATAAAATTGAAAGAGATATGATACCTGTTACTCAATTCATACTAGGTAATAGTGACCCTTTACTATACTCTAGTGAAAAAATGACTAATAGCATTGATGAACAAATTGCTTTTCTTCAAAGTCAAAAACAAGCAATTAATGAAGCTTATCGTCGTAATGCTATTCCTAATGCAAATAATGGTACAACTCAAAATCAGCAAGTTCCAACTCAAGGAATTTGGTATGCTATTGATGCTGAAATTGCACCACTTACACAAGAACAACAAAATATGCTTCTTAATAACCAAGACTATGTAAATAACTATAATGCTTTACAAAGTATGGTTCAAGCAGAAGTTCTTAATTTAGTTAGAGGAAAAATCGAAGCTAGTGAAGATGGTAAACATTTACTTGAAGAACAACTTAAACTTGTTAAGTTACTTAAAAGTAAAATTGTTGAAGTTACTAACAAAGAAATGGAATTGTTTAAAGCTTTTAAAGAAGCTAGTAAAACTAATCCTAATTTAACTTATGAAGAATTTTTAAAGAAGTAATATTATGGTTGAAATTGGTAATGTTAAAGAGGTTATTAAAGATTATATTATTAAACAATTAGTATCTATGGGTGAAAGTTCTCCAGCTATAAGACTTTTAATTCCTTTGGCTAAAAGAGCGATTACTAATAATATTAATAGTTTTGATAAGTTCTTGAAGCCCATTGCAGATAAAGATGGTATGATTGATATTGAAGGTATATTTGATGAAGAAATGGAAGTTATTAATAATATTGATAATTTTAATTTTGATATACCTTTTATTGGTGGCGGTAATATTTCTAAAGGTATTATATCTCTTGAAGTTCCTTATGTGAATAAAATTGTTGCTCTTAATCAAACTGATTTAGAAGTTTTAAAAGAATCATTAATCAGTTTAAAAACAAAGTAATATTATGAGAGAAATGCCTTACATTCAACCTTACCATGTTGGTAATCGTCGTGGCGGTAATCAAAATATTCTTGATGAATTTCGTGAATTTCTTGATGCACGTGGAGGACGAGGTGGTCGTGGTGGTAGAGGTGGCATGAGAAATCGTATTGGCTATGATACTTACGATACTTATGGTCGCTCTACTAATAAAAATGACCGAGAAGAAAAGATTTTAACTATGCTTATGAGCGGTGGATATAATGACGATGGCTATCATTTTAATGAGTATGAAGCTAAAGAAGTTGTAGAACAAATGTATCATGTTAAAGACAATAAGAAATATATTGGTGAAAAATATGATATGAATAAAGCTCATGAGATTTGTGAACGCTATAAAGAAGTATTACCTAATGATGTTGAACCTTGCGATGTTTATGTTGCAATTAATGCTCAATATCATGATTATGCTAAACTATTTGAAGAATGGTTTGGTGGTAATATAGATAATAAAGTGTTTGAAAGTGCTATTACATTTTGGTTTAAAGATGTAGATTTTGATGGTGATAAAGTATGGGAATATTTCCACATGAATAACTAATCATTATTGTAAAACTATAAAAGGGAATTATCTTCGGATAGTTCCCTTTTTTATTTATCTAAATTTTAGTATGGACAAATTTATTGATGTAATTGTAGATGGTATCCTTAGTAATTTTGACTTTGGATTTATGTTTATTGTTAATGTTCTAACTTATATTATTATTAAAACTATTGATTATTTTAATGGTGATAATAAAGTTCCTACTTGTCAAAAACGATGTGTATTAGTAATAAGTATTGCTACTATGGCTGGTATTTATATTGCTGCTGGATATGATAATGCTATTATGCTTGTTAATAGTGCTATTCTTGCACCTGTGTTTTGGAGTTGGACTGTTAGTCCTATTCTAAAGAAACTTGGGGTTGGCTATAAAGATATTGATAATACTATTGGTTAAGATTGTATGAGATTGATTAGCTAGGTTTGATTGACTGATTCAAGCCTGCTCCATCCTCTACGGGGAGTATAGCTTGCCAAATTTAGCTAGTTTTAAGCCTAGCTGATTAACTATACACGATTGAATAAAAGTCTTACTATAAGCCTAAAAAGTGGCTCTATGAACGTACATAAATATTTACAATATTAAAATTTAAAATAGTAAAGTTATGAGAGTTATTAAGACTAAACATTTTCCTTTTAATGGTTATAAAGCTATTAATCTTTTTGGTGTTATATTTACTAAAGGAGAATTAAGTAATAAAGAACTTAATCATGAAGCTATTCATACAGAACAAATGAAAGAGATGTTATATATCTTTTTCTATATATGGTATGGTGTTGAATATCTTATTATAAGATTATTTCATATTAAACAACATGATGCTTATAAAGATGTAAGTTTTGAAGAAGAAGCTTATATTAATGATGATAATCTTAATTATATTAGTGAACGTAAACATTATACTTGGACTAAATATCTAGGTATTAATAGTTCTAAAACTGCTTAATTAAAAAATGTTAATAATATTGTTAAACTACTTGTTATTAATAATATAATTTATATTTGTAACAAACTAAATTCTAAAGATATGGAAGATGATAAAAGAGTTAATTATAAGTTAGATGCTATTAATAAACTTATTAATAATCTTAAACTTAGTATTTCTGGTAATAAAGAACATGATGAACTTGGAGAAAATAATGTTATAGTTAATCTTGATGAGATTAGTCAAAAGATTACTGAATTACATGAAATGGTTAAAGCTGAATTTGATGAATTTGAAAATCAACATAAAAGTGAATCAGATGAAACTCAAACTCTTCTTAATAATCGTTTTGATAAAATTGATGCTAAATTAGATAGTATTAAAGCTGCTGTTGATAGTATGAAAACTACTATTGGTAATAAACTTGATACTGTTAATTCTACTATTAATAAAGCAAATACAGATATAGTTGCTGCGATTAATGCTATGAAAGCTAGTAATGATACTAAGAACGATGCTATAATTACTGCTCTTCAAGGACTTGTAACTAAAGTTAATCAAAATACTAATAATATTAATTCTCTTGATGGTCGAGTTGATGCTCTAGAACAAGCTTAATATGAATTTTAATTTAGTAGAAATGTATAATGGCTTATTAAGATTTAATAAGCATATACTAAATGAACTTGCAGAAGGACTTAAACATCTACCTAATTTAGATGGAGTATCTAAAGGAGATAGTTTAATTATTAATGAACAAGGTAATCCAGCTTGGGGTTCTGCTGCATTTATTCCTACTTTTGAAAATGCTGCGTATGGTATTGAATGGACTAAAGATGACAATGATATAATCAGAATTGGTAATGCTAAATTTCATAGAGAACTTCCTATTCAAAATAGACTTAAAGGTTGTGTCTATAATGAAAAGAAAATCAGTTATTTCCTCAATCCTACAGGTTGGGCTAAACCTCTTGAAAATGGTCTTATTCCTCCTCTTGATGGAAGTGATGGCGATGTTGGGGTAAGAGTTCCAGAGTTTTATATGTGCGTTAAAGATACTGGTACTAAATATCAACTTTGGATAAGTGATTTTAATATTGATGGAACATTTACTAGAGTTCATCCTTTTATTATAAGTCATACTAAAACTATGACTAGAACTAGAGAAGATGGTAAAGAAGAAGTATTTAGTGCTTGTATTAAACATGATGATACTAGATATTTAGGAGGAAATAAAAGTTCTTCTGTTGTTGCTACTAAATTACAAGGTAGACCTAGAACTGGAATTAATTATGATAAAGCTAATGAATTTTGTGCTAATCGTGGCGATTGGATTACAATGATTGATTATCTTGAATATTGTGCTTTACAAGCTCTTTGTTATATTGAATATGCTAATTTTGATAATCAAGCTGCATTAAATACTAATTTAACTAGTGATGGATTTAAACAAGGAGGACTTGGTGCTGGTGTTACAAATTTAGTTTGGGATAGATGGACAGCTTTTAATAGCAATAATCCTATTGTACAAACTTATTGGACTGCTGAACATAATATTGGTAATGGTAGTACAAATGGTGACCATTATGAACTAGGAAATTATAATACAGATGGAAGTAATTTAAATACTTATCCTGCTGTTTATCGAGGTATTCTAAATTTCTTTGGTGATATATGGACATTTATTAGAGATGTGGTTATTATAAATCGTAATGCAAATTATAATAGTGTTTATCTTCTTAAAAAAGGTGTTAATCATTCTGATGTTACAATAGATAATATTCAAGATAAATGTTATTTTATAGGTGACCAAGCTAATACTAATAATTTTATTACTGAATTTGATTTTAGATTTGGTCCTTATTTTATTCCTAATAAAGTTGGAACTAATAAAAAAGCTGATTATAATTGGATAGGTAATAATGGACAAGATACAGATAAAGCTGTTCATGTGCTTCTGCTTGGGGGTCGCGCTGCTGACGGTTCTGCGGCTGGCTCTGGTGACTTTCATTCTACTTGGGCTCGGTCGGATTCTGGTGCTTATGTCGGCTTCTTTACCACAGTTAAGCTTGATTAAATAAGTCCACGTGGAACTGTTGTTAGGAGTAGTTGGTTAATTAATTTGTTTTCTGTTTTTGCATTTCTCGATACTACTCCTACAACAATTTATTATAATAATATTTAAGGTTATATTAACTAATAAAATTGGAATTGGAGTTCCTATTGGTAATTATTTATCTCAATACTTTGCTAATCTTTATCTTAGCGAACTTGACCATTTATGTAAAGAAGAACTTAAATGTAAGTTTTATTATCGTTATGCAGATGATATAGTTATTCTAAGTAATGATAAAGATTTTCTTCATAAAGTTCTTATTTATATTAAGTTATATGTTAATACTATTGGATTAAAGGTTAAAGATAATTATCAAATATATCCTGTTGATAGTAGAGGAATAAATTTTGTTGGTTATGTATTTTATCATACTCATACTCTTATTAGAAATCTATTAAATATAAAATTATAAGACTAGTAAATAGTTATTTAAATAGAGAAATTGATAAAAAAGAATTTAAAGTTAGAATGTGTGCTTATTATGGATGGCTTAAACACGCTAATGCTAAAAATCTTCTTTATAAAATTCAAAGTCTTACAGGTGTTAGATATTCTAATTGGAATGGTAAAAGAACTAATATTGCTAAATATTATGGTAAATACGTTAGAATAATTCAAGTTATTAATTATGCTAAGTATTTTAGAATTAATTTTATTAGAAATGGTAAAGCTTATTATGCTGATAGTAGAGATAAAACTCTATTTTATTCTATACATAGACTTAATCATTTTCCTATTAATTTTAAAATTACTAAATATGATTGGCGTATTTATGTTAAAAATAGAAAAGAAAATGTCAAACCTCAAACATAATATATTATGACTAAAGATAAACTTAAAGATGATATTATTAGAACTATATGTTTTTTAAATAGTGATATATCTAATAAAGATAGAGAACTTCTAATTAAATTGTTTAATTCTATTATAGATTATACTAATAATACTGAACTTGAACAAGATGTTAAAGTTATAACACAAAAGCATAACGAATTAGTTGAAACAGTTAATGAACTTAAAACTAAAGTTGAAACATATTCTGATAAGATTAATGAACTTGAACAAAGAGTTCATCAATTAGAAAATGAAAGTCAATCTTAATATGGCTAGTCTTAATCAATTAGTTAGTGAATTTGCTCATGCTGTTGGCAATCCTAATAGTATTCCTCTTAGACGTAATCTTCGATATGCTATTCTTCATGGTCGTAATGAACTAATTCGTAAAAGTTATGAAAATCATAAATATGTTGATAAAGGTTTGCAACAACGTATTCGTGTTTCTATTATTAATGTTCCTGATGGTGATTTATATAATAGTCAAACTCTTGGGATTCCTGCAATTAAACGTACTAAACAAGAAGTTCCTAAACCTGTTAGACTTATTAATAACTTACCTTTCCAATCAGTTAGAACTACCGGACGTACTGGGATAGAAATTCCATTTGCTAAAGAAGCTAGTGCTAAGTTTTATCATTATCTTGCAGGTATGTGTAATCTTCCTGTTTATGATTATATTAATGGTTACATTTATTTCTTTAGTAATAATAAAGATTGGTTTCAAAATATAGGTTCTATTATTATTGAATCTCCATTTGAAATTCCTTATCTTGTTCCTACCGAAACTGTTGAAAAAGCTAAAGATGTAAATTATGACCCTATTGATGATGAAGCTAAATACGATGATGATGAATTTCTTATTCCTGAAGATATGATTGGAACTCTTAAAGAGATTGTATTTAAACGTAATCTTATTGAAGTTCCTCGTCAAACAAATGAAACTCCTATTGATAATTTTGTAACTAGATAAATTATGATTAAAGATATAGATATTAGTCATTATTATAAAAAGTTTATTGAAACTTCTAATGACGATATGGCAAAATATAATAAAGAACTTGAAGTTATAAATAAGATGAAAGCTGATTGTCGTGCTTATATTAAAAGTAAAAATCAAGTTATTAAAGATGATTTAAAAATTAATCTTAATGAATATGGGTTTCAATTTCTTAATGATAATGTTGAATTAATTAATAAGTTAGAGCAATTAATTAATAATCAACTTAGTTATACAGTTGGAGAAAGACGTATTGTTCTTCTCCAACTTTTGCGTTATTGTAACTTAGCTAAAAAAGCAAACGATTATATTATTGCTCTTAAACTTGCTACAAGACGTTCTGAATTAAGTCTTTCTGATTATAAAAAGTACATTCATAGGTATTATAGTTATGGTGTTCATAAATGTGTTCTTGAAGGCTACGCTTATCATTTTAAATATGAAATTGGTAATTTAGTTATTAATTTCTGGAGATATAGAGATAAACCTAGAGATACTTATGTTGATTGGAACGCTACTAGACTTAAAAAACAAGAAATTATTGATGCTGGTCTTAAACCTTATGATAAAGAAGAAGCAGAAATATATAAAATTCGTGGACTTAAGTATGATGGTATTCCTTATGTAGTTTATAAAACTAATAAAGAGTTTTATGAAATACAACTTATTAATAATGGAACTCATAGTTATAGTGCTATTAAATTTAAGTATGCTAATTATATTAATAGAGAACTTAGAGGTAAAGATGCTAAACAACTTAATTCTGAATGTAAAACTGTTGATGATATTTTTAATCTTAAATTAGGATTAAGAAGTAAACTTCTTGTTTATCTTGAACGAGAACCCAATGCTCCATTTAAATATATTAGAAATGTTAATCAACAAAAGTATGAACGTGGAGCACATAATAATGGTAATACAACTAGATATAAAAACTAATATTATGGCAAATAATAAAACGATTACGATAGAACATATTATTGCTAAACTCGATAATGATTTCAATCCTGATGGAAGTGATTGGATTCCTAGAGTTCCTGCTTGGTGTGTTGATGCTATGAATGAACTTAAAGTTCTTCGTAAAGTTGATAAGAAAATGAAACTAACCGTCATTAATAAGATAGCTAAAAGTAAATGTTGTCTTATTGATGACGGTCTTAAAGTATATGATAGTAATGGTTGTGAAGTACCTAGAGCTGATACTAGTAAATATAGATGTAGTGATACTGAATCTGCTCCATCCTCTACGGGGAGTCAAGCGGAGGACGAAAGTCCGAAGCGTGCTACTAATAAAGACTATCTTGGTATGCCCGATGATTGTTGTCCTAATGGTTCTAGAACTAGAGAAGTTATTGATACTGGTAAAGTAGGATGTAATCCTGTTGTTTATACAGTTCATAATAATACTGAATGTCCAAGATGTCAGCATGAAGTTCATTCTCATTGTCAGACCCCCCGTGGAGGATATGATAAGTCAAATCATAATTATATTCTTATTGGAGGTAATACTATTGAACTTAATTTTAATGATACTTGTATAACAGTTGTTTATAAAGATATTGAAACTCAATATAGTGATAACTATCATTGTGAGATTCCTGTTATACCTGCTAACGGTAAATTAATTCAAGGTCTTACTTATTATTGTATGGCTCGTATGCTTATGAGAGGATATAAACATCCTGTATTTAATCTTTCTGCTAGTCAATATGGAACTAATCCTTTCTATCTATGGGAAAGTATGAAGAAAGATATTAAGACTAGTATTCTATTAGATGAACAAAGTGATGATGATAGTGGTTGGAATGAGTTCTTTTATAACTTTACTTTTTCTAAATAATTATGAATATACAAAAGAAACTTAGTCTTAATAAACATCCAGGTGATTGTGTGCCTTATTCATTAGTTGCTGCTAAGAACGTTAAAGTAAGTAATGATGATAGGATGATTGTTAATGAAGAAGGGCTTGAAGATTGTAAAGCAATTGCCAATTCTATTCATGAAGATGGTATTAATAATTTTAAAATAGTTGGTGTTATTCCAACTAGTACTGAACTTATTTTATTTATTGTTAATACTGATTCTAATGAGTCTTATATTTATAGATATAATGAACAAGCTGATAATTGTTATAGAGTAAATAGTAATTGGAAATATAATGGTGGAAAGATTAAAGGAACATATACTTATAATGTTAAAAATCATCTTATTATAGCTATTGCTGAAAGTAATACTTCTATTGATGTTCCTCTTAAAACTATTAATATTGATTTAGATTCTGACCGTCCTGATTCTGAAATGTCTGTTATTCCACAAATAACTTTACCTACTATTAGTGGTTTAAATTATGTTAGTGGTGGAGCTTATAAAGGATTTTATTTTATATTTATTAGATATAAGATAGATAAAACTAATTATACTAAATGGTATAGTATTGGATTTCCTATTTTTAATGATGTTATAATACCACAAGTTATTAATAAAGTTTGTTTTAGAAAAACTAATGTTTATGAACCTAAAGATGACTCAAACGGTTATTGTTATGGTAATACTGATTCATTTAGTGATTCTAAAGACATATGTAATCAAACTTTTGAAATAAGTATTAGTGGAGGTCGTTCTGGTCTTTATCAACTTGGTTTTATTGTATGTAAAAAAGATAGTACTCAAGCGTTTAGAACAGATGATTTAAATAATAATATTTTTAAATTTAGTAGAGATGTTCTTGTTGAATATAATGTTGCTGATTTAACTACTGACTATTATAATTATTATAATGTTGGTAATATCATTAATTATAAGAATAGAATATATATTGCTAATTATAATGAAAAAACTGATAACGATGATAGAACTTTAAATAATGGTAAAACATTAGAAGAGGCTGTTAAAGATATTACTATTAAACTTCGTAATAAAGCTGTTAATGCTTATTATAATGATTATACCACTGTTAATGCAGTTAGTGAAAAAGGTCCATATTTTAAAATGGCTAGCCTTCAAATTACTGGTACTGCTGATTGGCAAATTAAAGATATTAATAAAGTATTCAATAATAATCAATATCCTTTTCGTACTTTTAGAACTTTATTTAATGATACAGTTATACAAGGTATTGCAGCACATGAATATTTAAAGATTAATTATAATGCTAAAATAAAAGTAGGTAGTAGAGGTAGTCATAATCTTAAAGAATATCTTGCTTGTCATTGTTTTATTATTCCTACAAGTTATAAATATGAAAATAATCAATCTGTTTATACTTTACCTAGTACAGTTAAAATAGCTTGTTATATTTATAATGGAACTGGATTTACAGAAGATGCTGTATTTACTAGTGGACAAGTATTATTTGGTGATACTATATTTGATATTGATAATTGTAAAATGAGAATTATTCATTCCATTATTGAACCTAGTTATGATTTTAATGAACGTAAAAAGAATGATACTCTTATTCCTGGAGAAGTATATAACTTTTTTATTCATTTTGTTGATAAATATGGTGATGCTAGTAGAGGATATAAATTGTCAAATAAAGATAAGTATATAAATAATATTGTTAATGATGATTCTCATTGTACTATAATTACTTTTAATTGGAATAATCAAGGTAATGGTAATATTCCATATTGGGCTGTTATTAGTGGAGATATTCCAATATCTGCTATTAGTTCTAATATTAAAAGATATATTGCTAATCATAAAATTGTAGTTTATACTGCTGAACCAATAAATAATCCTACTACTAATATATTACTTAATAGCTCTGGTGAACTTGAAGCTAGTAATAAAGATGAACTATATACTCTTATATCTAATTACTTTATTGATTATCAAGATAAAGATAAATATAATGATTTATATGTTTATCAAGTTATAAATAGTGGTAGTTATACTCCTTGTAGTAATCAAGTAATAGGTGCTATTGGTGTTGATAATGAAGCTAAATTTGGTTATTATGAAAATATTAATGGCGATGAACTATTTAGAATACCTGATTTGATATTTGATTCTGAAGTTATTGGTGGTGAACATACTAGAGGTTTTATATATAATATGAATAATACTTTTAATAAGTTTTATATTCGTGCTAATATTGATACTACTTTATGGAATCAAATTAAAGAATTAGGTTATGTTGGATGGTTTATTAGTTATGAAAAAGTTGAACCTATTACTAGATATACTGGATTATTAACTAGAAAAGATTATTGTAATATAGCTAGTAATGTTACTTGGCAAGATGGTAGTTGGGGTACAAAACCGGGTTTTGTAGCTAATAATTTTACTAGTGATAAATGTTATCTATATAGTGGTCGATTTGATATTGATGATAGTATTAAATATGATTTTAATATTATTCGTATTGATGGTAAATGTAAATTCGAACCTTATAAAGGAAAATATGATGTTGTTGATATGGTAGTTAATACTACTTATCCTTATAGTTATAATATGCCAGTTATAGGTGTAATTAGTAGAAATGAATATAAACCTATTAATAATTATAAACTAGTAGTTGCTGATAGTGTTGCTGATAGTAGAGCTGGAAAAGGAACTGCTCTTGAAATGGATGATTATAAGGAATTACTACTTGATGCTGAAACTATGTTTCTTGCAACAGTTCTTAATTGTACTAGAAATATTTATACTAGTAAAGAAAAAGAACTTATCAGACTTAATGATGTTTGCTATAATGGTGGAACTTATTCTATTGAACATGGATATAATGGTAGAATGACTTATGATGGTGTTCTTATTTATAATGATAATGGAGTTATAATGAACGAAGGCAATTATAAATTATATACTCCTACTAATAATCAATATTATTATAGTGGTGATGAACCATGTTGGTTTGATATTCCATTTAATGTTTATATTCAATTTCCTTTATATAGTGATAAATTCTTTGAAAGTAAATGTTTTAATAATGAACCTAGTAAGATAGCTTTTAGTATTAAAGAAGATACTGATAAGAAAAGTGTTGCTTTTGGTACATTTGTAGAACCTAAGAATAGTGTTGATTTATTTAAAGATCCTATTGGAAATGTTGACCAATATGTTCCTAAATTATTAACTCAATATCGTAATGATATTATTAATATTACTCGTTTTGATAAAACTATAAGACGTAGTAATGTTATTCAAGATGAAAGTGAAGTTAATGCTTGGAGAATATTTCCTATTGAAGGTTATAAAAATATTACTGAAAATAAAGGAAGTATAACTAATTTAGTTGGAATTGGATATTATCTTTTAGTTCATACTCAACATAGTATGTTTATGTTTGATATAAGTGCTGCACTTAAAACTAGAGATGAAAATGTTCAATTATATCAACCTGATGCTTTTGAAGTTGATTATAAAGAAGTTTTTACTAGTGATAAAGGTTATGGTGGACTGCAAGATGATTTAGCTTATATAGTTGGAGAATTTGGTTATATATTTTATAATGATGATTTTCATAAACTTTATCAATTTGATGATGGTCAACTTAAAATAATGGATGAAGATATTAAATTATGGCTAGATAAATATCATCCTAATAAAGTTAGATTTGCCCATGATAAATTTAATAATCGTATTCTAATTAAGTTTGATTATACTCATAACAATATTAATCCTAATACTAAAGAATCTATTATAGAATCGCATAATGAAGTTATTAGTTTTAATTATAAAGTAGGTAGTTTTATTAGTTTACATGATTATTATTTTAATAATGCTTGGTCTACTAAAACTAAATGTTATTTTCAAACTGAACATAACGATGATAGACTTAATTGTCCTCTTCATGTATTTACTAATGAATATAATTATGGTAGATTTAATACTCACATGGGTGATGATAGTAGAAGTCTATATTTAGTATCTAAACAAGAAGTTGGTGATGAGCCTATATTAGTTCATAATAGTTATATTGATATTATAGTTAATGAATCTTATGAACTTATTAAATTTCTTGAATTTATTAAATATAAAGTGCGTAAGATATATATTCCTATTTATAGTGATAATATTAATAATCCTGTTGATTTAAGAGAACATCCTTATGCTGGTGATATACTTCGTATATTTAATGAAGATAATGATACTGATGATATAGATATTAATATTGATAAACTTAATGAATTTAATAAGTATAAAAAACCTTGGTATGAACTTACTCAATATAACTTTAATTATTTCCGTAATGCTATTAAAGAACATCCTAATACAGTAAGCGATAAACTTCGTAGAGTATATGGTAATTATTTTGTAGTTCGTTTTATATTTAATAATTCAGATAATAAGCGCATTGAATTTGAAAGTCTTGAATGTGCTCAAACTCAATTTAGAAAATTATGATACAGTATAGAGATAGACAAAGACAAAAAGCTTTTATTGGTGCTATTATTGGTGCAGCTGCTAGTATTGCTGGTGGTATAATTAAAGGTAATAAACAAAAGAAAGCTCAAGAAAAAGCCCAAGCTGAAGCTCAAGCTGCACAAGACCATAAAGATGCTTTACAAAATGCTCAAGCTTTAACTAGTGCTTATGCTAATCAAGATTATGTTGGTCAATATAATGATAAGCTTACTCTTAAATGTGGTGGTAGAGTTCGACGTAAAGCTGGTTTCGGTACTGAATTTGCTGATGCTCTTCCCGGTTTAGGTAATCTTGCTAGTTCTATTACAGGAGTTCAAGGACTTGGTGAATTAGGTACTGCAATAGGTCAAGGTATTTCTGCTAATCAACAAATTAATGAAAATAAACGTATTGCTCAAGAAGCTGAACAGCGTAAACAACTTCAAGCTGGTCAACAACAACTTAATATTACTTCTGATAAAATGACTAATCCAATGACTATGTATCAACGTTCTAGTTTTATTAATAAATATAAATGTGGCGGACGTAGAAAAGCATGGATTGGTGCTGCTATTGGTGCTGCTGGAAGTTTAATTGGTGGTATGTTTGGAAGTAAAGGACAACAACCAATTCAAGTTAAACAAGCTGACCAAGCTAGTTATAGTGCTCCTAAAACTGGTCTTGAACGTCCTGAATGGATTACTAATGGTACTGTTCAACAACCTGTTATGCCTCAATCAGTATATCGAGATAGGCTAAATGTATATCGCTGTGGCGGTCATAAACGCTAGTCTTTTGCTCTCTGTTGAATTATTATATATAGGTATGAACTATTAATCGACTGATAGGCTATCGTTCAGCAGAGAGCCTTAAAATCAATCAAATTACAATTTCTTATTATATTATATAAAATGCCTAGAAAAGATAAAGTTATTCATATAAGTAATTTACCTAGTACATTTAGAGGTAATATTACTCGTAATGGAAGATTTATTCAAAATGGTATTCCTCCACTTGGTGGAGCTTATGATAAAGTTGCTAAATCTACTGGTTTAATAAGACTTGGTAATGAATTTCTCTATAATGGTATAAACAATTTAGTATCTAAAGATAATAGAGAAAAATTAATGAATAATACTGCTGGTAGACTTATTAATTATGTTAAAGATTTTAATAAAGAATCTCTACCTAGTGATGATGAACTTGGACCAACATTTCCATTTAATATTATTCAAACTACTAGAAGTAATGGAAAAAAGCTTCCTCAAAAGCAATATGCTGTTGGTGGTAAAATACCAAATGTAGTTGCTGGTGGTATTGCTCAACCTCTTGGTAATAATTTCTTTTATATGAATGGAAGAAAACATAGTCAAGGTGGTATTGATATTGGTCCTAGTGATAAAACTGGTATTGAAGTAGAAGGTGGTGAAGTTGTTGAAACTAATGGAAATGAACTTAAAGTTTATTCTGCACAACCTATTCTTAACGGTGCTAGTCCTGCTCAATTAGTTATGGGTGGAGCTAATCCTAATAAAGTATTTAAAGCTCAAGAAGATTTTAAAGATAGAAATGGGATTAACGATGATGGTACTAAAGCTAAATATGGTAAAGAAAAATATGTAGCTAAAAGTGATAATACTAGAGTAACTAACATTCCTGATGTTCTTCAAACTAATATTGATGATACAAAAGCTTTTCTTAAGACTTTTAATAAATGGAATGCTCGTTATGGTTATGACCCTATTCCTTTATCTGCTGCAAAGAATCCTAAACAAGCAGATAAACTTATTAAAGATAGATTGCTAGAACATAATACTTTTATTAGAGGTGTACATGAAACAGGTAATAGAGAAAATTGGGTTAAAAATGCTGATTTTGCTAAAGATGTTAATTCAGAAGTACTTAAAGATATATCTAATACTAGAAACCATATTGGTAAATATACTAAAGGTTATAGTCGTAAATCTAGAAAACTTGGAGGTAAAAATATGATTGTAAATATTAATGGTAATGTTAAGAATGGATTAATTCATTCCCCATCCTCTACGGGGGGTCTACGCGATAAATTTGCTGTTGGTGGAACTCGAATTAATCGTCACGGAAGAACTTGGGAATATGATGAACAAATTGGAGCTTATGTTCCTATTACTAATAGAACTATTAGTAGAACTTCTGCTTATCCTATTAATAAATCTGCTAGAGGAGAAACTATTGTTGGTAGTGATTATACTTTTAGAAATGGAAGATGGTCTAAAAATAGTATTATAAATAATAATGTAAATAATAATACTAATAAATCTAATATTGATAATGGTAATCGTCGTCCTCAATATTATGCAGAACGCAGACTTCCTTTATTTGAAGATGGTGCTGGAATTACTAGTGGTTTAGTTAGAGCCGGTTGGAGTCATGGAAATAATAGAGGTATTAGTACAAATAATACTAATATTCCAAGTTTATCTGAAACTAAATCTAGCGGGAAGACCCCCCGTGGAGGACGTAGTAAGTCAAGTCAATCAACTCAATCTGTTCCTACTAAAACACCTCCTACTGCTGTTTATAATCGTAATCTACCTAAAGTAGAAGCTAGTATTTCTACTACTTTACCTGTTTCTACTAATATTCCTGCTAAAGGAACTACATCTTTTGATGGTAAAGGTCAAGGTAAATTTAAAAATCTTACTACTGTTGATTGGATTGGACTAGGTAGTAATGTAGCTGGTAGTTTAGCTAGTTATCTTGCTAGTAGAAGAGCTATTAATAAAATGAGAGGTCCAGGTCAACCTACTCTTATTAGTGCTAGTAAACTTAAAACTAAATATAATATTAATCCTCAACTTAATAGAATTAGAGAAGATAAATTTGAGGCTTATCGTGATATTGATTCTAATACTGCTAGTAGTCGTGTAAGTTTAGCTCGTAAACAACGAGTTCGTAATGCTGCTGGTCAAGCTGCTAATGAACTTTATGGTAATAAAGAAAATATAGAAACTAATCTTATTAATCAAGATAGACATAATCAACAAAGTGTTCGTCAATTTAATGCTCAACAATATAATCAATATATAGATAGAAAAGCAGCATTTGATAATGGTATTAGAGAAGCTAAAGTAACTAATATTAATAATTTATTTAGCGGTATTAATGCTGGTATTCAAGATATGATTAGTAGATATGAAAATCGTAAAGCTTTAAATAATACTATTGGTGCTATGAGGGCATCTGCTCCTAATGTAGATGATAGAATTATGCGAGATGCTGGAGTTGATTATGATGAATTTATTATTCGTAAACGTAGAAAACTTGGAGGAAAACAATCATGCCGATAAACTTTTATACTCCTACTTTTAGACAACAAGTTAATCCTATTGACTTAAATGTCTTAGCTAGAACTTATAGTACTCTTGAACAAGGTCATCAACAAGCTATTCAAACTAAATCTCAAATTGATGCTCAACTTGCTCAATTAGATTTAAATGAAGCTGAAGATGCTTGGCGTCAAGAACAACTTAATAAAGTTCGTAATGCTCTTACCGAAAATATGCAATATGGTAATGCTTATTCTAGTCTTGATGATATAGTTGGAACTTATGGAGATATAACTTCAAGTCCCGGAATGATTGGTCGTTTGCGTGCTCAACAAGATTATAAAGCTTATATGGATAATCTTGATAAACGTACTGATTTATCTGAAGATTATAAGAATTATTATCGTACTGTTAATAAATATAATTATCAAGATATAACTGATAAGAATGGTAATGTTATTGGTGGAAGTAAATGGACTCCTATTGATAAAGAAGTTTCTGAAATTCCTATGAATCAGATACTTAATCAAGCACTTCAATGGGCTGCTAAAGAACAAGGCGGCGGTAGTCAAACAAGATGGCTTGATGCTAATGGAAAAGTTACTGATGATATTACTAAATCTGTTACAGGAGAGATTTATTCTCATACTAAAGGTGATTGGCAAAGATTAAGTAAAGCTAAACTTGCTGAAGCTGTTAAAGCTGTTATTGAAAATACTCCAGGTGCTAAAGCTAGTCTTGAACAAGATTATAAAATTGCTAAATGGAAATATGACCAAAATGGTAGTAATCCTGATATAACAGATAAAAATGGTATTTTACTTACTCCTGAACAGTATCTTGCTAAACGTATTGACCCTTTCTATAATGCTGCGACTTTTTATAATCAAAGTAGTAATACTACTTATGGTGAAGCATGGAAAGCTCAATTAGCTTTAGCTAAACAAGCTGGATTAGGAAGTGCAAATCAAAGAAAACAAACTATTGATAATTTAACTTATAAAGGTACTCCTGTTCGTATTGATAATTTTATGCCTGCTCAAGCTCAAGCCGAAATTACTAACAATAGACAATCAATAGCTGGATTGCTTAGTAAATATAATCCTGATATTAATATTAATTTAAGCACTGCTAATCCAGATGATATTAGAACTAGTATTATGACTAATATTACTAATCCATCTGATAGAACATATGCTTTAAGTTATCTTAATGATATTATTGATAATCAAGAATATATTAATAGTCTTAAAGTTGGTAAATCTCAAGATAGTATTGATGGGTTTGATACATATAATTCTATTATTAGTTTAAGTGATTTACCTAGTAATAAATATTCAGATAGATATAGTAAATATGTTAATCAAATATTTGGAGATAGTTCTGCTATTAGACAATACTTTAATAATGATGATGTATATAATTCATTTATTAATGCTATTGGTGGAGAGAAAAAAGCTGCTAGTCTTGGAATAAGATTTGGTTCTGATGGTAATGGTTATAGATATGCTGAATTACCTAAAGATTATCATAAATCTATTTATAGTTTTGGTAAAGCTGTTAAAGAAGCTGAAGATACTAGAAATCCTTTAAATGCTTTTCTTAATTCTGCTAAGACTAGATTTTTTGGATATGGCGATAAATTTGTTAGAGTTGATTCTAATGGTGAAGAACATCATGCTGGATTGCCAACAGGAAATAAAGAACCTTATATTGGTTTAATTGATTATGTTGATTCTCTTAAATCTAAAAATGATGCTGTTCTTGATGGTGGTCAAATAACTTCTTCTACTATTGGTATATCTGCAATAACTCCTGAACTTGCTGAACTTAATTTTGTTATGAGTTCTAATCCAGAAGCTGCTAGTAAATATTCTGCTCAAAAGAAACAATTAGAAGAACAAGCTATGTCTGCTATTAAAGCTGGTATTGATTTAACTCAAGGAGAATCTTATATTACTAGTGAAAATGGAATATTTGAGCCTATGTCTTCTGAAGATAGAAAAGCTTATACAGCTTATCTTAGAAGTGCTAAAGAAAATGAGATTACTCCTACTATTGTTCGTGACCCAAAAACTGGAGATGTTGGAATTCAAATTAATATTGCTGGTTATTATGATACAGAGGGTAAACTTAAAAGAGAACCTATTACTTTACTTGTAGGTAGTGGTGCTATTGATAGTTCTATTATTCAATCTTGGAATCAAGATACTAGTTGGAGAGCTGCTGGTAAAGTAGAAAATTATTATAATGCTAATAGACCTATTTCTCTTACTAATAATGCTGCATTTACTGGAATTGATAAATTTAAATTAGTACCCAATGGTGAAGGTTTTAATTTAATTAATTCTACTAATAATCAAACTATTGGTTTAGTAAGTAAAGAAAATGCTGTTGATATTGTAGATAATTTATCTCAATGGGAACAAACTGTAACTGCTGTTAAAGCTGGAATGGCAGTAGATGAAAATGCTGTTAAAGCTATTCAACAAAATGTTGCTACTAAACTTGCCCAACTTAGTGGCAGTTCAGACCCTTATGTTATTCAATATTACTATGATGAATTAACTAATAATCTATATTAATATGGATGTATTAAAGTTTCTACAAGGTGGTAATAAAACACCTAATCCTGAATATAATCCTAAAACTAAAAAGGGGGCTATACAGCCTCCTACTTTAGTTGATTACAACCCCGGCACTTCTATTAGTGACCGGGGTCGTGGTCATTTATTTAGTCGTATTGCTGGACAATCATATAATCTTAATCAATATGATATAGATAAATATGCTCCTTATGATGTTTATGTTAATCCTGTTGATGACCCAGAAAAACTTGATAAAGAACGTGTTGTTAATCAAAGTAATTGGGAACAAGGATTAAGAATGATTGGACAGATTGGTAATGAGATTACTGTTGGTACAGCTATTGGTTTTGCAGATTTAGCTGATGCTTTCTATAATATGGTTAGTAATAGTCCTAATGATTATCAATCTGAAATAAGTTCTGAACTTGAATCTTTAAAAGAATCTATTAATGAACGTTTAGCTATATATAGAGAAAATCCCAATGCCGCTTTTGATATTGGAGATTTTGCTTGGTGGGCTAGTAATGCTCCTAGTATAGCTAGTTCTTTAACTCTTATGGTTCCTAGTGCTGGTCTTGCTAAAGGTGTTTCTTTATTAGGTAAAGGTATAAAGTTTAATAAATTAGCTAATAAAATGGCTAATGCTATTAATATGACTCAAAAGAGTAGAGCCATTACTGGTAGAATAGCAGAAGCTACTGCTACTGGAGTTCCTTCTCGTTATCTTGAAAATTATCAAGAAGCTAGACAAACTTATAATGATATTGAAGATTATTCTAAAACTCAACTTGCTAATATGAATGATAAACAAAGAGAAGAGTTTTATAATAATAATCCTAAATATAAAGATATGTCTGATGAAGAAGTAGCTAAAGATATTGCTAAAAATAGTGCTGATATTACTTTTGCTGAAGATTGGGCTAATGTTCTTTTTGACGTATGGCAAGTTTATAGTTTAAAGAACTTATGGAAAAATGCTTTAAGTGGTAATACAACTAGTTCTAGACTTAGAAATTTAAATACTGCATTTAATAGTAATATTGATGATGCTGCTGCAATTACTAATGCTTTAAGTAATAAAACTACTAAACAAGCTATTACTAGTACATTAAAAGATGTGGGTAATGATATTCTTCATGGTGTTAGATCTGAATGGACAGAAGGGGTTGAAGAAGCTATTAATTATATAGCTAGTCAAGATGGTTTATATAATGGTAAAAAAGTATTTGATAAAGATATTCCTCAACAAACTATTAAAGATTATCTTCAAGACCCAATGTTATGGGAGCAAGCATTTTGGGGTGCTCTTGGTGGTGTTACTTTTAGTAGTGTTATGAATAAAGCTGGAGAGTTTATTAATAAACGTCTTGATAAAGATTGGACTTCTGCTGAAAAACAAAGAGAAAACGAAATTCTTGGTCGTACTGCTACTTTTCAAGCATACCAAGAAAGACTTAATAGTATAGCTAATGGTAAAAATCCATTTATAATTATTACTGATGAAAATGGTAATAAAGTTAATCCAGATATTATTGTTGGTACTGAAGAAGAACTTCGTAGTATAGCTGAAAAAGAATATATGGATAATATTATTATTAATTCTATGAACGCTGGTAATTTAGGACTTCTTGAAAGTTCTATTAATAGTAAAGAATTTAATGATAGTATTACTAATAAACTTGGATTACAACAACAAGATAGTAATGAACTTATTAATAAATTTAAAACTGAAATTAATAATCTTAAAAATGAATATAATACTACTTTAAATAAAGTTAATAGACTTGGTGGCGGATTTGAAGTTGGTCGTATTATAGCTACCCAAATGGTTCATGCTCGTAATCGTCAAGAAAATTATAATAATCTTCTTAATTGGGCTAATGATGTTTTAAATCAAGATATTACAAATAATCATATTGAAGATGTTGATATTAATTCTGCTAAGAATGGTATTTATCAACATATTATTGATAGTATTCAAAGAGATATTAAAACTATTCAAGATAACGCTGCAATTAATAATTCTGTTAAACAAGAACGTATTGCTCAATTAAATGAACGATTAGATGCTATTAATAAACTTTATACTCCTATTGATATTGAAAATAAAAATGATATTCAATCAGCTATTCAACTTCAAAAACAATATAATGAAGTATTTAAAGATTTAGCAGAAGTTGTTAATGCTGAGATTAATGTTGAGGTTAATAAAAATCAACTTAATTTATCTGATGATAATATTAAATCTCGTATAACTTATCTTAATAACTTCTTTGATAATAGTCGTAAAAAGATTGTTAATAAAGCTATGGACGATTTACGTAATGCTTATAAACAATATGGTAAAGAATATGTCAATTCTGTTATTAAAGATGCTAATAATGGTAATAAACCTAATATAGATAAAACTATTCGAGATGCTTATGCCGCACTTGATTTAAGTTCTAAAGGTAATGAACATCTTAAAACTACAATAGAACAATTAGCTGAGATTGCTGAGATTGAAAACGATGTTAATAATACTCCTAAAGAGGAAGAAGTTGCTCCTGTTAATCCTGATGTTAATGAAGTTAATGAAACTGATGTAGATGATACTAACTCATCTCCATCCTCTACGGGGGGTATAGCGGAGCGAAGCGAAGCGGTTCCTAGTGAGCCTACTAATACTGAACAACCTCAATCTCAAACTGAACAACCAATTTCTCAAGAACCTATTAGTACTCCTAAATCTGAAGTTAATAATACTCTTCCAGATGATGATTTCGAACGTGGTCAAATAGGTACTGATTTGGTTTATGAAAGTATAGCTGATTTAGAAGATTCTTTAGGACATGAGTCTACTAGTAGTGATTTACTTAATGCTAGACAATCTATTATTGATAAACTTAGTCAAGCTGGATTTGAACAAACAGAAGCTAGCGATATAGTTAATAATATTATTGATGGTCTTACAGGTGGTAGTTTATATAGTTCTGTTCAAGATGATAGTACTAGACGTTTATTACTTAATGCTACTTATGCTACTGTTACAGGTAATGAACGTAATATAGAAGCTATTATGGATGATTTTGCTAATAGTGTTGATAGTGAAGGTAATACTAGAGGTAAAATTGTTAATGGTAAAGTCTATCTTAGTATTGGTCAATTAGTTGAATATATAGATAGTATTACAGGTAATAAAATTATTAAAAATTACTTGTTTAATCAAATAAAAAACTATCTTTACGCCAGCACTAATAATCAAGGTAAATATCGTGCTACTGATGAATCAACTATTAAAAAACTTAATGCTAGACAATTTGTTCAATACGTTGACGGTATTGCTAAAGAACGTCTTGAAAGACTTCAAGTTGAACATACTAATAATGTTAATCTTAAGTATATAGTAGAGAATGAAAATGTTAAAGCATTTACTAGTATTAAGCAAGGTGATTATTTAGAAGCCATATATAATGTTAAACTTAAACGTATTGATATATTTGCTAATGATACAATTATTGGTTATATAGGAGTTCCAAATATTGATAAGTTTGGTAATTATGATATGGTTAATCAAGGTTGGAAATATAATATTCATGTTGAAAATGGTCAAGTTATTTCTCCGTTTAAAGATGCTTTAATTAGTATTCTTGACGGTGACAGATTTGATGAAGAATTTATTGGTCATTTATATGAACTTGCAGTTAAAGAAGAAGTTACAAATAAAGAACTTGATACTTTATTTAAAGAATTTGAAGTTAAATATCCTGATATTGTTAAAAACTTTACTACTCCTGTTGCAAGTTTTGATTTAGCTGGGCATCTTGTTAATCTTACTAAATACATATTTAATCAACCTTATGAGAATAGTCATGAAGCTAGTATTAATCGTTGGTTTAATAATCTTCTTAATAGTTATGACCAAGCTATTACAATAGTAAAAGGTGATTTTAAAGGTAAGATTAGAGCTGTTAATGTTAAATATGGAGTTCTTAATACTATTGATGATGCTAATGGCGAATGGAATGATGTACAAGAAACAGTAGTTAATTATAATGAAGATGTTAATAAACTTGGTGTAGTTGTACAAGGTCAAGTATATCTTAATGGAGAAAGTAAACCTACTATTATTGAAAATCTTACTACTAATGGTATGCCTGTTATTAGTATTCCAAATAGTGATGGTACTTCTCTATATGCTTTTTGTAAACAAGTTCCATTAAATAGTAATTTACTTAAAGGTGATGCTCGACGTATTATTAATTCTATTAAGAATGAAGTTAATAATCTTTGTAGAGATTATATTAGTGGTAAAATAAGTTTTGGTGAACTTAAACAAAGTCTTGGAGATATATTTGGAAATAATAAACTTATTAACGGAGATAGAAATACTGGACTTCAAATTAGTATTAATCCTACTAATATAGGTTTTTATGTTAAAGGTGCACATTTTAATGGTAAGGATTATGCTTTTACTATTAATTCTGATGCTGGTAATTATAAACGTAATATTATTATTAATTCTCCTTATGTTGTTAATAATGCTTTTAAAATAGGAAAAAGTTATGGCATTAATGCTAGTACTATTGATGAATTAGATAATGCTCTTCGTCCTGTTATTGATGAAATGTTTAACTATGCTCAATTTGCTATTAGCAAAGATTTTATTAATGATAGTACAAAAACTAATGATAAAACTAATAAATATATTTATCGTGAAAATGGTAAAACTATTATAAATATTGATGGTAAAACTTATAGTTATAATAGTTATCAAGATTTTATTATTAGTAATGGTTTAGTTAGAACTAAATTAGCTAATACTAATACTAATGAAACTGCTGGTAACTGGCAAATTGATGTTCATTCTAAACTTGATATTACTTATGAACTTGAGGATAGACTCCCCGTGGAGGATGGAGCAATACCTGAACAGCTATCAGAGTTCATGCTAGATGATACTCTTAACGCTATTAATTTTAATACTTTTGAATCTGCTATAACTGCTAAGAATTTAACTCGTGGACTTAAAAAATATTTTGCTAATGACCAAACTGCTATTGATTATATTAATGCTCTTCAAAAGATTGGTATATTGCCTAAGAATATTCAAGTTGTAGATAGTATTACTGATAATAATGGTAATCAAGTTAATGCTGTTTATCATCGTGATACAGATACTATTGAACTTAATAGTTCTGCTATTGCTGGTCAAAGAGTTTATCGAGTTGTTAATATTATACTTCATGAAAGTTTACATAGACAACTTTATACTAAATATAATACTGAACAAGCTCTTGCTTTAGTTAAACCTATTTATAATAAATTTAAAGCTTGGCTTGATACTCAAGATGATGCTACTAAAGAAAGACTTAAACCTTATCTGTTTGAGAACTTTAATACAAGTGAAGCTCTTGAAGAATTTCTAGTTGAAAGTATTACTAGTAATGCTCTTATGACTGCACTTAATGAAATTAAATATGATAATAGAAAAGTTAATAAACGTAAGACTTTATTTAGTAAACTTCTTGAAATTATTGCTGATATGTTAGGTATTAATATTAATGAAGATAGTTTATTAGCCGCTGCTAGAGATGCTTATAAAGCTATTAAGAAAATGCCTAAAGAAAGTAATCAAGAGGTTATTCAAGGAACTTTTCAGTTTGAAGAAGAAACTGCTAGTACAGAACAAACTGAAAATCCTAATGAAGATAATAGTCAAGATTATAATTATAATAATGATAATCTTAATGATGGACTTAATATGTTTAGTAGTGTTGATGATGATGTGGTGTCAAATATGGCTGAATTAACTAGCCGTTTACCAATAGACCAACAGTCCGAATTTGCCACTTTGCTTGACACAGGGCGCATCAGTTTTAGCTGTATGTAGAATTAATCGAGCAAATATAAAAGTCGCTTAAAACGAAAGAAAACAGCCTCTATGACGATGTAATAAAATTTTACTTTACATTAGTCATAGAGGTATTACTATTAATGAATTTAAACTTAAATATAAACTTATGAGTTGTGGAAATATTAAACTTGTAGGATATAATAATCTTAATAATATTATTATTAAAGAACATGGTTCTAATAATGCTGATTATTATAGTCTTATATCTATGGTTGAAGACCCAATCTTTAAGAAGATTGTAGCTGATAAAGGTATTAATGTTAAAACTTCTGGAAGACAAGCTTATAATGCTCTTCTTGAAGCTAGAGCTATTAAATTTCGTAATATGGATGATATAGCTTCTGTTGCTGAAAAAGAAGAACGTGGTTTGTTTAGTACAATTAAAGCTAGAGATACAGCTATTACTTATATGGCTGATATTATGAATAAACTTAGTTTTAATTTTTTATATAATGGTGCTCCATTAAATTTTAATGAAATTAAAAAACGTACTAATGAAACTGTTATTAATGCTGGACTTAAACGCGCTAAAAAATTAGCCGGAAATGATGAAACTAGAAATAATGAACTTAATAGCTTTATTAATAATCCAAATCCTGCTATTAAAATTAATGGTCTTGGTGCATTTCTTCGTAAATATGGTGATGCTCAAGATTTTAATTATGGTGCATTACTACGTTCATTAACTAATACTGAATTTAATAAAGCTATTTTTAATAATAAAAATGTAGCTAAACTTATTAAACGAGATGAATTATATCAAACTACTGATTATGAAGAATTAGGCGGTTATCTTGATGAAACTTCTACTGAAGGTGATGAAAATAGTATAGATGATGGTATTGATTTAATGACTCAACTTTGGAATTTAAGTATTGGTGAAGTTAAAGATTTTAATAAACACGTAGAAGAAATTATTAAATATCATCTTGCAAGTTTACCTAAACTTACTGCTGCTTCTCAACTTGATAATGGAAGTTATCCTTTTGATACTAATAATGAATTAGGAGTTGTTACTTTTTCTGATGCTAATTATTTATCTAAAATATTATATGCTAGTGCTGATACTAGTAATGTAGATAATTTTATAGCTAGTCTTAAACGTATATCTGAAACTATTCCAAATTGTGAATGTTTAATTCAATTACATGATTTACTTAGCAAAAATAAAGTATTTGCTAATAAGTATATGATGGTGTTTAATAAACCTATTATATCTAAAATTGAAACTTATATTCAAACTGATTCTAATGGTAATAGTTATGTTCGTGCTCGTGTAACTAATCCTAATACTGATTCTCGTACTATTTTACAGAATACTTTTTATAATAATGTTAAAAATAATATTATTACTAATCGTGTTCCTGCTGCTCGTGAAAAGTTTCGTATATATGATAGATATAAAAATACTCCACACGCTAATCTTTATTTATATGATGCTTTTAAAGAAATATTTCCAGATATTAATCAAGCTAGTTTTAATTTAGCTATTGCTAAGATTGGTCGTGTAGCTATGGCTAATAATCTTATCAATTTTGCTAATGTTATTAATCGTACAGTTGAAAACTATAATAAATATGTAGAAGCACTTAAAAAGGATAAAAGAACTAAAATGCCTGATAGTTTTATTAATAGAGGTGATACTTCTATTATATATCAAATGGCTGATGTTTTTAAAGATATTATTTATATTCCTGTTGAACTTAATTCTCGTAATCCCGAAGGTAATTTAAGTTCTGATGTTATTAATAGAAGTTTTATTACTAATATTGCTAAAATAATCAATGATGATAAATCTACTGTTGAAGAGCAAAACGCTATGGTTGAAGCTTATGCTAAACAAAAGTTTGCTAGTCATCAATATGATTATAGTAATTTACTTCTTGAACATAGAGATAGTAATGGTAATATAATTAATTATGGATTATTTAGAAGAGTTGGAAATGGAACTCCTAAACTTACTGAATATGCTCGTAGTATGTTTAAGACTTCTCTTCTTAATGGTATTAGTGAATTAGATAATAACAATAATGGCTTATATCGTAGTATGAGTGATGGTGATTATTTAATTACTGCTATGGGATTATTTATGACTGATATTAATAATTCTGAAACTCCTACTGCTAATTATTTACTTCCTATACCTAGTGATGCTCCTAAAAACTTTACTATTACTGCTCCTAGATATAGTCTTGCTGGATTACGTAATCAACTAAAAGATGGAACTAAAATTATAAATAGAGAGCATCCATTATTTAAACAGTATTATAATATAGTTATTCAAGAACTTACTAATATGGCTCAAGCTGTTAATGTAATGTTTAAGACTAATGCTAATGGTAATCCTATTTTAACTAATGGAGATTTTGAATTTAGTGATATTTATAATAATAAACCTGAACATTTTTATAATCAATATCATAAAGATGGAAAAAGTAATGTATTTATTACTAAAGATGGACACAAAGTTTTAGCTGGTAGAGTATTTAGTTTTAAACGTTTATTTAGTAAAATTACTCCTAATAGTAATGGAGCGTTTAATGAACTAATTGGATATGGTAAGACTATTGACATCCTCTACGGGGGGTCTACACGTGGACTTAGCTATGTTAATAATCAAGTAGTTCTTAATGGAGAACAACGTGTTGCTCTTGAAGATGCTGTTGCTGATTGGTTAAATGAATATATAACTAATGGTTATAAAGAACTTAAAAATAAATATGGTACATTTATTGATGATAGGATTAATAATGAATCTTTAGCTGAATTTTTAGTTAATGATTATCTTGTTAGAAATAGTATGTACGATATGTATGGTGGTGACCAAAGTTTTTATAAGAATGGTCAAGCTATTCTAAAACGTATTAAAGAAGTACAAGCTAGTGGTAATCCTTTTGGTAATACTGATTTTACTAAAAATGATTTAGATATAGCTACTGATTTATATGATATAATTATCAAAGGTAATGCTGTTACTGTTCCTTATACTGTTAATGGAGTTACTAAACGTAAAAAAGTAGTTCTTCAAGATAAATTTAGGGGTGTTACCATTTATAATACTTTTAAAGCTTCTGATAAAGTTGTTATTGATAGACTCGATGACCAACTTAAAAAAGCTGGACTTGATAAAAAAGACAGAGAAAGAATACTAGAACCGTTTAAAGGAGGAGTTAATGCTAATGATGCTCAATCTTATATTACTCTTGAAGAATGGATTCGTCGTATTACTGCTGCTGGTGAATTAGATAAATATGCTGGACTTATTCAAAGTCTTACAGATGATACTCCAATAGATAAAATTGATTGGACTAAATTTGCTAATAAAGTTCAAATTCAAAAGAATTTCTATTATGATTTATATTATGATACTACTGTTGGTATTGAAGTTCCTAGACAAGTAAAAAATGCTGAGTTTGTTCTTATCCCTAAACTTATTAAAGGAACAGAACTTGAAAAAGTCTATAATATAATGACTAATAGAGGTATTCATCAAATTAATACTGTTGAAACTGTTAAAGTTGCACAACATAACAGAATGACACTTTGGAATAATGATGGTGTTTTAACTGATGAAGCTCTTAAAGAATTTGATAATAATGTATTTGATAATTCTGAACTATTTAGTTATAATTATCTTTATCGTCAGCAAGAAGTTCCTCAACATATGGTTGATGCTAGTAATAAAGCTGCTATTCAGATTATGAAGAAACTGCTTGATAATCTTCCTAATCGAACTAAACTTAATGAATTTAAAGATAAAGTATTTAATAATTATGTAGCTAATATTAGAAATAGTTTTGAAAAAACTTGTGCTGAACTTGGTATTGGATTAGATGATAATGGTCATATTGATTTAAATTCTAATGGTACTATTAAAAATCTTAATCGTTTTGTATTCTTTGATAGATTTAAAGAAAATGCTCAACAACAAGGAGTTGAGAAAGCTCTTCTTGAATTTTTTGATTTAGATAGTGCTGGATTTAATAATCTTCCTTTATTTTTGTCTAATATTAATAGTAAACTAGAAAGTATTGCTAATAGTTATTTTAATACTAATATTACTAGGCAACTTATTAGTGGTTGGCATGCTGCTCAGCTATCTGATTTTGGATTTAAAGTTGATAAACAAACTCAAACAGATAGTAAACTTCAATATAAAAAGATTGGAGAAGTTGATGGCACTCCTGTTTATTATACTGAAATTAAACTTCCTAGATGGAGTAGTAAACTTAAAGGATTAAATATTGAACAAGTTCCTGATGGCTTACGTACTATGATTGGTTATCGTATGCCTACTGAAGGTAAGCAATCTATATGTATTATGTATGTTAAAGAGTTTCTTCCAGATGCTTATGGTAGTACTGTTGTTGTTCCTGATGAATGGGTTACTCAAACTGGTTCTGACTTTGACGTTGATAGTGTTTATGGTATGTCTAAAACATTTAATCTTGTTAAAGGTATTCCAACTGAAATTACTCATGCTAGATATACTAAAGATGAAGTAGGATATATTAATTATGTTAAAGATAATGTAGATAAAGCTAGTCGTAAGATTCTTGGTAAGACTTATAATAAACAAGGTAATATTAGAGCTTCTTTAAAAAATAGCGAAGATGCTATTAATGCTACTCTTGAAGGTTATAATGGCAATCTTAAAGTTGTTGAAAAAATTGCTAATGATGGTGGACTTAAGTCTTACGAATCATACTTAAAACTCCCCGTGGAGGATACAAGTAGTCAAGCTGCTAGAACTAATGCTATTATTCAATCATTTATTGATATACTTAATAATCCTGCTGCATTTGAAGAAAATACTACTACTTCTAATTTTGAAAATGTCAAAGAAGCTAATGAAACTTATGCAGAAATAGTTGGCGCTAATAAAACAACTGTTGCTCCTAGTGATTTCTTTACTCAACTTGATTGGTTTGATGCTGCTACTTCTGGTATTAAACTTAAAGGTATCAGTGTTAATCGAGATACTTTTATGAGTATTGGAAATGTTACTAAAGCTAACCATAGTGAAGGTATTAAAGTTATATACACTACTGATGTGATTAGTGAGCAAGAAGCTGTTAATAGATATGGTAAAGAAAATGTTGAAACTATTGGTAATAAACATATTCGTATTACTCATAAAAATTTTGGTTGGTCTGGAGATGATAAGAATGTTGATGGTTATTTGATTAATCCTTATAGTTCTCAGACTACTGCTCATATTCTCGATGTTATGAAAGAGGGGACTATACATAATGAAAATACTTATGTGTTTAATGCTTTCAAAACTATTGTTGACTTTGGAAGTAATTATGATACTGCTATTGGATTTATGTGGCAACCTGCTATTGATATACTAGTTCGTAAATGGAAAGAAACTAATAGTGTTCTTGCGGAAGGTACTAAAAATCCGCTTACTGAAGCTATTAGAGAAGTTGCTCATAATCTTGGTTTTGGTGAAAAAGTTAATTTTGCTGGACGTAAAAAGCTAATTGAAACTATCGATAAAAGTTATGGTGAAACTTTCAAGAAAATATTCAATTTAAGCGTTTCTGACGCATTTTCATCACCTGACCTTATATTTTCATCAGACGCATATAAATCTCGTCTTAGAGGGGAAATGAATGGCGTTCAGCAGGCTTTATTTGACCTTTATGTTCTAGCACAATTCAATCGGTTAAACTCAATCGGACAGGATATAAGTAATAATTTTAATATTCTTAGTGCTGATAAATATGGTGCTAAACAAAGTTTTTATGCTAGTGATAAAGTATTTAGAGATGCTAGAACTGTTATTGAGAATAGTAATATTTATGCTCCATCCTCTACGGGGGGTCAAACTTTGCTGTTAGAGAGTGTCTTTCCTGATATTAGTGGTGGTATAAATGCGTTTATTAAATCAGATATATCTAAAAGTAGTTATCCTAGTTTAGCTGCATTTTTACAAATGAGTACTGCTCTTAGTGTTAAAGCTACTCAACAAGTATTTGAAACTGCTAATCCTGTATTTATTGATTATGTATATAGAATAGCAGAATGGACTAAAGGTGGAATAATGACTGAAAAGTTATATAATGACTATAAAGATTATCTTATTAATAAACTAGAAGTAGGTAATAATGGTAGTTCTTATCTTAATTTACCTGTTACTGTTGTTAATGGAGATTTTGTTCATCCTAAATATATTAAAGAATGTGGTACTGGACAATCTAGAGCTTTAGAAGTTGGTAGAGTTAGTGGTACATTAATTAATATTAAAACTGATGATGTTGTAGTTAAAAATATATTTGAACCTACACAAACTGAAATTGATGTATTTGCTAGACTTACTCCTGCTCAGAAAGTTGATTGGATTAAACGTAATTTTAGTCAAGATGGTAGTGTATTTGAACATATTGAAATAGTTGCTAATGATGAAAGAAATAATCGTCGTAATGTAAATATTCAATATATTAATTACATACAAGGTGATATTACTAATGATGAAGCCCATAGATTGTTTGATAGAGCTTGGAATCATCCTAATCCTTTCATTAAACTTACAGCTCTTGATTTAGTTAAATATGCTTTTATTGTTGAAGGTCATAAATTTAGAACTAGAAATATTAGTAGACTTATAAGTAATACTCCCCTTAGAGGATTGAGTGAGGGTGGAATAGCTATTGGAGATATAGCTATGAAAGGTATTAATAACTATGGTTTTGTTGATAAAGATAATGTTGAAGATATAATTGGTTTTATTCGTAAGAATTATAATAGTTTTAATTGTCCTAGTTATACATTTAAAAGACTTACTAATAATAAAATTAATTATATTCTAAAAAGAAGTGGTATTATTACTTTTAATGGTCAAGAAAATCTTGATAATGTAGGAATAATAAGAAATGGAGATGCTATTAATGTTATTAGAATTAATAGAAATTTATATATTAAAGGAACTTATGATGGAACTTTAGCTTATTATCCTATTGATAGACTTGAATCGTTTGAAACTTATAATAGTATTGAACCAAGTATTATAGCTAATAATAATATTCATAAACCGTTAGCCGTTCTTCTTTATGAAGGTCTTACTCAACAAGAAAAACGAGATAAATTTATTGATGGTATTAAAGACAATATTAATGAAGCTGTAAATAAAGGTTATAAAGAAGTTCCTGAACTATATAGTAAATATATATCTGATGAGCATTTCCAACCTTTTATGAATACTCCTTTTAAGAATAATACTATATATACTATTAATGATAAATTTTATCTTAATATTAATGGAATTATTGCTGTTAATATGAATAATGATTTACAGCAATATAAAACTAAATATCCTAATATTGAAGATAATAAACTTGGTTTATTTATTGAAATTAATGAAAATGAAATAGATAGAGTTACTAGTAATACTGATAGATATAGTAGTGTTGATGACCAAACTCCTATTGGTAGATTTGCTAAAAATGCAAGTTTAATTATTTCAAGAGCTGTTCGTCATGGACAACCTGCTGCTCAAAATGTATTAAACGCTCTTAATAATGCTGAAATTAATTATCTTGATAGTAGTAGTCTTTCTGATAATTCTGAATTTTCGTTATCAGTTATAGCTAATTATATAGATGTTGAAGCTAATAATATTCTTAATGATATTAATCGTTTTATTAAAATTGACGGTATTGATAAACCTATTAACGATAAAGATGTTATTGGTAAAGTTCTTAAAGATGAACAACTTCAAAATCGTTTCTTAGATGTTATTCTTAGTGCTAATACATTTAAGAATAAATATAAACTTATTAGCGAAATTGATATTGATAGTACAAATCTTGATGATAAAATTAAAGAGAATATTAGAAAAATTCAGAAACTAGTTAATCAAGTTGATTCTAATACTACTGTACATTCTGCTAGAAAAGATTGGTTTGAAAGATGGATTCAATTACGTACTACTAATCCTAATTATCTAAGTGGTCTTATGAAAGAATTTGATGCTTATGGTGATACTGGATTTATGGATTATTGGATACAAGATATTCGTGCTAATCGTAACTTTGTATTGCAGAATATACTTAAAGATGTAATGGGTACTGTTGAAGAAGGTCGTCTTAATGGTATTAAAGAATCTAATGACTTTAGAAATTATCTTAAAGAACTTAAATCTAGAGCTGCTAAAGATGGTAAATCTGTTAGTCTTAATAGTATAATTGATGATGATGGTAGATTAATTCAACCTAATAATCCTGTTTGGGAAGAAAAGATGAAAAAATATAGAGATGCTGCTATTGAAGCTGAACAAAAATTTGGTATAAATAGTGTTGAACATCTTATTGCTTTATCTAATAAAGCTAAATTTATTGATATGACTACTATTCATCAGCTTAAACCAATTACAGTTCAAGATGAAGATGGTAATGATGTTACTATTGAATATTCTACTTATATTATAAATCTTGAAAGAAGTTTATTAGGACTTAAAAAAGGAGATGATGGTATTCCTAAAGAATTTGCTGAATATAAAAGACTTAATGGTAGAATACGAGATATTCTAAGTCAAGCTACTGATAATGTTACTACACAAAGTCAAGATGAAGAACTTGGACGTATCTATGCTCAAATGGATAGCCTTACTAGTCTTTATGATGAAGATGGTAATAAAAAGATTGGTCATGACTTGAATGTAGCTGAAAGACTTCGTGCTTATCAAACTAATATTCGTAAAGTTAAAGAAATGTTTTATGATAAGCAAGCTAAAGAAGGATTTGATTCTAAACTTAAAGAACAACTTTCTATTATTAGTAAATATGAAAGTCAACGTGATGCTAATGGTAATCTTCTTATTAGTATGGAAGAACTTATGAAAGTTCCTGAATATCGTGAAGCTAAAGAATGGATTCGTAAAAATACTAGATATATTCTTGATATTAAAGATATAGAAGATTTAAATTGGGCGTTTGAAGAACTTAAAGATGCTAATAAAGGTAATAGTGTTCTTAATCTTGCTATTAAAGAATTTCAAGCTAAAGATGAATTTAACGTAGTTGATGGACGTAAAATACCTGAAGAACGTGCCGCTCTCATAAAAGCTGAAACAGTTAGAAAATATAAATATACTAAAGGTAATGGTATGCCTTATGTTGGTATTATTCGTTCTGCTGAAGATGAATTAAGAATTTATCGTGCTGATTTTTATAATTATCTTACAGGTAATAAATCTAAGAGCGAAGAAGAAATTAATGTAGGAGAAGCTATTAATAAAATACTTGAAAAATATTTTGATAATGCTACTAGAACTCTTAATACTGCTGATATTAGTCAAGAAGATTTAGAACAACTCAAGACTGGTTTTGAAGTATTTAATGAAATTACTAGAGGTGAAAAGAGTACTGATAAAGCTAAAGCAAAACGTGTTGCTGAATTTATTGAAAGTGAATGTGATGTTACTTATAATTGGAAACAATATGAACTTGATAAAAATAGAGCTTTTGCTAAAGGTAAAAAGTATTATGATAAGTGGTTAGAAGTATTTAGTGAACAAGTTGAAGAAAATGGAACTATTGCAGAAAGACCTAATCGAACTATTTATGGTATTATTAAACCTAAAGATTTAGATAAATGGACTGATATTGATAGAACTGCTGCAATTAATATTCTTCAAAAGAGAACTAGAGAAACTACTACTCAATATTATTATATGAAAGAAAGAGAAGTTCTTGACAAATATGGTATTGATAGTGTTGAATATAAACAATGGTATAGAGATAATCATTATTTTGACCCATATACTCGTATTATTAAACCTATTCGTATTTGGACTACTATGCAAATGATTAAAGATGATGGTTCAGCTGTTGTTGGTAATTATGAACCACGTATTAATCAAATGCATATTACTCCTAAAGAAGAACTTGTTAATCCAGAATATAGTAGTTTTGTTAATAAGTATAAAGTAGGAACAGGATATGATAATCCTAATTATACTAATCTTAATGAGTATCAACTTGAACTTATGAATAAAGTAAATGAACTTATGAAAAAGTATTGTTTTACTAATAGTAATAAGAGATATGTTGATATGGGTTATCTTCCAGCTTTACCTAAGTCTAAAGATATGACTGTTAAAGATTACTTTGAGCAAGCTCTTAGTTTTCTTGGTTGGACAGCCAATGTTCCTAATAATACTAGTTGGAGAAATAATGAAGATTTAACTTTTGATAAAGATTATGATATTCCTAATCCTAGATTAATTCAATTAGTTAATAAAGATACTCAACAATTGCCTACTATACCTAAATTTAAAGAACCTGATGAAAGTGATGAAGAATTTAGTAAACGTAAAGCTGCTGCTATTAAAGCTAGAGATGAGATTATTGAAAAGAATAATAAAATTCATAATGATATTCTTAATCGTAATTGGGAAGAAGTATTTAATAGTTTCTTAATTGAAAGTAATAGATATAATGCTGTTAAAACAGTTAAAAATCTTCTTTATACTGCTGACCAAATTATTACTAGTAATACTGCTTATGATATAAATTATAAAGGTAATATAACTGAAAATAGAGAAGCTAGTGCTGGTGGTGAAATTGAATATAAGCAAGAAAAACAAACTAGAACTAGTGAACATCTTAGAAGTTTTATTCGTCGTCTTGTATTTGAACAATATAAAGATAATAAAACTCCTAATCTAGTTAAACTAGGTTCTCTTGCTCAAAACATTGCTGGTAGTAAATATATGATGATGAACATTACTGGTGGTATTGCTAACGTTCTTACTGGTTCTAGTAATATATTTATGGAACGAGCTGCTGGTGAATATATTAATCTTAAAGATTGGGAAGCTGGTAAATCTGAATGGATTAAAGGAACTGTTAGTTATATGGCTAATATGTATAGTGAAAATAGTAGTACACTTCAAGATGCTATTATTAAACTTAGTCATGTAGTTGACTTTGATAGAGTAACTGAAGTTAGTACTGCTGAAGGTCTTAAAGAAAATATTCGTAGAGTTCGTGGATTACTATTTAGTCCTCAATCTGTTGGTGAACATTATATGCAAAATGTTATGCTATTTGCTATGCTTAAATCTCATAGACTTGTTGATAATGGTAGAGGTGGTTATGATATAATGAGTAAAGAAATGTATCATCGTAAAGCTGAACAAGATGCTCTTATGTCTGTAATAAATACTCCCCGTGGAGAGGGGAACCAAGCTCTACTTGAACAATTCAATAAGTTCATGGATGATGCTAAAGCTGATAATAAAAAACGAGCTAAATATAATCTATTTAAAGCTAATCCTATATTCGATTTTGTTAAGACTTATCTTAATGAAGAACAACAAAGAGAATATATAGCTAAGCGTAAAGAACTTATTAATAATATTGATAAAAAGTTTGCTAAACTTCCAGATATTTATAATCAATTTGAACTTAAAGATGGAATTGCTCAAATAAAATCTGATAGTAAACTTACTCTTAAAGAATATGCTAAATTTATTGATAAAGTTCGTGAAGTAAATAAGAAAGTTCATGGTGTTTATGATAAACTTGGTTCTGCTAATATTGAACAACATTGGTGGGGTGGTATGGTTATGCAATATCATAAACATCTTTATCCGGGTTTTAAGAAACGTTATCGTTGGAATGGTTATTATAATGAAACTCTAGGTACTGTTGAAAAAGGTAGTTATACTAGTCTTTATGATTATTTAACTATTCCATTTAAAGAAACTAACGTAGGAGAAATTAATAATGTAAGTGATGTTCTTAAAGCATTCCAAACTTATAGTAAGAATTTGCTTTCATTTGCTGTTAATTCCAAACTTAATTATGAACTTCTTCCTGAACATGAAAAAGCAAATATTAGACGTAATTTAGGTGATTTACTTTATGTAGGAGCTGCTATTATTGGAGCAATTGCTATAACTGGTATGGGAGGTGATGATGATGAAGGTATTATTTATAATCTTATGCTTTATCATGCCGACCGTCTTGCTTCTGAAGCTGCATCATTTACTCCATTTGGAGCTTATGCTGAAGGTAAAAAGCTATGGTCTAGTCCTGTTGCTATTGGACAAACTATTAATGACTTACTTGGTACTACTGCTATGGCTGCTAGATTCCTTATTGAAGAAGATTTTACTGAGGAATATACTACTGGTAGATATAAAGGTATGAATAAGTTTGAAGTTATGGCTGTTCGTAATATACCTGTTGTTCGTAGTATTAATCGAGTTCTTGATTTACCTAATAATAATAGTTATTATAAACTTGATGAAAATATACTTAGTATTATACCTTATAAAGATATAGCTAAAGATATATTTGAATAAGCTGGACTTGAATCTAGTAAAAAAATAAGGGCTTGCCTATGGTATCACTACCTAGACAAGCCCTTTTACTTTTATCTTAATTAAAACCATCATCATTATTACCAATAACACACATAAGAATAATAAAAACTATAATACCAACAACAAATAGTTTTCCACTATACTTATCCATAGCTTCACTATCACTAATATTATTAGCAATTGCTAATAGTTTAACACCGCCAAATATAATTCCAAGAAGAACAATAAATGCAATCATAATTATAATATATTTAAGTTTAACAATAAGATAAAAATAAACCCCAGTAGTAAGACTAGCTTAGCTACCGAGGTTTCAGTCATGCCAACGACTATAAGTTTAATGATTAGTAGAACGCTCCGCTTCGCTACGCTCAACTCCCCGTAGAGGATGGAATAGACTAGTATTCATTCAATCAATATAATCATTATCATTAATAACTATACTAATATTACTAGCACAACTACCATTCCATCCTCTACGGGGAGTATAGCGAAGAGTGCGTAGCACTCGTAGCGGTTCCAAGCTAATCATCAAATTAAATAAAGCCAGCTCTATTAGAGCCAGCTTTACGTATAACATATAAACCATTAGCATTAATACTATTTACTTCTTTAGTCCATATTTAGCCCATTGAAGAACAAATCCAAGACCTTCCCAAATTTTATCTTCAGCTTTAATTCGAGCATAATTAGAACCAACATTTAAATCAAAGTTTTCAGGTTTAACATCAATTGCTTGAAATTCTCCATATTCAGTATCTTCAACTAAAACAACTCTATCTCCATTGAATTGTTGAAGTTTATCAATAAGTTCTTTAACTGTCATAGCTTATTCTTTTTCAAGTTTATTAATAATATCTTTAATATAATCACTAGGAAAACTTCCTTCAAGTCGAACTAATTCTTTTCTTTTATAATCATTATCGACTTTAGTAATAACAGTAGTAGGAAATTTAGTAATTTCTTTTCTTAGAATATCATCTAGATTTGTATTACGAATATTAAGAGTAATATCACAATTAGCTTCATTAATAGCATCAGTTATATTTTTAATTGCTATTTTACAAGCGTCACAACCATCTCTAGTAAAACAATCAATACGTATCATAACACAATAGCATTATTTTTAACAGCTTCTTTAATAGTATTAGGAACTCTAAGAAGAGTATTCTTAATCATTTCAGTAGTAAGACTATCAGAATATACATAAGTAGCATAAGTTCTCCAACTATCTTTAATTACAACAGCAAACTTATTCGGATTATCAACATTAGTTTGAATATATTCTACTTTAGTATTCTGATATTTCCACATCCAAGCAATAGCATCAGCACATTTAGCACGAGTTATACAATCATGTTCATCAATAAACGCTTCAACAAATATATCATTTGTTTGTCTTGTAGGTTCATCTCCAGTAAGATAATTAATATCATTACGAAGTTCTTCCCAAGTAACAGAATTACTATATCGTTTATATTCTGTATCATCTCGATATATAATACAAGTAGGATATTCAGTAATATTCTTACCAGCAACAGCCTTTTCAAGTATCATATCTTCAAGAATAAGATGGTCAGGAAGATTTTTAAAATTACATTGAACATTAGTACCAAATAAAGCTATATCAATAGCTTCTCGCATAGCTTCTGTTTTATATTTATCAGCACTTTTATAATAAAATTCAATTTTAACCATAGTATTCGTATAATATAATGAGAATTTATAAAATTAGCTATTTTAAAGCCCCACATTGAATGATAATCATATCGTGATAGATTAATCACAATAACAATTAAAATTCAATGTAGGGCAAAAGAATCATATCTATGACTTTCCTAACAGCTTGCGAAGATACTTTCTAATAGTGTAATCGCTTTGCACACTACGTAAAATATCACCATTACAATAAGCAGTAGGAGCATCACTAATACCAGCACTACGCGCTTCTTGTCTACCAGTATCAGTATATAGATTATACCTAATAAGATTAAACCTACCGGCAAACTCAGGAAGAGCAAGAGCTTTATGAAGCCTTTCTTCAAAAAGTTTACTAACATTACAATCAGGTAAATAAAACAAGATTAACTTTTTCATAGATAAACTTCATTACCTTCAACTTTAGCATCACTAAAATGACTTTTAAAACTTTCAACACTTCTACACCATAAAGGTTCAAGCCCATCAAGTTTATAAATAACAGCAGGAATCCATTCACCTGTATCTGGATGTTTCATTTTAGTAATACTAATAATTATATATTCATTAGACGTTTTATTATGAATATAACGAGCACCAACTTTAAGCTTTAGCCGCTCCACCGGTTCCTTCTCCAAATCCTTTGTTTCCACGTTCACTTTCTCCTAATTCTTCAATAGATTCAACTTCTTTCCAACTAATTCTTTCAGCACTATTAATAATTAATTGACAACATCTATCTTTACCATCACAATTATATGGTGGAGTAGAAAGTTTATCAAGAATATTAGTAGTTGTAGCTCTAACATTATTAAGTTTAAGTCTAGCATTACCAACCATACTATCAGGTAAATGCATATGTTCTCTCAACTTATCAACTATTTTAGCAAGAGTAGATACAGCACGAACTAAATCTCTAGAAGTACGATTCTTAAAAATAATAAGAAGTTCTCCACGATAACCCCAATCAAGAGTACCAGGAGCATTAGGCATATAAAAGTCAGATTTAGTAAGATTACTTCTAGGACGTAAAGACATTTCATTAGGTTCACCATTAGCATCATTTCCAATATTAAATGCTAAACCTGTATGATAGATAAATCTATCTTTATCTATATCATGTTCACAAAGAATAGGATAAACATCCATACAAGCATCACCTTCTTTACCATAAGCAGGTAAAATAGGTTGAACATTACAATACTGTTCTACATCTACAACATCTCCACTAAGAAGTTTAATCTCTTTCAGTTTAAATACTTTTACTTCCATATATAATTAAATTATTAAATTAAAGAGCTTCTGCAAGAGCAAAAGCATTTTCTATTTTTCTAGATTTATCGCCATAACAAATACTATCAAATCGTTTCGTACCTTCAATATTATCTATATTAGAATAATATCCACTAATGGCATTAACTGCACCCCAAGCTGTACCAATAATATCTCTTTGACCGGGACCATCAAAATAATAACTATAAGTATCAGAAATAACATTCATTTTTCTACTACTTATTTTACTATCAGTTAAAGCTAAACCACTACGATAAGCAATATCTTTAATAGTATGTCCTGTATCTTTTAGACGTTGAATTTCATCACTAGTAAGAAGATTTTCTCCAATAAATTGAATTACATCTTCATCAGTAACTTTAATATTAGCAAGTAAATTACAATATTGACCAAATTCTTCAGATTTAATTTCACTAATTCCAAGTATTTCTTGTGCAACAGAAATCTTATTATGAACACTAGTTGTATGTCGAAAACTAACATAATTACTACTAGTACGAATAGCAGCATTAAGAGTATTTTGACAAATAACTCTAATAGGAATAAATAAAATCTTAACTCCACCACTACCATCATGAGTATTAGTAAATACTAGATAATTTTCAACAGGGTCACCTTTAACAAGAATATTATTAGGAAGTTTAGCACTTACAAATATTCTCTCACCATTTCCCCAAAATCCAGCAGTTTGCCAAATAGCAGAATTTTTACCAATAGCGTCATCAAAGAAATTAAAAGCATCATTGTTTTGTACAATAGTATATTTACTTTTAACAACACCTAAAGGAATATTGTAATCAGTACGATAGGTAGCAAAGGCGTTATCACACTTACGATAAATGTCAGTACCAAAAACATGAGCGCCTTCTTTTTGTTCTTTAATAATTCGGTCAAGTTCTTCATCAGTTCCAGTAAGTTTAATAGGCATTTTACCAACTAGTTCACATTTAGCTACATTAAAATTAAGTCCAGCTTTAAGCATAACTTCTTTAGCAGTAGCACAATCTGATACATCAATAGCACCAGAATAAGCCCAAGGTTTACCTTTTACTTTATACATATTATTTATGACTTATATATAACATAACACTTTCAATATCTCTAACAGCTTGAGTTTTATTAACACCATAAATATCCATATACCATTTTATTAATTCTCTTACTTTTTCTTCTAGTTCCATAATTAGCAAGATTAGTAGTGTTGACTCCCCGTGGAGGATGAACTTAATTCTGTCCTCTACGGGAAGTATAACCAAATTATTTAATAATAAGACTAGTATTTTCAACAAGTTTAGCTATACTAATATCTCTACCATCATTAAGAATATTTTTCATAGTAGTTTTATTAACACTGCTGCTTCTAGTCATTTCATGTTGATGATTAAAGAAAGTATTAAGTAAATCAAAATTAATTTTATTAGCTAAATCACCAACAGGTTTTTCAATTTCAAATTTAACTTTAATACAATCTAAATCGTCAAGCGTAAAATAACCTCCAGTTTCTTCTCTAAGTCTAGCAGATTGTTCAGGATATCTTTCAGTAAATTTATCATTAATTTGTTCAAGAAGCATATCTCTACTAAATGAGAAATTACTATCAATCATATCATTATCCCAAAGAGATTGTAAATGTTCAAGAACTAAATCAATAAATATTTGATTAAGATTTTCATCAATTTCAACACATTTACTATTCTTAGTATAGAGTTTACTATCAACTAAATTAATAACTTTATTACCAGATTTACCTAAATCTCCATAAGCAATAACAGCATCAAGCATAACTCCTTTAAGTCTTTCAGCATTGTTTTCTTTAGTTTTACGAAGAACAGCTAATCGTTGCTCTTCTTTTTTACAAGATTCAGCTTCAAGATTAAACATAGTATATGCTTTACGATAACCATCAAGTTTAGATTTAAGATTATCTTGTGTAATAGCAAGGCGTTCTTCAAGTTCAGGAGTTAATTCACCTCCATTTTCTTCTAACTCAAGAAATATATCCTCAAGTTCAGTAGTAATATTATAAATACTTGCCATTATTTTCTACGTTTAGATACATTATAAGCAGAACGATAATAAGGATTTAAATAATAGTTAATAATTTATTTATTATTTCTCATTTCTTCATATGCTTCTTCTTCAAGTTCAACAGTAACATCTTCAAGACGAATACCTTTTAAACAAGAACATTCTTTCCATTGAATATTATAATTAATATCAAGTTTGATTAAATCAATATTATTAATATCAACAGCCATAATCCAATTATCAGGAGATATTTCTACTTCAATACAATCAATGATTTGTGTAGGTTTAGGCATCCATCCTTTGTTAATATCATGTTGCTGTAAAAGACAAATACTAAAATATCTACCGGTAAGAACATTATCTTTATGTTCAAATAATCCACCACTCCAACAAATAGGATTTTTATTTTCAGTCCATTCTTTAGTAGCAAAACTATATCTACTAGTAGCTCGTTTAGTAAAAGCTCCATTATAATGAATACTGCCATTTGGTTCTTTAAATACATCAGATTTACGTCTGTTTTGACAAGTACCATCAGAACTTATTTGGCTCCATTCATCATCAGTAAAACGAAGAGGACTAATAATATTCCAATCACATAGTTTTTGAACAAGATTAATTTCCCAAGGAGCAGAACCACCAGAATTACCATGAGAAGCAAATACAGCAATAGCTTCAATTACTTGTTGATACATCCAATCATTTGGACCACCTTCTCCATTACCATATCCAGCAAGTTTAAGTTCTTTAATAGCATGTTTACAAATATTACTTTCTCTAATAACTTTAGCTAAAACTTTCTTATTAATAAGAGGTTTATTATTTTGCTTTTTAATATAACGCTTACTTTTCTTCATCTTTAATTCCAATTGTAGTATAAAGAAATTCTTCACCGGCATTTAATTCATCAGTAAAATAAATACCACTATAATCTTCAATATGAAAATGTTTAAGTTTATCAATCTCTGAAGTCATAACCAAGTTCCATTAAATTATCTCTAATCATACCAGCAATAATTTTAGCATTAGGATGAGGAATACCTGTAGTACCATAATAACGTAAATCAATAATATGACGCCATTCTCTTACGGAATATGTATATATACATCTAGTAGCAGTATCAAAAGGAAGTTTACCACGAGCATCTTGACGATGAATTTTATATTTATCTACAAGAATTTTATATTCTTCAAAATCTCTTTTACATCCATTAAGATAAACATTCATAGCTTCATCTAAATCAGCATTATTATCATTATTAAATAATTCAGCTTCTTTTTGACTTATCCAATGAGGTCTACAAATACTTCCATCTTCATATACATATCGAGTTGATTTTTCAGCAATACTATTAGGACTAACGCGGTTTAATTCACGAGAAGTACTAATTTGTGTATCAACACAAAAAGTATATCTCATCATATGAAATCCTATTTCAGTATTACGAAAATCTTCAATAGGAACAATATATTTAGATATATAACCAAATAGTGTTTTATGGTCTAAAACCCAATTACCATTAACAGTTATATAATAAACATGTTTTTCATAATGATAACTAAAACCAATAGTATTAGCATAATTAATAACAATAGTTTCTAAAGTTTTATCACTATCATTAGCTATTATATAATAAGTTCCATGACGAAACATACTCCAATGTTCACTATCTATAAGTCTTTTAATAGTAGCTTGATCATTACCTATTTCTCTACCATAACAAACTCTTGCGCATCTAGCAACATGAGCTTTAGAATCATCTCCTTGTTTCCAAAGTTCAACTTTTGGTTCAATTATTTTCATCTTCTTTATTATTATAAAAATCTTTAACTACATTTCCAAACACAGTATAAAAATGTTCTTTAGGCATAATATTAATAGGCTGTATAGAATCAAGCTCTTTAAAAAACTCTTTAAGACCTTTATTTCTAATCCATAAAGTATCATAAGTAGCAGTTATATAATTATCTTTATCCATATCACAAGCTATAAAACAAGTTTCACTATCAAGCTTATCTATACATTCTTTACATACAATAGCCTCAGCTATTTGTTTACTCTTACTAGCATCTTCTTCAACAGAATTTCCAAGTGGAGTATAACCAATAACTTTGCCACAACATATACAAACTCTAGCAAGAGCATTTATACCAAAAATAGGATGTAATTTCATACCATATAATCAGTTACAAATTTAAGAACTTTATAAAAAAGACCAACAAGAGTACCAGTATTATCAATAACATAATCATCTTTATTAATTGTTATTTGTTCACTTTCGTGACTTTCATGATTATCATTACTAGATTTTCTATCTACTCTAATTATCATTCCTCCACAATCTTTAATAGCTTTACATTCATCATTATCAAATCTAGCATCAGCTATGATACATTGTCCTTTACTATTTCTTATATCAAATGCTTTATTAATAGTATAACGAATAAAAGCTTCTCTCCAAAAATGATTTCTAATAATGTTAGTACCATAATATTGAAGAAGAACTCTAATTTTAATACTAACATTATTATTATATAAAACAAGATATGAAGATAAGTCATTATATTTTAATATAGCATCATTCCATTTATCTACAACATAAGTAGCTTCTTTAATATTAGTAGAAACAATACCAGTTTTAAAATTATAATAATTTTCTTCTTTAATATCTTGTCTATCAAGAAGTTTACGGTCAATATTACAAAATGCAGCAATATCATCTTTAAGTTTATCAGCAAAATGAATAATTATTTCATTATTTTCAACAAACCCATTCTTATGAAAGAAAAGCCATTTATCATAAGTAGCTTTCATAATACCATCATGAAGGATATAACTAATCATAGAAGCAACTGTATCTTTACCACTTCCTTTAAATCCTTTAATACCAACAATAGTAACTTTATTAATACTCATAATAATTTGTTTTTGTTTATCAAGACAAATATAAAAATATAATAGGAATTTACTAGTAATAATGATGCTGAATTTAATATTAAATATCATAGTGAGAATGACGCATTTTAAGGCTCAACATGACACGCAAATCTTATCGTGATAGATTAATCATTTAGATATATAAAATCGAATACAGGCAAAAAGAATCATATCTACGAGCGTGTTCTGTATAGTTTTAGACCTCTAACAAACAGAAAAGCCTAGCACACTATATTATGTACTAGGCTTCACCTTATTCAATATCTATATGATAAATAATACAAAAACCATTACGTTCTTCTACAAATTTAACATTAATATTAAAATCATCTTTAGACACAACAAAAGCATTACGCAATCTTGTATCGAGAAGTCTAATAACTATATTAGGAATATATAACTTAAATCCAGTATTAGCATCTCGAATAATAGGAACACTATTATTAATTCTATTATCATTATACAAAATCACATAAAGTTCATTACTTTTAGTTATATCATTATATCTAACAGCAAAATTATAACTTTTAGCATCATAATCAGTAAATAGAATAATAGATTTATAATAACAACTAAAATAAGATTTAGTTCTATCAAAATTATTATTCTTAATTACATTATAATCTAGTATCTCCATTTATAACAACAGTTTTAATATGAAATGGAACTCTGCTAACGCCACTTCGTTCACCATATTCTATATGAACAGTTCTACCAATATAAGATTGAGAATCAAATAAAACTTCTTGCTGAACAATATGACTAGTACTTAAACGAGTTTCAAACTTTTCATCATTAATATCATTTTTACAAAGAAGAATAGGTAAATCACGTTTCTTTTCTTTATAAATATCAAGAATTATAAAATCTCCTTCAGCAGCATCTTTAAACTTCTCCATATAATTAGCTCTACGCCTACCATATTGATAATCAGTTTCTGTATTACGAAGTATAAGACCTTCAAAACCTAGATTAATAAAATGATTTCTAGCGTCAATAGCTTCATTATCATTAGTAATATATCCGCTAGGAAGAATAATCAATCGTTCTTTATTATTATAATGTTCTTTAATATTATTAAAGCAAGTAGGCATTTTAATATGATAACGATATGTATTTCTATGAACTTGGTTACCCTCCATCATAATATCATAACACCAAAATTGAAGAAGTTTATTTTCAACACAATTAGCATCTTTAACAAAATGATTAATTTGATTAACAGTATAACCGGGAAGATAAACTTCACCATCAAGTGCTGCAAATCCATTAATCATATCGTCGATAATATTTGTATTAATAGTAGCAAGCAGATAATCTTCAAGATAGCCAAGAGTATGCCAAGTAAGACCTTCACGACTTTGGAAACGAAGCCTAACAGGTTTAAACATATCATTTTGAGTATAAGCAGTAATAATACAACGAAGACCATTAATCTTATACTGACTATACATACAACTGACTTTTTTCCAAACATTACCATTATATGTTTTAGCAAGCATTGGAAGTAAAAGATTACTGTTTCCATTACTAAGGTCTTTAGGTAGATAAGTATTTAGAAAATTAAATAGAATATCATTATCTCCATCCTCCACGGGGGGTAAACCCTGCATATCGCAAAGTTCATTAAGATATGTATATCCTTGTTTAATCTTATCATTATATCTACTTTCAAGTTCTTTTTGACCATCTTTTTGAGTAACAGCATAAACTTCTTTACGAATATTACCTCGAACAAGACCATAAAAAACAGTGATACTATTAGTACCACTGTCAAGTTCAGCCCACCAAACAGTAGGCGCACCATTATTATTTCTACGATAAAGTTTATTCATTATGTTCACTTATTTTTAAACCATTAAATGCAAAACTAATAGCTTTACCACCTAGAAGTTTAGCTTTACGCTGAGCAATCGTTTCCTTTTTAGGCTTAATAGCCTTTGCAATACCGGTGCTAACATCAATGGGTTTACCTGTAAAGACATCTTTTGATTGATTAACTCTGCTAGCACTTCTAGTGCGTTTCCTTGGTTCTTTACTATAATATCGTACTGGGTTTCTTCTCTCGAAATCAAGATTTTTTTCATGTATATCAATAATTCTTTTAATAATACTATTACGATAATCAATATAACTTTGAGCTTTTTCTGGATGATGTTCTAGAACAAGATAAAGTTTATCAAGAATATATTCAATACTAGAAAGAGTAATACGATAACCATAATTAATAGTTTGTCTAGGACGAGAACCATCAGGATAAATAATAGTACAATCTAAATCTTTAATATAAGATTCAATTGCATCAACCATTGTAGATTTATCAATAACATAATTAATATATCTAATATCTCTATCATCTAGCTTTTCTTCATATCCTTTTATTATCATAGATTTTCTTTCTTACATTTATAAATAATAATACGAGCTGGCTTACCTATAAGACAATGATTATATTTAAACCATTCAATAATATCAAATGTAGGATAAGTTTTAGCTATTTCTTCAATAAGAGCATAACCTTCTTGATAATTAAAATTACTATGAATAGTTCCACCATTATCAGTATCAAGTAAGCTAAACTTTTTGATATATTCAACGTCATCATTAGAAGATAGATTAATTTCTCCATAACAATAAATATCTTTTTTATCAATACGTTTATTATCTATATCAAGATATTCAAATTTATCAAGATTTTGTTCATCCTCTTCAGTAATTGGACGCATAACCGTATATGTAACACCAGCTAAACTTTTAGTATGGCAAAGTATTACTTTCTTCCGTATCCCAAGTAAATTCAGTTTCTTCTCCATAATTCTCTTCTATATATTTAATAACTTGTTGAGTTAGTTCATTAATAACATTTGTAGAATAACTACTTCTCAATTCTGCAAAATCTTTAACGCCAAGTTCTTTAGGAATAATAATAGGTATAATATCATAATCATTTTTAAGAATCACAGCTTCCATAAGACCAGTTCTATCATTATCCATAAGGCTAATAAGAAAACCATTCCGATTAAGTTTACTACGAAGCCAATCATATTCAATTTGACGAAGTTTATAAGTTTCATGTGGAATATTAACAACACCAATAGTTTTAGATTCAAGGGTAGACCCCCCGTAGAGGATGGAATGATTAATACTCTTTAGATAACATTCAAGACTTAATCTATCTTTAGTAGATTTAGTTATAATAATAACGTCATAATTATCTAATTCAAGATTAATAACTCCCTCAATAGTATTACTATTAGTTATAAACTTAACTTCAGTTTTCTTATTTCTATTTGGAAAATACAATTTAACATTAACTATTCCTCTTTTATCTTGCCCAAGAACGTAACCATAACATAAATCTGTTTTATTTTTATCATAAAAATATTTAGGAATAGGATTAGTTGAACGATTAATATAAAATTGGTCAACAGGATAAACAAAATGAGTATTAAGAAAATTAAGATTAATACCAAATTGCCCCCAATACTTAGCATCTAAATTATTCCACGGACGAGTAACAAGTTCAATAATAGGTTTATGATTACGTACATTACTAATAGCCCTAGTAATATTATAATCGTTGTTTTCATCTTTATCTTGTCCATAAATAATATTTCTAAAAGTATAAGCAATATGTTTAAGAACAAATAGAAATTGACTTTTAATAGAAATATCAATTTGCTTATGAACAATTTCAGAGAGTACAGTTGCAGCAGCATCTATACAATCTCCCCACCAATATCCAGCAAAATCTCTTCCTTTAAGTTTATTTCTATTATCATATCTAAAACCAAAACTAGGATGAGCATCTTCACGAAAAGGACTAGATATAAATTCTCCTGTATCTATACAATGTTGTATATCTTCAACACTAATTCCAGTATAAGTGCTAAAAATAGTAATTTGACTAACTTTAGAGAAAATATAATCTTTAGTTAAAATAGTATTACTAATATTTCTTTTCATAATATTTCTAATTTGACCTTTATCGTGAACATATAAAAAAAGAGGACTAGGCACTAAAATAGCACCCAATCCTCTTACATACAACTATTTAACTAACTTTAATTTTTTAAAATGGTAAATCTTCTGTTGGATTAACAAAAGCACCAGCAGCATCATTACCACCACCAAATGGACTAAAATCTCCACCGCCATTAAATCCACTAACAGGATTTATAGGAGCAGCAGTTTGAACACCGGGCATTACACCAACACCGGGCATAGCAACATTTGGCTGTTTAGCTTGTTCGGCAGATTTTTGATAAACAATACTTTCTTTATAAGGGTCAATATGCAAACTAGGAGCAGATTGTTCTTTATAAAGTTCAATAACTCCATCATTGATAAATGTAGGAAATCCTAAATCACCAAATGAAGATTTACTTCCAACAACAGCACGCCATTTACCATCATTCTTAACGAAACGAAGAAGCTTCATCCAAATAGTAATAGGTTTACCTTTAGCATCATTATAAACAGGCTTACCATTATTATTAAGTAACTTAACATAATTTTCAAACACAGTTTTATAACCAGCTATAACTTCTTCAGCCTCAACAGGTACATACTGCATATTTTCATCAAAATCTTCAAAAGGCAAAGTAAGAGCATCAATTTCTTCTTCTGTTAAATCACGACCTTTAAGAACAAATACATTATATATATGTTTCATAAAGCGGAAAATGTTATCAACTTTCCAAGCACCTTTACCACCGGGAATAGTTTCAACATTACTTTCAGCAGGAAGAAGGCGTTGAGTTACATAACGACGTTCATTGATATTTTCATGATTACTAGCAAAAGTAAATGTAAGATAAGGAATACTCATACCAGCAAATGAAGGCATACCTTGAACATCATCTTTTAATGTAGCCCAATCAACTTTAACATCTTCAAGATGACCAATAAACAAGCCATTAGCTTTATTACAATCAGTACGTTCATCAAACTTTTTACGAGTTACATCACGTAAATCGTTATTAATACCTCTACCTCTACGTTTTTTAGGAGTTTGTACTTCTGCATTAGCAGTTTGTTCAGCACTTGCTACAACAGTAGCTTCATTCTTAATTTCTTTTTCTGTCGACATAATTAAAGTAATTAAAAGAATTATTAGATAAAATAAGAGCTGCACCATTAGCAATACTAACAATGCAGCTCTATGTTCAAGATACTATATTTCTAGGACGAAGATTTGATTATTCAGCAGTTTCTTCTTTTTCAGCTTTCTTACCGATACGAATAGGTTCTTCATCTTTATATTCGGTAAGCATTGCAATCTTAACAACAATATCTTTATGACCGTTATTAACAACAGCTTCTTGCAAGTTATCAATATCTACTGTATAAACACGATTCTTAGAAGTAGCTTCTTCATCAGTCATATCAGATTTCAACTGTTTCCAAACATTAGAATCAGTAAAGTTAAGAGTTACACCAATACCAGACAAAGCAGCAGTATTAGCACATTTAGAACCTTTAATCTTAGCAACTTCATCACCTTGAATACAGCTAACCAAAAGTTCTTTCTGTTCATCTTCGGTAATACCTTCACGACCAAGAGCAGATTTCAGTTCTTCATTAGAAGAAGATAAAGCACCTTCAAGAGTTTCTTGGAAATAAGTATTAACATACTTAATCTTATCATTCTTAGTCATACGAACACGAGTAGTACAAGGATTACCATTCTTGTCTAATTCAGCAATACCTTTAGCCAAAGCCCAAATATCAAATTCAGCATGAACAGCCATAGCAGCTTCGGGAGATTCAATATCCAAACCTTGTTCTTCACAGAAAGCAACAACTTCGGGTACTTTATTGATAATAGCATTATCAATATTTGCACAGTTATTAATGAACATTACATATTCACCATGAGCAATGCCGAGAGCTTTAGAAACTTGTGCAGTCATACGGAAACTACCGGGAGTAGAAACAACTACCAATTCAGGTTCTTCACTAACTGCTCTTTGACCAGCATTAACAATACCCATACCAAAACTCAAACCTTTCTTAAAGTCTTTCATAATTTTTGTAATTTAAAAGTGAATAATATCAGTCATACGACTGTTTTGTTTAATAATAATTTCTCTAGTTTGTTTATGTTATTGAATTTCAGTAATATCAATAATATCTTCATTACTCAAATCAATACCTTGCATAGTCTTTAATTCTTCTGTGCTTAAACAGCCCATAATTAAATCATTAGCAATTTCACGAGCACCATAAACAAATGCTCTATGACTTATCATTATTTTAGGATATTTCTTATAAGTATCTTTTTCAAAACATCCTGCAACAATAGCATCTTTATAAGTAAACTCACCAGTAGCAACCATATTACGTTCTCCAATTTTACGATAAAAACGATAACTAGTAATATAATCAATAGGAACAGCAGGTATTCTATAAATAGGAACTTTACCAGTAGAAGCAATTTGTTTAGCTTCATTAGTATTAGTAGCTATTTCAAACTTACCATTAAGTTGATATTCTTTATATACATTACCATTATAATCTTTATAGTATTTAACAGGATAAACATATATATGTTCATGGTCTTTATCTTCTGCATTTTTAGTTTGTGCCTCTTTGGGAGTAAGACACTTAATACAGTCAGATGGAAGTTTATCTTCATCATAAGCATTAAAGCCATCTGTATATTCGTACAGAGCGCGATAATTATCTACTTTTTCCCAACTCACGCTGCCTTTGACAAGTAATGCCTTAATAATGTGAACATCAACACCTGTTTTACCTTGAACTACATGAATATGTTCAATGCAAGTAGAAAATGGAAGTCTAAGGTCTTTAGCTCTCATTGCAATAGCAAGACCATCTTCAACAGACTTAATACCACATTTATCACTACGCATAACACGTTTGATAAATACTTCAAGACTTGCAATTTCAGCTTCACTCATATAATTAAGCTGATATGGAGCAACAGAATGTTGAACACCATGTTGTTTTTCAATACCACTATTACTAACAGCAACAGCAGTATCATTAACTTTAACTTCTTTATCTTCGTCCATTCTATCAAAGAGCGATTTTGATTACACAACAAATGTAACTATTATATTTATACTAGCAAATAATATCATCAAAATTTTGAGCACTAATATCAGAATTAATATTCTGTATAACTTCATGGTTAACTGATAATTTTTCCTTTTTAAGACTTGCTTCTTCGATAGTACCAGCTATATAAAGTTTATGTACTTTAAGTTTTGATTGACTACAACTAACATTATTATAACGATAAATAAGTTCATCTATGGTATCACATAAAGGTGAGGTTAAAATCCATTCGTCTACGCTTGTTTCTAGGCTGTCAGTTGAATTATTTTTTATAGATAATACTCTTAATAAGCCATCATTAAAAGACTTCAAATTCAGCGTGGAAATAGCCTTAGATTTAATGATTCTTGGCTGTCCTTTCTTGCTTCCTGTCTTGTACAAAATAGGAATACCATTACTATCAACTAGAACTTTATCCTCAATTTTATCATGATAATCACCACAAATTTCACCTAATTTATCATTAATATATTTAGTTACAGTAGCAGCATATTTACCTCTCTTACTAATAATAAGAAATCGTTTATCAGGATTATCTTTAATAATTTCAACTATTCTTTCTAGCTTACAAACATTATCAGAACATATAAGCATACGTTCACGAACAATATTATAAAAAGTCTTAACTCGTTCAGCAAGAACAAGAGGATTATAACATTCATCAATTTGTTTACTAAAAGGATTAGTCATATCCATATCAGCACTCCATCCATTATATTCAGCTATTTCTGTAATATATTGAATAGCACTACGTCCATCTTGAGTACCATTTCGAGCACATTTAATATTATCAAGATTACCAAATACTTGAATAGTCTGAGTAATAAATTCAGTATATTTATCATAATTAGTAATATCATCTTGATTAACAAACAAAATTGGCTCTCTGTGTTCCTCTACGGGGAGTAAAGCCCGCATAGCATTAATACCACTAGAACTTATATTATCATTAATAGGAGGAATATTAGTATAAATTTCTTTTAGTTTGGCAGTATCAATAGTATCTTTAGTTATAATCATAAGTTTAAATCTAGCATGATTAAAAACTGTATTACAAGAAAGATTCCATTCATTAACTCCAACAACAATAGAAATATCATAACTATAATTATATCTACTATTAACATAAGTATGAGTAAGAATATTAATAGTATCTATATTTATATTATGATTTTTAAGACCATCAACAATTTCAGTTCTTCTTTTCCAATTATCTGTAACAATAAGTATTTTAAGATTAGGATTTTTATTCCTCATCAGAGTAATAACTCTACTTATAATTTCAGAATAATCAAGAGGTTGAACACAATGGATAGTTCCAATACCTTTATAATCTTTAGAACCCCATTTATTAATAAGTTTACTATATGATTCTTCAACTATATTTTTCATCCAAAATCATCTTCATTAAAAATAGGATTATACATACCACTATATTTTTTAATTTTACTTTTACCTTTACCTTTAGGAGAAATTTTAAGTTTAATAGGATTAATAATCTTCATAGCTTCTTGATAATAAAATTTAAAATTAATATCTCTAAGGGAAATATCTTTATCATCAAGACTATTAATAACTGTTACAACAGAATCAGCTGCCATTCTACTACGAGAACCATTATCGTTATGAACTTTCTCAATAATATAGCCTCTATTAGAAACATAAAATCGAACATATCTTTGGCAAACAACATGAGTAACTTGTCCATTTTCAATCTTAGTTTCTTCTACATGAAATTGTCTACCAACATTTTGAGTAAGACAAAAGTCAAGAATATTAGTAGCTTCTTGAAGAGTATCCATAACAGGTTTATTCTTAAGAAAATAGTTTTCAATAGCTTGAGCAACAATAGGCATAGAATAACCTTTAGTTAAATCTAAAGAATACATCATAGGATTAAGAGCGCCTTTAGATTCAAGTTTAAGTTTATGAACACCATTTTTAATAATTCTAAATTGGCTAAGATAATTATTTATATCTCTACTAACAAGACAATGATAATAATCAGTATCAAATTTAAGTTTAGTAGTTTGTTCCCACTCATCTTTAATACAATTATAAACATCAATATCTCGTTTATAAAGTTTAATAACAATACCATCTGTATTAGCACTTAATACATGAATATTGTGTAACTCTAATTCCTCAACCAACATTAGCATCATTAACTGTCCATTAATAGTAGTTTTAAGTACAGCTAATCTATCATAAAGATTACCATTTTCAAATCCAAGTTTACCATAAACAGAATTAATAACAATCTTTAAAACTAAAGCTAAAGTATCTCTATCAATTCCGTCAACAGTATCTTCATCGCTGTGTTTCACTTCAACTCTCTTATTTTTAAGCCAACCAATAAGATTACAAAAAGCATTAGTATCAAGATGAGCTGGAGCTACTTTATGAGCGGCAATAATACTAGGATACATACTATTAATATCAGCATGGATATAAACATAATCATCGTCATTAAGGATATCGTGTTGACCCCCCGTAGAGGATGGAAATAATTCTCTTCCACTACTCCAAAGTTCAACAGGATTATCTTGACTATGTAAACCTCCAGTTGCAACAGTATAAGTTACATTTCCAATTTTAACTTCTTTACTAAACGCATCTTTATTAACTCTATAAATAGTAGTTTTAAGACATTCATCAAGAAAGTCTTGCATAGGTTTAGTTTTGAATTTAATAAAAGGAAAAATAACTTTCTTAAAACTCATAGCAGTTCTTTCAGTTTTCTTACCTTTCCATTGTTCGGGAGCAAGACCACTAAACTTACTATAAAATTTCTCAAAAAGAATATCAGCAGTTTTACTACGACTAGAATTAAGAACATCAACATCATATGCTTTACTAATAGCATAACGAGATTTAATTTCTTCTGGATAAAGACGAACTATTTCAGCTACAATGAAAACATCATTAAGATTATAATACATCATAGGTTCAATATATTCATCAAGAATAAATCTATCCCATTTATCTACTAGTTTATTAAGCTGTTTAATATTCATTCCTTTAAGACTAGGAATTTCATCATATAGTTCAGCTTCTTTTTCATTAATATCAGGAAGTTCATATTCTAGAAGTTCATACCATTGAAGATTAATTGAAGTTTGTTTTAAACCTTTAGGAACAGGTTTACGTTCACCTGTTTTACTATCTACAACTACACTTGCTTTATTAAGAGCAAATATACGCATTACATCAATACCTGTAAATGGTAGTTTATATTTTCTAAGACTATTAAGATAAAAATCAGTTTTAAATTTATCTTTATCATCTTGACTAGAAATAATAGTTTTACTAGTTTCATATAACTTATTAATAAGTTCTTTCGTACTATTCGTACGCATATAAAAACTAAGTAAAGCAGCAATCATAAGATTATCATAATTGAAATTATTAAATCCATACAAGTCAGTACGAATAATATTTCCATTAGAATCTTTATAACATCTAGTCTTATTAATATAACCTATCATAGAAAGTAATTGACTATCATCTATATCTGTTATATAAAACTTATATTTTTCAACAGTTTTAAGACGAGCTTTAATTTCTTCAATAGATAGTTTTTGAACTAAAGGAATAGCTTTTCCATCAGTATTAACACAATCTTTAAAAACTTTAAGATAACTATTAATACTAACAAAAGTAACAGAAAAGAAATTTCTTAAAACTTCAACATCATAAGCTATACAATTAATCATTTATACTATACCATAATTATTTCTATTTTTAGTAACCCAATTAACATCATCAGCAAAACGCTGTTTAAATATATGATAAAGATTATCATCTTTAAATTTAATAAGAGGAGAATAATTATTAAATATATACTTACCACCAGTAGCCATAAATCTAGGAATATGATTATTACTAATACTAAGATAAGCATCACCAAATATAAATAGATACTTATAATTAATTCTAGCTAATTCTTTCCATAGAATATTACGACATTTATCAATAGCAGTAAGATATGTATTATAATTATTAGAACAAGCACATTTAATACTATAAGTCATATATACATCTTCAGTGTTATTACGTCCAGAATATTCATCATAAAGATTACCAATATCAGTAAATAATTGATAACCTTCACAATAATTTCTATCACCTCTAGGAAATAGGAAAACAATATCTCCATGAATACTTCCTCTACCACCTTGTATATATTTACCTGTATTAAATATACGATTTGGACATCTTTCACAATCAGGATATTCGTCAACAGTTTTACTTGCCATAAGATAATATTAATTGATTACTAGCGCGAGAACAAGCAACATACAATCTACGAAGCATTTCATCTCTATTAGTATAAGGATGACCATATTTATCATAAATCATATCGTTAATATCTACAAATACATTTTTATAAGTAGAACCTTGTGCTCTATGAGAAGTAATTGCAAAGCCATAATCTAAATCTCTACTAAATAAAATCTTACCATTACTATTCGTAATATTAGAAGCGATAAGATATTTACGTTTAAAATCAAAATACTGTTTCCATTTACTTCCACGTTCAGAACTACTAGCTTTTTTAGCATCATCAATAAGACTAGTCAACTTCTTATAATACATCTGAAATGTATAGTTATCATAATGGTTAATAACAAATAAAGGTTGAGTTATAGCACCACCATGAATAGCTTGAAACTTAATAAGAAATCCTTTAAACTCATAATCATTATCAATTGTATCAACAATATCTTTAACAATATATTCTTCACTATTGTTTATAATAATATCATTAAAAACATTAACAACAGTAGTATAACTCATTATTAAATCATTACGAGTAATAAGACTTTTATCAGCATCTTGAATAATCATATGTCTTACATGGTTATTCCATTGTGCAACACGACTATTAGTATAAGCTATAATACGATACAAATCAATATTTTTAGTATATTCTTCATCATTAAAACAAGTATCAATTAAATCAGAAAATTCAGTTTGACCACAAACATAAAATCCTTTAGTTTCTTCATTATAATCTTGTCTATTTTTAGATATATAATCAAGAAATCTCCATCCATTCTTATTATCTATATCTTCTCGAAGAAGTTTAAGAAGTTTACTAATAGGATTATTATCTCCTTGTCGTACAACTTCTTTAAGATAATAAGTATTACTAGCAATAAGAAAAGCTTGACTAGTTTTCTCATTAACAGGTGGAAGCTGACTAGAGTCACCAAGCATTATAACTTTAATTTGAAGTTTTTTACATTTATTACTAATATACTTAACAAGTTTAGCATTAAGCATAGAAGCTTCATCAATAATTAAAACTTTAAGACCATCTAGTTTATCTTTTCCAACAGGATTAAAGGCAGGATTTTCAGGGTCAAAATTTTCAATATTAACATCAAGTCTAAAACCAAACAATGATTGAATAGTATTAACTTCTTTTCCACCAATAGAATTACTAAGAACTCTACAAGCTTTATGTGTAGGAGCAGCACAGCCTATAACACCACCAGACCATTTGCAATTATTAATAACATATTTAATAACAAATGTCTTACCTGTACCTCCAGCACCACAAAGAGCATTAATATATTTCTTATCATCCCAAGGCTGTGCAAGAAACTCAATAAGTTCATGCACAGCTATTTCTTGGTCTTTAGTAAACTTAATGTTAGTATCTTTTCTATTACTATTAGCAATATTAAGATTACCAATCATTACAATTCGTTGTTTACATCAATAAGATTATTTTTAACTTTATCTTCATATTCTTTCCATTCTTGAAAAGCTAAAATAGTAGATTCACTATCACCACGATTATAACACGTAGTAATATGAAACAATTCCTTAGCAAAAGGCATTTTAACAATTTTACCTTTAGCTATAAGTCCAGCAGCAAAAGGAATATAAAATCTAGTATCAACAGTTTTTCTATTTTCACTATCTCTTATAATTTTAATTCTATGATTATATTCATCTAATCGACGAGCATAAACAACTTTCTTTCCTTTAGTTCTGTAACTTTCACCAGTAATGCTATATAGTTTGCCATTATATTCTACTTTATAAGTACCATCAATATATCTAATAATACCTTCACATTTAGCAACTATAATAACATATTTATTGACTATTCCTTTCTCTTTGGATTTACTTACAACTCCAAATGAGAATTTAAAACTAACCATAGCATACTACTTTCTTTTAATAGTACGCATACGTTTATCAACAGCACGAGTAATACCTTTAAAAGTATTATCCTCTGCAAATTTAGCTTTACGAGCAGCCTTTTTAGCAGCTTTCTTAGCAGCAATTTCTTCATCACGTTCTTTTTGTTGTTGAATAACATCAACAATCTCAACATGATAACCACAATAATGAGAAAGAAAATCAATCTTACCACTAGTTCCATTACCAATAGCACTATTTTTAGCTACTTTAATAACTTTACTAGCAGGATTGATTCCAATAACAGCATCAACATTATTAAGTTGACGAACAACAGAAACTTCATCATACTTTTTCATAAGTACTTTACATTTTTAAAGATTAATAAAACAATTATATTTAATAGTTAAAACTATAATAAGTTCAATAATAGTTAGATTAGTAGAGCCACTACGCTACGCTCCGTGGCGACCCCCCGTAGAGGATGGAAGCAAGCTAGTCATTAAACTTTCTTTCTAATAATATCATTAAAATCACTAGCAAGTTTACCAATCCTATCTTCAATTCTATCTAGTCTATTTCTATCTCTATCTCTTTTAACTTCCCATTGTTTATTAATATCGCAAATATCAATTTGAATCTTTCTAATCCAATTTTGAGTATCATTAATATCTCTAATAAGTCTATCTAGTTTTTTACTAACAATGGTAATTCTTATAAAAAGATATACAGATAAACCAAATATCATACCAAGTATAAAATGAGAAACATTTTCAATCATAGAAATAATGATAAAGTTTACGAATTAGTTCAAATCTAGTATCAGTAATATTATAGATTTTAAATGCCTTAACAACAAAATCAACATCACCATATTTAAATAAAGCATCTATATAATCTTTAATATCACTAAGCCACATAATAGCACTAACAGAATACCTATCACTATCAGTATTAGTAATATATTGGCCAATACCTTTAGCAATAGTATCAGCAGTTATATCGTTAATAATAAACTTATCAGTAAACCAATTATCTTTTATATAATGTTTATCAGTATATTTATCACGAAAGGCTTTAGATAGTTTATTACATAAATCAATATAAGAACGAGCAGCAGTTCTATTATTATGATTAACAAATTGAACATCTTTAACTTTAAGAGTTAAATTCATACCACATTCAATAATACGAACTTTAATTTGTTTTTTATCTTCATTAATATATAGAACAATAGCAAGTTTATCTTTCCAATAGCCAGCATTCAAAGTAACTATATCATAAAGTTTAACTTTAAATCCAGATGTAATAGTACCATCAATATTCTTATAAGCAATATAATTCATAATAAAACTGTATTAAATTTTTAGTTTAACATTTATTAGCTAGTTCTTTTGCCCTATATTGAATCAATTATCAATCGTGATAGATTAATCAGATTATATATAAAAGTTCAACAGAGAGCAAAAGAACCGTATCTGTAAATGTGTTATGAACGTAAATAGCTAGTCATTTGTAACAGGCTCATTATTCTGTTCATTATTCTTACCATCACGTTTAAGACGTTCTTTAAGAATATGTTCAGATACAGAACCAAGTTTACATTCACTAACACAACGACTAACACCTTTAGCATGAGTTACAGCATATACAATAGGATAATTAATATATTTATTATTGCCTACTGTACGTTCGATTTTAGTAATTCCAACTTCGGTTACAATACCAACACAAACACCAAGCTTAGTTTGATTATTATATTGATAAGTATATTCCATATAAACTACTTGTCCTTTTTTAAACTTAGCTTGTTCTTCAATGTATCTATCTAATAAACCATCAAAAATAAAAGAATCATAATTATCCATTTTAATAATATATTTAAAGTTAATAATATACATACTAAAAAGCCTAGCACTATCTTCACAGACAATGCTAGGCAAAACTACAAATACGAAATCATATAAAACGAAATGTTTGACACAGACATCATTATTACTAATTTCACAATCAATAATAACATCATTAACACCAAATCAAATATGACATATAACACTTGGACTATGATAAATATTAATAGCACTATCTTCACAGACTGTACTATTACAAAACCTACAATTTTAGAAATTAAAACGGATAATAACAATATCATAGTTTCGGAGTTCAATTCCTCCATCATCAGCAAGTGAAATAACACTATTATCTTCACAGACAATAGTGTTAGAAATAAAATCAAAAACTTATGTGGGATTATTTAGCAGATTTATTTGCTTTTCTACGTTTAATTTCAGCATAAATTTCATCATCGCTAAAATTCTTAAACTTATTCTCTTGTTTATTATTATCAACAGATTGATTAACCATTTTAATCATTTCCTTATATTCTGCATTAGAAGTATCAATAATATGTTGAGCTATAAAATTATTAATTTTAGTATTAGCTTCAACAATATTAATAATCATATCTTTAGCATATTTAGGAAAAACAGCAATAATAGGTTTAAGAATATCTTTATCTTCAATTATACTATCCCAACGATTAATAAGCCACTTAAGTTCAAATACATCTTTAGTAACAAGTTTAATAATATCTTCTTGAGTTTTACCAAAATAATTAATATATTTTTGTTGTTTAAGAACATATACAAATAAAGCTAAACTTCTAACATATTGGTCTGGAGATAAACCTTTATCTTTAATATCATTAATGAATTTATTAAGAAGATTACAATCTTCTTTATATTTACAGGTTTCACAAGCAATATTATTAGATGTATTACATTGTTGACCAAAAACTTCATCAAGAATAACTTTAATATTAATATTTTCCATAATTTTATTTATTTAATCATAATAACCAAAAATATCATTTTCAGGGTCAACAATAGGACTATCATCAACTATTGGTTCCCAAGCAATATCGTCAAAATCTTGACTTAGACATTCTGCATGAATTTCAACACCTTCAACATTATTATTGAAATATGTATCATCTTCAACAAAATAAATATCAGTTCTTTCCATATCTTTATATATAAAATAAACTCCGAGTAGAGGATAGTTATCATCAACTAGTTAACTATAACAAACCTAATAAACAAAATGGATAAAAATGACAGGCAAATGAGAATTAGCTTTAACAAGCTCAACAGCACTATCCATCCTCTACGGGGAGTCTATACTACAAACTTAGCTAGCTTCAGAATCTTTATTCTTTTTATGAAGTTCAGTTTCAGTATCAATCATAATACCAATAACTCGCTGACTATCACTAGCAACATCAGCATGAGCTTTAACTAAAGCATCAATAAATAAATCATCTGTATATCTATATTCTCTACGAAGTCCACCATCAGCGGTAACTCTAAACTTATTCCATAAGAAGTCAACATAAGCACCTTTAGAATTACATATTCTTCCATCATCTTCAAGAGTGTGAAGAATATTAAGAGAAGTATGACGTCTAAATGCAGCATTGAATTTAACAATACAAACTACATCAAGAATATGTTGAGGAACATTAATTCCAACAGGAATACCACGTTTATCAGTCTTAACATCTTTAAAATCATTATCTTCATTAGCTTGACTAACAACAGTAGTTTGTTCTTCCTGTTTACGAACTTTACTTTGTTTCTTCTTCCTAGCTTTATTCTTAGGCTGAACAGTTTCACTACTAACAACAGCATTAACTTGTGTATCTTCTTCAGGAACAACAAGTTTACCTTCTTGTTTAGCTTCTTCTAAACTTTCAGCCATAGTTTTCTTTCTAGGCTTAGATTGAACATTACTAGTAACATTATCAAAATTTACCATAACACTTATAAGTTTAAAATTAATATTATTATCAGTAGCAATATTACTCTACTGAACAACACGACAAATATAATAATTAAATATAATACTTCAAATATATTATAATTTATTTATACTATAATTCTAACTAATAATCAATAGCTATATTAAAATAACTAAAATAGTTATAGCAATAGGAATTAACTTACCACGAGTATAATAAATATCAATAGTATCAAGAGTATCATTGGTATAAAGAGAATCAGTAATATCAAGAATATTAAGAATATCATTAGTAATACCACCAGTAATATTAGCATGACTAGTATTAATAGTCATTATAATACTGATAGTATTAATAGTGCTATTATTAGCTAGAACTAATGCTATTGGTCATTATGACTAATAGTCTTATTAGACTTGATAATACTGTTAGAGCTAGTCTTAATACTGGGCTTAACGATAAAGTTCATGACGAAACTAGAGTTAAAGCTGATGTCAAAACTAATGTTGATGATGATGGTATAACCAAAGGTTATAATGAATGAGATTGAGAAGATGATAGTATAACTAATAGTTATAGTGGTTATAATGAAAAGTTATGGAGTTATAACGAGAAGTTATAGGAGAGAAAGAGAGGGAGTTGGAACAATAGGTTTAGATTGATTAGGAAGAGTGTTATTAGGAGGATGAAGAGGATTAGGAAGAATACCAGCAGGACTAGTCTCTTTAGCATGACCATCTCCACACTCATCTCCACATTCACCACTACCAAACTCACTCTCATTTCCATATTCAACCTCAATTTAACCCTATTTGAACCACATCCAACTCCACCATCTCATTCTCCACGAAATCCACATTCACCACTTTCATTCCCATATCCTCTTTCTTCACATTCAATACCTCTCGTCACCTCTAATTTCACCTCTATAACTTTTTGTTATGAGAGTAAATCTCCATGACCAGTATCAGTATAACAAAATGTTATAGGAGCAAATCATCATTAATTTCATTAGTAGAATTATTATCAGCAACCACATTATAATCATAGCTATCAAGACTATCATTAATAATATGAACGATACTTTTTAATTTACCAGCAATACCAAGTCTATGCTTATTAACACTACCATATACTTGTTCAATGTCATCAGCATTACCACTAGTAGTTAAATTGGTAATAGCAAGAGGAATATCAGCATCAGCAGGATAAAGTTTAATAAGTTCAACAGAAGTAATAGAATTATCATTCTCAACTTCAATAGTAGTAATAATACGATGTACTTTCATGATGTTTAATATTAGGACAAGACTTATCAGAACTTGCAGCTAGGTTTTGATTGACAAGTCTTATCAGACTGTTAAGTTCGTTTGCTGCAATATATTTAATGTTGATAATGAGCATTTCCATGTTGAACACTAGCAACAGCATCAACAAAACTATTGTTGATAACATCAGTGCTACCAACCCGAAGGTCAGTAGCACCATGTTCATTAGAACGGCATATCGTCATCACTCATTGCAGTAGCAACAAAACTAGCTGCTTTAGCTTTAGCCTCACGCTTGGCAGCAATGGCAGCACGAGCGTCCTCCATAATCTGCTTGATAAGTACATTATATGCACCAACAAGAACAGGGTCAGCAGGCTGTTCAATACCTACAATATGATATACATATCGGTCATAATCCACAACATTGTAAAGATTGTCTTTACGAGTAAATGGATTACGGTCTTGTACACCAGCAGGTACAAACTGGCAAAGAATTTTGACAGCAACACCAGTCAAATACATACTAGCAAAACCAGCTTCAGCAGCTTCGCCAACATAGTTGACAAATCTACCGTAAAACTTGTCTTTGCGCATTACAAGCAGTATCTGATTGAATGGCATTTGAATAGCACCAAGCATACCCATTCGATGTGTACCATCAGGCATACTTTGAGCACCTTTGACAGGACTAGCAATAGTAACAAACGCATTGAGATAAGATTTGCCATTACGACCTGTACGTTCTTGACAATCAATATTAGTAATGACAGTTGTCATTACATAACTATGACCATCAGTACAGATGCGTCTAACAACATCATCAATGGTTTCCACTTGCGCAGAACTTTGGTTATCTGTATCAACTTGTGGAGTCTGTGGAACATCATCAACAGCAGGTTGAACAGGTTGGTTAACACTAGCAGTTGTATCAACTACATTAACACTCTCAGGATAAACAGCAGCACCTTGTGCAGCTTGTGCTAAATCTTTAACGTCTGGCATGACTATTAAGTATTTAATTATGCTAATCAGTAGCATTACTGACAGTTGTTTTCGTTCCAACTGCAAAGTATTTAATGTTGATAATGAGCAACATTATCTAGTAGAGATTAATCTCTACTAAGATAACTAACAACAGCCGATAGTATTCCAAATATAACAGCAGTAATCTGTTCATCACTAGTTGGCTCTACTTTCAATGCTAGTATGATAGCTGGAATCATCAGTATGATTGCAACTAACAATAATGGTTTGTTTGTTCTCATAATGATTAGTGTTAATAATTAGTAATGTAATGAGATGAATAATCTCAATGTATTTAATGTTGATAATGAGCAGGATTATCATTAATTCTATCAACTTTAGGCGGGGGTAGTCAATCAAGTTTAACATGACCGGGGGTTATACTCACTAGCCTCACTATTACATCAATACATTCAATTTTTCAATTTTTCAATTTTTCAATTTTTCAATTATCACTATTATCATCATCATTATCACTATCACATCAATACATTCAATTTTTCAATTATCGTCATTATTATTATCGTCATTATTATTATCGTCATTATCATTATCATTATCATTATTATCGTTATTATCGCTGTCTCTTATACACATCTGACGCTGCCGACGACTTA